>Ga0316202_10001030_pt1 | contig 24112 bp, 22 predicted proteins | sample 3monrhotite_MG_FD_204934 | JGI IMG/M metagenome (GOLD analysis project Ga0316202, IMG submission 204934) | Microbial mat bacterial communities from mineral coupon in-situ incubated in ocean water Damariscotta River, Maine, United States -... | ecosystem: Environmental > Aquatic > Marine >... | reverse complement strand
CGATCGCCTTCTTCTTGCCCCCCGCCAGCCACCGGCGCAGGACCTCTATCACTTCGACCACGTCTACCTCTCGATAGGCCACTCGGTCCTCCGTCCATGCCCAAAGGGCTTAGGACGAAGGCTCAGGTGGCCCACCGACGTCGAGCGAGGGGGGTCCATGCTTCTGCAAAGAACGAGTCGAAAGGGGTCCTAGTTATTGAGAATCAACAGGAGCCCGCGCACCCGATTCGTGGCGCACAAGCATCCACCCCTGAACGCTTTCGAACGGAAGGGCTCCGGGCGAGCTCGAAACTAGGTTCCTTAGCCTGCCTCAAGCTCGGTATGCCCTTCGCTAGGAGCAGACGGAGGTAGATAGAACATGCAGCTCCGAGACACCGCCTTCTTCCTGGCTCTAGCGGCCACATTCGCGCTCTCTTCACCCGCTCTGGCGGGCCCCGAGGAGGACCAAGCACACGAGAGGGCGATCACTTGGCTCGCCGCCCAGCAGAACGGAAACGGCTCATTCGGTCGGATTCCGCGCATGAAGGAGGAGGGCGAGTTGGGGATCACGGGTCTCGTGGTCAAAGCCCTGGCCGGGGCGCCTGAGACCCAGCGCAAGAAGCACTTCGCGGTCGCCAAGCGGGCGGCAGCCTGGATGCTCGAGCACCAGCAGCAGGACGGCTCGTTCACTCAGCCCCGCTCGGGAATGGCCACCTACCGGACCTCGATCGCGATCGTGGCCCTAGCAGCCCTCGACAAGGTGGCCTACAAGGAGGCGATCGCGCGCGCCGCTGCCTTCTTGACCTCAGCCCAGTGGTCCGAAGCCCGCGGAGTCAAAGAGGGCGACCCCGCCTACGGAGGCTTCGGCTACGGCGGGAAGCGGGAGCGCCCGGGGGGAGACCTCTCGAACACCGCGATGGCCCTGGCCGCGCTCAAGGACGCCGGCCTCAGCCCCGAGGACCCCGTCTACAAGCGGGCCCTGGTGTTCCTCACGCGCTGTCAAAACAGCAGCGAGACGAACCCCGGCGTCGGCAAGCTCAAGCCCAAAGAAGACGGCGGGTTCATTTACAGCGCCTCACCCGGCCGGAACAAGAACGGCACGACCCACGCCGACGGCACGACCTCCTTCGAGAGCTATGCCTCCATGACCTACGGAGGGCTGATGTCCTTGGGCAGCGCGGGCGTCAGCGGAGAGGACGACCCTCGGGTCAAGGCCGCCCTGAGCTGGATCTCCGAGCACTACACCCTGGAAGAGAACTACGGCCTGGGGACGCGCTCCAAGGACCCCAAGGCCGGCCAGGAGGGGCTCTACTATTACTACTACGTGTTCGCGCGCTGCATGGGAGCCCGCGGCCAGGCGACGGTCTCGACCAAGGACGGGCCGCGGCTCTGGGCCCGCGACCTGTTCGCTGCCTTCAAGGAGCGCCAGCACCAGGCGGGCTACTTCGTCAACCCGGTCGAGCGCTGGTGGGAAGGCGACAAGACCCTGGTCACAGCCTTCGTGGTCACCGCCATGAACGAGGCCCTCCCGCACCTTCGGCGGGGGAAGTAAGTGCCGCCGCGGCGCGCCGCTGGCGCAACGGCTCGCGCGAGGAGCCGCCCGCTGCCTAGCCAAGACGGGGACCAGCGCTGGATCGTGGTCGCCCTCTTGGACCTGGTGCTCCTGAGCGTGCTCTGTGCTTGCTCGTGGACGGTGACGGGCGAGGCCGCGCTGCTCCAAGTCGACGCAGGCGCCCCGGCGCTCGCCCCTTTGGACTCGCAGGCAGCGTCTACAGGAGACGACCGCGCGGCGTCCGAGTGATCTGGCAGACCACTAGCGCCTGGGAGGTCGGGCCCTGAGGGCCAGCGCTTCCCCCAGCTAGCCCAAATCCCCCGCGCGGTCCCTGCGGCGCGGAGCCTGGCCCCAACCACCGAGGGAGGACGTCCTAGGGGTCCTCCCCGGGCGCTGCTCTCCCCTGCGAGGAGCGGGCGCGGCTGAGGGCCGCTAGCGAGCAGGCCATGAGCGTCGCCAGCAGACCAAACACGAGCGGGAGCCCCCAGGCGTCAGCCAGGAGACCAGTCCCGACCGCCAGGCCAGCGAAGAGCCAGCTCCGGGCTTGGCTCTCGAGCGAGAGGGTCGTGGCGCGGAGGTAGGGGTCGGTCAGGGCGTTGAGCTCGGCCACGAAGATCGGGCGCCGGAGGTTCTGGAGGCAAGCCAGGAACAACATGGCCACCAGGCCGGGCCAGAGCTGGTCGCACCAGAGCGAGAGGGCTGCGATCGTCAAGCTGGCCCAGGCCAAGGCGTGGATCAGTCGGAGCGCGGGCCCGCGTCCGCCGAGGCTCCGGACGGCCGGGGCGCTGAGGGACGAGGAGGCCCCTGCGGCCAGGCCCTGGACCAGGTAGTAGATCCCGATCCCGAGCGCGCCCAGGCTACCGACGACGCCGAGGCCGAGGGCTTCGGCGCTCTGGGCCAAGTAGGGCTGCAGGTAGGCCAGGCCGAGCTTGATCTGGGCCTCGAACAAGACCGACCCCGAGGCCAGTGCCAGCAGCCCAGGGAGCGAGCGGAGGCTCAGGATTCGCGAGAGGAGGCTCGGCGGGGTGGCCTGCTCGGAGCGCTCGTCTCGAGTCCACTCGCCCTCGAGGGCTTGGGGGTAGGTGCTCACCAGCAACGCTCCAGCGAGCGAGGCGCCCGCCGAGAGCCAGAACAGGCTGGCGAAGCCGCGGGTCGCGTAGACCAGGGCCCCGCCGATCAGCGCCGCTAGGCCTCCTGAGCTCTTGGAGAAGACCCGGGTCAGCCCGACGACCGCCGTGGCCCGATCGATCTCGCCTCTCCCGTCGAGCCAGTCCAGCATGATCGCCTTGTGAGTTCCGGTCCGGAGCGCCTCCCCAACTCCGAACACGAGTTGCCCCAAGAGGACGACGAGGAGCCGCTCCTCGGCCCAGATCGAGGCTGCGAAGATCGCGAACGCGCAGGCGTTGGAGAGGAACATGGCGATCAGGCCCCGTCGGCGGCCGAAGCGATCGGTCAGCGCCGCGAAGGGAACCTCCAGGAGTCCAGTCAGGACTCGCTCGAAGGCCAGGACCCCACCCACGGCGGCGTAGCTGAGCTGGAGCCCCTCGAGGAGGTAGAGGACGAAGAAGGGCTCGAAGGGGCGCAGGTTCCGGAGTGTGGTGTAAGCGCAGAAGCGGCGGATCATGCGAGAGCCCTAGCTGAACCCGTTCGAGTGGTGATTATCCGGGCTAGCTAGGGACGGCCTCGGCGCAGTCGCTCGGGCAGCCGGGAGTAGGACTCGAGGACCGCGACCTGGCCGGTCTCGCGGGCTCGCGCCAGGGCCGCCTCGACTCGCGCGGCGGCTTGGTTCGGATCGAGCTCGCCAGCGAGCAGCGCCGCCAGGCTGGCCAGGATCGCCCTCCGCGCCACGAGGTCTTCGGCCTCGGGTCCAGTCGGGACGCTCGCTAGCGCCCGGAGCTCGGCCGAGGCCTCCTGGGCCAACCCGAGCTCCCCGGCCTTGAGCCGGGCCACCGAGCGGTTGAGGACTTGCCGCAGGGCGCCCGCCTCGTCGTGGGCCTCGAGCGCGGCGCGCTGAGCGAGCGCGAACGCGTCGGCTGCCTCGCGAGCCTCACCCGCCAGGAGCAAGGCCTGGCCCCGGAGTGACTCGGTCTGGGCGCGCTGGGCGGGGCTCCTAGCGAGCGCCAGCGCCCCCTCGGACTCGTTGAGGGCGGCTTCGATCTGGCGTGTGCTGAGGTAGGCCCGCGTCAGGAGGGCGCGATCCCGGAGGGGGTCACCGACACCGCCCGAGGACAGGACTCGAGCCGCAGCCGCGTGCTGGATCGCGACCAGGGATCTGCCCCGGGCCAAGGCGGTCTGAGCGAGCTGCACTCGCCAGGCGTATTCGCGCCCGGGAGGGAGGCTGAACCCTCCCAGGGTTCGCATCTCCTCGAGGCGCTGGGCTGTGGTCCAGTCGGCGCGCGAGAGCGAGAGCGCACGCTCGACGTGAGCGGCTGGGATCGAGCCGTCCCTCCAGTCTGCGCCGAGCTGGAGGTAGGCCGCCCGCGCGGCCTGACTCGCGCTCGGCCAGCTCCGCTCGGCCAACTGGAGGGACGGGCCAGGGCCGGCCAGAGCTGCGGCGGCGCGGATCAGGATCGCCTCCGCCTCGCGCCAAGGCGCGGGCTGCGCGCTCCAGGCCTCTGCCTCCCGAGGAGGGAGCGCAGCCACGAGGGCGGCTCGCTGATCGAGCGGCACCTCGGCTCCTCCCAGGAGGGCGTGGACGAGGTCGAGTCGACCGCGGACGAGGGTCGCGAGGCAAGCCGCGCTCTCGGCGCTCAGCCAGGGCCCGAGGCGCTCGCGGAGCGTCCTGAGTTCGCTGGGGTCGGGGCGAGTCTCCCAGGTGAAGGGGCCGCGAGGAGGCGGACCGGCCAGGCTCGAAGCGCAGCCCGCCGCCACCAGGCCGAGCCAGAGCAAGCCCAGGCGGGCGAGCCCTAGCGCCCGGCGCCTCTCGAGCAGCGAGCGCCTGACTGGTTGGCCCTCGCCGCCTTCGCTGGGGCCCGCCCCGCGGAGGGCCCATGTCGGGCCCTCTCCAGTGTCATTGGGGGACGAGCTGGCGCCAGCTGTCTGTCCTGGGCAGATCATTGATCGCCCTCTGGGTCAGGGATCGGACAGAGGTAGTCGTCGACCAAGAGTCGGTAGCCCTCGCTCCCCGGCACGTCGTCGCGGGTGTAGTGCTGGAGGGCTCGCTCGCCCATGTCGTGCCAGGGGTGCAGCGAGAGCGAGCGCATTCGAGCCCGGGTTCGCGCTTCGCCCTCGGCGGGCGTCGAGAGCACGTGCGGAGTGATCAGGAGGACCACCTCTCGCTGCTCCTCCTTGCGGACGGTCGACCCAAACAGCCAACCCACGAGCGGGAGCTCCTGGAGGTAGGGGATCCCCTCCTGGGAGTCGGAGATCTCCTTTCGGATCAAGCCGCCGACCGCGATCGTCAGCCCGTCCTTGGCCACGACCGTCCCGACCAAGTTGGTCGTGTTGACGGTGTCGACGGCGAAGGACCCCAGGGCCCCGTTGGTGGGGTCGAGGACCGGGAGGTCTGCGCCGCCCTTGTTGACGGTCGAAATGTCCTGGACCAGGGTCAGGCTCACGGTCCGATCCGCGTTGATCCGAGGGACCAACCGCAAGGTGTTCCCAATGTCACGGAGGTCGACGGTCGGCACGACCTGGCTCTGGACCACGCCCTGGGTCGTGACGGTCTGGACCTCGAAGCTGCGGACCAGGGGGCGCTCCTCGCCTATGAAGATCTGAGCCGTCTCACCGTTGGCACAGAGCAGGAGCGGCGTCGCGAGTGTCGCGAGGCGACTTTCTCGACCGAGGAGCCGAATCCGGGCTCGGACGTGTTCGTTGAGGAACTGATAGACGAGGGATCCGCCGCCGACGGCGGGCGATCCCATGGCGCTGAGGGCCGAGGTCGCCGCGCGACCCGGCTCGAAGGGGTCGCGATCGTCGACCCAGTCCAGGTCGAGGGCGCTCTCGAAGCCGTCCCCCAGCCGGACTTCGAGGACCTTGACCTCGAGGAGGACCTGAGACAGGGGCCGGTCCAGCTCGACGATCAAGCGCTCGATCTCTCGGAGCGCGTCGGCGTCGGCGGTCCGGACCACGATCAGGTTGTGACGCTGGTTGACGGTGACCTGAATGATCGGCTTCCCGTCCACGAGGCCCTGGGCGTCGCCGCGGACGACGCCGCTGGACTCGCGGAGGCGGGCCAAGCGATCCGGGGTGACTCGGTCGGCGGCGATCTCGGGCTCGTCAGGGTTGCGCTGGTTGGCGGAGTGCCCCCCCGTCAGCCCAGCGGAGCTGCCGCCGGAGCCGGTGGAGGTCCCGCCCAGGAGCCCGCTCTGGCCTCCCCCGCCCAAGCGGTTCGAGAACAGACCGCTCCCCGTTCCGCCGACCCCACCACGCCCAGTCCCGAGGCCGCCCAGGCCGCCGCCCGAGCCCGAGAGCCCTCCCAGCCCTCCCGCCCCGCCCAGGCCTCCTCCGTTGACCCCAAAGGACAGATTGACGCGCGGTGAGAACAGATCTCGAATCGTGGAGGCGACCGCGACCATGTTCGGGTTCAGCAAGCTGAACACCCGGGTCTCGGGCTCCCGGAGGACCGTCAGGTCCTTGGTGTATTCCTCGGTCGTCATGACCCGCACGATCTGGCCGTCGCGGCGAAACCAGAGCTCGTGGCTCTTGCAGATCCCCTCCAGCGCGGCCTGGGCGCTGACCTCACGGAGGACCGTCGCGCTCAGTGAGACCTGGGCGGCCTCGGGAGTCACGACGAAGTTGATCCCGCTGGCCTCGCCCAGGAGCCAGAGCGCGTCTTCGACCTTCGTCCCCGCGCGGAGCTCGAGGCGTCCGACCTGGACGCCCGGCTCGGCCGCTCGAGCTGCCTCCGGGAGCGGGGGCTCCGGGTCCTGGCTCCAAGCCGAGTCGACGAGGAGGAGCGAGAGGCAGCAGATCCAGAGCGCGCACCTCATCGCAGGAGCCACTTCGTGCGCCCGGTCTTGACCTCCAGATATCCGTCCCCGACGGACAGGATCTCGAGGTAGACCGTGGCCTCCAGGGCCCTCCCCTGGCCGAGGGGGATTCGGTCACCCGCTCGGACGACGAACCGAGCCCCGTTCGCGAGGACCAGGGCCCGCGGCGATCGCCCGGGGACGCGAATCGTGCCCTGGACCGAGGCTCGAACCTGGGGGCCGGGCGCCCCCTGACGAGCCCCCCTGGGGTCTGGAGGCGCCAGGACTCGACTCCGGAAGGGATCTCGCCGGGGAGGCTGGAGGCTCGTGACAGGCGCAGGAGAGGCCTGACGAGGAGACCCCGGGCGCGCGTCGGCGGGGAGCGGCGGAGCCTCTTGGGCGAGGAGCGCGGCCCCCGCCAAGAGGGCGAACGCCGGCGCGAGCCAGGGACGGAGACGAGGAAGGGAGCGGGCGGCCACAGGGGCACCTCTCAGCGTGCGAGTGAGAACAAGGCCTGAAAGAAGCTGACGTAGACGAAGCCCACCATCCCGCCGACGATCACGATCACGACCGGCTCCACCAGCCCTGACATGACGCGGAGGAGCCGCTGGAGGCGGCCCTGGTAGTGCTCGCCGACCTCGCTCAGGACGCCGTCGAGGGCGCCGGTGCGCTCACCGATCGCGACGAGGTGCAGGAAGAGCGGGGTCACGGTGGGGTGCTCGAGGCTCTGCGCCAGCGAGGCGCCGTGGACCACTCGCTCGGCGGCGCGGCTCAGGATCGCGCGGTAGCCGCGGTGCCCGAAGGTGCTCGCGGCGACTCGCAAGGCCTCCAGGAGGGGGAGCCCGCTCCCGAGGAGCATCGCCAGGGTCTGGCCGAGGTGGGCCATGCTGGCGGTGCGCAGGATCAGAGCCAGGCCGGGGGTTCGAATCGTGACTCGGTCGACCAGGGTCCGCCCACGCTCAGTCCGCCAGACCAGGATCAGAGCCGCGACGAGGGCCCCGGAGCCGTAGAGGAGGCTCGCGCCGTGAGCCACGAGCCAGGCGGAGAGGTCCATCAGGGTCTGGGTCGTCCAGGGGAGCGCGCGACCGCGGCCCGCTAGGAAGGCGGCGAACTTGGGGACGACCTGGGTCGTCATGAACCAGAACACCCCCACCGCGCCAGCCAGGACGATCCCTGGATAGAAGAGCGAGCTCATGAGCTGATAGCGGAGCGCGGCGCGGCTCTCGAGGAACTCGGCCGCGCGCTGGCAGGCCCCCTCCAGCTCGCCCGTGGCCTCGGCAGTGCGCACGAGGTGAGCCACGAGCGAGGGGAAGGTCCGCTCACGCTCCAGAGCGCCCGAGAGCGGCGTCCCCGCTTGCACTCGCGCAGATAGTCGTCGAGCGACCTTTCGCAGGGCCGAGCTGCTGTTGGTCTGGGAGAGGGCCTCGAGAGACTCCAGGAGGGTCAGGCCGCTCCTGAGCATCAGGGCGATCTGCCTCAGGAACTGGACCCGGTCGCCGGTGCTCACGAAGCTCGGGAGCCGAACCCGAGCCGCGAGCTCGCGAGGCTGGCTCGGCGAGCGCTCGTTGAGCTCGAGCGGACGCAGCCCGCGGGCCCGGAGGAGGCTGGCCGCAGCCCCGCGGTGGACGGCCTCGACGTCGCCGCGGACCTCGCGGCCGGCCTCGTCGAGGGCCAGGTAGGAGACCTGAGGCATCGCGCTAGGTCCTCGCCCGCCAGGCCTCGGCGAGGCTGGTCTCACCTGCCAGGGCCTTGCTCAAGGCGTCTTGCAGGAGCGTCCCGCCCCCGCCTTGGACGGCGAGGGCCAGGAGTTGGTCTTCGCCCGCGCGGCTCTCTATGGCTCGACTCACGGCAGGGTCAGCCCAGAGCGCCTCGGTGATCGCCAGTCGACCCTGGTAGCCGCTCCCGAGGCAAGCCGGGCAGCCCTGGGGGCTCCAGAGCTGGGTCGGCTCCCCGGCCCCGAGGCGCTCGAGCTCCTCGGGGCTGGCCTCTCGAGCGCGTCGGCAGCGAAAGCAGAGCCGGCGCACGAGGCGCTGGGCCAGGGCCCCCCGCAGGACGGAGCCGAGGAGGAAGGGCTCCGTCCCGAGGTCCAAGAGCCGGATCGGAGCCCCAGCGGCGCGGTTGGTGTGGAGCGAGGAGAGGACGAGGTGCCCCGTCAGGGCCGCCTGGACCGTGACCTCGGCCGTCTCTCGGTCCCGGACCTCGCCGACCATGAGCACGTCGGGGTCGTGACGGAGGAGCGAGCGGAGGGCGCTGGCGAAGGTGACCTTCCCGGCCTGGTCGACTTGGATCTGAGTCACCCCCTCGACCATGAACTCGACCGGATCCTCGACGCTCAGGACGTTCAGCTCTGGCCGGGCCAGCTCGCGCAGGGCCGCGTAGAGGGTGGTCGTCTTGCCGCTCCCCGTGGGGCCGGTCAGGAGGAACAATCCGTGGGGGCAAGAGAGGGTCTCGCGCAGCCGCTCCAAGGCCGGAGGCGAGAAGCCGAGGTTCTCGATGGTCAGGGCCTGAATCTCGACGCCCAGGATCCGGAGGGTGGCCCGCTCCCCGTAGCGGCGAGTCGGGATCGTGGCCAAGCGCGCGTCGAGCTCTTGATCCTCCTCCTCCAGGCGATAGGAGAAGCCCCCGTCCTGAGGCTTGCGTCGCTCCGCGATATCCAGTCCTCCGAGGACCTTGAGCCGCGTCAGGAGCTGGGTCGCGTCCTCTGGCCCCAGGATCGGACCGTGGGGCTGGAGGCGACCGTCAACGCGGAGGCGGATCGTGAGGCCCCGCTGCTGCGGATCGAGGTGGACGTCGGAGGCTCTGTGCAGCCAGGCCTGGCGCAACAGGTCGTGGAGAAAGGCGATCGCGTCCCACTCCCTGTCGGCGGCGACCTCGGCGCCCGTGGCGCGCCGGAGCGCCGCTTGGAGCGCGCCGGGCTCGGCGACGGTGACTCGCGGCGCGGCGTCCAGGAGGGCGGCCAAGGCCTCGATCCCAGGCAGGTGGTCGGGGTCAGAGGTCGCGAACAGGGGCAGCCCGTCGGGGGCCCGGACGGGGAGCAGGCCGCGCCGGAGGAGGAGGCGCAGCGGGAGCTGCGCCAGGCGCTCCAGGTCCGGCTGTAGGTCTCGGACCTCGCAAAATGGCAGCCCGCGCTGCCGAGCCAGGGCGCGATAGAAGGCCTCGCGCGGAAGGCGCAGCCGGGCGCTCACGAACTCGAGGGGATCCTGCCCGGCCCGTCGGGCCTCCGCCAAGAGCGCGCCCGGGTCGGCGGCGCCCAGGAGTCCAGACTCGGCGATCGCGCCCAGGAGGCGCTGGCTGCTCAGCGCCACCGCTGACCCCCGCTCTTCCCAGCCTGACGCGCAGGGCCGGTCATGGAGCCAGGACCATTTCGATCTGGAGGGCGCCGCGGCCTTCGCTCGGGGTCTCGAGGCTCAACTCGAGGACGGCGGCCTGACCCTGGTCGGTCAATCCGTCCAGGAAGCGGACCACGCTCGCGAACTCCCCCCGCGCGCTCCAGCGAATCAAGAGTCGCTGCGGGGCCTGAGTCCGGAGGCGCTCGACCAGGCTCCGGGGCGCGGAGCGGGGGCCCTTGCGCGGGAGGGGCTCCCAGACCCGCGAGCCGTCGACCCTGAGGCCCGCGGCCTGGGCCAGGCCCGAGAGCTGTCTACTCGGGAGCGCCGCCATTTGTCCTCCCCGGCCTTTAGCGACGGCCAGCTCGCGCTCCAGAGCCTGAACCTCGGACCCCGTCGCGCCAGGCGCGAGCTCTAGCTTCGCGAGCTCGGCCTCGGCGGTCTGGAGGGCGGTCCAGCGAGGTCGCAACCGGAGGACCCCCCAACCAACGAGCGAGACAGCGAGCGCGATCCAGAGGAGCTTCAACGAGCGGGGCGCGCTGCTCACAGGCCGCCTCGCCCGCCGCGGGCAAACCTGAGCGTGAACGCGTAGTAGGGCTCGTCGCGAGCAGGCGAGACCGAGGGCTGCGCGGCGATCAGACCCCGAAGGCGGAGGCGCGGCTCGAGCGCGGCGACGAATCGGCTGACCGCGGGCTCATCGAGCGAGACACCAGCCAAGACAAGTCCGTCCGGGACCTCTCGGAGGCTCCGTAGCTCGAGCTCTGGGGGAGTCGCAGCCGCCAGGTCCCGCAGGAGGAGGGGCAGGCCGACCCGGCGTCCTGCGACCTCGCGCTGGAGGGCTTGGGCGGCCCGGAGCGAGGCGAGCTGGCCCCGCAGACGCCCGGCTCGCTGGCCAGCGTCCGAGCGCTCACGAGCCAGGCGAAGGTCGGCGCGGGTCTGGCCGAGGAGGGCGCCGAGCTGCTGCTCGACCCCGCCCACGAGCGCCGTCGCGAGGAGGCCCGCCAAGAGGGTCCAGGCCAGGGGAGCGGGGAGCTTGAAGCTCCGCTTGGGGGCCGGGGGGACGGCCGCCAGGCGGCCGCCGCCGGGGAGTTCGAGAGCGTGGCGGGCGGCGCCCAGGAGCCCGACCGGGAGGTCAGCAGGGGCCGGGAGCTCGGTCCAGGGCTCTCCCACGAGGCTCGCCCTGAGGGCTGGCGCGACGGGCCCCGCAATCAGGGTCTCGACCTCGCCGCTGATCAGCCCGAGGGCGGTCGCGGCCTCTCTCCCCGGTGCGCAACGAGTCGTGCGAGTTCGAACGACCCGACCGGCCTCGACGCGGGAGGTCGCGACCGAGCCCAGCCCCAGCTCGAGGACCTCTCTGGGGCCCTGACCTGGTGGGAGCTCTGCGGGGGCGCAGCCGAGGAGCGGATACAAGCCGCGCAAGCGCAGCTTGGCGCGCCCAAAAGCCGCCCGCGCTGCGTCGCGAGCCAAGGGTCGCAGCCCGCAAGCCAGGAGCAGCCCAGGGCCAGGAGCATGGGACCAGCCGCAGGCGACGTCAGCCTGCCCGTCCCGCCGCAGCTCCAGCTCGGGGCCCCCGGCCAGGTAGGGGTCTAGCTCCCAGCCCAGCAGAGTCTGGAGGCGCTCTCCGCTGAGGCCCTCGGCTCGGGGGAGATCGACGCAGGCGACCACGACCTCGCTCCAGAGCAGGATCCCCTCGCGCGGGAGACGCTCGCCAGCCGGCAAGCGGGACTCCAGCTGGCGGACCAAGGCTGGGACGTCGTCGTCGAGGGACTGGTTGGGCACGGCCTCCAAGCTGGCCAGGACGCGCCACGCTTGACCGTCCCAACCCAGGACCGCGCCCACGCTCTGCCGCTGGTCGCGGCTGAGGGCCACGAGGCGCGGGGAGCGACGCGAGAGGGGCGACTCGTGCGGGGTGGCCCCGCTCGAGGGGGCCCCGCTCAGGATCGGCTGGCTCGAGCTTCGGGGCGGCGCGTCACTGCAGGACGCTCCCTCGGGGAGCCTCTCGGAGATCGGGTCGGGGTGGAACTGGATCATGGCGCAGCGTCCAGCTCCAAGGTGACCTCCGTCGGGGACGTCCGCGGGAGGAGGGTCACGCTGGCGACCGGCCCCAGGAGGACGGGCGGATCGGAGGCCGGATCGGCGAAGCGGACCAAGACCAACGAACGTTGACCCCAACAGAGCGAAGTCAGGGGCCCCGCGCCTCCCGGCAACGCCAAGGGGCCGCGTTGCTGGCTCGTCTCCCCCGGCAGGAGCGCGTCGCCGGCTCCGCCCAGGGCGCCAGAGACTTGGCGGCCCCGGCTCCAGTCGACTGCAGCCGGGGAGGTGGTGAGCTCGGGGAGGTCCGGAGTCATGACCAAGACCGCGACCTGGGAGAGGTCGATCGCGGCCTCGCTCGCGTTGCGGACCTTGACCACGAGAGCACCGAGAGACACCCGGTAATCCTCGGGCGACACGAGGCGCCGAGCCGCGGCTGTCCGCGGGTGATCCCAGGCATAGGAGAACTCTCCCCCGAGGGGCGCGAGGTCGGGTGCGTTGTCGGCACCGAGGCTATGGAGGCTGAGGGCTTCGCCGGCTGGCCCGGAGCTGAGGAGGAGTCCCCAGCCGAAGTCGGGGTCCCCGGCGCCGCTCGAGAGCTTCCAGCCGTCGCGGTAGGTCGGAAACTCGAGCCCTGCCTCGTCGCGCTCGAGGTCGGCGCGGAGGTAGGGCCCGCGCCAGCCTGCACCCTGAGTCGCCCCACGAGGAGCCGCTCCCAGCGAGTCCCTGGCGCCGGGGAGGGACTCGGCGGGGGCGTAGGGGCGCCAGGACAGAGCCGGGTCCAGAGGCGGCTCGATCAGCTCCCTCAAGTTGCGCGGGAGCCGGCCCATGTCGGCCACGAAGCCGCCCACCACTGACTGCCCGTTGGCTGTGCGGGCCGGGTCCCCCAAGATCGCGAGCCGGATCGTCTCGCGGCGGGCGTTGGTGTCGTCATAGCGGGACTGTTGATCGACCTCGGTTCCGAGGCTGGCGGCGGTGGCGGCCAGGGCCGCCAGGATGAACACCACGAGCAGGAGCTCGACGAGGGTAAAGGCTCGGGGTCGGAGTGGGGTGGCGCCAATCATTAGCGAAACAGGTAGAGCACGAGGTCGTCGCGGGACCCTTGCTGGGGGTCGAGGACCCGGTCTGGGCCGAGGCAGATCAGGCGGGCCTCCTCGCGCTCGGGTGGAAGGAAGAGCAGATAGGGGCTGCCTTGTGAGTCGAGGACCTGACCAGGGGCCGTGTAGCTGCTCCAGACCCAGGTCTCGCTCGAGCGGACGAAGGGGTCCGCCACGGCAGGGAAGACGTGGCTGGCTGGGAGCCCGACTGTGGCCTGGAGCCCTTCGTTGGGTGGCTCGCCGGGGGGAGGGCTCCCGTACGGATCAAAGCGTCGATTGACGAAACCCGCGCGGAGCAAGCCCTCGCTGTCCATGCTCAGGTAGGGGCCGCGCCAGCCACGACGCCGGTCGGGGTCCCAGCGGCGGAGAGCATGATCGGTCTCGGCCAGGGGGTTCTCGACGAGCTCCCAGAGGTTCGCAGCGGCGTCGAACCACTTGGGGACCTCTGCCGCTGGGATCCCGAAGCGCGCGCTGATCACGCCAGCGGGGACGGCGGCGCGGCTGGCGGGGTCTGGAGGAGTTCGCACGAGGTCGAAGGGGCCTTGCCCCGGGAGCCAGCCGGTGTCGGCGCGAAAGCGCAGCAGCGCGTCGCGGAGCTGGGCCATCTCGTGCAGGGCCAGGTCTCGCTGGACGGGTGTTCGGGGGTCGCCAGCCGAGGCCAGGACCGCGCCAGCGACCAAGGCCAAGATCGCGACCACGAGCAGCAGCTCGAAGAGCGTGAACGCGCGCTTCGTCCTCGAGCGCGGGGTCGCGCTCGGGAGCAGGAGGAGGAGATCTGAGGACACACGCATGCTCAGCCTTGCTGAGCAACTGCGGTGCCGCGCGTCTGAGGCGCTCGGGCAGACCTTAGGAAGCGGAGCTGGATAACCGTGAGCCAGCGCTGGCTCAAGTTTCGTCAGTCGCAGCCGCGCCGACGGTCCACACGGGACGCTTTTGTCCGTCCTGTGTGGACACACGCCGCGCCCGGCGAGGCTTGATCGGAGTCCGGAGTGGACAGGCCACCCAGGCTGGCGCACGCTGACTCAGCCCTGGCGCAACCTGCGCCAGGACTCTGGACTTGGTGTGCGCAACTCCAATCGAGGGACGAGCGAGCGCTGGCACACCCGTTGCGGAAGGACGCACCAGAACGCCCCCACGACTTGGGTCGTTCGGGAGGGCTGACCGACGCCAGCTCACCCCCACAGCACAACCACAGGGCAACACCTAGAGGAGCGGCATGAACGAATTGACCAGACGGAGCAGGCGGACCAGGCCAACCCGACGAACCGGAACTAGAGCCTTCACCCTCGTCGAGCTCTTGGTGGTCGTCACGATCGTGGCGCTGATCGGCGGAGCGGTCGTCGCGCTCAACAACGGACTCGCGACGGACTCAGCGATCACCCTGACGATCGCGACCCAAAAGCAGCTCACGAATCAGATCGCGCAGTTCAAAGAGGGGCACGGCGGGCGACTGCCGGACGGCTTCGACTCCATGATTCGGGACGACTTCGCGACCACCGGCGCCGGGGCGACCTACACCCAACAGGGTCCCCTCGAGCTGGTCGATCGAACTACGGACAGCGAGGGCAACGGCGGCGCCCCGCGCGGGATCATCTACACGGGCCATGACGCTGACCAAGACGGCTTCGCCGACGAGGGAGCGGCCTCCAAGGGGCTCACGATCATGTCTTGGAGCGCTCAAGGGGTCCATACCCTGACGATAGCCAGGCTGAACGCCGCGGATCTAGCCGGCCTCAACAAGCTCGGGATCACCCACGTCTACGACATCGATCACGACCAAGACCTGGTGGACGGAGAGCTGGGGCGAGTCCGGCGCGAGCTCCAGATCGGAGACCCGATCGTGGTCCTCGACCCCGACGGACTCGGAACCACCTACGGCTCGTTCACCGACACCTCCGGGTTCAGCGGCGCGACGACAGCCGAGAAGCTGAGCACGCGCCCGCACTTCGTGGTCCTCGGGATCGGCCCCAACAGCACCTTGATCGGTGACCGCCGCGGTGGACTCCAAGAGGCGCCCCAGTGCTCGACTGTCGTGAGCTGGATCACGGCTACGCCCCGCGGGGACAACGGCTACTACAACCGCTACATGGCGGTGGTCAAGTTGCCTGTCGACTCCAAGGACGAGCCCTCCTTCGTGGGCGTCCTAGAGGCCAACGCCTGGGCCGTTCGCTCGGCCGAGATCTGGTATTCCCGCAACCTCGAGTAGGCCTGAGGCCAGGCCTCCTAGCTCGTCTCTCCGGGACCAAGGAGCGCCGGACAGGTGGCCTCGCTCGACCCACAACCCCACAACCCCACAACCCCACAACCCCAAGGCCTCAGGGCCTTCGAACCACACCTACACCCACGCCCAGGCTCCGCCTGGTCGGTCAATCACAGAGGAGAAGAGACATGAATTTGAGGAACCAAGGCCGGGGGTTCACCCTGGTAGAGCTATTGATCGTGATCGCGCTGATCGCGCTCGTGAGTGGAATGGTGATCGGCCTGTTCGGCTCAGCCGTTCAGAAGTCGGCGGCCACGACCTCGCTGGCGACCCAGAAGCAGCTCGTCAATCAATTCAACAGCTACATGCAGCTCCACGGGAACGCGCTCCCAGACGGGTTCGACACCCTGATCGCGGATGACGTCAGCGCGGGTTCCTATACGACCCTGGGGACCTACAGCGTGATCGGCGAGGGCTCCTTCGACCTCAACGTTGGCGACGACCCGACCCTGTTCTTCGCTCAGCCGGTCGCCCCAGGCGCCAGCACCAGCGCCCAGTTCATCAACCGCGGCCTCTCCCCCGACAGCTACAGCGGGGCCGACCGGACCCTGTGCGTCAAGGAGCTCAACTCCAACGACGTGCGCGTTCTCGAGGCCTTGGGCATCACGACCCTCTACGACCTCGACGATCGAGACCTGTTCTACGGCGAGCACCGGACCGTCTCGCGGACTGCCGCAGTCGGGGGGGCGATCTGCGTCGTCGACCCTGAGAGCGTCGCCGGCCAGCGCCTGTATCGAGACTTCGGCGTCGACCTCTCGGACACTTCGGTCTACACCCGGAAGGGCGCGGACGACAGCGGGACGGCTTGGGACGACACCGAGGAGCTCGACGCCGCGGGCCGCCTGGCGGCCATGAGGGCCCAGCTGTTCTACGTCCTCGCGGTCGGACCGAACTCGCGTCTGATCGGCGACGGCCTCGCGGGTGTCCAAGAGGCTCCGACGAGCGGAGTCGTGGTCCAGGGCTACTACAACCGCTTCGCGCTCGTGATCAAGCGGGGGGCCTCGAGCGGCGGTGATCGGAACCCGGGCCTGGCTGGCGTCCTCGATCCCCGCGGACGCGGCGCCAGCGCCGCGCGCCAAGCCGTGAACGCGATCCAGTAGTCGAGCTCTGACTCAACCTTCAGCACAAGGTGTCCCGCGTGGTCAGCTTCGAGTCTAGGAACCTCAAGGTCCTGCTCGTGTCCTCGATCCTCTGCTCGACGGCAGGGATCGGGGTCATCCTCGCGGTCTACCCCGAGGCGGGCTCCGCCTCGGGGCTGAGGACGACGGAGTCGATCGCGCGAGAGACTTCGTACACGGTCACGCTCTCGCCGGTGGGGGCGCTGCATTTCGCGAAGCCCCCCCAGCGAGTCGTGACCGAGGACGCCAACTACAACGACATGCTAGTGGCGCTCGGCCGGGGCCGGCAGCTCCTGGCCACTGGCTACCCGAACAACTTCTTCGACGGGTTCTATCAGCAGCTCCCCGATACGGAGCCTGGGATCGATCGGGACGAACTCCGCTACCTGAGCGGAACCCCAGGAGCTCAGTTCGACAAGGAGCTCCTCTATCAACTCGACGCCGATATTCACCACATAGATCCGGTCCAGCTCGCGACGCGGCGGAGCTGGACCAAGGCTGACGTCGAGGAGATCGCGCGGAACGTGGGGCCCTTCTTCGCCAATCGCTACAGCCGCGAGAACATCTACAGCGGGGAGGAGCCCTACGAGTTCTACAGCCTCTGGGAGCTGGCCGAGAAGGTCGGCGCGGTCTATCAGGACAGCTCACGGGTCGCGCGGCTCAAGGAGCTCAGCGACGCCTTGGTGGCCCGGATCCAGACCCAGCTCCCGCCCCTCGAGGAGCGGCCCCAGGTCGGCCTGGTCTACTTCAACGCCGGCGGGCGATTCACCCCCTACAGCCTCGGTCACGGCGGCTTCGGCCAGGCCCACTACGAGGCCGTCGGTGCCCGCGACGCCTTCGCAGGTCTAGACCTGAGGACCTACGGCGAGGGCGGCGGGAGCGGGATCGTGTTGGACCTCGAGGGCTTGATCTCCATTAACCCCGACGTCCTGATCATGCCCTTTGCGATCTACGGAGAGCCCGGCTCAGGCAGCGGCGCGCGCGGCTCCTACGAGCTGCTCCTGGCGTTGGGGAAGGAGCCCCTGGGCCAGCGCCTGACCGCCTTCCAGCGCGACCAGGTCTATCCCGGAGGGACCCCCCTCCAGGGGCCGATCTTCTTCATCTTCCAGGTCGAAATGGCCGCCAAGCAGCTCTACCCCAAAGTCTTCGGCCGTTACCGAGACGATCAGCGCTATCCCCCTGAGGAGTGCCTCTTCGAGCGCGCCGCGCTGGCGAAGATCATTCGGGGCCCCAACGATGCCGAGCGCTGAGCTGGCGAGAGAGGGAGAGTCCGGGCCGAGGACAGCCTCGTCGCCCCCAGTCCCGACCAGACCTGCTCCAGCGGTCGAAGCCCTCCCTGTCCACCGCAGCGGGCGAACCCTGGCGCTCCTGGTGCTGTCGTCGCTCGGGGTCATGCTCGTGGCGACCCTGGTCCAGATCGGTGCTGGCTCCTACAGCATGACCTGGGCCGAGGCCTGGGCTGCAGCCACCGATCCGCTGGTCTGGGGCCAGCCCGATCTGCTCTGTCGGCTGTTCCTCGGAGACGGGATCGCTGACGCCATGGGCTGGAAGACGCCAGCAGCGATCCCGACCGAGACCCTGATCGTGTGGACCGTCCGCATGCCCCGGGTCCTGGTCGGGGTCCTGGTCGGGATCAACCTGGCCTACTCGGGGAGCGTGTTTCAAGCCATCACCCGCAACGAAATGGCCAGCCCCTACCTGCTGGGCGTCAGCTCTGGGGCGGGCTTGAGCGTGCTGTTGGTCTTGGTGATCTACCCTCGGCTCGGCGTACACCTCCCGCTCCTAGCCATGTTGGGAGGCATGGGGGCCTTCGTCCTCGTCTACAGCATCGCGTGGAATCAGGGCACCAGCCCGGTCCGGCTCGTGCTGGCGGGCGTGATCGTGGGCGCCGTGGCGGGCTCGATCCAGACCGCCCTCCACTACCTGGCCACGGACATCACCGTCGTCCAGGACGCCATGGCCTGGACCTCGGGCTCCCTGATCGGCGTCGGCTGGGAACAGGTCCGCATGATCGCTCCCTGGACGATCCTGTGCGTGACCCTCGCCCTGGCGGGCTCGCGCTACCTCGACGTCCTGCTCCTCGGCGATCAGACGGCCAAGGCGCTGGGAATGTCCCTCGAGCGGGCCAGGTTCCTGCTCGCGACGGCGGCCGTCCTCTCGGCGGCCTCGGCTGTCTCGGTGGCTGGCCTGATCGGCTTCGTGGGTCTGATCGTCCCGCATATCGTCCGGAGCCTGGTCGGGAGTCCTCACCAGCGACTCCTGATCGGCTGCCTGGCCGCTGGGCCGGCGCTCCTGGTCGGGGCCGACGCCGCCGCCCGCTTGCTCCTGAGCCCCCTTCAAGTCCCCGTAGGACTGGTGCTGGGGGTCCTGGGCGGCGGGTTCTTCCTCTACCTGATGCGTCGCAAGCGCGACTTTGGACGCCTGTGAGCGCGCGCCTCGAGCCCAGCCCAGATCGACCCAGCCCAGATCGACCCAGCCCAGATCGACCCAGCCCAGATCGACCCAGCCCAGATCGACCCAGCCCAGATCGACCCAGCCCAGACCGACCCTGCCCAGACCGACTCAGCCCAGACCAGATCAGGGAGAGCCTGAGCGGCTCGGACCTCAGAGTCCGCTACCAGAAGGAGCGTCCGCTCGTCCTCGAGGGGCAATCGATCACCCTCCCCCAGGGCAAGATCTCGGTGTTGATTGGGCCCAACGGCTCGGGCAAGAGCACGCTCCTCAAGACCCTCGCGCGTCAGCTCGTCCCCGAGCAGGGGACCGTCTACCTCGACGGTCAGGACGTCTCGAAGCTCTCGGGGCGGGAGTTCGCGCTCCGACTCGGGATCCTGTTCCAGGAGAACGTGGCCCCCAACGACCTGACGGTCGAGGAGCTGACCTATCACGGTCGCTATCCGCACCGCCGCTTGTTCGAGTCGATCCGGCCGGAAGACCGCCAAGCGGTCGAGCAGGCGCTCGAGCTCTGCGGTGCTCAGGCCCTGCGGCAGCGACCGATCAGCCAGATCAGCTCGGGCCAGAAGCAGCTGGCCTGGATCGCAATGCTGATCGCCCAGTCGCCGGACTACCTGTTCTTGGACGAGCCCACGACCTACCTCGACCTAGCCCACCAGTTCGACGTCATGAACCTGGTTCGACGCCTGAACCGCGAACTCGGGAACACGATCGTGATCAGCGTCCACGACCTGAACCTCGCGGCTCGCTATGCGGATCACGTGTTCGCCCTCCGGGAGGGGCGGATCGTGGCCTCCGGCCCACCGCAGGAGGTCCTGACCGTCGAGATCCTCCGCGCGGTGTTCGACGTCGAGACGCGCGTGATTCGAGACCCGGCGGGTGAGCTGCACTGCCTCCCGATCGGCCGCGCGTCGTCACTAGAGGACGACGGCGGAGGCGACTCGTGAGATTCGCCGCGCCGCTCTGGCACCGGAGCGAGGTTCGAGTTCTGGGGCCGCTGATCCACGCCCCGGCCGAGGTGGAGCGAGAGACGCCCCTGTTCGCGGCCGGGTTGGACTTCGCCCGAGACCAGGGCGGTCCGCTGACTCGAGCCTTCTTGGAGGCCCTCGAGCTCGAGGGCCAAGAGCGGGTCGTCGTCGACTCCTCCTTGGTCTGGCTGGCCCCAGGCTTGGCGCATGGCTTCCAGCAGGACCGAGCGCGCGGGCCGCGGGCTCCCCTGCGTTTCGTGCATCAGCCCTTCCCTGGGAGCCCGACAGGCGTCCGCGGCGAGTCGAATCGGAACCAGGCCGCCTGGCACCGGCTCTGCGTCTTGGGCCTCGACTGCACCCCGGAGGTCGCGGTCGGGGAGTTCGCCTTCGCGAGCCCCCAGCAGGCCGAGGCGTTTTGGTTCCCGAGCGGCCAAGCTGAGGCCAGAGACGAGCGGGACGAGCGGGACGAGTTGATCGAGCGCCGGCTCCAGGCCGGGAGCCTGAACCGGGTAGAGGTCCCCCTGGCGACGCTCGTCGAATACGGCTGGGGGACCCTCCTTCGTCCTCGCCCAGCCTCGGCCAGCGGCTTCCAGTTCGTGATCCGAGCCACCAGCGGCGACCCGCGGCCAATCGTCAATGGACGACGTAATCACGCAATGCTGTGAGGGTGGAGTTCAGCATGATCAGGGAGTCCAGGCTCGAGGTCGTCGGCTCGTTTCCGATCTACCCGCAGGCCGAACTGCGGCGGGAAGCCAGCCAGCCTCGCGTGAGCGCGGCCGAGGGCCGGGAGGGGGGACCGATTCATAGGGCCTTCGTGGAGGCCCTCCCCCCGGGCTGGCAGGCCGACCCTGAGGTCGAGATCTTCAGCCGTCTGCTCTGGCTCAAGGAGGGCTGGTATCCCCTCAGCCCGCACTATCACTTCGACTGGGCCCAGAGCCCGGGCGGTCCCCAGGTCGAGACGCTGATGGTCCTGTTGGGGGACAACTCGCTGACCGAGTTCGTCCTCGGGCCCCTAGAGCACTCGGCGACGGGACACTCGGCGACGGGACACTCGGCGACGGGACACTCGGCGACGGGACACTCGGCGACGGGACACTCGGCGACGGGGCGCCAGCGCTGGGACTCCGTGGTCGCGGCGGGGCTCCGCTCGGGAGCTCTCAGGACCTGGGCCCTGGAGCCTGGCAAGCTGATCCGCTTCGACAACCGAACCCTGCACCGCGCCCGCCCGGCCACCAGGACCGGCTGGCGCCTCCTGATCCGCGCGATCCGAGGGCTCGAGCGGGCCCGCTCCCGAGGCCAGGCTGGGTTCGGGAAGCGGGCCCCCTTCGCGACTTGCCGCAACAGCTACGTCCCCGAGACGGATCACGCGCGCGCCCGCTACGAACCCTATCGCCAGTGACCGTATGTCCGAGGTGAGTCCGCGCCGACACGCAGGAGACGATATGCAGAGCAACGCCCAGCAGCCCCGACGACGTCGACCTCGAGTCGATCCTTGGGAAGGGAAACGCAAGCTGTTGGCGGTGGCCGACGTCCAGACCGGCTACCACCACGACTCGATCTCGCACGCCTTGGCGACCTTGGATCGCCTCGGGCGTGAGTCAGGCGCCTTCGTCACCAACATTCGGACCGACTCCCAGCTGATCACGCGCCAGCCAGTCCTAGGCGTTGGCGAGAAATACGGCGGGAAGCGAGTCAACGCTCGCGACCTGAGCGGCTACGAGGCCTTGTTCCTCCTCCCAAGCGGGGCAGGCACGCTCAGCGAGCAGCAGAAGGCCGACCTCTTGGCCTTCGTCCGAGACGACGGCAAGGGCCTGATCGTGGGCCACGCCGGAATCCTGGCCTTCTACGACTGGCCCGAGTTCGCAGAGCTGACGGGGGCTGGCTTCGGGGGGGAGTTCCTGGGCCCCGCCCAGGTCGTGGTCGAGGACCCTGACTTTCCCGGGGCCGACGCCTTCGGGGGGCCCTCGTTCAGCTTCGCCGAGCAACACCCGATCCTGACAGAGCCCTACTCGCGCGAGCGAGTCAACGTGATCATGCGGATCGACCCCGCCTCGGTCGCGCCGCGCTACCTCGAGAAGCGCCCCGACGGCGACTTCCCCGTGGTCTGGTCCCGGCGCTACGGGAAGGGCCGGGTCTACCACATGGGCTGGGGCCACCTGGAGTCCACCTGGGACGATCCCAGGTTTCAAGACATGATCCTGGCGGGGATCTGCTGGGCCATGGGAGGGGACGCGAGCCAGGGTCGCCCCCCCAGGCTTTCAGTCCTGGATCGTCCACTGCAACCGCGGGTCTGTCCAAGAGAGCCCTAGAGCGGCATAGCCTGCTCGAGGAGCGCATTTGCTCGTTTCGTCCAGGGAGGCCCTGACCCGAGAGCCATGGTCTTCAGGGCGACCTATCCCGTGACTGGGGTCGTTCTCCGCGACGACGAGGAGGACTCCAGGGAGGTGGCGACCCTGCTTTTGATTTAGGTGTCTCTGAGGGCCCGGATTTCTGCTCAGAGGCCTGGTTGCGGCCCGTCGAGTGGTGATTGATCCGGGCTCCTATGAGCACCGCCTTTGCAAGTGTGAATCGTGTTTCAGTCGCGCCCCTCGCGAGTTCGGGACTTCCAGGTCGATCCGTGAAGAGTCCTCGGGTGAGTCCCGGGACGAGCTCCTATCCGTCCTAGTCCGCCGAGGCGAACCGGACCTAATGCTGAGTGCGCCTGGCGGCGACTCGTGGATCGATGCGAGAGCGCTCCGTCTAAGGCATGGCCCACCGGTCGGTGCTTGACGCACCAGACCCTACCGTGGGGTGTCGAGCTGCTCTCCCTGGAGATCATGAGTGGAGCCCTCCCTCAGCCGCTTCGTCTAGCAAACAAGCTGAGCCCATTGGGACTCGCCCCGCCCGGATTACAAACAGGTCGAAGGAGGACATGTGAATTGAGAGCCCTGGCGCGGTCTGCGTTAGGGCGAGTTGAGGAAGAGCCAGGACTCGCGCAGACCGCGCAACTCCGGCCGAGATCGCTCCAGCGGAAGCCGATCACGCTGCCGGCTCAGCGGTCGCCAGAGACTTGAGGCGAGCTCCTTCCGGCACGACCCCGTGTTCGAGGTAGTGCCAGAACGCGACGAGTAGCTTCCGGGCCAGGGCCGTGATCGCTTTTCGCTTCACGCGGCTCTTGGACCTTCCCACGTAGTCGTGGAACCAGCGCGTCAGCTGACTGTCCGGCTGGTGTCGGAGCCAGAGCCAGGCGAGTTCGATAGACAAGCTGCGCACCCTCTTGTTTCCCGCCTTGCTGATTCCTTGGTCCTTGTCCATGGCCCCGCTTTGAAAGGGCGTCCCGGTCAGACCTGCCAAAGCTCCGATCTGCTTGCGGTTCTTGAATTCGCGCCAGGAGAAGAACTCGAGCGAGAGGACGTAGGCCCCGACGGTGGGGGATCTCTTTGTGGGCTCGTTGCCTGAGCGATCGTCTGCCGAGGCGCCAGTCGGCCTCGGGATTGACCTCGGCAAGGAGCAGGACTGGACGGTCGTGACCAAGATCAACAGCCTCGGCGAGGCCGAGATCCTCGGGCGCTGGCAGCACACCGACTACCCGACCACGACTCAGCGGATCCTCGACCTGATCGAAGCCCACGCTGTGTCTGTGGTCTGCGTCGACAAGGCCCAGGCGGGCAGCTACCTGGCCGACGAGCTGAAGCGAGTCCAGCGGGAGCGCAAGACGCTCCCGCTCCGCGAGGTGATCGCCTACGAGACCTTCTCGGTCACCAAGAAGGCGACCCTGATCGAGACGACGCGCGGTGACGTCCAGCACCAGCGGATCCAGGTCCTGCGAAACGACCTTGCCTCCCAGCTCCGCTACGAGCTGTGTCGCTTCCAAGGGATCAAGCGTGTCTCCCAAGGACGCGAGATCGTGTCTTACGCCTGCCCGCAGTCGGCGGGTGAACACGACGACTGCGTAATCTCGCTTTGCCTGGCCAACTGGGCTCGCCACCGGCTCTTGGAGCTACCCAAGAAGAAGCCGATTCGAATCGACTGGGCTCGCTTCGAGCGCCTCAACGAAGCGCTGAGGAAGTCTGAGCTGCCGATCACGGGTGGCATGAACCTGACTGGGCTCCACGATCCCTATCGGGGGGTGCCCCGTGTCTGAGTGGCAACGCGGCGTCGCCTTGGTCAAAGACCTCGCCCACGTCCGGCGAATCACGGCAGCCACCCACCTCACCAACTTGGAGAACGGCAAAGGGAAGCTGGACCTCAAGGAGGTCCTGGTCTCAGCGTCGGACGCGATCTTCGATCGCGTGATCGCTGAAGGGGTTTCCCCCCAGGAGGTCAACGCCCAGCTCTACGAGCGAGCTGTGGCGTTTCAGTTCCTCGCCCTCCTTGCCGCCCAGAACTACCTGACGGCGGGCAACTCCTCGACCGACGCGCTGGAGCGCTACCTGAGCCT
>Ga0316202_10001029_pt1 | contig 24126 bp, 20 predicted proteins | sample 3monrhotite_MG_FD_204934 | JGI IMG/M metagenome (GOLD analysis project Ga0316202, IMG submission 204934) | Microbial mat bacterial communities from mineral coupon in-situ incubated in ocean water Damariscotta River, Maine, United States -... | ecosystem: Environmental > Aquatic > Marine >... | reverse complement strand
TTAACAGCTCAGGAATACGCTGTGGTTTTTTCGGTGTTCTGATCTCGCTGTCAAAATCGGGGCGTCCCAATACCTCGCGGTATAAGAACCGCAGCGCATTGAGATGAAGCCGACAACTGGAACTGGCAAGTTTTTTCTCTTTGGCAAGGTAAAGAAAAAAGGCAAGAATGTCGTCGTCACTGATCTTGTCTGGTGACTGATGATAGTGTTTTGCTAACTGGGTAACGGCATATAGATAACTTTGTTGAGTACGTGCGGCAAACCCTCGCAGTATCATGGCATCGATCATTTTTTGTCGTAAGGGAGTCATCTTCGTTCTCCTTGAGTGAAAGACCGGCAGTGGTCTTTAAGGAGTGTGGTCGATGATGATGTGAAGTGAATTAAGGCGAAAAAGGGGACGAAAAAAAGCTACCGCGAAGCGGTTTAGTTCAACATTAAGTAGACGTCAAACTGACGCAATCAAATACGTCACTTTGACGCATATTATTCATATCAGATTTCCACTGAAAATCAGTATATCAGTCAACCCGGCCGTCACAACCACAAATATTACCTTAATACAGTGAACAAGTTATGAGGACATCAGGATTCTCTTATGTTTACGTCAATCACTCTCTGTTGTTGCTTCTCGTTGGGGAAATACGTCACTTTCATTCATATTACTCCTGCCTTTACAGAAGAAACAAATAACTATGCATTACAACAGTCATACAAAAACTCACAGATTAACCTGGAAAACTGTTGTTTTTTTAGAAGAGGTTCGTACCACTATCGAGCTGCCAGAAATGCTGGATGGGCGCATTAGCCATGACCAAGTGATCATTTTCTGTCCAAAAGGGATTACATTTCTAAAGATCTCTGGAAAGTGCTGGAGAAAGATATTCGTGAGATAGAAGATGAGTCGGGCGTGCATATTTTCGACAATACGATTCAAGAAAAAGCCCTTAGCCAGAAAATGACTTGATCTGCTGGCATTTTGATCACACCATCAATCTATCCGTCACGAACATCAATTTGATAAATGACTCCGCAGCAAACTAGTGAGGCATTAACCTCTTCACGTCACACTGGCGTAGGCCAGTGTCCAGGGGATTCGACCTCTAGATTCCGGCCTGCGCCGGAATGACGATATCCGCAGCACCAACAGTAGGCGCTTTTAGGCGAGCTACGGGAAATCACACCCACAGAGATTGAACCGCTTGAACAAAAAACCAGGGGCATAATCGCTAGGCACTAAAATCATCAAAGAAGATATTCTCTTCATCCACGCCCAGTTCTTTCAGCATATTGTTTACCGCGTCCATCATCATTGGTGGGCCGCAGATGTAATATTCACAATCTTCAGGTGATGCATGATCTTTTAAGTAACGTTCATAGAGTACCTGATGGATGTAGCCTGTCTCACCTTTCCAGTTGTCTTCCGGCTTAGGGTCTGACAAGGCCACACACCAGTTGAAATTATCAAATGCTTCTTGCAAGTCATTAAACTCTTCCATATAAAATATTTCATCTAAGCTGCGTGCACCGTACCAATAGCTGACTTTACGCTTGAGGCCTTCTACTTTGAGGAGATAATTGATATGAGAGCGCAAAGGTGCCATACCGGAACCACCTCCGATGTAAATCATTTCCGTATCAGTGTATCTTGGAAAAAATTCGCCATAGGGGCCGGAGATCGTGATCTTGTCGCTTGCTTTGAGACTAAACAGGTATGAGCTCATTTTACCTGGCGGAATCCCTTTGCTGGAAAGTGGTGGCAAGGCGATGCGGATATTAAATTTTATTGCTTTACCCTCACCTGGGTAATTGGCCATGGTGTACGCGCGTTTTACGGGTTCCTTGATGTAGGATTCCAATTCCCATAAATCAAGCGTATCCCATTCTTTTTTATATTTGTCAGCCACGTCAAAATTACTGTATTTAATATGGTGTGATGGCGCTTCCAGTAAAACATAACTGCCCGGTTCAAAATCGATATCACTCCCTTCGGGAAGATTTAAAATCAGCTCTTTAATAAATGTGGCAACATTGTGATTGGATACGACGGTGCAGGTCCATTTTTTTACCGTAAACACTTCCTTCGGTAGTTCTAATACCAGGGCTTGATGAACAACCACTTGGCAGGCGAGACGATAACCATCTGCGGCATCTTTTTTAGTTATCAGGTTGTGTTCTGTGGGCAGGATAGTTCCACCCCCCGATAGCACTTTGACACGACATTGACCGCAGACACCCGTACCACCACAAGCAGATGATAGGAGAATATCTTCACCTGCCAGGGACTCTAACAATTTGTCGCCACAAGCTGTATCAAAAGATTTCTCCGGCGCATTGCTAATCTTGATATGCGCCAGGCCCGTTGGAATCAGTTTGGAGCGTGCAATCAGGATAATCGTCACTAACACCAGGATGATAACGGTAAATAGTGCGATACCTAATGTGATCTCCAGCATCATAATAATTGACAATTCACAATTTGATTCCGGCGAAGGACATAAAACCCAAAGACATGAGTCCAGCCGTGATGAAGGCAATACCTAACCCTTTCAGCCCATCAGGTACATCGGCGTATTTCAGCTTTTCGCGGATTGCCGCCATCATGATGATGGCCAGTGCCCAACCAACCCCACTGCCAATACCGTAGACTGCACTTTCATTAAGACTATATTCGCGTTCCACCATGAACAACGAAACACCAAGAATGGCGCAATTAACGGTGATCAGCGGCAGAAAAATACCCAGCACGTATTGCAGAGCCGGAAAGTAACGTTCCAATACCATTTCCAGAATCTGTACCATCGCGGCTATTACACCGATATACGTCACCAACCCCAGAAAGCTCAAGTCCAGGTCGGGTAGACCTGCCCATGCCAATGCGCCATCACGCAGTAGATAATGGTAGATCAGATGGTTCACTGGCACGGAAATGCTCATCACCATAATCACCGCCATGCCCAGGCCAATTGCCGTTTCCACTCGCTTGGATACTGCCAGGAAGGTACACATGCCAAGAAAGAACACCAATATGATATTCTCAACAAATACTGCCTTGATGAAGATATTGAGATAGTGTTCCATAAAGTCAGTTTTTCTCCACCAGATTGCTCTTCCAGGTGCGTTGCGCCCAGATCAACAAGCCAATGATAAAAAAAGCGCTGGGCGCCAATGCCATCATGCTGTTTGGGTAATACCAACCGCCTTCGAACACAGAGGGCAACAGGGTGTAACCCAGCAATCTACCGCTGCCTAACAGTTCACGAATGGCCGCCACGATGATCAATACCACGCTGTAACCTATACCGTGACCAATACCATCCAGGAAGCTCAAGCCCGGTGGATTGTGCATCGCAAAGGCTTCAGCACGCGCCATGATGATGCAATTAGTTACAATCAGGCCGACAAACACGGAGAGAATTTTGCTCATTTCAAAGGCATAGGCTTTGATGAATTGATCCACCACGATGACTAACGAGGCGATGATGGTCATCTGAACAATGATGCGTATGCTCGCAGGAATATGATGGCGAATAATACTCACTGTGGTATTGGAAAGTGCGAGCACCACAATGACTGCCATGCACATAATCAAGGTTGCCTTGAGCGAAGTGGTCACCGCCAAGGCAGAACAGATACCCAACACTTGAATGGTAATCGGGTTGGAGTCAAACACAGGCTTCAGCAATATCGTTCTATGTTTGTTGGTTGCGCTTATTGGCAGGTTACTCATATTCTGTCTCCACTGCTTCGCACCCTGGCCAGAAATGGGCCAAAACCATCATCACCCAACCAAAACTTCAGAAGATTCTCCACGCCACGGTTGGTGAGTGTGGCACCGGATAAAGCATCTACCTGATAGATCGTGCTGGGGTCATCGTGATTCACACCCCCTTTGACTAATTGGATCTTCGGCTGCCCACGTGAATCGAAGATTTTTTTGCCATTCCACTGCGCTAACCAACGAGAACTGTCCACTTCTCCACCCAATCCTGGTGTTTCTGTGTGTTCATAAAAACGTACACCAATTACCGTTACAGTATCACTTTGCAGCGCAATAAAGCCGTATAGAGTTGACCATAGTCCGTAGCCGTGAACCGGTAAAATGATCTTGTTTATACGGTGGTTATCATCACGCAGCAAATAGACAGGTGCATATTTTGCACGCCGTTTGATACCGGCAATATCCTGCGTTGGCGAGAGTGCTATACTTTGCGATGGGTCTTTTTTCGCCTTACGTTGATTATACATTCCGGGCTGTTCTACCTCGTAGAATTTACCAGAATCCAAGTCCACCAAATGTGTTTCCAGTTGCTGTAATTGAGTCTCAAGCGCCACACCCTCTCGCATCAAACCCGCTACTTTCAGAATATTAAGATGCATGTAATGTTGTCGATTGGTCTCTTGTATCGGGCGCAACAGGATAGTGCTTATGGTGACCGTAGCCGAACTTATCAAGGACACCAGCAAGGCGATAAACAAAACCTTTCGTGTTGTTACTCTAGCCCGCATTGCGTCGCAACCTGCGTTTAATGTTGGCTTGTACCACGAGATGATCAATCAAAGGCGCCATCAAATTGGCAAACAAGATCGCTAACATTGTGCCTTCCGGATAAGCAGGATTCATCACACGTATCAAAATGACCAACATACCGATCAAAATTCCGTAAACCCACTTGCCACTATTTGTCATGGCCGCAGAGACAGGGTCTGTAGCCATGAAGACCATACCAAAGGCAAAGCCACCGATAACAAAATGCCAATGGGCAGGAAGAGAGGCAATCAGGTTGGTATCACTGGCGAAAAGATTACACAATGTCGCAAACCCAATCATACTTAACAACATACCCAGCATAATGCGCCAGGAGGCAATGCGCGTATAAAGTAAAAAGACAGCACCAATCAATATCGCCAGAGTGGATGTCTCACCCATGGCACCGGGCAAAAAACCGAGAAAGGCATCCATCCAGCTGATGCCAGCGCTTTCTATGGCTTCACTACCACCGATGAGGGTTTGCTCTTGAGATATCGCTTCGCTCACCGTTGCGCCACTGACACCATCCATCGTTGATGTGCCAGTAGCCAGTGCCAGTGGGGTGGCACCGCTATAACCATCCATAGCGACCCAAACAGTATCGCCAGACATATCTGCGGGATAAGCAAAATAGAGAAATGCACGTCCCGCCAAGGCAGGATTGAGAAAATTCCGCCCCGTCCCACCAAAGACCTCCTTGGCGATAACCACACCAAAGGAGATACCCAAGGCCACTTGCCACAATGGAATAGTCGGCGGCAATGTCAGGGCAAACAAAATAGAGGTCACAAGAAAACCTTCATTGATCTCTTTGTTACGCATACTGGCAAATAGTACCTCCCAAAAGCCACCCACGATTAGAGTCACCAGATATATGGGTAGAAAATAGGCTGCACCATGGACAAAATTATCCCAGATACTTTGTGGCTCATAACCGGAAAATAAGAATTGGATAAATATTGCTCGCCAACCTTCGATACTCGTCTGCCCCATGGCTGCCAAGGCATTGTTTGCTTGTAAGCCGGTGTTATAGAGTCCCATCATGGTAGCGGGTAATACCGCCAACCAGACAAAGATCATAATACGTTTCAGGTTCATACCGTCACGCACATGGGTGTGTCCGCTATTGATGCTTCCAGGGGAGTATAGGAAAGACCAAATCCCGCGATAGAGCGCGCCCCATTTTCTATAAGGGCCATCCGTCTCAAACTTGACGGAATGTTTTTTAAAGAAGTTCTTTAACGCCATGAGTCTACCCTAAGAGTGTTCTTTTTCTATCCGATTAAGACATTCCCGCAACAGCAAACCGTAGTCATACTTACCAGGACAAACATAAGTGCAAAGCGCCAGGTCTTCTTCATCCAACTCCAAACAACCTAATGCCTGAGCAGTATCAGTATCCTGGACAATCAACGCACGCAGTAACTGGGTCGGCAAAATATCCAGTGGCATCATTTCTTCATAACTGCCTACCGGTACCATGGCACGATATTCACCATTGGTTGTCGTAGAAAAATCAAAATGCTTGTCGGGTAAAAAACTGGAAATAAAGATATTTAAAACGGAAAATTTTTCCTTGCCTGGCTGTATCCATGACAAGAATTCTTTTTCACGTATTTCCTGCAATACTGAAATCTGAAGATGATAACGTCCCAAGTAGGCCATTTTTTCACTGGTTTTATACCCATATAAAACTGAACCGGAAACAACACGATTTTCACCTGCTTTTAGTTCACCACGAACCAGGTCATCTATCGCCGCCCCCAATCGGACACGCAACAAGCGTGGCTGCATTACCTGCGGACCCGCCAATGAAATCACACGCTCAACAAATAACTCTCCTGTAGTAAAAAGTTTACCTATAGCAATAACATCTTGATAATTTATCGACCAGACTGTTTTGTATTTGCCCACCGGGTCAAGCATGTGAATGTGTGTGCCAGGCAGTCCCGCCGGATGGGGGCCTGTAAATTCTTGTACCAGCAATTGGTCAAGATCGGGGGAGGAAATAACGCTACCCACTGTTTTGCAGAGATATAACTTCCCTGCACCAAGACATGCCAACACTTGTATACCATTTTCAAAATCTTGTTTGTGTTCATCGATCACCACAACAGGATCAACAGCCAGCGGGTTACTATCCATAGCAGTAATGAAGATAGAATGAGGCGTACTGTCCGGTGATGGTACTTTGCTGAATGGACGGGTGCGAAATGCAGTCCAAAGACCTGATTGGAGCAGATTCTCTCTCACTTGTTGTTCACTCAGATTGAGTAACTCTGCAGGAAGGTAGGATGAAAAACTGACAACTTCCTCGTTGGCGTTATCTACCCGAATGACAACAGACCACAACAATCGTTTCTCACCACGATGGATGGCTTTAATCACACCACCGGCGGGCGCAGTATACCAAATATCTGGGGTCTTTTTATCGGTGAATAACCGCTGCCCGCGTTTAACATGGTCACCCTCTTTCACCTGGAGGATGGGATGCATGCCAACATAATCTGGGCCAAGCACGGCAACCTCCGTGACAGGTTTTTCTTCAATCACCTGTTGAGGGATACCTGTGATTGGTAAATCCAGTCCTTTATTAATGCGCATGAGAATGACTATCAATAACCATAAAACAATGGCCAGCTAAAGGCAGTTTTTCAAATGCACAGGCAACTCGCACACACGGTAAGCAGTAAAACCCTTAAGAATGAACACTTCTTTTTCGGGCCTCTTGGTTGCGTACCAACATACTGCATTGACATTTGCCACTAAGACCCAGGTATTGTCCATTTCAGACCCTCCACATTTGGTTAATAAAAACACAACCTCATTCAAAGCATAGTTCTCAAATCCTGTGATGCTAGTTTTAACGATGACATTCAAACCAATAAAGCCAGACCCAGTAGCAATCTCAAGAATCACATCATCTTACTCATCAAGGTAACAATGTAAGGTTAGAAATGATCTGCACCTGCCCGGTGGGTAAACGCTATTGGCGAAAGCATAGGAATACTGACAAAATTACTCTAATATACGCCGCCTTTTATTAATAAAATTTCGCAGCCGGAAGCCATTCCCGACCTGCCACAGAGAGCCGACACATGCATGAAATCGCCCCCGGACAACGCTGGATCAGTGATACCGAGCTGGATATGGGGCTGGGCATCGTGCTCGCTACAGAACATCGCACCATCAGCATTTTTTTTCCTGCCACGGGAGAACAACGTACTTACGCCCGCCAAACGGCTCCCCTCACCCGCGTGGTATTTGCCCCCGGTGATACGATTCAAAATCAGCAAAATAAAACGCTGCAAGTCAGTTCGGTAGAAGAGCAGGACGGGTTGTTGTTTTACTGTGGAACAACATCCGAGGGCGAAACAACGGTTTGGCCCGAGGGACAACTGGATCATTGCATTCAACTGAACCGGCCACGGGAACGATTACTGGCCGCACAGATTGATAACAATAAATGGTTTGAGCTGCGCTATCAGACCCTGCAACACACCAACCGTTTAGCACACTCCGATCTGTATGGTTTGACGGGTGTACGTACCAGTCTGATCCCTCACCAGTTATTTATCGCCCATGAAGTGGCCAAGCGTTATGCACCACGTGTGTTGTTAGCCGATGAAGTAGGCCTGGGGAAAACCATTGAAGCCGGTTTGATACTGCACCAGCAATTATTAACCGAACGCGCCAGACGTGTGTTAATTGTGGTGCCGGAAGCGCTGGTACATCAATGGCTGGTAGAAATGTTACGGCGTTTTAATCTTCGTTTCAGCGTGTTTGATGAAGAGCGTTGTACGGAGATTGAAGAGGAAAACCCCTTTCACTCCGAACAACTCATTTTATGCAGTCTGGACTTTCTATGTAAAAGCACTAAACGCAGCCAACAAGTGCTGGCCGGTGAATGGGATTTTTTGGTGGTGGATGAAGCGCATCATTTGCAATGGTCACCCACACAAAGCAGTGAAGAATATCAACTCATCGAAGCTTTGGCAGAAAAAACAAAGGGCGTACTACTGTTAACGGCAACGCCGGAACAACTGGGTAAAGAAAGTCATTTTGCACGCTTGCGCTTGCTGGACCCGGATCGTTTCCCTGACTTTGAGTCTTTCCTAGAGGAAGAAACCCATTACCGTCCTGTAGCCGACGCAGTGGAAGAATTGCTGAACTCAGACCACAATAATCAACTATCTGCACAAACTCTCAAGACACTGCGGACAACGCTGTCAGAAACTGAAAATTTGTTATTAATCGATTCGCTTGTTTCTGAAAATAGCGATGACGCAGAAAAAATCAAACAACAGCTCATTGACAGACTGCTCGACCGGCACGGTACTGGCCGTGTCCTCTTTCGTAACACTCGCGCCACAGTAAAAGGCTTTCCTGCACGGCAGGTGAATGCCTATCCATTGTCCCTACCTCAACAATATACAGATGCCTATAAAAATTTTACAGATGCCAATACCCCGGTAACTCTGCCCAACGTAAAAAATTTACTCTGCCCTGAACAACTCACCCTGGAAGATTCACAGTATCCACAATGGACATCTTTTGATTCCAGAGTGGAATGGCTGATTGATACACTCAACTCACTCAAACCACAAAAAATTCTGGTCATCGCGGCCAATACAAAAACCGCTCTTGACATCGCGCAGGCCATTAAGGCAAAAACAGGCGCACACATGCCTGTTTTTCACGAACAACTCAGTATTATTGAACGTGACCGCGCAGCAGCCTATTTTGCCGATACCGATAACGGCGCACAAATCCTGATTTGTTCCGAGATTGGCAGTGAAGGCCGGAATTTCCAATTCTCGCATCATTTGGTGTTATTTGATTTGCCCCTGAACCCTGATCTGTTGGAACAGCGCATCGGCCGCCTGGACCGCATCGGACAAACAGACATTATTCAGATTCATGTGCCTCATTTCGCCCACAGTCCACAATCCGTATTATTTGACTGGTATCAACAAGGCTTGTCTGCCTTTGAACATACCTGCCCTGCCGGTGCCAGTGTCTTTGCGGAAAATAAAGAACAATTGTTGCTGTCACTGACTTCATTTGAAAAGACAGAAATGCATCAAGCATTAACCAGTAACACACAAAAACATGCAAAAACACTCAATGATCAATTGCACAAAGGCCGTGATGTTTTATTGGAATACAACTCCTGTTTACCGACAGTGGCTCATGCCTTGCAGGAAAGGGCTCGCAAAGAAGATAAAAACACCGATATAGAAGATTATCTCAACGATGTATTTGATTGCTTTGGTGTCGATACCGAAATCCACAGCACCAATTGTTATATCGTAAAACCTGGCGAGCACATGCATACCCATTTCCCCGGGCTTGAAAATGACGGCATGAAAGTCACATTTGACAGAACACTTGCCTTATCAAACGAAGATATGCAATTTATAACCTGGGAACACCCCATTGCTACAGGCGCTCTGGATCTGGTTATCAGCAATGAAACAGGTAATACCGCTTTGGTTGCCATCAAACACCCTGGACTGAATGCTGGCACAATATATCTGGAATGTGTGTACGTGCTTGAGCCCGTTGCACAAAAAGAATTGCAATCAAAACGTTACCTGCCTCCCACAACCATTCATTTAGTGAGCGATCAAAATGGAAAAAATATCAGCCACACATTACGTCATGAGCTGATCAACCAATTATTGATTCCCATTGATGCCGACACAGCCAAAAATGTCGTTCGCTCACAAACCAGTGAAATCAAGGCGATGATTGAAATCGCTGAACAATTGGCAAATGCGCAAAAACCCCAGCTGATTGCCAAAGCCCGCCAACAGGCGATGACTACTCTTGAAACTGAAATAGAGCGTTTACAGGCACTAAAAGCGCATAACCCGAATGTGCGTGAAGAGGAAATTCAGTTTTTTGAAGGCCAGCGGGAGGCGATCAAAATGGCGCTCTCCACAGCAACCGTACACCTTGATGCCATCAGGATTATTGTTGCAACATGAGAACAGCCTGATACAAACTGAACACAGAGTATGCATAATTTTTTACCGATACTGATATGTGTGTGGTGTGGTGCATGAAATGCACCCTGAACAATAACGCATCACTCGCACACAGATTAGCAAGAGCGTCATCCTGCCTTGGCTTCCGCTAAACCGGGAGGTATTGATATGCCACCCTCCGAAACCGATGTTCAATGCAGCCACTAAGACAGTCTGCCGGGTTTTCAGCACGTACCGACTGCTTTTCGGCGCACATTAATGGGCTCGTCAACACTTCGATGCGGCCAAAGGCTTGCTGACGGAACTGAAATTCGTAATGATTGCCGAAGGGAACAACAGCGCTGGATTACCAACCACCTATTTATTGTTGGTTTTCATGGAAGAAAAGGACATTATCGACTCGTTTAAACAGAAACCGCATTGCTGAACCCTCGCTGCCATTTGTGGTCAGCTCCCTTGGAAAAATGGAATCTGCCCTCAGGTCACTTTCTGCCAATAACACCCGGCAAGGGCAGAGTGCGGTCGATGAAAACCTGGCCGGGTATTATGATGCACTTGAAATTCGCTAAATGAACACAGGTCAGTTGCCTTCCTCTCCCAAAATCGGAAGAAGACGGAAGTCGATTGTCTGGATACAGGAATAAAGGGTAAGACATAGAGCAGTTAACTGCCTACCGCCCCTTATTTCCTGCCCTCTTCTCTCAGGGGAAGAAGGCGTAAAAACAATAATGCAGCCTAAAACCAGGAGTTTGCCATCTCCTGGTTTGGCACTTAAAAAAGGAACCTGAAATATGACTGCAAATATCGTCCCGGTCGCCACAGAAGCCAACAGCAGCGTGGCCTGCCCGACATTTCGCCAGGTGCGTCAGCACCTACAAGAACGCATCATCGGCCAACAGGCGCTGGTCGAACGTCTGCTGATCGCATTGCTGGCCGATGGGCATCTGCTGGTGGAAGGCGCGCCAGGTCTGGCCAAGACCACCGCCATCAAAGAACTGGCCGCCGTGCTGGAAGGTGATTTTCATCGCCTGCAATTCACCCCGGATCTGCTGCCCAGTGACCTCACTGGCACCGATATCTATCGCCCGGAGGCCGGTGATTTTCACTTCCAGCAGGGGCCCCTGTTCCACAATCTGATTCTTGCCGACGAGATCAACCGTGCTCCAGCCAAGGTGCAATCGGCGCTGCTGGAGGCAATGGGCGAAAAGCAGATCACCGTCGGTCGTCACACCTATCCCCTGCCACGCCCGTTTCTGGTCATGGCTACGCAGAACCCCATCGAGCAGGAAGGCACCTATGCCCTGCCCGAGGCGCAACTGGATCGTTTTCTCATGCATGTACGCATCGGCTACCCCGATGTGCAAGCAGAACACGCCATTCTGAAACTGGCTCGTGAACAGGCAGAGCGTGAAGACACTGCCCCGGCGACCTCCGAGGTGATGCTGAGCAAGGCACAGATACTGGCTGCCCGACAGGAAGTGTTGCACATTCACATGGCTGAGCCAGTGGAGGCCTATCTGGTGCAGCTGGTACTGGCCAGTCGTGATCCGGCACCCTACAGTGCGGCGCTGGCCCGCTGGGTGAGTTATGGTGCCAGCCCTCGCGCCACTATTGCCCTCGACCGCTGCGCCCGCGCCCATGCCTGGCTGGAAGGGCGTGATTACGTGTCACCGGCCGATGTACAGGCAGTGGCCTTCGATGTGTTGCGCCACCGGGTGTTGATTTCCTTCGAAGCCGAGGCCGAAGGTATGACCGCCGATGATGTGATCGGCGAGCTGCTGAAACTGATCCCGGTCGCCTGAAATGCGATTTTTCGAGCGATTCCTGCCAGGCCGTCACCGGCCTGTTGCAGATGCGGCTATTGATACCGCTCTTAACTCTGCCACCCGGCCCAGCCTTAACGAGCTTATCGCCCTGCGCCAGCAGGCCCGCAAGCTCAGTCTCGACCGTAAACAGGCGGCACTGGCGCAGCTCGCGGGCGGTCATGCCTCGCGCTTTCGCGGGCGTGGCATGGATTATCAGGAATCACGCATCTACCAGCCCGGCGACGACATCCGCAATATGGACTGGCGGGTCACTGCACGCACCGGCAGACCGCACACCAAACTCTACCAGGAAGAGCGTGAACGCCCGGTGGTGCTGTGCGTGGATTTGAATCCCAGTATGTTTTTCGCCAGCCAGGGGGCGCTCAAATCGGTGATCGCCGCACGCGCCGCCAGCCTGATTGCCTGGGCGGCCGTCGCCCACGGCGACCGCGTCGGCGCCCTGCTGTTCAATGGTGATCACCATGAACTGCCGCCGCGCGGCGGCAAACACGGCGTGCTGCGTCTGATCCGTCAGCTGGTGGCGCAAAGCGACCCGCTGGAAAACCTCCAGCAGCCACCACACCCCCAGGGACTGAATACCGCGCTGAGCCGCCTGCGCCGAGTCAGCCGACCCGGCAGTCTGATCTTTCTGCTCAGCGACTATTACGGCACCAACGAGGAAACCGGCAAACACTTGACACGATTGCGCCAACACAATGACCTGATCGCCATCCAACTGGTCGATGCACTGGAACTCGCCCCCCCGCCCCCGGCCTGTTATGGCGTCAGCGACGGTCGAAACACTGGCGTTCTCGACACCCGCTCCGCCGCAGCGCGAAAAGCCTACAGTGATTTCTTTAGTCAGCACCACCGGGCATTGCAAGATCTCATGCGCAGCCGGGCCATTCCTTTATTGCAACTGTCCACTAATGACGACGTCGCCAGCGTCCTGCGCAGCCGTTTTGGCACCACGGCGGCACGATCAGCACAAAAGAGCGCCGCATGAACCCGAGCGACCTATCCACAGCACTGCAACTGCGTGACATTCATCTGCCCGTCGGGCCCGGATGGTGGCCTCCCGCCCCCGGATGGTGGCTGCTCGCCATACTATTGCTGGTACTGCTGGTGTGGGGCATCCGTATCGCCCTGCGTCAGTACCGCCTGCACCGTCAACGCCAGCATCTGTTTGCCATGCTCGACGCACTGACCCAGCAGCCCGATGATGTGACCCCGGAAGCGATAACGAAGCTTTCCTCCCTGCTGCGGCGTCTAGCACTGATGCGTTTTCCCCGCCAACAGGTCGCCGCCCTCACCGGCAACGAATGGCTACGCTTTCTCGACCATTCCGGCGGCGATGGCCGTTTCAGTCATGGCCCCGGTCAGGTGCTGGCCACCGGCCCCTATCAACCCACCTTGCCTGCTGATGTCGATCTGGCAGCGCTGAGCGCCCTGCTGCGCGAGTGGATAAAGAAGAACACGGAACGCTGATCATGAGTATTGAATTCGCCTGGCCCTGGTTATTCGCCGCACTGCCCTTACCATTACTGGCCTTGCTGCTACCGCGTGCGCCCGACACCACCCCGGCTACACTGCGCTTCCCTTTTTACGCAGCCCTGCAAAACAACCTGCAAATGCACCGCCGACAGCGCTCCCGCCTGCGACTGCTGCTGGCCATACTCGCCTGGCTGCTGCTGGTACTGGCGGCAGCACGCCCACAGCTGATCGGCGAGAGCGTACATCTGCCGGTCAGCGGCCGCAGCCTGATGCTGGCGATGGATATCTCCGGCTCCATGCAAAATGAGGACATGCAGATCCGTAGCCACCAACGAAGCCGCTTGGCCGCCGTCAAATACGTCGCTGGTGATTTCATTGAACAACGCAAGGGCGACCGCATCGGCCTGATCCTGTTCGGCGACGAGGCCTACCTACAAGCACCGCTGACCTTCGACCGCGAAACGGTGCGCATCCTGCTGGATGAGGCGCAGATCGGTCTGGCTGGCCAACAAACCGCCATCGGTGACGCCATCGGCCTAGCCATCAAGCGCCTGCGCAAGGAACCGGCCAACAACCGGGTGCTTATCCTGCTCACCGACGGTGCTAACACTGCGGGCAACGTTGATCCACTCAAAGCCGCCGACTTGGCTGCCCGAGAAGACGTGCGCATCTATACCATCGGCATCGGCAGTGGCGAAATGCTGATACAAACGCCCTTCGGTGTGCGGCGGGTGGCGGCAGACGATCTCGATGAAGACAACCTCAAGGCTATCGCAGAGAAAACTGACGGGCGTTATTTCCGCGCCCGCGATACCACCCAGCTGGCGAAAATCTACGGTCTGCTGGATCGCATCGAACCGGTCTCCGAAGACAAACAGACTTGGCGCCCAGTTACCGAACTCTATTTTTGGCCACTGGGAGCCGCGTTGCTGTTCAGCGTGCTGATTGCTTTGGCCGCCGCCCTGCGTGGACGCGCAGCGGTGCGCGCCCGCAACGAGGTATCCCATGCTTGAGCAATTTCATTTCCTCCAGCCCGTGTGGCTGCTGGCCCTGATCCCGCTGACATTACTGGTGTGGCGTCTGCGGCACGCGGCTGCGGACAACAACCCGTGGACCCGTATCATCGACGCCCGTCTGCAACCCCTGCTGCTAATGGGGCAGACGCAACCTGTCAGCCATTTCCTGTTATGGCTTACCGGCCTCGGCTGGCTGATCGCCACGCTTGCGCTGGCCAATCCGGTATGGGAAAAACAGCCACGACCACTGTTTCAAACCAACGCAGCGCGAGTCATCGTGCTCGACCTGTCCCGTTCCATGCTTAACCATGACCTCAAGCCCTCGCGGCTGGCGCGGGCCCGCTTCAAGATCGAAGACATCCTCGACCATAACGAGGAAGGACAGAACGGGCTGGTGGTATTTGCCGGTGATGCCTTCACCGTCACCCCACTAACCCGCGATGCAGATACCATTCGTGCCCTGCTCAACTCCCTCGACCCGGAGCTGATGCCAGTGCAGGGCAGCCGTGCCGACCTCGGACTGCAACAGGCGGGAGAACTGCTGCAACAGGCGGGGTTGACTCATGGCCAGATTCTGCTGCTGGCCGATGGTGTGAGCGGAGATAAGGCTCGCGACGTTGCCGAAACATTACACAGCAAGGGCTATCGCGTATCGGTGCTCGGCATCGGCACCGAAAACCCCGAGCCACTGACCAATGCACAGGGACAACTGCTGCGCACGCAAGACGAGCAACTCATCCTGCCGCCACTGGAAACCCGCGCACTCAAAGCCGTAGCCGAGGCCGGTGGTGGGCACTACCGCCGTTTCAACGGTAATGGGGACGACATCACGACCTTGCTGAGCAACGACACCGTCATTGATACCGAAAATCCCGTCACCGACGATCTGCAAGGACAGGACTGGCAATCACGCGGGCCCTGGCTGGCGGTGTTACTGCTGCCACTAGCCGCACTGGCCTTCCGCCGTGGCTGGCTGCTGAGCGTAGTGCTGGTGGTCGGTCTGCTGTTGCCGCCGCAACCGGCCATGGCCATGGGTTGGGACGACCTCTGGCAACGCTCTGACCAACAGGCAAACCGAGCTCTGGCGGAAAAGGATTACGAACGTGCCAGTCAGGTGGCAAAAGACCCGCTGCTGCGCGGCAGCGCCGAATACCGACGCGGTAACTATGAACAGGCACTGGAAGCCTATTCACAGGCCAGCGGCACCATCGCCGATTACAACCGTGGCAACGCGCTGGCAAAACTCGGGCGCTACGAAGAAGCCATCACCGCCTATGAAAACGCGCTGAAATCGACACCCGAAACAATGGAAGATGCACAGGCCAACAAGACTGCGGTTGAAGCCCTGCTGAGTCAGCAACAGCAACAACAGAGCGATCAATCGCAGGAGCAACAGACTGAAGAAAGTGAAGAAGGTAATGAAGGAGACAGCAAGGAAAGCGAATCCTCCAGTCAGGATCAACAGACCGGATCAGGTGAACAATCCGCGCAGGACAACCAGTCCGCATCAGATAAGCAATCACAACAGGACAAAAACGACCAACAGGAGGAAGCGTCACAAGACAGCGACGAAAACACCTTTGCCGATGCCGCCAAAGCACTGGAAGAAGAACAGGCTGATGATGCATCGCAAGAACAGACCGCAGGCACCGCCGATGAAAAATCGACAGAGAAGCAATCGGAGAACAACAACCCGCCGTCACCACCTGAACAACAAACAACGCAGGCAGACGACTCGCCAGCTCGCGCCCAGACTCTCAGCAGCGAAGAACAAATGGCCGCCGAACAATGGCTGCGGCGTATTCCGGACGACCCCGGAGGCCTGCTGCGGCGAAAGTTTCAGTATCAGTATCAACGGCGAGCACAGCGTAAAGGCACCGGCAGTGCACAGCCCTGGTGAATGCCATCAGCAAAGACTGTTGACTCTACCTCCTCTCCCAGAGATTGGACCTACCTGGAAGCTTAACCTTTAAGTCGCTTTAAAATAACAATTACTATGCTTTTACCAAAAACTGGCAGCAAGGGATTAACAATGTCAAAACTACAAATATCAGCATCGTTTAAAAGCACTAACAGCACCCTTATACCGTCGGCAACCCATATTATTAACCGGGATCTAACCAGCGCCAAACTGCTGATTTCTCAATTTGTTAAATTAAGCAGCGCAGCTGACTTTACGCCGAGCTTTAGTGGCCTTAGTGACCTTAGTGGCAAGGGCAATAACAAAGGCGTTGTGACAAAAATAGTAGGACTTCTGAAGGCGAGAATAGCTGAACCCTGGACAATTGATCAGGCACGTACAAGCTTATGTGGACCAGCCGTATTTTTTTATTGCCTGGCCAAGGATTGCCCGGCGCTTTATGTCAAATCTGTCATTGAACTGTACATGTATGGCGAAACCAAAATTAATGATTTACACATTAAACCTTCATCAAGCTGCAAAAAAGCAAAATTACCCGAAGAAATGGCAAGTATCGACTGGATTACACTGGCTAGCCTGACGGATTCATCAAACTCTCTTTATAATTATGATTCTGATGCAGATCAGTTTTCCGGCATCACGCTACCGGGCAAGCTGGAATCCTGGTTTAAAGCTGCGGGTTATAAACATGTAAGCCAACATACAAATTTATTTTTTGACAAAAGTGTGGGCAGTCTGTTAAAAGCACAAAGAGCGTTTAAGGCAGGAAAAAATGTCTGTTTGTTTCTCTCAGCCAAATCATTAAATGTTCCCATGACAATCAGCCTCATTCCCAACCATTGGGTTGCTATGAGTCGTTCTCTGAAAGTAGGTAATCCTCGCTCCACGATTTTTTCATCAAACGCAGATGAGATAAAAGATGAAAAATTTGACTTGCAGGTGTTTACCTGGGGCAAAGAGGCTAAAGGAATGAATCCGGAAAAATTATCACTCCATGAGTTTAGCGACTATTATTTCGGCTACGTTATTGCATCATAAGAATAAGCGAGAAAATCAATGAACCCGATATTAACAGCAATTAAAACAATAATGACATTTGTGATGTTTTTATTGTTTTTTATGCCACTCACCAGCCTCGCGGGCACCTTTATTAAAACCCAGGAATTAACGAGCACCTTTAAATATGGTGTTCTTCAGATTAGCGCTTCTAAAGATGGGCGCTACGTTTTTATCGAAGATGGGGATCAAGCTTTTTGGTTTATGAATACTATCCGACCGTTCACATTACACAACATTTTTGATGATGAACAAAACTCCCTCCCTTTTGAAAAAAAACCCGTAAAAGCACAATGGCATGATGAATACATTATATTTTTTTACTATGAAAAAACTGAATTTTACAATGTGAAAAATCAAAAAATTGAACGGCGCTATCCATTGAAGCTCACCAGGTTTAACGGTCAAATGCTTTGGTCGGAAAAACACCAGCGCTTTATCATTGACACCAAAGTCTTTACTCTAGACAGTGATATCGAAAAAAATCCTGAGCAATATGGGCATGCAGACCAAAGTGGCTTGTTAATGACGAAAAATGGTGATGACTACATCACATCAGGCTTTCGTGATCAAAGCATCATGCACTGGACTCTACCCGACGGTAAACTACAAAAAACCTGGCAACTTGGGAAGTGGTATGCATCGCACAAAGTGACCGATATTGCTCTTATTGACAATCAGCTATTGGTGGCAACAAACAATGGGGAAATTAATGTACGCTCAATAGAGAACGACAGTGTACTTTGGTCTGCATCACCCTGTAGCAGTCTTTTCTCAAGTGAAAGCCCCCACTTTATACTCAATGGCAGTGTCCGATTGAAAAAAAAATCAGTGCACCATAACAAACTTGTTTTTTATCGATGCCAAAGTACCAAAGCTAACTATGGCTTTATCGAAAAACAGGGAAGTAACTGGAAACTTAATAAAATCATCTTACCATTTGCGAGAAATGCCAGCCTTCAACGCGTATATTATCTTGACTCATTAAACAAGGCTATTTTAGGGCTGGATGACGGGCAAGTGCTACTTTATGACCTGAAAAGCAAGAGTATTGATCAAGTCATTGTGCCCAAAGCAGCAGAGGGAGAGGGAACCGCTTTGTTTGCTTACCTGAAAGCGGACAAGCTGCTTGTCGTCGTGAATGATAAAACAGTGGATATCTACCAATATCAATGATTCCCAAGCTAACTTGTTTTTCTGACAAAAGCATAGACAACTTGTTAAAAGCGCAAAATGCCTTTAAAGCAAGAAAGAATGTCTGTTTGTTTCTCTCAGCCATTGGGCTGTTATGAGTCGCCAGTTAAAAACAGGAAACCCTCGTTCAATAAACTTTTCGACAGACGTGGAAAAAATAAAAGATGAAAAATTTGATTTAGAAGTGTTTGCCTGGAGCCTGGAGGCTTTGAATATGAATAAAAAGCAGTTATCGTTATACGCGTTTAGTGACTATTATTTTGGCTACGTTGTGGCATCATAAGCGAGAACACTGATGAATCCGACATTAACAACAATCAAAAAAGCACTGAAATTTTTGGTATTTTTAATGTTTTTTGTGCCTATCACCAGCTTGGCAGACACCTTTATTAAAATCCAGAAATTAACAAATACCTTTAAAGGTGGTGCCCTTGATATCAGTCCCTCTGAAGACGGTCGTTATGTTTTCATCAAAGATACGCATCAAATTTATTGGCTGATGAGCACTACCCGGCCACTCGCGTCCCAGAAAATTTTCAATGACAAACCAGACTCCCTCCTTTTTGACTATGGGTTCCTGCGAGCACAATGGCACAATAACCATATTATATTTTTCCCCGAAGACAAAACCGAGTTTTACAATATACAAAACCAAAAAATTGATCAACGCTATCCATTGATACTCACTGGCTTTGGTAACAGCGAAATTTTCTGGTCGGAAAAACACCAACGTTTCATCGTTGGCACTAAAGTGTTTTCTGTAGACAGCGACACTCAAGTAGACCCTGGGCAGGATTGGCATGCACACCAGACCGGCTTGTTAATGACTGAAAACGGTGATGATTACATCACTGCTGGCTATCATGATGAAAGCATCATGCGCTGGACATTGCCGGATGGTGAGCTGAAAGAAACCTGGTATCTTGGGAGCTGGTATGCATCACGTAATGTGTCCGATATTGCGCTTATCGACAATCAGTTATTGGTAGCAACAAACAATGGGGAAATTAATGTACGTTCAATAAAGAATGACAGTACATTATGGTCAGCATCACCTTGCGGCAGTTTTTTTACAAGTGCAAAACCCCACTTTATGCTCAATGGCAGTGTCCTGTTGAAAAACAAATCGATTCACCATGACAAGCTTGTTTTTTATCGTTGCCAAGGTGCTGAATCTCAACATGGCTTTATTGAAAAACAGGGAAATGACTGGAAACTCAATAAAATCACCTTACCGTCCTCGAGCAATTCCAGCCTTGAACGCGCGTACTATCTTGACTCGATAAACAAGGCTATTTTGGGTTTATATAATGGACAGGTACTACTTTATGACCTTAAAAATAAAAATATCGACCAGGTCATTGTGCCCGAAGCAGCAGAGGGAGAAGGAACGGCTTTGTTTGCTTACCTGAAAGCGGACAAACTGCTTGTTGTCGTGAATGATAAAACAGTGGACATCTACCAATATCAATAATCACTTTTTCATAAATTCAGTAATAGAGAACATACCGTGAACCTTCGTCCAAATAACCCAACACGACACCTTCGCCGACAACCCCTGTGGTCAGCCACCCTGCTGGCGCTGTTACTGCTGTTGACAGCTGGCTCCGGCACAGCAGCCGTGCGCGCTAACCTTGACCGCGACACGGTCTACGCGGACGATATCTTTACCCTGATTATCGAGAGCGACGGCCAATCATCAGGCCAGCCGGACCTGACACCACTGGAAAAAGATTTCGAGGTGCTGGGCACCAGCACAAGCACCCAGGTGAGTATCTTCAACGGCCGACGCAGCGACAAGATGCGATGGCATGTGCAACTGCAACCACGTCACCATGGCCAGTTGCAAATCCCATCCATCGAGATCGGCAGCCAACGCACCAACGCCATTACACTGGAGGTCAACGAAGCACCACAACAACCGGCAACACAGGCTGGCCAGCACGTATTCATCGAAAGCGAAGTTGGCACGGGCGACAAACCGGTCTATGTGCAACAGCAGATTCCCTACACCGTGCGGCTCTACTACGATGGCCATCTGCAAGGCGGTGAACTCAGCGCACCTGAGCCGGAAAATACCGTGGTCGAACGATTGGGTAAAGAAAAAAGCTACAACACCGTGCGCAATGGCCGCGAATACCACGTCATCGAACGCAACTACGTCATCTCGGCAGAAAAAAGCGGTGACCTGTCGATTCCGCCCGCCCACTTTCGTGGCCGCATCGCCGTGCCGCAGCAACAACGTACCCGCCGGCCACGCAGCCCTATGGATGAATTTTTCGCCAACAGCCCCTTTGCCAACGATCCGTTTGCCAGCCCAAGCAAATCCATCAACGTGCGCGGTCACGCTATCAACATGACGATCAGACCCCGCCCTGCGGCGGCCACTCATCCATGGCTGCCAGCCGAGACGATAAAACTGGGCGACAGCTGGACGGAAAACCCGCCGCAATTCATGGTCGGTGAACCGGTCTCGCGCACCATTACCATTCAGGTCAGAGGACTGTCCGGCTCGCAGATCCCCGAACTGAACATTGCCGAGCCCGCCAATGCCCGCGTCTACCCTGAGGCACCCACGCAGGAAAACCGTACTGACGGTAAAACCATTTATGGCATACGTACCCGAACATTGACCTATATTCCCGGCGCGCAAGGCATACTTGAGATCGCACCCGTCACCCTCAAGTGGTGGGATACACTCAGCGACAAACCCTCCAGCAGCACCCTGCCTGCCTGGCAATTCAATGTGCTGCCTGGCGCCTCCGGCACGGAGAACGAAGCGCAGGCAGCCTCCCCTCAACCGACCACACAAGCACCTGCAAAAACCGAGGACAACAATGAATCAGCAATAATAATCCACGAAACTGTACCGGATAACGGGCACTGGCTAATAACCAGCGGAGGAATATTGCTCGCCCTTGCCCTGCTTTTGGTAATACTGGCCCTACGTGCAAAACGGCAACAGAGAACCCGGATGTCAGCAACTGAACAGCATAACTTGCCCAATCGAAAAGCCACCCTGCGCGAACTGGAAAAAGCCTGCGTAGACAACAACCCTCATGCCGCTACCGAGGCGCTACTGAAGCTTGGCCAAGCCCATTGGCCCGATGATCCACCACGCAGCCTGAGCGCCCTCGCAGCACGCATTGAAACAGAACAAACATCACTTCGTGAACTGGACCGCAGCCTTTACGCTGCCGATGACTCGAACTGGAACGGCGCAACGTTATGGGATGTGTTCAAACACGGCCTGCAAGAAAAGAAAGCTGCCAGACGACACCATGATGACGGACTGAAGCCTCTTTATCCGGATAGCCTTTAAGGAACGCGACTTTTAAAAAACCACCGAGTATTTAACGCGGAGGTCGCAGAGACAGAGCGCAGAGTTTCTCGTGTTTTTTTCTGCGTCCTCCGCGTCTCTGCATCCTTCTGCGTTTATAACACGCCACTTGGTGCCACGACGACATAACCTCCTTTAATGTAACATGCCTCTGCATTTAACTCAGGCAAGCCATGAATTGAGCGGAAAAATACCATTTCTAAGCGCGGAATGCTGACAAATAACGAACGAGCTGAGTCAAGTGCAGAGGCATGAATAGTTATTGCCTGCGAATGCCATATATTGTTCGCACATTTGTAGTAGCTGATCACTGTTCTTCCCCAGTACGGGATCAAAAGCTGTTACCGAATCGGGTTTATCCAGATACACCTTGACCGTCCCAGACAACACAGAAATCAGACGAGTGCAAATCGCTTATTCAGCTTGAGCTTCATAAGCTCAGCGTAATCCAAGGCCTTGGCTTCGTTGATAAACTGCTGGTGTTTAACCGGCGGTAGCCCCAAATCCGTGGGCAAAAGTGTTTGCAGGGATGTCAGCCATTCCAGGTATTGGATGTACGCATGGATATTGCGAGGGGTTGGGCGTTTGGATTCATTTTTCAGGGTGCTCCAGCCAATACCATTAAGCCCTGTGCTAGAGCGGAGAATATCGTTAATGCACTGGCGACTTCAGTACCTAAAAATCCACACAATTGATCGTAATACCGGGTGTTGACGTCGGCTCTGGCCGCCTGACATATCCTCTCAAGCACACTGAATGCTGGCAGCTCGTATCGCTCCTTGACCAAATATTCCAGCGTGACATTGATGATATCCGGCAGCGCTTCCTTGGTGGTCGCTACTTCCAGTGCCCAGATCCGCGCCAATTCGGAAGTTTTGGCTGCATCGTAGGCTTTGTATTGAGGTGGTGTCGGATTAGCTTCACATGGCAATCCTTCGCGCCCGAGATAAAATAAGTCTTTAGGTCCTTGAGTTTCGCCCGTGAACGGCACTGATTTTTAATGTGTGTGATGATCACCTTTGGGATTTCACCCAGACTAACGAATCGGCCCAATCGCTGCGTGATCTTGAGCTGAACCAGAAGCCCCAAAAAGGACGTGCTGGTTCGTTTACAGTGGCGCAGTACGAATTGCTGATCTTCCGGGGCGGTGTAGGTGTATAGACATCCTCTAACTCAGCTTCTGTGATATCAAATTTGATCCGTGGATAAGCGGTTTCATGTTTGGCAGTCATTTTTGTTTAAGTTGCAAATTACCGATCATTTCGATGTGCTCCGGTGGATGTCCCGCCTACTTTTCGGATGTCCCGCCTACTTGGGGTTTGTTCACTGGTCAAAATAAACGGAGCTCTTTTGCCAACCGATTATTGAACAGAACGGGCTTTACTATGAGAAATGATATGTTGTAACATAACATTATCCTAGAATCCGCAGTTGAACGGCCTGTAGAGTGCGTTGGATTTTGTGACTGGCGAGGCGCGATGAGAAGTAATAGCTTGCCTATTGCGACGATTCGCAACGCGGCCAGACGCAAAAGGCAACGTGCTATACAGGTCGTAGCGACTCACCCAGCAGGTGAACTCTCCAAAACGATAAAACAGGATGTTGATCAAAATGTTAATACATCCTCTAAGCGGTCAACTGCGGAATCTAGGATTATGTTCAGCAAAACCAAACTAGAAATTCTGACTGGAGCATCTTCCTCATGACACAACTACTACCTGTGACTATGCTTTTTGGCTTTCTTAGCGCATGTAAGACAATAGAAGTCGATAGCAATAC
>Ga0316202_10001027_pt1 | contig 24161 bp, 28 predicted proteins | sample 3monrhotite_MG_FD_204934 | JGI IMG/M metagenome (GOLD analysis project Ga0316202, IMG submission 204934) | Microbial mat bacterial communities from mineral coupon in-situ incubated in ocean water Damariscotta River, Maine, United States -... | ecosystem: Environmental > Aquatic > Marine >... | reverse complement strand
AAACAATATCGCTAAGCAGTTTTGGTAGAAAGCGCCGCACCCGGCCATACTGCTCCACCATCTCCTTCTGAAAACTCTCATCCGAGGGCCTGGCTAGATCGTTAACTGTCAAAATCGTTTTCGCCAGATCCTCTTTTGAGATCCTGGAATAAATCGCGTCCCTTAAGCAGCCATCCTCGGTTTCGTCATTGACGATCATGGCACAGACTTCGGCCAAGGTCAGAGCGGATTTATCCAGATCTTTCAGCGAGCGTAAACGTTTTTTCTGGCCGATCTTTTTCGCCTCACCAGCGATGTTGCTAATGAGCATGTCCAATACATCGAGGGCATCGTCAAGCGCCATAGCTTCAAAGGTCCTGACAAACGCAACCAGAAATCCGGTTCGCTTATCGTCACCCATGCGGCCAACCTTGTACATGGAGATCATCCCGGCATGTCGCGCCAGACTTTTCAGGCGAGCAAGGGGGATATGGGAAAAATCGAGATCTTGCATCCCCAACGCATCCAACTCTTTGTAACGATTAACCGCGTCGTTGAAGGCCGGGCCGCTGATGGTGACAGGGCCCTTTCGAAATTGGTCAAACTGGGAATTACGCTGTCCCTCCGGAATCTCCAGTAGACTGTCCAGTTGCGCTTTCTGCTCGGCCGATGGGAGTGACGAAAGCCGTCGCCATAATCGGTTAGTGGCTCGTTCGCGGATTTCTGAAATCAAGCGAGTGAGTGTTGTTGCTCCGGGAAGCAGCACCTTGTTTTGAATCAGCCAGGCGGTGGCAAAGTCAAACATCAGGCTGGGTCTCTCGTTGCTGATCCAAGCCCGAGAGTAGAGCAGTCGACTCAGCCGAAACGACCAGGGAGGGCTGCCAAAGTCATGGTGACCATACCGCTTACGGATCAGGGCCATGTGTTCCAATCTGGTGTTTTCCCGCTGGGCGTAGCCAGATAAGACTTTGATGTCTTTGATCGACAATTGGTTGGCAACGAAGACCTGAACGTTTTGCGGAACAACGCTGAGGTCAGAAAGGAGGGTTCCTAAAAACCGGGCAACGGTAATTTGCAAGGCAAAGCCAAGCCGATTCTGTTCACCGCGCCGTTCTGAGACAAAGGCCAGGTCGGCTTCATCAAGCAGAAAATAGCGGGCAAGTTGTGCTTCGTTTGGTTCTCCGTTGAACTGGCCGTAACCGGCCTTCTGCTCTTCGGTTAAAAAATCGACAGGCATTGCATCCCCCGCAGGCAAAAAAGTGTCCACAAAATTATAAGTTTATAGACATAGTAATCGACCTAGAATACAATGTCTATTAAATCGTTTTTCACCACATTGATAGACTATACTTCTATTAATCGACTTAGGAGACAGTCCCAGACAATGCGCCTCTTTGGTTATGCTCGGGTATCCACGAGCCAACAATCCCTCAGTATCCAGGTTAAGGCCCTTAAAGAAGCAGGGGTCAATGCAAGCCGCATCTTTACTGACAAGGTGTCTGGAAGCCATGTGAATCGGGAGGGGTTACATCTGTTACGAATCAAAGTCGAAGAAGGTGACGTTATTCTTGTCAAGAAGTTGGATCGCCTCGGTCGAGATACCGCAGATATGATCCAGTTAATAAAAGAGTTCGATGACATGGGCGTCGCCATCCGTTTTTTGGATGACGGTATCAGCACAGAAGGTACGATGGGTAAAATGGTTGTCACCATTCTTTCAGCCGTAGCCCAGGCGGAACGCCAACGCATTCTTGAGCGTACCAACGAAGGTCGCGTGGAGGCAAAGGCAAAAGGGGTGAAATTTGGTCGCAAGCGCACCATTGATAGAGAGCAATTACAGGCTTTGCATGAAAAAGGTATGGGGGCTACTGACATTGCCAGGGGAATGGGGATTGGCCGCTCAACAGTGTACAAATTGCTGAATGAGAAATTTAGTGATTGAAGTTTATTGTTTTACGGGCGGCATAAATCAGACAATTTTTACTGGAAGTGGCGACATTCAGAACAGGGCCTGTAAAGAACATTGTGTAAATGGCCCGCCGGTCAGAGTAGCGGCATCCGCTCTTCAAACATAATCGAAAACTGATTCAATGCCGATCGCCAGTTGCGGATCGGCATTGTCCATTTCTTAGCGATATTCTGCAGCGCCAGATACATCAGCTTAATCATCGACTCGTCATTCGGGAACGAACCCCGGTTCTTCGTCACTTTGCGTAACGACATATTGACCGACTCAATGGCGTTGGTCGTGTAAATCGCTTTGCGAATATCCGGCGGGTAGGAAAACAGCGGCGTGATCCGCTCCCAGTTATTCCGCCAGGATTTACCGATGGTCGGATGGCTGCCGTTCCACTTTTCCTCGAACAATTCAAGGTGATACTCGGCCTCTTCGACGGTCGGCGCTGAATATATCGACTTCAGATCGGCAGCGACTTCCTTGCGCTGCTTCCAGGAAACGTAGTTCAGGCTGTGCCGAACCATGTGAACGATGCAGAGTTGAACCTGCGTATCCGGAAAGACCGTCTCAATCGCCTCAGGAAAGCCTTTCAGGCCATCGACGCAGGCGACGAAGATATCCTTTACGCATCGGTTCTTCAGCTCAGTGACGACCTGTAGCCAGAACTTGGCTCCTTCGGTCTCGGCAGTCCACATGCCAAGGACTTCCTTAAGACCATCCATATTGACGCCCACGGCCAGACAAACGGCTTTGTTTATGACCCGGTTGTCCTGACGGACTTTCACGCTGATCGCGTCGAGATAAACGATCGGCCAGGCTTCATCGAGAGGCCGATTCTGCCAGAGGATGATCTCTTCCTGGACCGCTTTGGTCACCTGCGAGACTAGCGTCGGCGAAATCTCGACACCGTACATCTCTTCTAGGTGGGCCTGAATGTTGCGGGTGGTCATGCCACGGGCGTACAGGGCGATAATCTTGTCATCAAACCCGGTAAAGCGACCTTGCCCTTTGGGAAGAATCACCGGTTCAAAACTGGAATCACGGTCACGGGGAACGGTAATGTCGAGATTGCCGAACTCCCCTTTAACTTTCTTCTGGTAACTGCCGTTTCGCGCATTCCCGGCTTTATTGTTCGAGGGAGCGTTCTTCTCATAACCAAGATGATCGGTCATCTCAGCCTGCATGGCACGCTCCAGAAGTTGCTTGGTCAGTTGTTTCAGTAGCCCGGTTTCGCCAATCAGATCTTCAGGATTCTTGTAATCCTTCAGCAGCGCATCGAGCAAATCTTTGGGTATGGTCATCAGTGCCTCCAGTGGTTACGGGTTGTAACCGACTGAGACCATTTACACAAAGTTTTTTACACCCTCTGGGATATTTATGGCCCTTGATCCGGTGCCTTTAAATGGGTGACACGGGGGGTTTTTCTTCGTACCGATTTGGCTCATCAAAAAATGTAACATCAGCATACCCAGCATATATTTTTCCGGAATGCTTTGTGCCGGCAGGAATATAATAAATGTCTCCCTTTTCGTATACTCTCATAATGTCTTGAATTTTTAATTCTATCTTCCCCTGGATCACAATTCCTACTTGTGCGGCATGAGAATGCTCAGGAAGGTCCGCCTCTTCCTCAAACTCCATGAATATAATTTGATGATTTTCTGCCTGAGATAAGAATGCCTTTATTCCTTTTAGCGGAATGTCAGCTTCAGGAAGGTTTTTTATTGGACGAGGAAATATGCTTTCCATTTTGCTTCCCTTCACTTGGTTAATCGTTCCTGAAAATCATAATAATTGAAAAATATTTATATATTCCAGTTTAAGATTGTTAAATCTACTAGGAAGAGTAATTTAGACCTCGAAACATGGTAATTTTCAGTGGCGTCCCAAAATCGAACCATGGACCATTTATTACCAAATGATATAAAATAACTATCTCAAATTTCTGCAAGGTTGCTTGCTTTGTTATCTATAATTTCACGTCGCTCTCAATGATGAGAAATCCGGCAGCGTCATACTTGGGAGAAATTCCGTAATTTCATACGTGGCTATTTTATTAATTTGAAACGGATCTTCGGAATTGTTTCTAGCTCAGCCCTAGATTCAACATTTGCGAGAATCACCCCACCTGTTCTTGGAATTTTTCTTCCCGAGGCAATAAATACCTTTTTCTCATATTGTTTTTTTAAATACTCGACATGCATTTCAAGGTGAGACTCAACTTCTTCGATTGACTTGATATAGTTCAGGAAAACAACAAACATTATTTTTCCTTATCTGGTTATCCACTTCGCTCCAGTTGAGACATTAGCTGTCACGTCGTGGGTACAAACTGGCTTCATCTCAAGGAGGAGGCCAGCTATGACTGAAGATTTTCCGAGCAATGAAGTTGAATTTGACCGCAGGTTCCACACAGAAGAAGCCTGCCTCGACTATCTCCTTCAACTTCGCTGGTCAGAGGGGTTCAGATGCACCCGCTGCGGCCATAACCAATACTGGATCAGCGCCAGAGGACTTTATCTCTGCAGGCACTGCGAACATTAGCACTCAGTGACGGCAGGAACGATCTTTCATGGCACCAGAAAACCCCTGACTCACTGGTTCAAGGCCATGTGGTGGTTTTCAACTCGAAAGAACGGAGTCAATGCCACCACATTGCAAGCCTTGCTGGGGCTACGAAGCTACCAGACGGCCTGGTGCTGGCTGCAAAAGCTACGAACCTGCACGGTGTTTCCGGATCGCTCCAAGCTGTCCGGTTCCGTCGAGGTCGATGAATGTTTTTTCGGCGGCGCACACAGCGGCAACCGCGGCCGTGGGGCCGAGCATAAATGCAAAGTCGCTATTGCCGTCGAACGCAAAAGGCACAAGCTCGGCCGACTGCGCATGCAGGTCATTGAATGCTGCAGTGCGAATGAACTGACGCCTTTTGTCAAAACCAACATCACCGCCGGCAGTCAGGTCACAACTGATAGCTGGGGCGCTTACAACGGCTTGAAGAATGAAGGCTATTCTCATAAGGCCATTGTTCAAAGCAAGACCGCTGACGCTGACAAAGAAAGCGTCCTGCCCGGCGTGCACCTGGAAACCTCACTGGCTAAACGGGTCATGCTCGGTACCTTCCAGGGGCGATTTGACCCGCAGTACTTGCAGCGCTACCTGGATGAATATGTTTTTCGCTTTAATCGGCGAACCTGCAAGTCCCCAGGCAAGCGCTTCTGGCGGATCATGCAACAAGCCGCTCAGTCAGCCCCGGTACCCTTGAAGAATCTGGTGCTGGAGCCGGTTGCTTGAGCGAAGTGGATAACCAGAAAATATTTTACGTTATCAATCAAAAAACGGTTCGGGGAAAGCAAGAATTTTAATTTCCGATGACCGGAAAAATGATTGTCATTGATCAAATGTGAAAAGATTCAGAAGGCTGAACAACTCCTCATATCAGATATTTTAGAAAAAAGTATAGACCTGAAGATAGCAATACAGCGCTGAATACACCTACTCGACCACCTATCATTAAAAGAATAAATAGAAATAAAAAACTAATGGCTGCAGTTAGTGAATTAGTTGAATTGACTTCACTAATAATGCAGTAGGCGATGAGATTGAGAAAAACTGCGACTGGTAAAATGCTTTTTATGTTTCTTTGATTCTCATCTGAAAGAGGAAGGCTGACAAAACTCGGTATAATACGCACAACAATACTAACTAGAAACAATATTATAATGCCAATAGTGGAATCACTCATAATTTTTCTTTTTGGAGTTTTAGAAGTATGAAGTAACAAATTCCGATACTCGGAAGCCAAAAATATACCATTCCCAATAATGCCTGTAGCAATAAAACTATTGAAATACACAGAACAAAACACGCCAAACACTTAACTTTATTGACATATGGATGGCTCACGAACTGCTTAACATTTGTTACGCTTAGCGCCACCAAAATGGCGTTAATAGGAAATGTAACACCAGCTAATGCGTCGCAAACGGCAGTCGGCAACCAGAAGGCTAATAATACACCCGCTGATGTTGACACGGCCCAGAAAGCTAAAATGCACAGACGGATTATAGCTCTGCTACTTAAGGAGTCATTTGAGTGTTCCGAGGCATAAGACTCATCAGCAAGCCAGTGGGAGAGTAGAAATTTGTTAACAACTGAAACCCTTAAAGGATGTGAGGCCGACAAAGACATCGGGATGTAGCGTAGATTCATGCTTAAGATGATTAAAAACACAACCACAAGATCAAGGTTTTTTAGCCCTTGACTAGCAAAACCAAGAAAAGCGAATTGGCCGCTGCCAGTGAAACCAATAACGCTCATCAGAAAAACTTCTGTAGCACTCCAATTTGCCTGCGCGGCAAGCACGCCAAACAACATGCCAATTGGGAAAAGAGCAAAACCTACCGGAACGATACGCTTCAAAGCTGGCTGCATGATCAAAATTCCCCTATTCAGCCTACGAGCATTCAGTAGAAGAATGAGGGATTACTCTCGCACCAAAGTCTTCTGAATTGACCAATGCATCATGCATTTGGCGCATTACATTGCCAAAAGCCTGATCTAGCAAACCCATCTGATCATTCATCACTTTACTGTATTCAGCATAGGCGTATCGAAAACTTTCAAGGGAAAGCGTATTTACTTCGGCCTGTCCAACCAGCTTTAGAAAAAAATTGGCGGTAAGATTTTGTACTTGCTTCTTGTGGGAATATAGGCAATCAACATTAAACTTAGTATATTCACTACCTCGATCAAGCTGAAATCCCTCTATATTGAATAGGCGGGCCATATTGATGTCGATGTCACGCATTGTGGAGTCTTCCCGTCTTAACAAGCCTAAATCCACTTCCTCGCTCAAATATTCCGCAAGCCTTTGCACTCGATTATCTACAAAGGAAATGCTGTCGACCTTAAAATGAGTATAATCAGACTCAAACATCCCTTTTTTCTGCAGATCCCTATTCATGTCCAGCCCAGGGTAGGCATGAACTCGACAACTCATATTGTATAGAGTCGCATGCTGAATTTTCAGCAAGAATTTGACATTTTTCCGCAAATCTAAAAATGTCGTATACGGGTTGAACATCAAAAAGCCACTTGAGCTGGTGGTAATATTATTTTGTTGAAATAGTTGCACGGACGAAAAATTTTTATTGGCTGAGGATCCCTTTTTGAGAGATTTGAGTTGTTCATCGGAACCAGCCTCAATGCCCATAAGCACAGAAATAAGACCTGAACGAGCAAGCAATCCAACAAGTTCCTGCTCACCGTAAAAAGAATCTGTTCTGCAAAAAATTTCATACTCAAAAAGAATATTTTTTTCTAATATTAACTCTGCAAAGCGCCTAACGCGCTGCAACCCGGACCTGGGTCCGACAAAATTTTCATCACCAAAATAAACAACTGGATATATGTCATAGTTGTGATATTTTTCGAGCAACGCGGATAACTCTTCAATAATATTTTCTGGTGAACGAGGTCGCCAGCCTGCGCCGCCGCCAATATTGAAAAATTTATGGGCATTGCAAAATGAGCATTTAGCTGGGCAGCCACGGCTGCCTAACATGCTAATAGCTGGCCTTAGCCCTAAGGACAAAGCGCGCTCTAATGTATCTCGTGCCGGAAACGGTAGCGTGTTTAAGTTCTCTATAGCTGGCCGGTCTTGGTTTTGCCTAAAGGACCCTACTTGTGAGCAGCGGTAAGCTAGTCCTGCAATGTCATCTAACGGAAGAGAGCTAACAAATAGATGCTCACATAACTCAACCAAAGTGAGCTCACCTTCCCCTCGGATGATAAAGTCAATTTCTGGATGTTCTTTTAAAATAGTCTCTCCAGCATAGGTAGCGTGCTCGCCGCCCAGTACTATATGTGTGGAGGGGAAAGCGCTTTTCACGAGCTGTGCCAACCGGACAGCCTCGCCAAAAGTATTATACTCTAAAGTGATGCCTAACAATTCTGGGGGGGCTTCGAATAGTTCGGTGAAGATTTCTTCTGTCGATAGAGACAACGCGTAACCATCAATGATCCGTACGCCTGTATAGCCCTGATGGCGTAAGTAAGCTGTCAGATAAGCAAGCCCCAAGTGTTCGGTTGGATTATTATATGTATTATTATCTGATTTTTTATGGACATTTACTAAGACGATAGAATTACTACGCATGGCAACACCCATCATCCTTTAATTTGCCATTTGAAGGGATTTGTGAATCAGGGTTGAAAATACCACTAGATAGAATGTTGTTGATTCGCAGTAAAAAACTTCCATAAGAACCTTCCAACTCATCAATCAGTGAAGAAATGTTCTTCAAAAAAATCGTCTTCAGCTTAATAAGATCCTTATCGGTGGACCCATCTCGAAAAGCCTCTAAACTATCCATAAAAAAATGGTATGCGCTCTCCTGAATCTGCGTGAGTGTTTGTTGGATCTCTTCAGGTTTATTAAACTTATCCCCACCTGCTATCTGAGTGATTTCATACGATATGCTATGGTAGTTGAATTCAATAAAACGGCTGCAAGCATCCAAACGCTGCGCCAATTTGTGCTCACTGATATCAATGAAGTCTGCAAATGCACCTACACGCTCGTCTTGAAAGCGGTAAGTAAAAAGCCCCCCATGTAATTTGCTACCGGTGATCAGGCCCATTTCCTCAAGCTTTTTGACAAATTCGTTGCCGGCATAAACATCTAGGCGAGTAGAAAGGTTCCATATAGAGGCTTGACCAATACTGCGTAGGTATTCAGCATTACGCTTCAACATTTCAAAAGTACTATATGGCAAAAACATTATGAAACCACTTGACGGGGTTAAAACATGGTTGCGCGCCAAATTATCAAGCGCCCCGGCAATCTGTTTACTCGTCACTCCTTTTCTAAACAACTTGAGTTCCTGATCGTCAGGAGCTTCTATGCCCATGAAGGTTCGAACCATACCCGCTTTACGCAACTTGGCGATAAGGACATAATCATCATGAAAAGAATCAGCACGTAAAAAAGTTTCAAACATTACATTTTGTTGCCGTGCCAACATCTCATTCGCCAATGCATTCGCATATTTACGGCCGAGGCTACCAGGACCGATGAATGAATCGTCGTAGAAAAGAATAACTGGGTCGGCGCCCACGCCATAGGTTTCGATTAGCATGGCCATCTCATCCACTATATTCTCAGGACTACGGTGGCGCCAAGAGCTTCCACCGCCTTCAACGTAAACCTTGGAGGCATTACAGAATAGGCAGCGGGCATAGCATCCACGACTGCCAAGCATCGGAATGGCAGGCTGAAGCCCATTATCCAGAGCTCGACGTAATACTTGGCGGTCTGGATTTGGCAATTTATCGAGGTTTTCAATCGCAGGCTGCATGGGAGCCTGTTTAAGGCTTCCGGTCGAATCACGATATATCAAGCCTCCGATATCACGCTCACATCCGCTGCCATGCTTTAAGTAGCAATAGAGGGAGGATATGGAAATCTCCCCTTCGCCTCGAATAACATAGGTGATGTCAGCGATTTCCCGCATGACTTGCTCGCCACAATACGTAAAGTGCAATCCACCTAAAACGATTGGTACTTCTGGGCACGTTCGCCTAATGGAGCAGGCAATGTCGATCGCTTCATCAGCGTTGCGCGCCAAGGCAGTCAATCCAACAAAACAAGGTCTATGCTGCTGAACCAACTTAGAGATGTCTTCACCTGATAGCTGGTCTAAATCGCAATCAATTATCAATACGTTGGCACCATGTTGCTGTAACGCTGCGGACAGGTACGCTAATGCAAGATTTTCAGAAGTGAAGGCCGTATCGTTTCCACCGCCCGTTGTAGGGTTTTTTGGATTGACAAGCAGGACATCAAACGGGTTCCACATTGCTATTGCCCTCTAGTGCTAAATACGCAGTGAATATTAAAATAAGAGATCGAAAAGGCCTAGTCTCAAAAGAGCCCCGTTCCCAGCTGGCATACGGGAACGGGACTAGTTGTAATAAATCTCAAGAACTACTTAGATGTATCTTTTTTTTCAACTTTCTTAGTTGCTTGTGCTTTTTGGGCACGTACTTCATTCAGTTTATTCCAGATATCGCTGGAGAGTTTAACGTTTTCATCGCTGCCCTTTGGGGCCATTAAGTTAATTGCCATGACTAACCTCCTCTTTATTAGTTGAGTGTTTTTCGTGGATTCCGCCACGCCGGCTTTCCTAGGGACGTTCGCCAGCAAAACATCTCTCAGGATAAGGCAGTTATTCCTTCAGTACTGCTTTTTTCACCAATGATATGTTCATGCAAGAGACGCAATGTAGAGTTAAATGACTCCTCTAAAAAGTTCAAACGCTCTGACAGTGCTATCAAGTATTTGTTTGTTGCCATCTCGACACCTGCCATATCCTCTCCTGAACGGAACCGGCGAACTGTGTCGATGAAAAATGATACATTGAGCGCATTGAGCGCTTCATGCTGTTTCTGTAGTGGCTGAATTAGTTTATCAATGTGTCCATTGTAGAATTGAAGTAATTCTAGCCTATTGAGTATGCGCGACAGCTCAGTCATTATTTGGCGCGGTAAGGCATTATCGAGAATGATGGTTGGATGCTGGTTGAGAGACAATAGATAGCCAGACAGCGCCTCAATACAAGGATCTTGGATCTTATATGAGTAGACCTTATTGGTACTATCATAACCAACCAGCAACTTTTCCTCCTTAAGCTCTTTGACGAGCTTAACCCCAGGAAAGAGTTGCAGCTTTTGTGACAAGTTCCAAAAGGAGGCATAGCCATAGCGCGACAAAACACGTGCCGTTTGGATTAGCCCATCATCAGTACTGAAGGGGTTGAACATAATCACGCCAGCAGTAGGACCGAGAACACGATGCTTTTTGAGAATGTCCATTCCCTCGATCAGTTGATCTGAGGTGATATCTTTTTGATAGAAATCCAGATCGTTGTCACTGAAAGACTCAATGCCAACGAAGACGGCTTCTAATCCAGCCTTTTTTAAAGAGAGCACTACCTCATCATCGCCTGTTTTAAGGGAGTCTCCGCGTAAATAAATTTCAAAAGGCATGACAACGTCTTGGGCGACAATTTCTTGAGCTAAAGCTATTGCCCACTCTTTAGACTGAAGGCTGCCATCGATGAAATTAGCGTCATGGAAATATACTTTTTCAATATTTCCATGCAGATAATATTTACTGTAAAGCTCCGCCAACTCCTTGACCACATTTTGGGGTGAACGACGCCTAATAGGCAGGCCGCCTCCCATACGAAAAAAGGAGTTGGCATTGCAAAATGAGCATTGGTGATTGCAGCCGCGCTGGGCTAACATGCCGATTGCGGTAGTCATATTATGCTTTTTGCAATAGTCAAGCATGGCGCGATTGGCAAAAGGAATTTCATCAAGATTGGTGATTCCCGGTCGATCCGGATTTTTCACAATACGACCTTGTGTTTTGTTGCGAAAATGGACCCCCAAAACCCCATATAGATCTGGCGCTTTGGCAATCAACTCAAGTAGCGTGTCCTCCCCCTCTCCACGAATGATAGCATCGACAAAAGTGTACCGCTCGAGAATCTCATGCGATGAATAAGTGCAGTGTTCACCACCCAGGAATAAATACATGTCCGGAAACAACAAATGAGCCTGACGAGCAATCTCTACGGCACTATCAAAATTTAAATAGTTGGCAGTGATGCCTAAAAAGTCAGGTTGCTGTTTTTTGATTTCAGTAATTGCATCACTATTTTCAAGGTCGAGAGCATAACAGTCTAGAATGGATACCTCGTGGTCGGTGCCGACCAGCATCGCTGAGAGCAAACCTAGGCCAAGATGTTCCATCACCGAATAGTGGTCTTTTTCTCTGTCAACAATGCAAATATTTGGATTGACAAACAAAATCTTACTCATCTCTTGGCTCCATAGCAAAGCAGTGCCGGTTTACTAAAAATATTTTTTGCAGTGCTGAAAAGACTGTCTCTTGTGACTTTTTCAACCTCAGATAAATCGTCTTGGAGTGTGAAGTATGTTGAAAACCATAACTCATGCTTTAGGAGGCGCAGAAGCTTGTTTCGTGGCTCGTCTAGGTTCATAAATAACATTTTTTTGAGTGCATACTTGATCTGTTCAACTTGCTCAGGCATAACATGCCAGTCGCGCATTTCATCGCAAGCTCGTCGACACACATTTATCGCTTCACTAAAGTTGTCATCGCTTGCTAAGCCTTTAACTGTCAAGTGCCCAGCCTTCTTAAATAATTGATATTCACTTTTGATGCTATAAGTTAGTGCCTTGTCTTCGCGCAAAAGGCGAAATAATAAAGAATTGATGTCGTTGCCAAAGAAAAGATTGGCAGCGTATAGATTTATTCGATCTTTAGCGGTTCGGTTGTACGCAGGAAAGCCGATTAGGAAATAGTTTACTCCTAGGTCGGAAGGAATTGATAAGTGGCCAGGCTGCAATGCTGTTTTATCGAGTGGGGTAGCTGGTGCCGACAGAGGAGTTTCGGCCCTCTCAATTGCTTGCATCACAGCTTCCAAGTATGATGTGCCATCAATATCTCCAATTATCGCCACAGTCATGCCTTCTTGTAAATGACCATTGCGTATATTGTGCATTATGTCTTTTTGTTCCAGCGTGGCTATTTCAGCAGACTGACCTCCAACTGGCAAACCGTAAGGCGAGTGTTTATAGCCGTTAGCATAAAAAGCTTTGTCAATTTTATCTATTTCACTGCACTCCAGCGTGAGAACTTCTTCCTGGACTATAGCTTTTTCTTTGCAGAACTCTGAATTGCTTACTTCTGGCGGGCACAAAAAATGCTGCAGCCACTCACACAAGATGTTTATATCTTCAGGCATGGCTTGCAGCAGAAAAAACGTTTCCTCGCGTTCTGTAAATGCCTCGATAGCGATACGTTGCAATTTGTAGGGACCTATGCCTTGGTTGCAGGCAATGGCGTGCAGGTGTTCAGATAGGTGGGATGTACCAGAATGCGTGAAATAGTCATGACAGGAGCCGCTTGGCACAGCAATACCCATCATTATAGTATTCATGTGAGAAACATGCTCACTGAGTAACGACACTCCCCCCACCAATGTCCTCATAAACCGTTATTCCTTTTTATTTTAAAACCATAAAACATGTTCCAGCTTAGCGTGATCTTAATTAAGATCAAGTGTGTATACTAAATAGTAATTTGGATTTGTGTCAAGAAATTTGTGATCGCTTGTCGTCAAAAAATAGAGCTATCCGGCCTTTTGCCGGGGAGGCTGCATCAAACATAATATCCAAGAAAAGAGGGTGGACCAGCGGGGGCAGCAGAGTAACCAATACGATTTAAGTAGGCTTATCGAGGCAACCAAACCTTTTGCTAAGGAAGCGATGAAGGTCAAAAAAGAGCAGCAGACCCAATCTAAGAAAATGCTCAACAGCAAAAAACCTGCTCTTGCTTAAGTTGCGAGGTGGAAGAGATGGCAATCTTAATAGAGCTACTGGACTTGCTGCAAGGAATGCGGTACAAAGATATTCGCATTGAGAAGCACGAGCTGCCATGGGAGATATATTTCCCTGATGATACCTACGGCCCCGGTCACCTGCCGATATGGTTCTGGAGAGTGGCGATGGTTAACCCGTTGTTGTTTGCCGCAGTAAATGGACTTCGATTGTCTGATTATCTGACCCTATCAGGGCGGATTGTCACGCCGATGGACTTTCTGTCATGCCGGGACCGGCGCTTGCCGGTCCCGGCGTGGGTTAAAACGGTTCTGATTCGCTCGGGTATGGTCTCGAATCTGTCACGTCCTGATAGGCCTGATGTGAGTTGACGATTTTCCGCAAGCTGGCCACCATCAGGTTCATCACCAGCTGTTCCATCACGTCTGTCAATTCATCGAACGTCGCTTCAACCGTCTGGTCCTCGTAGAGATTCATCTCATGGCCTCCTTTAAAAGACTTCGGTACTGGCCGCCTGGACATGTTCGGCACTCACCAGCGTTTGCTCCTGTCTGGCGGCGGCGATCAGTGCGCCTCGGGCCAGGAAGTTGGCTTTGCGGTACAGGCCTCCGGAACCCTGATGAATGGCGGTCACGGCGGTGTCTTCAAACAGCATGCGCTCACAGCCGGCAATGCGCAGATGGTGGCGCAGGTAACCCTCCATGGCCGCTCGGTCAATGCCGGTCAGGTGGCAGCGGGCGACGACACGTGACGCCAGAGGTTTGCTGGCCCGGTAACTGAGATTGTCGATCAGGTTGGCCTGACCGGCGAGAAGGACCGGCAGGTAAGGTTTGGAATCCTGCTCGAACTGCGTCAGGGTGTGCAGTTCGGCAAAGACATCGAGACGCAACAGGGACGCTTCATCGATAACCAGCAGGGTCTTCATCCGTTTGCCGGAGACCAGATCGAGGATCTGCTGTTTGATGCGGCGCGCCATCATGGCCCGTGAGCCGCCGGCGTTCTCAATACCCAGTTCGCCGAGAATCTGGCGGTAGAGTTCGAGAATCGATCCGGAGCAGGCGGTCACGGCAATGACGTGGTATTCCGAGGGGTGCAGACCGCCGATCAGGTAGCGCAGCGTGGTTGATTTGCCACTGCCGATATCGCCGGTGAGCAGGGCGACTCCCCCCATCTGTACGGCGTAATCGATGCGTTCCTGGGTCGCGGTGATGATGGGCGTCACCAGGATCTCCTTGCGCGGCAGGTCGGCGCCAAAGGGATTTTTGCTCAAGCCGAAGGCATGACGACAGATCTCCATGCTTTAGCCCTCCCACAGCTGGCCGCTGTGCGGCGTACTGGTCCCCGCCAGTTCGATCTGGCCGTTCTTGTCCCGTTTGACCCGGGCATTGACCTGCAGATCGATCGGCGTGAGCAGCCCATAAGACTGTCCCTGATGACGGATCTCGACCTGTTCCGGGGTGCGCTCATGATAGAGCAGCTCCACCCGCTGGCCGATCAGATCGACCGGGCCCTCGAACAGGCGTTTGTCGATGACGATGGAGCGGTCCTTGTTGACCCGGCGGTAGACGGTTTTGCGGAAATAATCACTGAGATTCTCAGGCGCCGGACGCAGGCAGTGCAGTCCGCGGGCGAACCGCTTATGGGGCGTTTCAGAGGTCGAGCCATGCCGGCGCTGATGATACTGCCCTTCCAGCCAGTCGCCGAAGGCGCGATTGATCGCCTCCAGGCTGTGCCCCTGGAAGGACGAGAGGAACTGAGTGCGGACCGTGCGCAGGAAGCGTTCAATTTTCTTTTTTCCCTGGGGCTGGTACGGTTTTGCGTGGATCAAGGCAATGCCCAGCGCCGCCGTCGTGTATTCGAGCTGGCGGGAGCGATACGCCGAGCCATTGTCAACGTAGAGCTTTCGTGGCAGACCGCGTCGGCTTAAGGCTTCAAAGAAGGCCTCCTGGAAACAGGTCAGGGATTCGGACGGATAAAACCGGGCATGGGGGATCAGGCGAGAGTGATCATCGATAAAGGCGATCAGGTAACATTTGCGGCGTTTGCCGCCGCAGTCGAGGACCGGCCCGTGGAGGATGTCCGACTGCCACAGGTCATTGGGCAGTTCGGCTTCGAACTTACGCCGGTCCGTCGGCGGGGCCGCATCAGCCGCCAGCAACCTGTGCCGGCGTAAAAAGCGGTACACCAAACTGAGGCTGACAGACCCGCCACCGCTGACCAGCTGGCGCTGATGGAGCACCCGGGTCAACTCCGGAACCGGCACGTTGCGCAACTCCTTGCGCAGGGCGATCAGGGCCAGGGCGGTCTCTTCGTCGATGGCGCGGGTCTGCCCCTGGTCGTTGCGGTCCCGGGGATAGAGCGCCTCAAGCCGCCGTCCCTCTTCCAGGTAGCGGCTGATCCAGCGGATCAGGGTGCTGCGGCTGACCCGGGTGCGGCCGCTGTAAGGAATCTGCCACTTGCGGGCGCACTTCTCCTGCAGCAATGCCTCCCGTTCGCCGCGATCCAGACGGGTGGCGCCGACAAACTCGGCAATCAAGCCGTAACGGAAGACGACCACCTCTTTTTTCTGCTCTTCGGTCATGATGTCTCCTTGTGATGAGGGTTTTGCAACCTCTACATCAGCAGGAGCCCCATCGCGACCGCAGACTTCACTGGGGTGGTGAAAAACGACCGACCCCGTCAATTTAATTGACCCGGGCAATCGGAATCTGGCCGCGCGCAAGCAGCCTGTCATAGCCCGCCAGGAGCCTTTCGGACCAGGTTTCGGTCAGATGAATCCGCACCTGCCGGTTCAGATTCGCCAGCCAGTGACGCAATCGGGAACGGGACAACGGAAGATCAGGCCAGCCCCCCTGGGTCAGCCGCCCCGTCAGGCAGGTGACAATGACGGTCATGGTGCTGCGAATGCGGGAAAAATAATCGGCAGGGCGCGCCGTCATGACACAGCCGCACTGCGGACAGCGGTAACACTTCATCGGCAGTGCGGCAGAAAAACCATCAAAATAGCGCAACGCAAAACCATGCCCCCAGACCTGCCAGTGAAAGCAGCGCAAACAGCTCTCCGGACGCGGCCAGGCATAACATTTCCCCTGCTGCTGAATTTTCTTGAGATCAACGGCGACAGCCCATATCATGACCTCTCCGGTTAAAGGGGCGGTAACCCCGAAAGTAAAAAGGGCGGAGAGTTCTACGAAAACTCTCCGCCCGCTTTATTTGAACGACCGAATAACGAGCCTTAGCTTAAGGCCCGAATAATCTGACACCCGCCCGCCTCTGGTCAACTCATTCTGACAATTTCATGCCCCCTTCGATTCGTTTTTCGTGGCAACTAACAATCAGCCGTCAGATCCGAATACTCCAACAATGTGGGAATGTGGTGTCAAAAAAGCTTCCGTCGAGGTCCTTTACGAATTGCCTGACCGCTATCGTGATGCTATAGCAGGTTGGGACCGGGCTACACCTGCTGAAAAAAACCGTTCAGAGATGAATGCCGCCTGTTGGTTTTGGGACAATTCCAGCATTGAGCATTATAGTGCCGATTATTCTACTTGCCAGACTGTTGATTGCCTGGGAGGAGATTGTGCGTGTGTTGCCTGTGATCACATGTGTTAGAATTGCCGGTATTTTTTCGGTATTTAGGAGGGGTTAGGGGGCTTAGCGTACGTTTTCGTTCCGTTGGGCTTCAGACCCCCAATTATAGTGAGGGAGATGTAACCTCTCTATCATCTCAGAATACACCCCATCAAACACGCGAAAATCGCACGATTACCAGATAGTGCGGTTTCTTGGTTTGCGGCATTTATCAGACAAATTTTACTGGAAGTCGCGACATTAGGGACATGACAGATCTGGCCAGTTCCCGCCCCCATGACTCAATACGGAGCAACTTCCGAGACGGTTTAGGCTAGTCGGTAGTCTTCAGCAAAATCATTCGCGCTCAACGTCCGAGAAGTCGAGATATCTGATAATGGTGACTGAAACCGACTATCCGCGTTTTAGCAGAAAGCCATCGACAAAAATCAACAGCATCCTAGATTAATCGCGACCCCGAGCAGTTATCGGATTGGCTAAGGGGAAGACATAAACTCTTCTGAAAGAACCAGGTAACCAATTACAGTTTTTTGATAGACGACAACCATAACTCCCGATGCAAACGGCTTGTCGGGTTTGACTGAGGCGAACAAACAGCAGGACGGTTTCAATGTCCAAGAACCAAAAGCCCAGCAGAATGCCGTGACTGCGGCTGGGCGGTTAACTCATCCCCTCCTGATTTTCCTGCCGGTGACCATGCTCTTCACCAGATTTTCCCGATGCAGCAGGCTTGATGCCAGTGCTCCGAAGACATGCAGGCCGATCAGCGCCAGCAGCAGGCCGGCACCGACTTCGTGCACATCTTCCCAGAATTCGCTGCCTGATGCCTTGCCCCGGTGGTGGTCGTCATCATCTTCATCCTCATCGGCCCAGGCAGGAGTGACAAGGGCGAAGTTTGTGGAAAAATTCTGTGAATCTTGGGTCGGTAGTGCCAGATAGCCCGTAGCATTGACCAGCAACAAGACCAGCAATAAGACCAGAACCATCCAGGCCGCGGCCGGATTGTGACCAAGATAATGTCTGGGCGTACCGCGAAACATGCTTTTGAGATAGCCAAGGGTCGCTCCGGGAGAGGTGATAAAGTTCGCAAAGCGGGCATGCTTACTGCCGATGATCCCCCAGACCAAACGCAGTGCGATTAGTAGCGCGCCTGTGTAACCGACATAGGCATGCAATCGACTCTTCTCATCTCCGGTCAAAAATGCAACGCCGACCAGAATCACCAGTGACCAGTGAAAGATCCGCACAAAAAGGTCCCAGACCACAGCGGGTTGCTGATTGCTCATGTCTATCCTCTCGGGTGTATTCTTTAAGTGTCAGCCGTCAGGCGACTGGCAGGTGATACAGAAACAGCTTCCCCTCTGCACTGGGTTGCTGTCTTCGATCTTGTCATGATGGGCTTCGATAATGGATTTCACCAGGACCAGCCCGAGCCCGGAACCCTCAGCCCTTTCTGCGCCTCCGCTGGACCAATGCAGCGGCCGCAGCGTACTGCGGCTGATCTGCCAGCCGAGCAGGGCAATCAGCAGGATACCGAAGCCGCCGCAGAGCAGCAGGAATGTGCGCAGGCTGCCCAGCATCGCATTGTTTTCGCTCAGCCTGTGAGCAAAAATCACCCGGGTGGGATGTCCAGCTAAAATGACCGATCTCTCCATCGTCCGCAACATCTCTCCATCCGCACCGAGGATCATATAGACCTTCAGGTTACTCTTGGCATCCGAGTAAAAAAAAGATCACCACCTATCATGTTTATCTTGAAGCTGGTGATCTTTGAGAACTCCCCTTATCGTTCTGCTTCTGCACACAGAATCACCGACACGGACGATCTTTAGCTGGAAGCCGGTAACGCTCACAGATTCCGAGCGAATTTTTTTTCAGCGAGCTAACGGTCCTCTCCGTGCAATATTGTCGTGTTGTTGCGACAGCACTGCGAAACAGCATTCCGGCGGTTCTTTGCGCGTCGAGGCTGCTTCGAAGACCTCCGATCGGGGGACGAAGAGACTAAGGCAGCATCGGCATGTTCATTTTGCGTCTTTTTCCAGTCGAGCAAATGATCGAACAGATCGTAGAATCCCATGTAGTACATAATCGACTCCTTTCTTAATCAGGTTTACTTGGTTGCCTGTAGCTTAGCCCACGCAACATTAAGGAAAGGTGAAAGAAAGGATTTTTTTGATGAATCGACAAAAACTCCTGCAATACGCAGTCAAAAGTCCGCCCTACAAGGTGATGTAGGGCGGACTTTTTTGGACCATCGTCAGAGCTAGCTGGAGCGGACTTCAGCTAGTTACAGTTGTGCCGAGGATAATTAGTGTCCGTGCTTGCTCTCTGCGCCGGCTACGGATTCGCCATGATGACCGGCGTTGGCTTTGATCATGCCGTGCAGCCCTTCGACATAATGGGTGAAAACCACGTAGGATTCGACAAATTCACGCCCTTCATCGACACTGGCTTCGGCTTTTTTCTGCTTTTCGTAAGCACTGGCAAAGCGGGCGCGAATCTCTTTCCCCATGGCATTGGTCAGCACGCTGACCAGTTTGTCGACAGAACCATTTTCCAACGCCTGATCAGCAAGAGCGACCGCCGGATCGACGGCGGTTCCTGGCTTCAAACCGGTATAGGGGGCCCCTTCGCCGGCGCGGTGGATGCGCACCAGGGTCTCAAAAAAATATCGATCCGAAAAGTCTTTGGCTTCGGGTCCCATTTTGCGCATTGCCAGAGTTTGCGCAAAGGCGGTCTTGATCGCTGCTTCCTGGTCTGGTTTAACCCATTTCATCAGCGGGGTCACTTCACCTTTCTCCAGCGCGGTCCGTGCGGTTTCGACCACCGGACCATCGAGGGTGTCACAGTGGGCGAAGGCACTGACCGGTGCCGCCAACATGGCCATCAACAAAAAAACCATTCCGGCAAATCCTTTGCATCCTTTAGTTGAAGCTTTCATTTTGTTCTCCTTGGTTGTGAGTTATGGTGACTTGCTTGTTAACTAGAACGAGAAGGGTTCGGTTTTGTGACAAAAAAAATCTTCGCGGCGTTGCTTTTTTTAATTTCGTCCCCGCATCAGCAGTGTCCCAACGTTTAGTTGAATAAAAACAGCTGGTTACCGTTTTCATCTAATGCAGTTATGTAGGCCGCATTGGTAAGTAGTTGATTTAATGAGATTCTCTCGAACGAAGTCACGCTCAAAACCTGTAGAATTGTGTAAAGGCTTGCCTCGATTTTGAGTTGTTTTTTCATAATGGCCACCAGCAGATAAACGGTCACGGCAATCCAGATCTGAGTTTTGACTGCGTTCTCGCTGGTGCTATAAAAGGCTTTGATTCGCAGGTTCTGCTTGAACCAGCGGAAGAACTGCTCGACGTACCAACGGCGACGATAAAGTAGAGCAATCGATTCCGCCGGGAGCGCGAAGTTGTTGCTCCGAATTGTGATGGTTTTGCCGGTCTCCAGATCGCGCACTTTGACGCGACGCAGTTTCTCCGGGTAATCGCGTGCCGAGTAATACCGAGTGAGCTTGATTGTCTGGTCGCATAGCAACACAGCATCTCGATTTGCTGGACCAGAATAGATACGTTCGAATGCCAGGTTCTTCTCGCCCCGAATGACAAAGAAGGCATACGCCTTGGTCATCCGATACAGACGAAAGAAGTCGAGGTAGCCACGATCCATCACGTAGATGGCCCCGGCTTCCAGGTGTAGATCGTCGAGGACTGTGACCTCGTGCTCTTTGCCGTCCGAGATGTAGATGAACGTTGGGATGCTGCCGCGCAGATCCAGCAGGGTATGCAGCTTGATAGCACTTTTGGTCTGCCGGAACTCGGCCCAAGGAAACAGCGACAGACACAGATCGATTGTCGTTGCATCCAGAGCATAGACAGTTTGATCGAGTTCGATGCCAAAATCCTCGTTCTGGTAAAGGTTGCGAGCCACCGGAATGAGGCTGTGAGCCAGATCGGCATAGATTCGCCAGTCGCGAAACTTGTTGGCATTGGCCAGAGTATTTCTCGACACCTGACTGCGGATGCCCATGTGGTAGAGCTTGTTGTTCTGGGCTCGAAGGCAGGCTTCGATATCGCGCAGGCTTTCGCGATAAGTCAATTGAGCGAAGACCATGCAGAGAAACTGGTCGAAACAGGAGGAAGCCAAGTTGCGTTCGACTTCTTACAAGTCGAGAAACCATGATGTAGAGCTTCCGCCGGAAGGTTATTCACTTGAAGCGATAGAACGGGAAGTGGTTGTCCAGGCTCTGGAACGTAATGGCTGGAATAAAACTCAGACTGCAAACTTTCTCCAGATTCCAAGGCATACATTGCTCCACAGAATAGAAAAATATGACATCAATAAGCCCTGAGGAGGTCTTCTTATTTCTAAATCAGCGATTGAATTGCGGTAGGCGGCCACCCGGTTTTAGTACTGTGTGGCCGCCTTTTCTTTTTGCGGTAGAGGGGTTAGCAAGCCAGGCAGTTAAATAGTTTAGTGCCGGTTATATACTGACACCCGCTTCAGTGCTTACAAGTTGCACCATTATGGGATCATATTTATAGTTTGCGGCCGCCTCCAACGCTTTTGGTGTTGAGATAATGTCCGCTCCTGCTTCAGTAGCAAGTTGAGCGAGGCGGTCATAATCATACTGATACAATGCGGCAGCCTCTAAAGCTTTTGATGTTGAGATAATATCAGCGCCTGCTTCAGTTCCTACTTCACCAGCTAACACGGTCCCAATCATTCCAAGGCTCAAGATGCTCACCAACGTTCCAACCATAATTACCTTTTTCATGTCTTTCTCCTTTTTGATTTGAATGTTGCACGTTTACTGAAGGTTCGGATCTACCTCCTGCTCAACTGTTCATGAGATGGGTTACAATCTGACTAATCATTTTTTTCTCCTTGTTTGTGGGTTATTGTTGCGGTTCACTCTCTAGAACGGGAAGGTTTCGGCTTTGTGACAAAAAAAATCATCGGGTCGTCGCTTTTTTAAAGTAACTATTGGGCACATCAGCGAGTGCCCGTGGACTGCAGCCGTAGAGTAAGGGAGCTGAATAGTTACTTTTTAAATGTCGTCCCCGCATAAAAAGTGTCACAAATCTTCAGACTGTTGCGTATACATAAATGAGAGCGAAAAGGAGTCCACTCTTTGACCGACGAGGAACTTATGCAGGCCTATGCGACTGACGACATGGCCGCCTTCGAGGTTTTGTATCGTCGCCATAAAAGTCGTATTTGGGGCTTTTTGGTGAAGAAGTTAGGCGATCAGACGGAAGCGGAAGAGGTTTTTCAGGCGGTTTTTACCAAACTGCATGTCGCCAGGGGGAAATATCGGTCGGAGATCCCTTTTCTCCCCTGGGTGTTCACCATTGCGCGTAATGCCATGATTGATCATATCCGCCGACGGGACAGCTATCAGAAGCACATCCTTAGCTCCGAGACGCCGCTGGAAGACTATGCGGCGCCGGTGGCGGATACGTCCCCGACCGATATCCCCAGGGTTGACCTGAGCCGTTTGAACGCAACCCAACGCCAGGCTCTGGAGTTTCGCTTTGCGCAGGGATTAACCTTTTCCGAAATCGGCGAGCGGCTGGCGACCTCGGAGGAGAACGCACGCCAGATTATCAGCCGTGCGCTCCGTAAACTGCGAAAGCTGCTGACCGGCAGGGAGGTGTGGCGTGACAAAAACTAAGGACGAACAACAACTGGAGCAGGAGTTTGCCGAATTTATCGCCGCCGAGCCGCTGGCGCCAACCCCGGCGCTGGATGATGTGATTTTAAAACGGGTGGCGCGTGACCTGTGTCCCGCCCGGTGGAAAATCTGGGCCAGGTTGACCCTGGTCGAAGTGACAGCGGGTCTTTTGACTCTGACTATCTGCCCGCAGTTTGGCTTGGGATTCGGCCAGCACAACGAATTTCTGCGCGCTTTGCATGCGGCAACCACCCCGCCGGTTTTCTATCTGCTTTGCGGGCTGATTTTTGTCAGTTTCGGCGCCGGACTAGGGGGTCTGGTTTTGGCGCCTGCCGAAATCCGCACCCTTGGCCAGCAGAAATATCTCTATTTTACGGTTTACAGTCTGCTGAGCTATCTCGGTTTGCTGGGCCTGGGTAGCGAGGCGTTTGTCATCAGCTCCCTGGTCTGGGTCCTTGGCGCGTTGCTGGGGAATATCCTGACCTTTGCGGCGGTTATCCGGCTGCGTCAGTTCGCGAATTGACACCAAAAAGCAAGCCACTAGAGACGAACATAAAAGGGCCAATCTGATGAAAATTGAAGTGTTAAGCACCGGCTGCCGCAAATGCCAGACCCTCTTCGAAAACGCACAGACCGCCCTTGCCGCGAGTGGCAAGAGTGGCGAGGTGATCAAGGTTGAAGCGATCGCGGCGCTGTTGAAACATGGCGTCTTAAGCCCACCCGCGCTGGTGATCGATGGAGAACTGAAGGTCTCCGGCAAGCTGCTGTCCGCCGATGAGATCCAGCGGATGCTCTAGAACAGCACCCCCCGTTTATTCGACACCCTGCATCCGAAAGGACCAACCATGAAACCTTACATAACTTTTTTTGCCCTGCTGCTGTTGCTTTCCAGCAGTGTTCATGCCGAACTTGCGCCCGCCACGCCTACCGCGGTTGAGCAGGCGCTGGCGTCCGGCAAACCGACTCTCATCGATTTTGGCCTGCTCACCTGCGGCGTATGCAAAAAGATGGCACCCTATCTGGCAGCGGTCGCCGATGAATACCAGAATCAGGCCAATATCCTGTTCATCGACGTACGCGCCGACCAGACTCTGGCCAGAAAATTCAACATCCGCATGCTGCCTGCGCAGGTCTTCATCGATTCCGGTGGCAGAGAAGTGCAGCGTCATACCGGCTATCTGGATCAGGCGGGAATCCTCGCTGGCCTCAAAGCGGCAGGGCTGAAGTGACCTTCATTGACAATATCGAACAGATCGTTGCCAATTATCCGTTACTCGCTTTTGGTGCGGTCTTTCTGGCAGGGGTGGTCTCTTCGGCCTCCCCTTGTGTGTTGTCAACCCTCCCGCTGGTGGTTGGTTTTGTCGGCGGTTACAGCGACGGCGACCGTTTAAAGGCCTTTCGCTATTCGCTGATGTTCATCCTTGGGCTGTCGCTGACCTTCACCGCTTTTGGTGCCGCGGCTGGATTATTCGGTACCATCTTCGGTGTGGTTGGGGTTGGCTGGTATGCATTTGCTGGCGTACTGGC
>Ga0316202_10001022_pt1 | contig 24217 bp, 19 predicted proteins | sample 3monrhotite_MG_FD_204934 | JGI IMG/M metagenome (GOLD analysis project Ga0316202, IMG submission 204934) | Microbial mat bacterial communities from mineral coupon in-situ incubated in ocean water Damariscotta River, Maine, United States -... | ecosystem: Environmental > Aquatic > Marine >... | reverse complement strand
CCAGTGGCCACCAGTCCGGGCGTGCTGCCCGTGCGGCGATGGATGTTGCGCGAGAACAGGTGGCGGCGCTGGTGAACGTACATCCTTCGCAAGTGATATTTACCAGTGGTGGTACCGAGGCCAATAACCTTGCATTGAAGGGCCGTGCAGCTCGTCTGACACCCGGTTACATTGTGTTGAGTGGGGTAGAGCACAGTTCAGTGCGCACTCCGGCCAATGTCTTGCAAAAGTATGGCTGGATGCTGGATGAAATTGGTGTTGATAGTAATGGTCAGTTGGTGTCTGAAAATTTGCGGGCGATTTTTTCCCGCATGCCGACGGACAGTGCAAAAATGTTAGCCGTGATGTTGGCAAATAACGAGACCGGTGTCATCTACGATACGGCACCCATTGCGGCATTGGCGCGTGAGTTTGGTGCCACGTTGCTGGTCGATGCAGTACAGGCTGCAGGCAAAATGCCGGTGGATTTTACCGACAGCGGTGCACAGTTCATGAGCCTTTCCGCACATAAAATTTACGGCCCCAAAGGTGTGGGCGCGCTCATTGTCGACAAGGCTGTGGACATGGAGCCAATGTTGCATGGCGGTGGTCATGAAAAAGCACGCCGCGCTGGCACCGAGAATGTGGCGGCTATTGTCGGTTTTGGCAAGGCCGCAGAATTAGCGTTGAGTGAATTATCGACGCGCCGTGCGCAGTCGCAAAAGCTGCGCGATCATCTGGAAACCCGTTTGCGCTCAGAATTGCCACAGGTGTGTATTTTCGGTCAACAGGCAGCGCGTTTGCCGAACACCAGTTTTTTTGCGCTACCCGGGTTGGATGGTGAAACGTTGTTGATGAGTCTTGACCAGACGGGGCTGGCGGTGTCCAGCGGTTCTGCATGCGCTACCGGCGAAGTGGAACCCAGTCATGTGCTGCTGTCTATGGGGGTTTCGCCGGAGCGCGCTCGTGAGGCAATTCGTATCAGCTTAGGTAAAGAATCACGCCGTGATGAAATTGACAGCTTTATTGATTGTCTCAAACAACAGGTGCGTGTTTTGCAAAGCTTTGCAGCTGTCGCCTGTGCCTGATCTGCTCTGTGTGTTGTGTTTGAATTGAATTAAATTGAAAATAAAAGGCAAGTAATCAATGGCAAGCTCGAATCGACGACCGATTTACATGGACTATGCGGCCACCACGCCCATGGACCCTCGTGTCGCAAAAAAAATGATGGAATTTTTGACACCGGACGGTGAGTTCGGTAACCCGGCTTCGCGTTCCCATACTTATGGTTGGACGGCGGAGGCGGCAGTTGAAGAGGCACGTAAACAGGTTGCGGCCTTGGTGAATAGTAACCCCAAAGAAATCATCTGGACCTCGGGTGCCACAGAATCCGACAACTTGGCCATCAAAGGTGTCGCGCATTTTTATGGTGGGAAAAACAGCAAAAAAGGTAAGCATATTATTACCAGTAAGACCGAACATAAAGCGGTGCTGGATACCTGTCGACAATTAGAGCGTGAAGGCTACGAAGTCACCTATCTCGACCCGGAGCCTACCGGACTGATTGACTTGGCCAAGCTGGAAGCGGCCATGCGTGATGACACCATCTTGGTATCTATCATGCATGTCAATAACGAACTGGGTGTTATTCAGGACATTGCTGCTATCGGCGAGTTAACACGAGCCAGAGGGATTGTTTTTCATGTGGATGCCGCTCAAAGCGCCGGTAAGGTAGAAATTGATCTGTCGAATATAAAGGTTGATTTGATGTCTTTTTCCGCACATAAAATTTATGGCCCCAAGGGCATGGGTGCGTTGTACGTGAGTCGTAAACCACGCATTCGTCTGGAAGCGCAGACGCACGGTGGTGGACATGAGCGTGGTATGCGCTCCGGTACTCTGGCCACGCACCAGATTGTTGGTATGGGTGAAGCCTTTCGCATTGCCAAAGAAGACATGAGTAAAGATCAGGCTCACGTTGCTGCTTTACGTGACCGTTTATATGCTGGCGTAAAGGATCTCGAAGAAGTGTATGTCAACGGGGATATGGCCCAAAGTGTGCCAAACATCTTTAATATCAGCTTCAACTATGTTGAAGGCGAATCGCTGATTATGTCCTTGAAGGATGTGGCTGTATCGTCCGGCTCAGCCTGTACTTCGGCAAGTCTGGAGCCCTCTTACGTGTTGCGTGCTCTGGGGCGTAACGACGAACTGGCACACAGCTCCATTCGTTTCAGCATAGGACGATTTACCACGGAAGCAGATATTGATGATGCAATCGTTCATGTGCGTGCGGCAATCGAGAAATTGCGGGCATTATCACCGCTATGGGACATGTACAAAGACGGCGTTGATTTATCTCAAGTGAAATGGGCAGCGCATTAGGTGATTAGATCGAATAACGCAGAAAACAGACGACTAACTACAGTGGCAAAACTGTGAGGCAGGTGAAAAATGGCATATAGCGACAAAGTTCTAGATCATTATGAAAATCCGCGTAATGTGGGCACCTTGGAAAAGGATGACCCTTCTGTGGGCACCGGTATGGTTGGTGCGCCGGCATGTGGTGATGTGATGCGTTTGCAGATCAAGGTCAGCGACGACGGCATCATCGAAGAAGCGCGTTTTAAAACCTATGGTTGTGGTTCTGCCATTGCCTCTAGTTCTCTGTTAACTGAGTGGGTGAAAGGTAAAACTTTGGAAGAAGCGGGTCAGATTAAAAATACGGAACTTGCTGAAGAATTGGCTTTACCGCCGGTAAAGATTCATTGCTCGGTATTGGCGGAAGATGCCATCAAGGCAGCCATCGAAGATTTTCGTGGCAAGACAGGCAGCCAAAAAGCCGATGACTCTGGCAAAGCTGCATAACACAACACAATAATTTGCAGAGATAATAATGTCGATAACATTAACGCAAGCCGCCGCAGATCGCATTCACGGCTTTCTTGAAAATCGTGGCAAGGGTGTCGGCCTGCGTCTGGGTGTAAAAACCAGTGGCTGTTCAGGTATGGCTTACGTGATTGAATTTGCTGATGAGGTCGGCAGTGATGATGATGTGTTTGAAGACAAAGGCGTGCGTGTTTTGGTGGATACCAAAAGCCTGATTTATCTCGAGGGTACCGAACTTGATTACGGTAAAGAAGGTTTGAATGAAGGGTTCAAGTTCAATAACCCCAATGTAAAAGATAACTGTGGTTGTGGCGAAAGCTTCACGGTTTAACTGTTTCGGTTTTTTGTATGCAAGCGGCGGACCTCTCTAGCAGTTTTTTTGCATTATTTGACATGCCGGTTTCCTTTGATGTTGATTTGGATGCGTTGTCTGCGCGTTACCGTGAGGCGCAGCGTGCTGCACATCCTGATAAGTTTGCTTCTGCTTCAGAGGTTGAACGTCGTTTATCAGTGCAAATGGCCGCGCGCATCAATGAGGCCTATCAAGTGTTGAAGAACCCCTTGTCGAGAGGGCGTTATTTACTTGAGTTGCAGGGCGTTGATCTTGATGATGTCGATACGACCTTCGATAACGCTTTTCTTATGGAGCAAATGGAATTACGTGAACGCCTGGCAGATGTTAAAAACAGTACCGAGCCCGTTCGGCAATTACGTATTATTGCCGATGATGTTGCCGTACATGACGAGTCGTTACTTACACAAATGGCCAATCTGTTAAACGAAGCCAGTACGGAGTCTTTGCAGCAGGCACGGGATGTAAGCCGAAAATTGCAATTTTTCCAGCGTTTAAGCGAAGAAATTGAAACCTTGGAAGATGAGCTGGCTGATTATTAACGGGCTTCGTGCAGCCCGTCTTCATGCACAACAACACAACTCTCAGAACGATTAACAACACATCTCAAGATATTTTATATGGCGCTTCTGCAAATTAATGAACCCGGTCAGGCGACTGCACCGCATCAGCACAAGCTGGCAGCTGGTATTGACCTGGGTACAACCAATTCTCTGGTTGCTACAGTGCGCAGCGGCAAAGCAGAAACCTTGCCGGATGCGCAGGGCACGCACTTATTGCCGTCGGTGGTGCGTTATCAGGCAACCGACTTGCCACAGGTTGGTGCCATCGCTAAACAATCCGCCATTAATGATCCACGCAATACCATCAGCTCGGTAAAGCGTTACGTGGGACGTGGTTTGGCTGATATTTGCAAGGGCTGTTCCTTTAGCGAATATGATTTTGTTGACAGTGATTCTTCTGTGCCGCGTATTCGTACGGTAGCGGGAGACATCAGCCCTGTTGAAGTATCTGCAGAAATTCTTAAAAATTTGAAACTGCGCGCTGAAGAAACACTGGGTGGTGAATTGACCGGTGTGGTAATTACCGTGCCTGCTTATTTTGATGATGCGCAACGGCAGTCCACTAAAGATGCTGCTCAGCTTGCGGGTTTGCAGGTATTGCGTCTGCTGAATGAACCCACCGCAGCGGCAGTGGCCTACGGGTTGGACAAAGGTTCAGAAGGCGTGCATGTGGTTTATGACCTGGGTGGTGGCACCTTTGATATTTCTATCCTGCGACTTAATCGCGGTGTTTTTGAAGTGATGTCCACAGCGGGCAATACGGCGTTGGGCGGTGATGATTTTGATCGCGTTATTGCGCAATGGTTGATAGAGCAGGCCGGGCTTGACCCGTCTGCGTTTCCCGCCGGACAGATGCGTGCCATCTTGCTGGAAGCCTGCCGAATAAAGGAAGTTTTGTCGGACGAAAAAGTGGTGAGTGTTTCTTTGTCTGTTACCGACGACAAGGTGTGGCAAGGCGAGCTGACGCGTGAGAGCCTGTATGAGCTGATTGATCCACTGATACAAAAAACGCTGTCCTCTTGTCGTCGTGCCTTGCGTGATGCCAGCATTGATGTGGATGAAATCGAAGATGTGGTAATGGTGGGTGGCTCAACACGCTCACCACGGGTACGTGAATTGGTCGGCGAGTTTTTCCACTGCGAACCCATGGTCGATATTGATCCTGATAAAGTCGTCGCGGCAGGGGCTGCGATTCAGGCCGATATCCTGGTGGGTAATAAACCTGATGACGAAATGTTACTGCTCGATGTGATTCCGCTATCTTTGGGGATCGAAACCATGGGGGGATTGGTGGAAAAAATCATTTCCCGCAATACCACCATTCCTTCGGCCAAAGCTCAGGATTTCACGACCTTCAAAGATGGGCAAACTGCGTTGGCAGTGCATGTTATGCAGGGTGAGCGTGAACTGGTGAGCGACTGTCGCTCTCTGGCACGTTTTGAATTGCGCGGCATTCCACCTATGGTGGCAGGCAATGCGCGTATACGTGTCACTTTCCAGGTGGATGCAGATGGTTTGCTTTCTGTTACCGCGCGGGAACAGATTTCGAGTGTGGAAAGCACAGTGCAAGTTAAACCATCTTTTGGTTTGACGGATGCTGAGATTGAAACCATGCTGCGTGAATCCATGAGTCATGCGAAAGAGGATGTTGTTGCGCGCATGTTGCGTGAACAGCAGGTGGAAGCTGAACGGATTCTTGAGTCCGTGGAATCGGCCATTGCCGCAGATGCAGCATTGCTTACTGATACGGAACGCACACAAATTGATGTTACGCTGACTGAACTACGGAAAATGCGCGATGGTGATGATCCGCAAAAAATCAAACGCGCTATTGAAGCCTTAAACCAGGCTAGTACGGATTTTGCTGCGCGGCGTATGGATGCCAGCATCCAGTCCGCAATGACAGGTCACAAAGTTGACGAATTTTAACGATAGAGAACGTAATGCCACAGATCATTTTTTTACCGCACGAAGAAATCTGTCCCGAAGGGGCTGTTATTGAAGCTGAAACAGGTGTGACCATCTGTGATGCTGCGTTGGCTAACGGCATTGAAATCGAGCATGCCTGCGAGAAATCCTGCGCCTGCACGACCTGCCATGTTGTTATTCGTGAAGGTTTTGATGCGCTGCAAGCATCCACCGAAGAAGAAGACGACCTGCTGGACAAGGCCTGGGGATTGGAGCCGGACTCACGCCTAAGCTGTCAGGCGAAAGTCGGTACGGTGGATTTGGTGGTGGAGATTCCCAAGTACACCATTAACATGGTGTCCGAGAACCATTAAACGACTATTTACCAAGTAATGGGAAGCAGATAATGAGCCTGAAGTGGACTGATACTTTGGAGATCGCCATTGAGCTGGATGAAGCGCATCCTGATGTTGATCCATTGCACGTTAATTTTGTGGATTTACGTAACTGGATAATGGCATTGGCCGAGTTCGATGATGCTCCTGAACATTGTGGAGAGCGTATTCTTGAAGCGGTACAGATGGCCTGGATTGAAGAACGGGAAGATTAAATTTGTGTGCTGGTTAACCCAATCGGACACTTTGTTGAGACCTTTTTCTAACGTAGAGATCGAGGAGAAAATTTGCGACTTCTACGTTTATCACACGTCACTTGTTCAGTGCCACGATAACCCCCATACAGTGAGTTCAACATAACCTGAAAAAGACTTTAGATTCTGTGCCTTAGGTGTTCGCAGTAGGTTTAACCGATTAATTTAGGTTTAATGTGCAGAGGTTTAAACTCCTGGATTCTGCTGAAGAATCAAAAATGCTAACAGAGCGATTCAGCCCTTAATTCACATTTTATTTCCCTTGTAAAGTATGTTGGCGTCTTTTTTTTAAGATAGCTTTCTCTACTTTTGGCTCACGATTTTCTTTGCGGAGTCATCTAAGTTTCGCGCACTCATCCAGCGTTAATGTTTGGCACTGGCTTGTTCTTCAAAATCAATATGAAGTGAATGGTGCGGCTGTATGGCTTTTAAGTCATTATTAATTGCCTACCATCCATCAAGTTATCCAATGTCAAATGGCTGCGTTAGTCCCGATAGTCTGTTGCGATGTGTTTTTCCGACACTCTGCGTGGTTCTTGACAGGATAGGATGATTGTCCTACCATCTATGCTGCATAGGACGTTTGTCCTATCCTGGTTGCCTCAGGCTCGATTGCTATAGTGAGGAAACTTAAACGGAGGGTGTTTTTATGGGCAACAAAACGACACGTGATCACATTGTTGAAGCTGCCGATCAGTTATTTTATCGCCACGGTTACGAACATACTTCGTTCTCAGATATTTCGAATGCTGTACAGATTTCTCGCGGCAATTTTTACTATCATTTTAAATCCAAGGATGAAATTCTGGACGCCGTGATCAATCTGCGTCTGGCCAATACCCGGAAAATGTTGGAACAGTGGGAAATCGAAGGGAAACAACCCATTGATCGCATCCGGAGCTTTATCCATATTCTGGTCGCGAACCAAGCCAAAATAAAACATTTTGGCTGCCCGGTTGGGACGCTGTGTACCGAACTTGCGAAGCTAAATCATGCCTCACAAACCGAAGCAAACGAGCTATTTACGCTGTTTCGGACTTGGTTGCGCAAGCAATTCATGTTGCTTGGTTGTAAGGCAGATGCCGATGAATTGGCAATGCATCTTCTTGCGCGCAGTCAGGGTGTCGCTATATTGTCAAACGCCTTTCATGATAAAAAGTTCGTCAAGCAGGAAGTTGAACGTATGAACGACTGGCTAAAATTATGTGCAGAAAGCGCAGACACCTAATCTTTAGCGATTGAGATTTAGCTTTTATTGTATGCTTTTTTCGTTCCATGATTACGCGACAATCCCCGGTCACTGGCAACCGCTATCCGACATAACCACTGAAACATTTTCAACAGGAGAAAAATCTGATGTTTGTCATACAACTTAAATTTTCGAGCAACAAAGGCCAAGCCAGTCAATTTATGGAAGGGCACAACGAATGGATCAAACGCGGTTTTGATGATGGCATATTTTTATTAGTCGGCAGTCTTCAACCTAATTTAGGTGGTGGAATCGTGGCGCATAATACGTCGCTGACAGATCTTGAAAGTAGGGTGAGCGATGACCCATTTGTGATAGAGGGTGTTGTCAACGCAGAAATTCTTGAAATCACTCCATCAAAAGTCGATGACCGTTTCGCCTTTTTACTATAGAAAAACCGAAGTACTTTACCTCTCTCTAAAAATAGAGAGATGATAAGGAAAAGAAAAAAAATGCAAAAGCCAAAATTAATCAGCTTCAAAATATGTCCCTTCGTGCAGCGCAGTGTCATTTTACTCAAAGAAAAATCAATCGACTACAATATAGCGTTCATTGATATCGACGACCCACCCGCATGGTTTTTAGAATTATCGCCCACCGGAAAAGTGCCGGTCATGCAGATTGACGACACAATATTGTTTGAATCAGCGGTGATCAATGAATATATTGACGAGGTCTTCCCTCCATCGTTACACCCCATTAACTCGTTAGAAAAAGCACAAAATCGAGCATGGATCGAATATACCTCTTCCCTGTACATGACGATGTTTAATTTAATGATGGCGAAGACCAAAGAAGGTTTTGAAAAGATACTTAAAGAATTTGACAAACCTCTTGCCGATTTGGAAAAAGTGAAAGCAGAAGGCCCGTGGTTTAATGGCAAAGAATATTCAATGATGGACATAGCCATTGCACCATTTTTTACACGCATAGAATTCATCAAAAATCACTGTAGTATTGATTTTATAAAGAGCTTTAATCATCTTTATGGCTGGTCTGAGGACTTATTGGCACGTCAAAGTGTTATTGATTCAATCCCAGAAGGTTTTGATGAAATACACTTGATGTACATGAAAGAGGCGAGGAGTTATTTAGTGGGATAAACATATGGGCACACAGGTATAGGTTCAACGATTCTGCTCTATTTGTGCCATGACTTCGGCGAAGGATACGTTTTCCAGACTACCGAACAATTTATGCGCACTGAGTTTGCTACGACTGATACGGGGAGAGCTGATGCCGCACAGAAATCGACTCAGCAGGCGAGGCGATGTCAGAACATCCGCCTGCTCTTGTTTTAGTGTGTTGATCGCGCGCAGGATATCTTTATTGTTTGCCGATGTATGACGCGGTGGCAGTTCACTTTTTCCTCTTGAACATACGCTACAGTGTCCGCAGGCTTGTGTCCGTTGTTCACCGAAGTGGGCGGCGAGGGCGTTGGTCTGGCAGTTATCCAGGGTGACCAGATCAAGCACTTGTTGCAGGCGCTGAATTTCTGCCTGTTCGCGGGCAAGAACACGTTGATACAGTTCTGCGATCAGTGCTTCCAGGGAGTCGGGCTGGTTCAGGCGTTGGTAGCGATGGCGGATACCGGCCACTTTTATTTCCAGCAGTTGTTGTTCTCCGAGCCAGTCCAGTGCCCGTACAATGCGTTCGCGTGGGGTGTTTAATGCGGTTGCTGCCTGATCAAGGTCAATGCTGAACCAGGTTTTTGCTTTTCTGGCTTGGTGAAACAGGCCGGTCAGGAAGGTGTGCCGTTCGCCTTCAAAGCGAGCCAGAATGGTTTGAGTGTCGAGTAAGGGTTTGAACTGGTACTGGGCATAGAAGGGTGTGCCGCCTTTGAGGTAGTTGTCGAGTTCGAGGTAGGTTAGCAGTGTGCGCAGTACCAGCGGACGAATGTCGTGTGTGTTTGCCAGTGTGTACAGGCTGACATCGAATGTCTCGCCAAGGGAAAACAGTTCCTGAATCAGGCTGCGCAATGCTGTTTCATCCGGGGTGTCGCCATAGATGAAATTTTCCAGCACGGTCAGGTCATCGGGGCAGACCAGCATTTGGCAAAGTGAGGGTTGGCCGTCACGACCGGCGCGGCCGATTTCCTGGGAGTAGTTTTCCAGGCTCTTGGGCAGGTTGTAGTGGTAGACGGCACGGATGTTGGATTTGTCCACGCCCATACCGAAGGCGATTGTCGCAACGACAATGGCGTTGTTTGCTGACATGAACCATTCTTGAATCGGGTTGCGTGTTTCAGGTTTTAATCCGGCGTGATAGGCGCGGGCGGGAAATCCGTTTTCGGCTAGCATGTGTGCGACGGTTTCGGCTGTTTTTTGCAGGGTGACGTAGACGATGGTGGCAGCAGGCGGATTTTTCTGTAGGGCGCTGAGTAATATGTGGTCTCGTTCTGCAGTAGTGACAACGGTGGTGTCGATTTTAAGATTGGGCCGATAGAAGCCGGTGTTGGTTGCATGCTCAGGTGAAATAGCGAACACTCGGCAAATGTCATCCAGTACGGCGGGGGTGGCTGTAGCGGTCAGTGCCAGAATGCACTCGGCGTTGAATTCACGGGCGAAGCCTGCCAGTTTGAGGTAGTCCGGGCGGAAGTTATGACCCCATTCGGAGATACAGTGCGCTTCGTCTACTGCAAATAGTGAGATGCGTATCGGACGCATACTTTCCCGAAAGCGCTCATTGTTGAATCGTTCCGGTGCGACGTAGAGTAGCCGCAGTTCGCCGTCTCTGAGCTGTCGCATGACTTCTTTGTATTCTCCGACATCAAGGCTGGAGTCCAGTCGCTGGGCATTGATGCCTCGTTTGCGGAGGGCGTCGATTTGATCTTTCATGAGTGCAATCAGTGGTGATACGACCAGTGTGACACCCGGTAACAGCAGGGCGGGTAGTTGATAACAAAGAGACTTGCCTCCACCGGTAGGGAAGATGGCTGCGGCTGAATGGCCGTTCAGAAGATGTTGAATGACCGACTGTTGACCGGGCAGCAGTTCGTTGAAGCCGAAGTGCTGTTGCAGGGTGGATTGAATGTCATCGGTCTTGTTTGTCTGTTCTTGTGAGGTTGCCATGAGAGTTTCTGTTCTTGGGTGTGAATTAAATGCGAATTAAGCGCTAAAAACATTTTTTTAAAGATCACCCAGTCTTTACATACAAAGGCCCGGAGACGCGGCACTTTTCGTGTTTTTCTCTGCGCCCTTTGCGCCTCTGCGATCTCTGCGTTTATAACACGTCACTTGCCAGTGCCACGACAACATAAGCTCCCGGTGTACTTAGGGCGTTTTTCCGGGAGTTTAAACCCCCTGGATTCCAGCTAAAGACAGGTTGGAATGACAGTTATTCAGTAACAAAGTGATTTAGCCCTTCATTCACATTTGAATGGCATGTTATCAACTTTTGTTCCATTTCCTCCAAGCCTGCTGTAGCGTCAGTCCGGCCACTTGGGTTAGTGCTTCCAAGGTGCGTTGGCGGAGCTTGAGTTTGCCGCTGCCATTTTCCCAGTGACTCACGGTCGGTGGGCTGACTCCAACCAATACTGCAAATTGAGCGCTGTTCATTTCAAACTGTTTTCGCAGGCGGCGGATGGCTGCTGCTGTGGGTGTAAAGGGTCGTTTTTTCTTGAGGGTACTTTTCTTTTTGACGGCTTTTTTGATCGATTTTTTCTTTGTCGTTATTTTTTTCTTAGCAACCGTTTTTTTCTTCGCCGCAGCCTTTTTCTTCATCGTTCGTTTTTTACGAGGTGGTTTGATGGGTTCATCCATTTCGATATCAAACAGGTTGGATAGATCCGTTGTCGCCAGCCGCCGTTTTCCTTTTCCGGATGTTGCCGGTGCCACGTCCAGCTCTGCGGTAATCAAATCTTCCTGATCGACATTGCGCAGCAGAAAAAGCAGTTCAGGCTGGTGATCCAGTCTGGTGCCAACACCGTAGAGGACGGCGGCAATGTGTTTGCACATGTCGGCCCAGTCGGGACAGTCGCAGTCGAGTTTTATTTCGTGGGGCTGAGGGAACAGGCCGTTCTCCGGGTCGGTGACGATGCTCATGACGTTATCAGAGAATCGTCCCTGCAATAGTTCCAGCATGGAGCCGATCTGCCCGGTACATTGGCTTTGTACTTTTTTCCATTTTTTTGCCGATAGCGGGGCGATATCAATGTTGATGGTGTAGGGTTCTGAGCCACTGACGATGGCTTCGATGCTGCCTTCCAATATAGCGAGGTGACGTACTGAGCCGTTGCGGACATAGGTTCGTCCGCGTGGCAGGCGGTTGTCATAATCGCTGAATTTCTCCAAATGATCACACCATGCCTTACCCCAAAATGTGTGCGCGATCTTGCGTCCTTCCGTTGTTACAGGCTCAACGTTCCATCCTTTCTCGTTTCGTTTTTGCATCTCTTTGTCTGCTTTGGCATGTCGTTGTGCCACCGGTACATATTTGGGCCATCGACCGTAATCATCATAAGCCATCTATTTTTCTCCTTTTTTCATGATGTCAAACCCGACTTTTTTCGATATCGAGTGAGACCAGATCAATCAGCGCATCGTTGTCCATTTCGGTCAACAATGTCTCGGTTCCGCCTTCCAGAATATCCGTCGCGAGGGCTGTTTTTTCATTGATCAAGGTGTCGATTTTTTCTTCTATGGTTCCCTGACAAACGAACTTGTGTACCAGTACATTTCTCTTTTGACCGATACGAAAAGCGCGATCTGTGGCTTGGTTTTCCACGGCCGGATTCCACCAGCGGTCAAAGTGGATGACGTGTGATGCCTGTGTCAGATTGAGTCCGGTTCCGCCCGCCTTGAGAGAGAGAACGAAAAAGGGTGGTCCGGCCTCATCCTGGAAGCGTTCGACCCGCTTCTGCCGTTGTTTGACTGAGGTGCCACCGTGCAGAACCAGGCCTGGTTGGCCAAATTGCTGTGCCAGAAAATCGGCCAGTGGCGCGGTCATTTCACGGAATTGGGTAAACACCAGCAGTTTTTCCTGGCGTGAGGCAATTTCTTCACAAAGTGCTGCAAGACGCTGAAATTTACCACTTTGTTTGGGGTTATATTCACCATCGCCGAGCAATTGCGACGGGTGATTGCAGATTTGTTTGAAACGCATCAGGTAAGCGAGCACCAGACCGCGCCGTTTCATACCTTTCAGGTTTTCGATGGCCCCTGCCAGCTCGGTGACAGCGTGCTGGTATTGTACCGCCTGAATTTTGCTCAAGCCGCAGTAAGCAGAAAGTTCGGTTTTCTCCGGCAGGTCACTGATAATAGCGCGGTCTGTTTTCATACGACGCAGGATGTAAGGACTGACCAGGTTGCGGAGTGGTGCATACTGATCATGCTCGCGGCCTGCCAGTGATTTCACAAACCCCGTAAAGCGTTTGGATGATCCCAACAGGCCAGGGTTGAGAAAATCGAACAGTGACCAGAGGTCTGATAAACGGTTTTCTATGGGGGTTCCTGTCAGTGCAATACGTGACATGGCTTTGATTTGTTTGACGGCTTTGGTTTGTCGGGAGGTCGGGTTTTTGATTGCCTGAGCTTCATCGAGTATCAGCAGTTGCCAGCTTTGCTGTTGTAACCATTCTTGACGCATCAGTGTGCCATAGGTCGTCAACACGAGATCGATGTTGTCCAGTGCAGTGGGGTCATCCGCCATTGCTGCCAGTGTTTTTTTATTCAATGTTTTGTTGAATTGAGAGCTGTGTAAAAACAGGCAACGCAACGAAGGGGCAAAACGCGCCAGCTCGGCTTGCCAATTGGTCAGCAGGGAGGCTGGCAGTATCAGTAGAGCGGGGCGCTCACTGAGACGCTTTTTCTCGACCAGCAGCAAGGAGATAATCTGCATGGTTTTCCCCAACCCCATATCATCGGCGAGACAGGCTCCCAAACCAAGGCGGGAGAGCAGTCGTAGCCAGTTTACACCCTCCTGTTGATAGGGACGGAGCGATGCTTTGAGCGCCTTGCCGGGATTGGCGGCTTTCATTTGGGCGGGTGAGCGTAACGCTTCCAATTGTGACGATAGCCATTTGCCGGGCTGGACAAAAGACCATTCGCGGCTCTCTTCTATCTCGTCGTGACCCAAATCAGCGGGTGCGCCCGCCAGCAGGCGCATTCCTTCCGCAAAGGTGAGCCCGCTCATGCCTGCTTCCGCCTCCACGGTTTTCCAGTGGGCCAGCGCCTCGTTCAGTTTCTCCTGATCTACTTCAACCCATTGGCCTTTAATGAAGGTTAGGCCATTCTCTGCCGCCAGCAGTTTTTTCAACTCAGTTTTGTTGAGCGACTCATCACCCAGAGCCATCTGGAGTTTGAAATCAAGCAATGAGTCGGCATTGAAGTTTTTTTTCTTGCTCTCACCAATGGTAATGCCAATACGTGGCCGACTACGTTTTTTCCACCAGTCCGGCAGCCGGACCACCACGCCGCACTGCTCGTACAGTGCAGCGTCCTTAAGGAACATATAGGCTTCATCGGGTGTCCAGGCCAGTGGGTGATAAAGGTCACCCGTGTTAACCAGCTCTTTGATCACGGGGCTGGATTCAGCAGCGAGCTGTACAGGTGACAGCAAATGGATCAACGCCTTCTTGTTTTTCGCTCCCGCATACTCCTGCAAAGCGCGCTTGAGTGGCTGATGACGAAGGCGACCCTGTGCCGAAAGTTCGGGTGCATAGGTCACCATGAAGGCAAAGGGGTAGTCAGGGTCACTTTTGTTTTCTGCCAGATGAAAACAGACACGCCCCACCTGATGCCAGTGCGGTGCTTTTTTGCCAAGAAAGAGATCAAGTCCACCGAACGTTTGAATTTGTTCACAGACCCAGTTGTCCAGCATGCTGCGGAGATCCTGTAGCACGGTAGCAGAGAGATACTCGGCCCCACGCATGGGTGGAGCGCTTAGCAAGAGAGAGGTGGTTTTGCCATCAGTGAAAGGTTCAACGGGGTCAGGCTGGAGTGGCTCTGCCGGGGCCAGCAGACAGCGTTCACTCAGATATTGGTTGGCAAAACTACGCCAGTATTGTAACGGCGGAGAGAGACCTGCGCCGCTTTTTATGGCTGCAAGTGAAAACAGCCCTTCGCCTGCGCTGCGCGAAAACGCCCGCTCGATGGCGGTAATTTGTCCCTTATTGTCTGTTACATCAGTTTTTGATGAAAAACTATGCAGATGTCCAGAGGGCAACAGACCTATATCGAAATAACTCACATCCAGCCCTCAGTTTGCAGTCTTGGCACTTGTTGACGTTCTCTCATGTTGTCGGTGACCGGAATAAATTCCGTTGTCTTGATGGTCAAATGATTATCGTATGGTGTGAGGTGATGGAATTGGTAGCAATAATCCGCCATTTCCTGGCTGATTCATAGATTTCATCTACTGTTTTAGGCACCTTTCTTCAACTGATTTGTCTCATTTCAATTCTCTCGTATGCAACTCCATTAAACAACTGTTTGTTGATTGGCTGTATGCCAATATTTTTTGTTGAGTCAAAATCATTGTTTCGCGAGTGGATGGCAACCAAGGAGTCGTTCTTGGATGTGGATACCATCAAAAAATTAATGGGCGTTTTCATATTCACTTCGTAGAGGGGGACGCATGTGGAAAATCAAAGGCAATCTGAGTCGTTACAAATATTTTTACCGACTAAAGTCTGGGTCCACCATCGACCCTTTGCTAATAGTCCTTCTCTTGTAAATCATACAGACTGGTTGAAATATAATTTTTTTAAAGAAAGTGGGTGAGGAATTAAAGCTAACTTGGATTAAGTGAAAATATTATTCTGGGGGAAACTCTATTTTTATTAAATGGATTATCCTCACTCATTGCTTTATAGCGCATGCGAGGTAATTTTATTCAACACTTAAACTTAACGGGTGGTTAACTCATAGATAATGGAACGGATTTATTATAGAGCCTCCGAGTGACGTTCTACCATCGAAGGTCTTACTCTGTGGTTATGCACACAACCTATCCGACGTGTTTACATGAGGTATTTTTATCTCAAAACATACACCGTGATTAGGTGTGCTTGTACATGTGATTTTTCCGTCCAGTTTTTGAGTGACAAGATTGTAAACGATATGCATACCTAATCCGCTACCACCATGGTTGCGTTTAGTGGTAAAGAATGGATCATAAATCTTTTTAAGATGATCGGAAGAAATGCCTTTTCCGCTATCACGGTAACAAATAGAAAGTTCATCATTATGCATTTCGACATCGATGGTTATTTCACCATTATTTTTTTCTTCGAACCCATGCAAAACTGAATTAACCACCAGATTAGTAATAAGCTGTGAAAAGGTACCAGGATGGCTGTATATCTCTAATTTATCCGGGCAGTTAATCATGATACTATGGTTTTGTTTTTTTAATTTTGGATAAAGGCTGTGTGAAATTTCTTCAAAATATTGTTTAACGTGAAATAATCGTTCTTGTCCTCTGGTTTGGTCAACGGCGACTTGCTTGAAGCTACGAATCAAATCTGCGGCGCGCTGCATATTCATTAGTATTAATGAGGATGACTCTAATGCAATATTGAGTAGTTCCTCGAAATCACCACGTGTCATTTTGTCCTCTGTATATAGCGTAAAATATCGATTAATTTCTAAGCTAAGGTGAGAGGCAGAGGTGACACCAACGCCGATTGGTGTATTGATCTCATGGGCGACACCGGCAACCAGTCCACCTAATGATGCCATTTTTTCTGATTCCACTAATTGTTGTTGAGTTTGTTGTAATCGTTCAAGGGATCGTAGTAATTCGTCATTTGCCATTTGAAGCTCTATGGTGCGTTCGGCTACCCGTTGTTCGAGTTGGTTATTTAAATTCATGATTTCATTCATATGCTGTTTTCGTTCAGTGATATCATGTACTGTGCCAATCATGCGTATTGGTTTTCCTTCACTATTATAATTAATTTCGCCAGATTCATGTACAGTACGCTCCTCACCATCAGGCCGAATGACCCGGTGTTCAATATCATATTTATTTTCTGGGTCAGCAACTGAAGCACTGATGGCTGCGCTAACACGTTCAATATCGTCAGGATGTACTCGTGCTAAAAATCTTTGATACGTTGGTTCAAATTCATTGACATTATCACCGAATATTCGAAATATTTCATCGGACCAATCAAGTTTTCCAGCCTCAATATCCCAATTCCAGCTACCGATGTGTGCAATGGACTGCGCTATGCGTAATGTATCCTGGCTGCGATACAATTTACTTTCAATATTTTTTCGTTCGGAAATATCGATAAAAGTGACGACTGAACCAATACATACACCTTCTTTTAAAATCGGGTAAGACCAGCATTCAATATCAAAACGAACACCCTTGCTGTTCGTTAGTTGAAAGTCCATAGTATGTAATCGCTCACCATGGCGATAAACCTCTGCAAGGTAATTGTCATTATTGGGATGTTTGTTAGAAGTATGATTGATATGAAAAATATTCTGTACTGGTTTGCCTACGATGTCTTTCAGGTCTTCGTATCCCAGCATGCGAGTGCTCGCAATATTTGCGAAAGTGCAGTAGCCTTCTAGGTCAACACCAAAAATTGCTTCACCAGTGGAATCGAGCAATAATCTCACCTGGATTTCACTTTCGTGGAGAGAGCGGCGTATGGATTCTTGTTGATTTAATGATGTGCGAATCCGCTTTATTAAGCGACCGACAAGTACTGAGCCGATAGTAATCATTGATATAATTATTGCTAATGTAAGTTGATGGCGATTTTTATCGTTTTGAGCTTCGTTATTCCGGAGTTTTTTGTATTTTATGTCATGCCAGCGCTGTAATTGACGGGCAATCATGTTTAGCGGGCTTAATGCAGCGTCAATGTTCGCAGGGTTATAATGATGTTTTTCGATAAGTATTTCTATGTTTTTAAAGGTGACTTTTGCTTGATGAATTAAATTCTCATGCATGATATTTGTACGTTTTTCAGGAAATTTAGTGTCAATCTCCTGGAGCGTATTGATGTTTGATGTTACATTATTGATAAAGTTTTTTAATTTATCGTGTGTGTTGCTGCCTATATGAATGGCATCTTCGTTTTTATTGTCGCGTAATATTTGCTTGTCTCTAAGCCACTTCTGCATAATGCTGATTTCTTTATTGATGTGTGCGGCATTGTCCCTGCTTGAATGGTGGTAATCATTCAGTAATAAATGAATATTTTTTTTATTTCTTTCTTGAATACTGCTAATAGAAAATATCATGATGCATGTCAGAAGAACGATAGCCACTAAAAAATAGACATTCTTGATAATTGATAGATGGTCTTTTTTTTGCATTACCCTGATCCCAACGTTATTTCAGACGTCATAATATTTTTATTTTAAATGTTCGTTTTAAGAACTATTTGTCTCAATTGTTGAAAGTTTTCAATGCTTGCTGGAAGGTAGTAGTTGGCTTTTACAGATTCCAAAATAGTTCTGGTTTCAGGTTTATAAAGGGTTAGGCTAAGGAATGCATTAATCAATTTCTCTCTGCTGGTGATATCCATATTTTCCTGTACTGCCCAGACGTAATCTGTGTAAGTAGGTGATTCCCATAATACCCGTATTTTATTTTTATGAATTCGCCCATCACTCAACATCTCTTCGATAATTTTAGAATTCGCGACACCTGCATCGGAATGTCCATTTATAACAGACAATATAGTTTTGTCATGCGCACCACTAAAGCCTACAGTTTCAAAGAATTTTTCTGGTTTTATGTCGTTAAGATTCATAAAGTATCTAGGCATTAAATGACCGGATGTAGATAGTTTTGAGCCAAACATAAAACGACTGCCTTTTAAATCTGAAAGGGATTTTGCTGGATTTTCGGGGTTTACTACGATAATACTACTAAATTTTTCATCAATATCTCTTAAAACCAATGGTACAGCCCCTGCTTTTTCGTTTGCTCTAACAAATGTTACACCACCAAATAGTGCTAAATCGATTTCTTTTTTAATAAATAAATTTAATGCATCATTGTATGATTTTGGAATAATGAATTTATATTCGTATCCTGTTTCTTTTTTTATATGCTCAAAAAGTGGCGTATAGCGGGCGCGCATGGCTGTTTCATCTTGGTCAGGTAAAACAGAGATTCTAATCAGTGTCGCTTTCTCATTGTTTTCGGAAGTTTTTAACGTAGTATCAGGGCTGCATCCAATTATATAAATAACTATATTACAAATAATAGCCGCCGCAATTAATTGTTTCATAATTTCTATCTCCGATAAAAAAATTTATATAAATAAATTTCTTTGTGTTATGTAGGCTGTGAAAATATTATTTCCCATCGACTTTTTTGATTATTTATCAATGTTTCTATTTCATCGGGGGGTAAGGGCTTGCTATATAAAAAACCTTGTATTTGATCAATGCCTTTTGTTTTTAGTAAAACAAGTTGTTCAATACTATCTACACCTTCTGCAATTACTTCAAGATTTAGGCTGTGTGCGAGATGAATCATGCCTGTAGCAATGGATTCATCATTGGGGCTGTTGTTGATGTCTTTAATAAAACAACGGTCGATTTTTAAAACGTTGACAGGTAATTGTTTGAGATAATTCATGGAGGAGAACCCAGTGCCAAAGTCATCAACGGCTATTCGGATACCCATGTCATGGAATTTTTTCAATGCCTTAGTTGTTTTATCGATATCATGGATTAGCATACCCTCAGTAATTTCTAGTTCCAGCATGTTTGTGTCGACCCCAGTCTCCTTAATGATGCTGCTTATCTTTTCGACGAACTCCGCTTGTTGAAATTGACGCGCGGACAAATTAACGGAAACACGTAAGTTGTTTCCTTGCTTTTTCCATTCAACGGCTTGCAGGCAAGACGTGCGTAATACCCATTCACCTACATCGACGATCATCCCGGTCTCTTCCAGAAGAGGAATAAAATGTTCTGGAGAAATATTATCGAATATATTTTGTTGCCAACGTAGCAATGCTTCGACACCACATATATTTCCAGTTTTTACATCGACTTGAGGTTGATACTGAAGAATAAATTCTTGTTTTTGCAATGCTCGCCGTAAAGCCGTTTCTAACATCAACCGTTTAATCGCTTTTTTCTGGTCATTTGAAGTATAAAACTGAAATTTATTTTTCCCGGATTCTTTCGCGAGATACATAGCTTTGTCGGCTTTTTTAAGTAGTGTGAGGGTTTCTTCACCATTTTCCGGTGCAAAAACGATACCGATACTGGCGCTGATAAAGAGTTCATGCTGATGAATATTGAATGGAGTTGCAATTTGTTCTAGCATTTTCTGGGCAATAGGTTCAATGTCTTCTTTTTTGGCCACATCATTGAGTATGACTGCAAACTCATCGCCTCCTAGTCTTGCGATGGTGTCGCCTTCTCGCACACATTCAACAAGTCGTTCACTGACGTTTTTCAGTAACTTATCACCTGTATCATGACCTAATGTATCATTTATTATTTTAAACCGATCAAGGTCTATAAATAGCACAGCAATATGACGTTTATTTTGTTTGATGCGTGTTAATACTTGGGTCAAGCGATCCTGCAATAGTGCACGATTTGGTAAACCGGTCAATGCATCATGGTGTGCCAGATGAAACAGTTCTTGCTGCGCCTCCATGCGATCAGTTATGTCGTGGCCGGTTGAAATGAAGCTGGTAATATTTCCGTTTTCTTCCTTTATAGGAGTAATCGTTTTTTCTTCATAGTAGAGAGTGCCATTTTTGCGCCGATTAATAACAATATCTTTGAAAGCTTCACCTTTTTTTATTATTTTCCACATACGTTTATAAAATGAAAGGCTTTGTTTTCCGGATTTAAGTAACGATGGTGATTTGCCAATTAATTCATTCCCGCTGAACCCCGTCATTTCTTTGAAAGCAGGGTTTATATATTCTATTTTTCCGTTAACGTCGGTAATCATGATTGCATCTGCTGCCTGATTGATGGCACCAGACAATTTACGCATTTCAATTATTGCCTCATGTTGTGTGGTAATATCCTGCATGGTGCCAATGAGCATTGTTACATCACCATTTTCGTCAATAACCGGCTCTGTTTGATGACGCACAAATAGCTGAATGCCATCTGGACGATTGATAAGATGTTCACATTCATAGGGAATACGTTTTTTGACAGTACCCTCTATTGCATTTATCAGTTCTTTTCGTGCCTCAATCGGCACTAGGTCGGTCAGTGTTTCATGTTGGGTATTATCATAGTCTTTCGTTATACCTATTATTTGTCGAATCTGTGGTGAGAATATAAATTGATTTTCTTTTACCAGCCATTCCCAGTGGCCAATTTTAGCGATGCGTTGTGCTTGCGATAAATGCTCCATATTCAGATTAAGTGCAGTATTGACATTCCGCAGATTTTTTGTGCGTTCTTGTACAATGCTTTCCAGTCGCGTCTTATCCATAGACAGGGTTTCAATTTTTTTCAAATCATCAAAAGCACGTAATGTCACAATAATGGTTGAATGGAGTTTTTGTGCGGTCAGTTCAGATTTTTCTTTATAGTCATTGATATCATATTTTGAAATTACTTCGTGTTCTGGTGCCTGTCCTGGTTGCCCTGTTCTGAGGACTATTCGTAAAAATGGATTTTTTAATACTTCACGAATATATTTAACCAGTTCTAGTCCTGCATTATCTGTTTCCATGACGACATCCAACAATAACACCGCAGTATCCGAGTGTTTAGCTAGCAGTCGCCGACCATCAGCAGCCGAGTATCCCTGGATAATTTTAATTCTTCTTTCATTATAACTAAGTTTGTCGAGCACCATTTTGGAAACACTGTGTACGACTTCTTCGTCATCTATGATCATCACCTTCCAGGGTTTTTTAGTAATGTCATGTTTGTTTTTGATGTCAAGATGTGAGTCTTTTCTAGGGGCGAAACTTAGTTTTTCATTCTTTTTATTTCCCATTGGAGAATTGATTGATGCATTGGAATGAATGTCATTTTTTAGGTGGTTCATTATTAAGCTTTATCGGTTTTTAAGCTGTTTTGGCGCCAAACATTTTTTTAAAGCGATTGTTTACTAAAAACATTTCCCCGTGTTCTCTTTGATGTAGAACACTGAAGGTCAATCATTTATGAGTGATATGTGCGAATGTCACGAAATGCCCGCAATGATGTTATTAACAGCGCATTGAGCCTATCTGCGGTGAGTTCAGATTTAGTGCTATAGGCATTGACTTCATGGTTTCTCACTTCTTCTTCGCTGAACTGTCCTGCTTGACCTGTACGAAGGATGATCTGTGTACAATGGTTATTCATGTGTTCACGCACATATTTAATGACTTTTAGGCCAGCATCATCACTTTCCAACACGATATCCAATAATAAAGTGGCTGTATCGGGATTTTGTTCGAGTAACTGACACGCTTCCTTGGCGGAATAGCCGCGTATCATTTTTAGCCCTTTCCCTATAAAGGTAAAATGCCGGAATACCATGTTTGATGTTGCGTGAACTGATTCATCGTCATCAACCACCATGACTTTCCATGCCGTAGATTTTGCTTTGTTATACTCAGGTGTACTGCTAAATAAGGGGGCGTTAACTTCTCCGGATTGGGGCATTGGCATCTCCTTTTACTGATAATTTATGCCGTTGACCTTATTTATCGTACAAGTCTAGGATGGATTACATGACACAAACTACCTTACTGGGCAGGTGAATTTGCGTAGCATTACTCAGGCTGGTCGTGTTTATGCTGATGCAGGAAGTTAATTTGTTAATTGGCGGGCATGGAAAGCAATACGCGTAATAGTTCCGAAAAGTTATTTACACGCATTTTGTGTAAAATGCTGTTACGGTGGTTTTCAACAGTGCGTAGACTGATATTAAGAGACTTTGCAATCTGTTTGTTGCTCTCACCTGCCATCAAACTTGCCAATATTTCTTGCTCGCGAGGGGTGAGGCTAGCCAACCGTGTTTGGGTGATTTCAATTTCCTTATGTTGATTACGCAATTGTATATCTTGTTTAATGGCTGCCTGAACACTTTCGATGAGTTCTATTGCATTAAGTGGTTTTTCCAAGAAATTCATAGCGCCTTTACACAGCGCGGTTTTTACCATTGATATACTGCCGTGCGCAGATATAAAGAGCAATGGGAGGAGAATATTGCGTTGTAACAGTATATTCTGGAGGTCCAGTCCGCTCATTTCAGGCATCATCATATCTGAAACCAGGCACCCTGACTGCTGCGGTGAGTATTCGGCGAGAAATGTTTTTGCGCTGACATAGGCACGCACTTTAAAATTTGCTGACTCTAGCAATGTCGTTAGATAGAAGAGCATTCCTTGATCGTCGTCAACGACATAGACAATCGGAATGTTGAAGTCTTCTTCTGGTTGAGTTGTCATGACATATCAGTCTTAAATTTTTGTGGCTGAAATTATGCGCATCCTCGTCATATAACGGATATCGACATTTGATAACTTGACTTGATAGTAAGCTAGAAAATTTCTTTGGGGGAATAGCTGAATAATAGCAATTTATTCAATTGCCAGCTTATTTTGGGAATGGAGGGGGGTACGGGTAATCAAGAAATTATTACGTGCATTTTTTTTAAACCAGTAATGAAGCTTGTACTTCTTTAATAGATTCGCCCGTACCATCCATGTCAATGATGCTGACTTCGGTGTCCAGACCCAGTCGGGCAAAGGCGGGCACATCACTCCAGACAACCTTGCTGTGTGGATGATCTTTACCAAAGTAGCTTTGTAAGTTGGCGGCGATAACGACATCGACCAAGTCCGCAGCACCTCCTGGGTTATAGCTCAGATCTTCATGTTTTGCGGCAACATTGATAATGTCCTGAGGGAACTCCCAGCTACTCAGTAGTGCAACACCAAGGGTGGTATGAAGTTCGCTGATAATTTCTTCCAGCATTTGCGGTCTTGCCAGTAGTTCAGGAATATCTTCTGCATATTTGATAATGGGTAGTGCGCCGATATCATGCACCAGACCGGCAAACATCGCTTGGTCTGCTTTCAGTCTGGCCATGCCTGCCAGTGCCTGACTGATGGCGGCGACTTCGGTACTGTGTACCCAAAAATTGCGAAACAGCTTATCGGTGATGTCTGTGGTGGGTTGAAAAATTTGCTGCACGATCAGACTGTTGACGGTATTTTTTACGGTGGTATTACCCATGCGGGTGACCGCCATATCGACGCTGTCAATATGTTTGGTGCCGCGTAGCAGGGGGCTGTTGGCAACCTGTATCAGTTTGGCAGAAAGAGCGGCATCTGTGCTAATCACTTTGGCCAAGGCTTTGGTATTGGCATTTTCGTCAGCTAAGGCATCTCTGACTTTCAACGCGACCTCGGGTAAGCTGGGCAGTACCAGTTGATTGCTTTCCAATTCGGTGATGAGTTGAGTCAGGATACGGTTTTTCAGCTCGATGGACATGGTTTCTCCGCTCTGTGTAGTCAAAGACGAGCTGCCACTCAGCCGTCTCCGTTAGGCTCTTTCTGTATTAGCGGGTCCCTCGGGGGAAAATTTAGCGCGCCAGAAAATAGACCAGAATAAGATTGGTGAGCACCATGGCGACTGCCAGCAAGCGCCAGAATTCAGTGGGATCTCTTTCCAGTAAAGGACGTTGCTGGTCTTTCATAAATTCCGGATTGGGGTGGGATA
>Ga0316202_10001021_pt1 | contig 24264 bp, 34 predicted proteins | sample 3monrhotite_MG_FD_204934 | JGI IMG/M metagenome (GOLD analysis project Ga0316202, IMG submission 204934) | Microbial mat bacterial communities from mineral coupon in-situ incubated in ocean water Damariscotta River, Maine, United States -... | ecosystem: Environmental > Aquatic > Marine >... | reverse complement strand
TGCGGATTCCGGTGAAGTTGGGCCGGTGATTCCGATTTAAACTGGACCACCGATTCCGGAGCAAAGTGGGCCACCTGTCGGAGCGAAGCGACGCTGGAGCTTTCTTGTAAATCGACTGTCAGTTTTGGTCAAGGCTGATGGCGTGTTTTCGTAGCGAGTCTCCTTTCAATTCGATCTTGTGAGCGTTGTGAACCACCCGGTCGAGAATGGCATCGGCCAGGGTGGGATCGCCGATGGCTTCGTGCCAGGCAGTGACTGGCAACTGGCTGGTGACGATGGTTGAGCGTTTGCCGTAGCGGTCTTCCAGGATTTCCAATAGGTCGCGGCGTTGCGGGTCGCTCATCGGCGTCAGGCCCCAGTCGTCGAGGATTAGCAGGTCGGTTTTGGCGTAGCTAAGCATCAGCTTGCCGTAGCGGCCATCGGCCTTGGCCAAGCGCAAGTCCTCGAACAGCCTCGGCAAGCGCAGGTAGAGGACGCTGTAGCCCTCCAGGCAGGCTTTATGGCCCAAGGCGCAGGCCAGGTAACTTTTGCCGATGCCGGTCGGTCCGCAGATCAGTAGGTTAAGACCACGGGCAATCCAGGTACAGGCGGCCAGGCTCAGGATCAGGGCTTTATCCAGCCCCCGTGAGGCTTTGAAGTCGATATCCTCGACACAGCAAGAGTGCCTGAGTTTCGCTTTTTTGAGCCGGGTGGCAAGACGCCGGTTTTCCCGTTCGGTCATCTCCCGGTCGATCAGCAGGCCGAGCCGCTCCTCGAAACTGAGAGTTTGGATATCCGGCATCCGCTGCTGTTCCTCCAGGGCCTTGAGCATGCCGGACAGACGTAAGGTTTGCAGTTTTTCCAGTGTGGGGTGGGTCAACATCATCATCTCCTAGTGGTAGTAGTGGCCGCCACGAATATTGTCGTGGTCGATAGGGGGTACGTTCGGCAAGGATTGCTGTCGGGGCTGCTGATCCAGCTTTGTTTTCAGGATCGAGTTGACGCTCTTGTAGCTGTTTGCGCCGCCGTCGAGCGCCAGCTCGCAAGCCGCTTCGAGCCGTTGTGGCGTGTAGACCTTCGCCAGCCGGATCAATCCCATGGCAGAGCGGAACCCCTGCTGGGCATGTTGCCGTGAGCAGAGGATCACCTCGGTCATGGCGGCGGTTTGCGGGCCCGTTTTAGCCGCCCAACGAATCAGCCGTTCCGGCGTCCAGTCGGCATATTCCTGGTGGCCTTTGGGCATGTGGGAGGAAACGGTGGTGTGCTGCCCTTTCTGGGAGGAGCGAACGTGGGAAGCAACCCGCTTGCGCTGCTGGAAGCATTCAACCGTATCTGCGGTAATCCGAGCCTCAAGCTGCTGCCCGCACAGTTGGTATGGAACCGAGTAGTAGTGGCCGTCGATCTCGACGTGATAGTCGATGCCGGGGCGGACCTTCTTCCACTGAGCGAAGGTGTAAGGTTGTGACGGCAACGGCTTCAAGACCGGGCGGTCCAGCGATTCATAGGCGTCTTTGCGGCAGCCGGGCAGCTTCTTGAAGGGACGGCTGTTCAGATCGTCGAGCAGAGAGCGGATTGCCGCGTTGGCTTCGGCCAGGCTGAAGAAGGTCTGCTTGCGCAGCCGGGCTAGAATCCAGCGTTCCACCACCTGCACACCGACCTCGGCCTTGGCTTTGTCCTTCGGCTTGCGCACCCGCGCCGGGATCACCGCCGTGCCGTAATGCTCGGCCAGATCCTGATAGCTGGGGTTAAGATCCGGCTCGTAACGGCACGGCTTACTGACCGCGCTCTTGAGGTTGTCCGGAATCACCAGTTCTGGCACGCCGCCGAAGAAAGCAAAGGCGCGGGCGTGGGAGCCGAGCCAGTCTGACAATCCCTGACTGAGCGTCGCCTCGGCAAAGGTGTAGCTGCTGGCCCCCAGCACCGCGACGAAGATTTGTGCTTCGCTGATCTCACCGGTGTGTTGATTGACGATCGACAGGGTGTGGCCGGCGTAATCAACGAACAGCTTCTCCCCGGCCTTGTGGACCTGGCGCATGGAGACCTTCAGCTTACGCGCCCAGCGGCGGTAGAGTTCGCAGAAATGGCTGTAGCGATATCCCTGCGGATGCTCGGCGATATATTCCTCCCAGAGCAGCATCAGGGTGACTCCCTTGCGTTTCAGCTCACTGTGGAGGTAGGCGCAGTCCGGCAGCGGACGATCTGAGGTTGTAACGGCGGAAGATGGGAACAGCAGATTGTAGAGCTGCTGATCGGTCAATGACTCGGGCAGCGGCCAGCTTAGCCCGGCAGATGTAGCTCGGTGCAGATAATCGCCGACCGTGGTGCGGGATATGTTCAGGCAGCGGGCAATCGGGCGTTGTCCGAAGCCACTGTCATGATGAAGACGAAGTGTTTCTCTGATCTTGCGCATGGATAACCTCTTGTTTGCCAACGGTGCACCTCCTGGAAAATAAATTTCCAAGGTTGTACACCAGGTTATCCAGCGTCGCGTTTCGGTTCCGGAGGAAACTGGTCCACCGATTCCGCTACTCAGGAAAAAGTGGCCCAGTTTGCAGCGGAATCAGTGGACCACTTTAAAGCGGAATGCCTGGCCCAGTTTGGTCCGGAACGGGTGGCCCAGTTTGCAGCGGAATTGGTGGCCGGATGGCTCCGGAATCCGCAGGCCAGAGACGAACAATGGCCTCTCCTTCGACTCAGACTTGGAGATCCTCAGTAGACGTTATGCTCGTGGGGAGATCGACGACGAGGAATACGAGAAGAAGAAAACACAATCACCCAAGCAAAGAATGGAGAGACGAAATGACCACGGAAAAAACCGGCCAAAAGAATGAAGATGAAGAGAAATGTCCAGTCGAACACTGCTGTTCACCACAGAAATTCGCCGAAATGATGGGCAAATGGGGCGAAGACATGCAAGGCGAATGCGGTCCCATGATGCAGGGGATGATGAAGGGCGGATGTTGCCAACCAAAGCAGAAGTCAACCGATTAACCCCGGCCATGGGATGCTGCCCATGGCCGAATTTCTAATGGAGGCTAGCATGAATCAGTCAGAGCAACGGTTTTCCATCGAGGTGGAAAGCACCAATAAAAGATGTGCCATCGGAGAGACCGTCGGCAACCGCAACATCCACGAGAGAAAAATACCGGTCCTCTCCTGCGAGGGAGCCTGCATCAAGGGCGAGATCGCCCGTCTCGCCGCCAACTTGGTGGCCAAAGAAAAGGGCTTTGCCCGGGCCTGCCACGGAGAACTCTTTTCAGTCCCCGATTCGGCCATGGCCAATTGGGCCAAGCAGGGGGAGAAAACCGTGTTGATCGACGGCTGCGGCCTTCGCTGTCATGGCAGGATTTTGCAGAACCTGTTGGAAAAAGAGAGGCTGGTCGAATTCAATGCTCTCTCCATTCATAAAAAATATGCAGATGTTTTCGGTATTGACGAGGTTCCCGAGAAGGAGCGTCTGCAGGCGGCGAGGCAGGTGGCGGACAGGGTTCTTGCCTCGCTAGAATGCTAAAAACAGATGTCCCTAACTTGCCTGAATTCTGTACCGCCTGACTTCAGATCAATTGGAACCCACCTTCTGCTGGCCAGCGACAACTATAATTCCCTCCCGGCACAAAACCTAAGACACCGTCCTAACTCGTTCGACGAAAACGCTGCCGATAAGCCATTGGCCGTAACCCAGTCTCCTTGACAAACACCTTCCGAAAGAAACCACCATCACCATATCCCACCTGCCAAGTGATCTCGTCGAAACTCTTATCGCTCTCTTCCAGAAGTCTCTTGGATGCCTCTACTCTTACTTGGTGTAGATAATTTAACGGTGTGACCCCGGTGGCGGCCTTGAACCGCCGCTCCAAGCTTCGTGGACTTAGGCCAAAGCGCTTGGCCAAGTCATCGTATTGGATTTTTTTGGAGTAATGATTTTCAATCCAAGCCTGTATCTCCAAGATAGAAGAGTCTTTGTGATTTTTTTTGAAACGGAATACTGAGTATACTGACTGGCTATTACGGCCAAGATCATAGAGCATGACCTTGGCGCTATTAAGTGCGACATCATGTCCACAATATTTTTCAACCAAATACAGTGAGAGATCAATCGCAGCAGTAAAACCTGCTGAACAATAGATTCTGCCTTCGTCCGTTATGATTTGCTCCGGCCTCAGGTCCACCAAGGGGAAACGCTCACGGAAAAGATCCGTAAAAGCCCAGTGTGTAGTAGCTGTTTTTCCTTTCAAGAGCCCCGTTTCCGCCAATAAAAACGCTCCAGTGCAAACGCTAGCAATGTCTGCTCCCTTTTTTGAGTGATTTTTCAACCAATCGACAGCCCCTGGGTATCTATTGATATTCAGTGATCCCAAAGGGGAGATCAATATGAGGTCTGCTGGTGCTTCTTCCTCAATACTTAGATGGGGGATTACCCGCATTCCTGTTCGTGTTTCAAAGGGTTGACCATCAAGGCTCACTAGCTTCACATCGAAAAAAGGAACCTCCGGACCTCCCATGAGTCGGTTGTACAAACGACCCGCTTGGTGAAATACATCTAGGGGACCGGTGAAAGTCGAGGCCATCGTATTCTTGAATACAAATATCAAGACCCGTTTCATAGAATTTTCCCCTTTGTGGCGGGATAACATCATCATTTGTCGTTTATGCCACTTTCCCAGACAAACATCAATATCCATACTGGGGCCAGGCAATACTGGAAAATTCCCAAACCTCATGGAGGAACTCATGGTTTATGAATTTCTGAATTTAAACGTTGAATCGAAAGTCGCCATTATTAAAATTGATAGACCAAGAGCAATGAATTCCCTATGTGATCAACTTATCTCTGAAATGGCTCATGCGTTGAATGTCATTGAAGGTGATCACACAGTTTCAGCAGTGATTCTGACTGGCGGCACAGATGTCTTTGCTGCTGGTGCAGATTTAAAGGAGATGACAGGTAAAACACTTACAGAGGTGGTTGCTGATGACTTTTCTGGTTGCTGTCATCATCTGGCCGATTTTAGCCTGCCAGTTATCGCAGCAGTTGCCGGGTATGCCTTGGGTGGAGGATGTGAGCTTGTAGAGATGTGCGACATTGTAATAGCGGCGGACAGTGCAAAATTTGGCCATCCTGAGATATCTGTGGGTACAATGCCCGGAGCGGGCGGGTCTCAGAGACTCCCCCGAGCGATTGGTAAACACAAGGCCATGGACCTATTGTTGACGGGCAGAATGATGGATGCAAGTGAGGCCGAAAGGTCAGGGCTCGTTTCAAGAGTTGTCCCCAGAGAAGAGCTTATGCAGACCGCGCTTTCGGTCGCACAGACCATAACATCTTATTCGCGACCAATACTAAAGCTTCTCAAGCAATCAATCCTCCAATCGCAATCCATATCGCTAAGTAAGGGCTTGGATTTTGAGCGTAAACTTTTCCAAATGACATTCGGGTTTGAAGATCGCAGGGTGGGAATGGAAGCATTTATCGAGAAGCGGCAACCGGTATTTCAAAATAGATAGGCCATCTTTGTGAATCCGGGCTCCAAAATATGCAGATCTTGACAGAACCAAAAAAAATCTTAAAATAGAAGTCATTATTCTACTCTATTTTTTAGAGACTTCTGCATTGCAGAACAAACTTTCAAGGTAAGCCCTTGATCGAAACCCCCCAGGCATGGGACGTACCATTACAGGGAGAAACCGAAGCCCGGTGACTCAATCCACACGCAACCGTGGACTCCCCTGTATGCTGTAACGCCGCACCACATTTCCACCGTGGTTTTTCCTGACGGCTGACAGTTTTATCGTGCGACTTTTCTCACAGCGCACTCACATACCCAATATCCAACCTCACCCGTTTTGGCGACTGCCTCAATGGGTTTTTTCATATCTGCACATCAACCCATCCCAGCCGGGAGGAGAAATCTTCCCCGTCGTGGGGTGGACTCCTTTTTGGCAGGGGAAACCCAACAGAAAGGAGAAACACGATGTACAACAAGGTTCAACTAATTGGCAATTTAGGCAAAGACCCCGAACTGCGCTATACCCCTTCCGGGACTGCTGTTGCAACATTTCCACTGGCAACATCAGAGAAGCGCAAAAACAAAGACGGGGAAGCTGTCGAAAAAACGGAATGGCATAAGATCGTCACCTGGCGCTTACTTGCCGAACATTGCCACGACTATCTTCTGAAGGGACGACTGGTTTTTGTCGAAGGAAAGATCCAGACGCGCTCCTATGAAGACCGGGACGGAAACAAACGTTACGTCACCGAAATCATCGCTGACCAGGTAAAATTTCTGGAAAAATGCGAAATCCAAACAGGAGGATCATCGCCCACCCCACATCAGTCAAACGACAATGGCTGGGCCGATGAAGACCCTCAATTCTAATCACTGATCCGCAGTTGTAACCCGCCCCGCAGGGGAGACATTCTCTCCCTGCCAGGGAAAAACTGTCTCCCCTGTTCGGCATCCGCCAACAGAAAAGGAGACAGTATGACAACGCAACTCGCCATCAGAAACAATCAAGCCACTTCTCTGTCTATCCTGGACGAGGAGAAGATCACACTTGTCAAAAGAACGATCTGCAAAGGGGCCTCCGATGATGAGCTTCAGCTTTTCGTCAACCAGTGCAACCGCACCGGTCTTGACCCCTTCTCCCGTCAGATCCACGCCATCAAACGCTGGGACTCAAGTCAACAACGTGAGGTTATGTCTATTCAGACCTCGATTGACGGCTTCCGGCTGATTGCTGAGCGTACCGGCAAATATGCAGGTCAGCTCGGCCCTTTTTGGTGTGGAACAAATGGAGACTGGCAAGAAGTATGGATTCAGGATGCACCTCCGCTTGCTGCGAAGGTTGCTGTTCTGCGCTCCGATTTCAAAGAACCCCTCTGGTCTGTTGCACGGTTCAACACCTACGCGCAAAAAACCAAGAAGGGAGAACTTACTCGTTTCTGGAGATCCATGCCCGATCTGATGATCGCCAAGGTTGCTGAAGCACTGGCCATCAGACGAGCCTTCCCACAGGAATTGTCCGGCCTTTACGTCGAAGAAGAAATGGACCAGGCTGGCCCTTCTGTCGAGAAATCTCCATCGAACACGAACAATCAACCTCCCGCCCTGACAAACACTTCGTCACCGACCGATCCCAGAGAAGGTGAAATCCTGATCTCCAACGGTCAGATTAAAACTCTGGAGCGAATGGTGAAGGAAACAGGTGCGGACCAGACAAAATTTCTCGAATATCTAGGCATCAGTTCTTTTGCTGAATTGCCGCACAGCCAGTACACACTGGCTATTGATGCTCTCAAGCGGAAACAGGAAGGAAAACCAATCAAGCCAGCGCAGAGTATCGAAGCTGTCCTGTCTGCATTGGCGGCCCACAAGATCGAAGCAAAGCTGTCCGAAGATGGAAAAACCGTCTATGCAGACTCCTATGAACATCGGAATCTGCTTCGTCAGATGGGTTTCCGTTGGGACAAATCCATGAAGAGCTGGTATCTGACCGTCTAATATCGACCGGCAGCACCAGACAACCGAACGAACAACCCGTCACCGGGGAGACAATAACTCTCCCCAGTCGGGGTGCGTCCTGTCTCCCCGGTGTCCGACACCGACAAGGAGATAAGACCATGATCGAAAACACCATCTACGCACTCGCCAATGTCCGCATCAAAAACATCCTGACCGGAACTATCCTCGGCTCCTGCATCGTTGCTGCTGTTTGCCTCGCGGGAGGTTTGATGTGAGCCGTTCAGGACAATTGAGACCGACTGTCATCAGAGGAAAAACATTCCACGATCACCTGACCTGTGAAACCTGCCAGACCAGCTTCCCCATAGGGGTTGACGGTAGAGCACGGTGCAACAGATGCAAGATTGTGAAGTGCCCCTGGTGTCGTTCCGATTCCCACCCCTGGAAAGCGGGACGAGGTATTTAGGAGGGCATGATGAAAACAAGACTTTATCGCATCGAAAGAATCAGTGAGAGCTGGGAACGACGGATTGTTGCAGGAGGTTTTATCCAGCACCGGGAGATTTATCAGGATGGAAGCAGAGGCTCGTGGCAGTTTTACGTGTCCCGTTTCGATTCCACCCCGGCTGGCCAATACGGAACCTGTGAAGTTGCGACAATCGACGGACTCACCACAGTCCCAATCGACCCAGACAATCGCATCAAGGTCAATCGCCGCTGGCATAGCCGCCGGCATTGGGATCACTAGTCATCATCAGGCAACACCAACCCCACGGGGCGGATCAGACATCCCCCTTGCGGGCGTTTCTGTGTCCGCCCCTTCTTTTGACGGGAGACGGACATGAGCAAACTTCAGGCATTTCTCGAAAAAGCACTTCGGGAAAACTCCAAAAATAACAGTAGCCATCTCGGGGACCGCAGCAAGTATGTCGGAGCATCTGACATCGCAGGCTGCCCCCGCAAGGCGGTTATGAACAAACTCCAGCCGGAGGACTTCGATGCAAAAACGTTACTGCGTTTCTCTCGGGGGCATGCGGCAGAAGATCTGATCGACGGTATCTTTCGGGCTGGTGGTCTGACCCCGCAACGCGAGGTTGAACTTTCCCACCCGGACTACCCGGAGATCAAGTGTCACATCGACTTTCTTTTCAACTCAAAAACCAGCGGTCGCTATCACGTCATGGAACTGAAAACGACCAACGGTCTCCCGGATGCCCCCTACGAAAGCTGGGTGAATCAGCTCCACGTCCAGATGGGATTACTTGAACTGGACAAACCTGGTGTACCCATCGGAGGAAGCATCCTGGCGGTCGATCTGAATGCTGGAGAATGGAAGGAATTCAACTCGTTCACACCGAACAGGATCTTGTTTGATGCCATGATTATGAAAGGGCGTCATATCCTGTTTTCGCTCAAAGCCCCGGAAACAGCTCAGATCGAACCCGGCATCCTGTGTGGATACTGTTCCCACCGGGGAACCTGTCCTGCTTTTGCCGGTGACGAGATCGAGATCCCACAAGAAATTCGGAATCTCGCTGCGCGGTATCTGGAGAAGAGTGAAAGCAAGAGATCCCTGGACAAGGAAATCAAAGGACTGAAACAGGAAATCCTTTCCTTTACCGGAACAGAATTCAAAGGACATGCTAACTTGCTTCAGATTTGTGCAAGTGAAGTCGGTCCCTCTGAAACGGTAGACTCCGGACACCTCAAGAAGGCGTTCCCGGAAGTTTACGACCAGGTAAAGAAAGAAAGGGCCGGATTCACCCGGCTTGATATTGCCAGAATCAAAAAACAGGCTGCTGCCTGACCTACCCCGTGCGGGGCGCTTTACGCCGCCCTCAAAGGGGACTCTCCTTTTCGGAGTGGCGTTATTGCGCCTTCGGAAAGGAAGACCCATGCTGAAAGACAAAACGCTGCTGCTGGCTATCTTTCTGTGTCTGGTGCTGTTTGCCTTGATGGTAACACCCCGGCCCAAACAGAATTTCCAGCAGTTTGCCAAAGCCTATGAAACCTATCGCGAAATGCAGGAGGTGGTGTCATGGTCGCACTGACAAAACACGCCGCCAATCGCATCCTGGAACGTGAAATCCCTTTCGAGGCCATAGACGCCTGCCGGATGGTTGCACCGATCCTGAACGAGAACCCTTTGAGGTTCCGCTATCGGGATCTGGTTATTGTCGCCAGAAAAGCGGGAGACTCTCCCCGGATCATCTCCGTATGGAGGGTGGAATGAAGCTCGAACCAGGGATGTTGATAACTACGAACTATAGCGGTCCATATCGTATAAAGAAAATTATACGGAATTGCACGTGCCCGTCTTATCTAGACACGATCAACCACTTATCATCTCCCAGCCAGCCCCATATCCATTTGGTCTGTACACGACCTGACGGCACCGGGGAGTTTTTTTTGAACCGCTGGGATGAAACCTCTCTCAAGAGCCTCCAACGAACCTGTTGTGGGGGGAAGAAAGAGGTCGCTCTCGACTGGTTGACAGTCCTGGAAAATGACCAGCCTGTGCAAGGAACCCTATTTTAACCTAACACCCACCCCGACCCGGGAGGAGACAACCTCTTTCCCGGATGGGGAATAATGTCTCCTTCCGGTCGCTTATCGACAAGGAGAAGACACATGCAGGAAAAACAATTCAGCATCGCAAAGACTTTCGATTTGGAAGGTCTCCCCGAGGAACTGATGATTCGCGGCTTTGCCGAACGGACTGCGTTCGTTCCAAGCATCGACCCGGACTACCAGTTTCGCAAGGAACTTCTTTCAGACCTTCTTGCCTGGCACATGCTCGGCGGAATCGAAGGACTCTACCTCTCCGGTCCTACCGGGTCCGGAAAATCAACTCTGATTACCCAGGTTGCAGCTCGTCTGAACATCCCCGTTCAGCGTGTCACCGCTCACAGCCGGCTCGAAACGCCTGAACTGATCGGTCACTACGCTCTGGTTGATGGCTCCATGTCTTTTACGGACGGCCCTCTCACCACGGCAATGTGGGAAGGACACTGGTTCCTCCTCGATGAGATTGATCTGCTCGATCCGGCGACTGCTGCTGGCCTCAACGGGATTGTCGAAGGTTCACCTCTGGTGATCCCCGAGAAGAACGGTGAAATGGTCCATCCTGCTTACGGTTTCCGTTTTATTGCAACCGGGAACACGGCAGGAGCCGGTGACCAGACGGGACTCTACCAGGGCACCATGCGTCAGAACCTGGCTTTTCTGGACCGCTTCTGGATGGTTGAAGTTGGCTATCCCGAACAGGAACAGGAAAAACTGATCCTGGCAAAGGTTGCTCCCGGTATTCCTGAAGGTGTCAGGGATGGAATGATTGCGTATGCAACCGAAGTACGAAAACTCTTTATGGCGGGGCAGCTCGAAGTCACCCTCTCTACGCGGACCCTTGTTCGGTGGGCGAAAATGTCGGAATTCTTCCGTCCGCTCGCCAATCAGGGGAAAAACCCGCTGCAACACGCACTGGAACGGGCACTGACCTTCCGTGCGGAACCCGAAACCCGCAGCTCGCTGGCTGAAATTGCCCAGCGTATTTTCGGATAGGGAGGGCAACGTGCAAATCCATCTAAGATACGACAACCCGGACGGTACGCAGAAGGACTGGATAGGTGAAGCCAACCAGTTTGGCGTCAACATCCAATGGGGCAGAAGGGGGCAGGTCAGTCAAGGGATGCAGATCCCGGCAGACAGATGTCATCCGACCCCTCACGACGAACTGCACCGCCGGGCCAACAAGAAAATTCTCAAAGGATACCGAAAGGTCAGTCAGGTGACAGATGCGAGAAATCCGCACCCTGCACCATCACCTGAGAAGGCTTCCCGTCCACCCAAAGCCGCAAAAGCTCTGGCCGAGTGGGCCCAGAAGACCGATACCGATCCTTCATGGTTCTAATTACAACTAACAACTGATCGACAAACAATCCCGACACGGGGGAGACATTCTCCCCTGACGGGGCAGGTGTTTCTCCTGTGTCCTTAATCTACAAGGAGAACACACCATGCTCGATCTACTTCAAAAACTCATCTGTTTCAGTCTCGATGTTCACATCTGGAGCGGCAGGAAGAAACTCACTCCTGCTGATCTGAATCTGGACGGTGAAGAGATCCCCCCGGAGGAACTTGCATCCCTGGGAGCCAAAAAGATCTGTCACCCCATTCTGCTGAGCCGGTTTCAGGCTTTGCGCCGTCGCGCCGAACGCATCTGCGAATCGGCGGGTGTTCGCTTTCTGGGCGGTTTTGCCATCCCGGAAGAGAAGGCCGAAGAAGTCGCAAAAGAACTGGAAGCGGTTGCGGCTGATTTTGAGGCTGAGAAACAGGAATTCCTGAAATGCTATGCCGAGAATATGCAGGCATGGCTGACAAACCTCCCGTCTCGCTGGCGGACAATGGTGGAACAAGCCGTTGAGTCGCCCGATCATGTTGCCACCCGCCTGTCCTTCGGGTTCCAGACCTTTCAGGTTTCTGGTGTCGAAGGGCTGAACAGCGGCCTTGAAAAAGCCACGAGCGGACTTGGTGACCAGCTCTTCCGGGAAATAGGTCAAGCATCCCGCCTGGCTTGGAGTCAGTCTTTCCAGTCACGGACAAGGGTAAGCCAAAAAGCTCTGCGTCCGATCCGCAGCATCCTCGAAAAAGCGAAGGGACTGGTCTTTATCCAGCCATCGCTTGGACCGGTGATCGCCGGTATCGAACAGGAGTTGGACGGTTTACCCAAGGCCGGCTACATGGAAGGTCGTGATTTTCATGCCCTGGTCGGCATCCTCAACACTCTGTCCTGCCTTGACAATATCAACCTCAACGTCGAGGAAGAACAGAAAGAGCCCGAGAATTCCTCAGACCCGGAAGAATCGAAATCTGAAGGAAGCGCAATTGACGATGATGGGACTGGAGATGATCCGGTTGTCAGCGCAAAAGAAGCAAACACTGAAGTCGATGTGGAAAGCGTCTTTGAGGCGATCCCCGAACCGGGCCAGAGGCAGACTATCGTCACATCTCCGGTCACTTGGTTTTAGGAGGTCGCGACATGGGCATTCTCACCATCGAAGAACACGTCAATCAATACTGGGAAACCATTGACCTGCACTCCCTGCGCAATGCGTTGCAAATCGTCCACCTGCGACATCAGGAGGATCATGAATTGCTGAATACGCTGAGCACATTGGGAGACCCTGACCTGGAATCATTCCTTGTGGAAATCCGGGAAAGGGTCAAGCAGAACGAAGCATGGACCGAGAAGGTTCTAGCTCGCATAGCTGAACTCGAAGCTGGCGACTAAACCTTCCCACCAATCCCCGCCGTTCCGGGACGTTTGATTTTTATCTGACGCCCTGAACGGGGGGCGTCCGTGGAGGCTCTATGAATATTTCAAAATCACTGCCAATTGTCGCCAAGGCGATGGGCGATCAGATGGGGGTTAACGTTGTCATTCGCGGGAACTCAGCGGCAACGAATGGGAAAACCATTTACCTGCCGGAGCTCCCGAAAGACGATGCTGAGGCGACCCTGCTGGCGCGAGGATTTCTCGACCATGAGGCCGCTCATGTTCGGCTGACGGATTTTTCCGTTACCGAAGATGACCCTTATCTAAAAAACCTGACCAACATCATTGAGGATGTAAGGATCGAGAAAGAAATGGGGCAGCTCTACCCGGGCTGTGCCGTTAACCTTCGGAATCTGGCGAATCACCTGGCTGAAACCGGGAGTTTCGACTTTGACCCTGACCAGCCGGATCAATTGTTTCTCGGTTGGGTTCTGTCTCGATGTCGCAGCAGGATTCTGAGTCAGAACGGTCTTGATCCTGTCTTTACAAACGCAAACCAGATTCTCGAACCCGCTCTTGGGGTTGAACTGCTCGGTAAGGTCGACAGGCTGCTTGATAATGTCGGCAGTCTGAAGACAACCAGGGCATCACAGACTGTGGCTACCCGCATCCTCCAGTTACTTCGGCAGGAACAGCAGCAGGCACAGACTCAATGCCAGCAGCAGGACCAGTCCCCCGAACCTTCTTCAGAAGAGGACCAGGGACAGGGTCAACAGGATCAAAACGATTCCTCTGAGTCCAACCAGGACAACGAAACGGATGCTTCCGACGACACAACCGAAGAATCCGGGTCGCAGCAGAAACAAAATCAAGACGATGACAGCGAACTCAGTGATCAGGGAAAAGATTCTTCCGGGGCCACTCCGGACGCTGAGGAATCGTCTCAAAACAACGATGCCGATGCTGACGTTCTCGATCAGATCCTTAATTCCTCCCCTGCGGAAGAATATGGAGATGTCGGAGAAATGGTCGGGACAGAGCTGGAAGCGAAAGCAGAGGAAACAACCCCTGCTACCGCTGAGATGCTCTACCCGGGCGAAGATGGAGGATCTGTGAATTTCAGTTATCCTCCAGACTTGGGAACTGTTCGGCGTAGTACCTCAGCACTTCGGTCCCGCCTCGGATCTTTGATCCAGGCATCAAAGCTGAAGAGGTCATGCGCCGGTCGACACGGACGAAGAATAGATCAGCGTGTGCTGTGCCGACTTCCTGTCGGTGACACACGGATTTTCCGCAAGAGGGAAGAAAAAACGGCCGTCAATACCGCCGTCATTATCCTTCTTGACCGTTCCGGGTCGATGAACAGCAGAATGTCTCTGGCAGCAGAGGCAACCCTGGCTGTTACCGATGCACTGCATACCGTTCCCGGTGTCAGTGTCTGCTCGGCGGCGTTTCCAGGTCAAGCGGCAACCGTCATTCCCCTTACCCCGTTCGGGGCAGCTCCGGCCCAGACCCTCAAAAAGTACGGGGTCGTAGCTGATGGGGGAACCCCTCTTGCTCATGCTCTTGGATGGGCGGCAGTTCAATTCGCCTTACGTCAGGAGCCACGCAAGATATTGGTGGTTGCAACCGATGGCACACCCTCAAATCCTGAGCGGGTTCGTACTTATCTGGAACGCTTGGCAGACCAGGGTGTTGAGCAGATGGCCGTCGGCATCATGGATGATGGTGCTTGTGGTTGGTACTTCAAAAACCATAGGACGATCCAGAACATCCATGAATTGCCAAACGCGCTGTTCGATATGCTCAAGGACGCTTTGACTCGCTGACAAAAAACAAATCCAACCCGGACAGGGAGGAGTTATCCCCTGTTGGGGGCTTCTCCCTGTATCTATTCGACAAGGAGAAGTTGTGAAAAAGATACTTAAAATCCACATCAGCAACGAATTCGCTGAGGGACCGGAAGCCGCTATTATCGATATAGACAACAAACTCCAGTCCCGTATCCAGCAACTCGCCTCGGCTGCCAAAATCCTCGACGTTTATTCGGTCAGGGAATTCAATGGTTATCCCGAATTCTTCATGCGTGACCATGACAATGAAGGCGAGACGATCATTCCCCGCCCACCAAAGGACGGAAACGAGGAAATGGCTTGCCGGGTGGAATGTGTGACCTTGAATGTCACATCATCGGATTTCTATTGGAGCGGATACGTCAAACATACCGACATCCGATTTGAGACCGAAACCGTCAATCTGAATGACCTGGGGATCTCCATGCAGCCGGTACCGCAGATGGTCGAAGTCCTGAAGAGGGTTGAGGCGTCATTGTGCACCGGAAGCGTAAATGATCCTGCGGTACAGGAGGTCATGAAAACTGATGTTCGCCGTGCGCTTCTCAGATCAGACGACCTTTCCTGAAACCGAATGGCGGACACCGGACTGATAAATACCAACCCGTTACGGGGACTTATCCCCCGTAACGGAGGGAGTTTCCCCAAGGAGGCTGAATATGGTAGCGAAAAAAGCACGGCCAAAGGCTGTCTAGGGGGAAACTCTCGAAATGAACTCCCCCTGTGGCAAGATCTACGTCACGATGAACGACAACCCGGACACCGGGGATCTCTTGGAGATCTTCGTCAGGTTTGGAAAATCGGGGACCTGCGGCAGCTTGGTCGCTAACGCCCTGACCATCATCACATCCTATGGACTCCGGTCCGGAATGGATGTGACCGATGCGATCAAGGGACTGATCGGCCACGGTTGTCACCGTGCTCCCGTACGTGACGAAGACAATAATGTTTCGTCCTGTGTCGATGCCATTGGTAAAGCCATCCGTATTCATGCGGGGCTTGTGCCGGGGGAAGAAGAACAGGATATTGACCACCTGGAGGAGGATGTATCATGAAAAGACTGTTAACGGTATTGATCTTGGTCGCACTGGTTCTCTCTGGCTGTTCCGCAGCCAGTCTCCAGAAGGCTGAAGAAAATACAAGAGTGACCGGCATGGTTCCAGGCGGGGGAATTGTTTATCTCCCGATCTGGGCGGCATCAACGATTGCCGGTGGGCCTGAAGTTGACCCTGATGAGCTTGCGAATGATGAAGAATATCAGGCACGGCTGAAGGCGAATCTCGAAAATGCCCGGAAAATCCGGGAAAGACGCCAAGCCGAGAAAGAGGCTAAAGAGGCGGCAAAACTGGAGGCGGAAGCCCAATAGTTTTGTTTGACTGACGGACACAGCGGGGCTTAACGGCCCCGCTGCTGTCTCCTTCCGGGTGAAGTCCAGTAGGGCTTCCTGGATCTCCTGTCCACAGGACGGGTGATGCGGGAAGCCCTACTGGTTTCAACAACACTTCACCCCAACAAAAGGAGAACAGCCATGTCCGTCAAAGTCAAAATCAACAATCGTGAATTTACTCTCTCTTGGAACGAGTTTGAGAAACTGGTTCTGAGAAAGGCCCCAACCGCTTCGGTGGAAATTTTGAGCGTGGGGTAAGAGAAAAATGGGGCGGCCTGCATGGTCGTCCCTTTTTTTTGTGAAAGACCTACCCCCCTCCCTCATTTACTAGATAGAGGGAAAAATGCCGAAGGTCTTGATACAGACATATCTCGAAGCAGAGTCCCCACGTCATGCCTGGTATCAGATCCGCATGATCCAGTTGGCCGAGGGGTTTGTGGTCGAGAAAAAATCAGGGAGCCGTGGCCACAAGGCCCATATGGAAGCCTGGTTCCGCTGGGAACCGGCAGCAGCTCGAAAAGTCTACGACAAGATCCTGAGAACAAAAACAAAAACCGGGCGAAAGCGGGTTTACCGGGAGGTTCCATCACCAGACCAGCTTGAGCTTTTTTAGGGAGGGTAACTGTGACGAACGAGGATGTCGCACAACAATGGGTGGAAGGTCTGTCGATCATCCGCCGCCATATCGACATGGCCATGGACCCAGAACTCTGGCAGAACGATCCCAAAAGAGCCTTGGCTGCAACGGATCGCATAAACGGACTGAAGCAATGGTGCCTGGAAGTCATGGAAAGGATGCCCGAGTTGAAAAACTACTTTATCCAGGACATAGAGGAACGAGGAAACTGTGATGGCGGTGCTGTTCATCACGCATTTCCTTTCGCGCAATACCAGCCCCCGCAGTCCAGTATCGACCAGGACACATAACCGAGAGATCGAGGCGGCATTATGCAAAGGACAAGGGTTGTTCCAGTATGGGTCAAGGTCGCCGGACTGCTGCTCGTGGTGGGATTCTTTTGCGTGCAGCTTTTTGGCAACGAACACCCGATTGCAAAAAGGCAGTCGGAGCAGGTTATTACTCCAGGCCCGAGCTTGAATCATGGTCTGGCAGGCAAGGCGGTTGCCAACAGCAAGCAGATCACGACCCAACTTTTCAGTCCGGTGGTCGAGGCGGATAGTGCCCCCATTATTATCCGCACCACGGGAGACAGACCTTACTATCAGGATGAAGTGGCCGACAAATGAAGTGGCGTAATCATAAGCTCTGCACTGTCTGTGTCGTGTTTGCCGCGACAGGACGACTGCTGCCCGCTTTCATCGCCGGGCTGGGCTCCATTCTTCCCGATGTTCTTGAAGCGGGACTGGTCAGGCACCGGACCCTGACTCACTGGCCCTTTGTCTATGCCGCACTCATTCTGACAATCGTTCCGGCAATCAAACTCGTTTCCTGGTGGGCCTGGCTAATCGTCGGCTGCTTGCTGATCGGCTGTGTCCTGCATCTGGCAGAAGACGCCCTGAGTAAAGGCGGCATCCCCCTGTTCAACCCCGTAGGTAAAAAGTATGGATTGGGATGGTATATCACCGACACCATTACCGAAACTTTTGTCTCTGCGGGGATCGTTCTGGTGGCCCTGTACGTTGCTGGCCGACGTGGGTTTCTTTCAGCCGATTTTCTGGCTGAGGAGATCCGTTGGTTTTTCTCTTGATCTGTCGCCAAGGAGAGTATGTTGAAAATATCAATTGATGAATATGCCGCTGCCGTTGAACTTCTTTCCGGACTCGCGCAGCAGGACACCTCTGGCAGTCGGGCCGCCGCCCAGGTTCTGCTGAGTGCCTACAACGGCGAAGAATGGCAACTGGACATTACGGATCTCGGGGTTTTGAGTTCGGAATACTACGCAGCCGCCCTGGCCGTAATTCGTGGGCGAACTGAACTGATGATCGAACCGCATACGCTGATTGAAAATGGTGAAGCAACTTTTCATCGACTCTGGGATCTCTGGCAGGCGTTCCATATCAAAAACAGAGGAAAGGGGTAGTGCTTTTTGAGGCCGCCCCTAGTTGCACAAAAAACATGCAAATTGCTAAACAGGCCATCTTCTTCAGACATGGCTATTCCCTGTCCACAGAAGACAGGGGAGTTATCCCTCCAACTTGTGGATTTCGGTCGATTTCAGGCAGGCAAACCACCTGCTTTTTTTGAGTCGTTTTTACTGTACATAATTACCGTTCTGTAGAGTAAAAGGTTGTCGGCAACTTTTGGGCTGTTTTCAGTTGACCAATAAGCCCGCCACACGTCAACACACAAAAACAAAGTTGACGCGACGCACAAAAACAAAGTAACCTTGAAGCACAAAAACAAAGTTGGGCCAATACACAAAAACAAAGTAATTAGTGGGCGAGGGTCATTTATGGCAACACCGGGAGAAAAACTGGCCACATCGCTGGAGGTCTTGAATCAGCTTGAGCATAAAAATGTCATTCGCTCATCACAAATCAGCAGGGTGCATCGAGAAAGGCTCGTTCAGAACGGCTATCTCATGGAAGTTGCAAAAGGCTGGTATGTCATTACACGACCCTCTATTAATGATGGTAGCAGCACACCCTGGTTCGCTTCATACTGGACTTTCATTGCAGCCTACCTCAATGATCGTTTTGGAGAGGATTACTGTCTTTCCTCAGAATCATCTCTTCAGATCCATACGGGATCGACTATTGTCCCCTCACAGCTTGTTGTCATCGTGAAGGCTAAGGGAACACAGCAACTGAAACTTCCTTTTGAGACTTCGTTGCTGATCTATTCCGATCCCAAAAACTTTCCTGAGCACAGGATTACATTGAACGATCTGTGGGTTATGGATCTACCTGCCGCCTTGTGCAAGGCAGCACCTTCATTTTTCAAACAAAACCCGTCAACGGCCGAACTGGCACTTCGCATGGTTCGTGATGCGTCAGACCTCCTGAGGATTCTATTGGATAGCGGCAGTATCTCTGTTGCAGCAAGACTGGCCGGTGCTTACAGGTTCCTTGGTTTTGATCGAGCAGCTGAACAGATCATTCGTAGCATGGAAGCCAGCGGGTATCGCATAAAGGAAACATACCCCTTTGAAAGTCCGACTTCTTTTCTTGCTGCCGGGAAAAGGATTCAATCTCCTTACGTTGGGCGAATCGAGTTTCTATGGGAGTCGATGCGTGACATCGTATTGGAGAATTTCCCGGCACCTCCGGGGATGCCTACGGATCACCAGAAATATCTGCAAGAAGTTGAAGAAATCTATTCCAATGATGCCTACAACTCTCTTTCCATTGAAGGCTATCAGGTAACACCAGCCTTGATAGAACAGGTACGTAACGGAACCTGGAATCCTGATGGTCGCGAAGATGACCGCCTCCACAGAGATGCCCTTGCCGCAAAAGGATATGACCTTACTTTCAAAGCGGTAAAGGAGAGCATCGCTAAAATTTTGGCGGGTTCCAGCCCCGGAGAGGTTGTGTCGAATGACCATCAATTCTGGTACTCACAGATGTTTGCCCCCTCTGTCCAGGCAGGCATTTTGAAGCCTTCGGAACTGGCTGGGTACCGGAATCAACCCGTGTATATCAAAGGCTCCCAGCATGTTCCTCTCCCCTATTCCTCCGTTCTTGATTGTATGGAGACATTATTTAAGCTTCTTTCTGAGGAGTCTCATCCAGGTGTCAGGGCGGTACTGGGCCACTTTCTCTTTGTCTTTATCCACCCGTACATGGATGGGAATGGAAGAATGGGACGTTTCTTGATGAACACCATGCTCGCTTCTGGTGGCTACCCGTGGACGGTCATTCGTATGGAACATCGAAGATCCTATATGGACTCCCTGGAAGAAGCCTCCGCGAAAGGCAACATCCTCGATTTTACCCGCTTCATCGTCCAAGAGATGATCGCAAAAGGAAGTTGAGATGAAACCGAGACTCAAGGGTCAGATCTATCAGACCAATACTGTCAAACCGGTTGTCTCTTCAGTGGTTGCTGCTCCAGATATCACTGACATTCTGGCCGACTGGCTCAACCTCGATGTTGCCAATGGGGACGCCTGCGCCGACACCCTTAATACCTATCAGAGCCAGATCCAGATCTGGCTGACCTGGTGCAGTGAGAATTCTGTACATCCCGGTCAAGCAACCATCGAGGACGTCAAAAACTGGCGTAAGGATCTGATCGACACAGGAGCCAAACCCTCGACGATTTCCCTGAAGCTGACAACAATTCGCAGGTTCTATCAGTCTGCCGTGGACAGAGGGTTGATCGAGGACAACCCGGCAACCAATGTCCGTGCCCCGAAGGATCGTCGGGCAAAAAAGGAACAGATCAAACATCTGTCTGCCGGCGAAGCAGAGCTCCTCTTCAGGGCCGTACCATCGGGCGGTGGAGTCAAGGCGCTACGAGATCGGGCAATGGTTGGGTTGATGGCGCTGGAAGGGTTACGAAGGGTGGAGATCGTTCGGGCCTGTGTTTCCGACATCGAGGGCCATGCACAGGAAATGCGGCTACTGATCCACGGCAAAGGCAAGGAACGGTATGTCTATCCCCGTGAAGACACTGCCGCTGCCCTGACCGCTTATCTGATCGCTCGCGGTTCTATTGTCGAAGATGACCGAGGAGAGCCGCTTTTTGTCCAGATCCGCAAGGGCGGCAACACTGAAGGCAGGATTTCCCGTCAGGGCGTAAATTCCGTTATTGACCACTATCTGCTCAAGGCGGGACTTAAAAGACAGGGGCTGTCCTGCCATGCACTGCGACATACTTGTGGTGCGCTGCTTTACCAGGCGACAAGGGATATCAGGGCTGTTCAGGAAACCCTGGGACATAGCAACATCTCCACCTCTGCCTGCTATGCGCACATCATCGAGCGTGGCCAGGCCCGTTACACTAGGCAGATCCCGGTGGCGTTACAGAAAGAACGAGAGGGGTAATTATGAACCCACTGACTCAGCTTTGGCAATTCTGGAATGACTGGTGCGATGAAGATGCGACCGCATTCGCAAAAAAGACTGGCTTTATTGTCTTGATCGCCGGGATTGCCTCGATGGTACTTGTTGTCCTTACCAAAGCCTTTGTGCCTCTGCCGGACGTGGTGAGGTTTGCTCCCGGATTTTTCTTCCTGATTTTCATCGGCTGTTGCTGGCATGTCGGACAGAAGACATGGACGATATTGTATGTCGGTCTGGTCTTAATTGTAGAGGCAGGACTCTGGCTGGCAGGATCGCCCAGCTAAGGAAGAATTTGCTTATGAGTCGTTTACAGCCTATAATCGCCTCAAATAATGAGTCGAAAAGGAGATTCAAATGACTCAAGAAGCACAATATATCTGGCAGCACCCGTCATGGCCTCGTTTTCGCTGGGATAATGCAACACTGATGAAGCCACTGGGGGATTGCCGTTTTCAGCAAGGTTCACTGCTGGCACAGATGCGAGAGTTGGGGCTGGAGGTCCGGCAACAAGCCAGGGCTGAAGTCCTGATCGAAGAAGCTTTGAAAACGTCCGAGATCGAAGGGGAGCGACTTGATCCGAACGCCGTGCGGTCTTCTGTAGCCCGCAGGCTCGGCCTGCCGACTGCCGGATTACGTGAGGTAAGGAATCAACATGCCGATGGCATGGTTGAGATCCTTCTAGATGCAACTCTAGGCTATGAACAGGAGTTGGCTCCCGAACGGTTGTTTGGCTGGCACGCAGCCCTTTTTCCTACCGGCTATTCCGGCCTGCACAAAATCCGGGTGGCCTCTTGGCGTGATGATCGAGACGGACCGATGCGCATCGTGTCAGGGCCTATCGGTAAGGAGAAAGTCCACTACGAGGCTCTTCCAGCCAAGTCTCTGGACCGTGAGATGAAACTCTATCTTGATTGGTGGGAGGAGAGCCGTCAGGATCTGGATGGCCTTCTGCGAGCGGCAGTATCGCATCTGTGGTTTGTCGCGGTCCATCCGTTCGAAGATGGCAACGGCAGGATCGCGAGAACTTTGACCGAGATGGCATTGGCTCAGGATGAAGCTCTTGACACCCGGTTTTACAGTTTGTCCTCCCAGATAATGGCCGATCGGGAGTCCTATTACTCGGTTCTTGAACGAACCAACAAAGGCAATGGCGACATCACTGAATGGATTTTGTGGTTTCTGGGTTGTATGTCAAGGGCCATTCTGCGTTCGAATGACCTGTTGACCAACGTCATGCAGAAATCACGCTTCTGGCATCGTCATGCACAGAAGAAACTCAATGAGCGGCAACGCAAGGTTCTCAACCGCCTCCTCGATGCAGGGCCAGACGGCTTCGAAGGGGGAATGACGAATCGCAAGTATGCCGGGATCGCACATGTCAGCCGAGCAACAGCTCAAAGGGAATTGGCCGATCTGATCGAGAAAGGTGTGCTTCGCACCAACTCGGGCGGTGGGCGAAGTGTCAGTTATAGCCTTTGCTGGGAAGAGTGATTGGAGTTTTTCTGATATGCTGCGAATTACATTTTTGCTATGGGCTGTTCTTGCTATCCCCTGTTTTGGCTATGCTGCATCCTTCACCGGCAAAGTGGTCAAAGTCTCCGATGGTGATACGATCCAGGTTCTCAAGAACGGGAAAGCGGTCAAGATCCGACTGGCCGAAATCGACTGCCCGGAGACAAGTCACGGAAAAAAGAAGCCCGGCCAACCTTACGGCAAGGCAGCCAAACGGTTCGCTCTCGATCTGGTGGGTGGCAAAACTGTCCGCATTGATGTCGTCACAAAAGACCGCTACGGCAGGACTGTCGGCAAAGTCGTCCTTGATGATGGTTCGACTCTGAATAAACGTCTGGTCGAAGCGGGTCTGGCCTGGGTGTATCGCCGATATGCGAAAGATCCGGCTCTGTTCGATTTGGAAGGTGAAGCTAAAGCAGCTAGTCGTGGACTCTGGTCTGATCCGAGCCCTATCCCACCCTGGGAATGGCGTCACGGTGCGGGTTGGGGGAAAAAGTCATCCTCGACCAAAGAGAATCCACTGCCGGCAACTAATGGTCGATGCGGACAAAAACGGTATTGCAAAGAGATGACGAGCTGTGAAGAGGCGATCTTCTTTTTGACCCAATGCGGGGTGTCCAGCCTGGACAGAGACAAGGACGGAGTCCCGTGTGAATCTCTGTGTAGGTAGGTCAGCAAGAACTGCTGCCCACCACCTCAGAAAAGGGGTGACCGTTCTTGCTTTTCAGGAAGTACATAATCAAAGCCCGGGACAGCGGAGGGGCTGAACCGGGCTTTATAAATAGGTGGACTTCGGTCCCCCTACCTCTCGATACTCTGATATTCTAACTAGCTCGTCAAGCGGAAATACAGCGCAAATGCTGTGCCACCATCTGAAGAGGACAGGGCTAGAAAGAGGTGGCCCGTTTTTTCTTTCTCAGAGGCTATGGCAAGACAACATGCTCTCCGCCAGATTTTGACTTATGAAGTGAGTTAAGACAAAATACGGGATAATTTTACCGGATATGTATTTGCGTAAGGAAAGACTTTAATATCTTTATCTTATGATGATGTAGCCATAGGACATGCCGTCATTTGGCGTTAAAATTATGCTGAGACTGCTGGAGGGATCGGGTCTGCGAATAAATGTGTAACGTGTTTTGCAGATCCAATATTTAGACACACCCTTCCAAGTAATCAGGTTCATTAATGAAATCACTGTTTGCCGGTAATTTGTCGGGGGGAATATGCGGAAAGCATTCTATATATTCACGAGCTAGATGCTTAAAGGAAAATATGTCATTTACACTTGAAAATGTTGTTCCATGGGGCCGCTCTTTTGAAGAATACGTGAGCATGTTTAAAATAACTTCTCTGGATCTTCAAAAGAATCTATTGGGCTGTGGCGATGGGCCGGCCAGTTTTAATTCAACAATGAATAAGACAGGGCACTCAATCACCTCAATCGATCCAATTTATCAGTTTTCCACAGGTGAAATTGAAGGCAGAATCTCTGAAACATACAAGGAGATATTGGAGCAACTAGAACAAAATCAGAATGACTACATTTGGAGCACCATAAAATCGCCAACAGAATTAGGCAAAATCAGAATGGCTGCAATGACGGAATTTTTATCCGATTTCAATTCAGGTAAAACTGAAGGACGTTATATTCAAGGTGAACTCCCAATTTTGCCATTCGGTGAAAACCAATTTGATTTAGCCCACTGCTGTCTCACAGTTTGATCAATAAATAGAAGGCCTGGAACCTCTTTGTGTTACAATGAATTTCGCCAAAAACGCATTGAATACAGGAGGTTCCAAGCCATGGCTCATTGTAGCACCGTT
>Ga0316202_10001020_pt1 | contig 24267 bp, 20 predicted proteins | sample 3monrhotite_MG_FD_204934 | JGI IMG/M metagenome (GOLD analysis project Ga0316202, IMG submission 204934) | Microbial mat bacterial communities from mineral coupon in-situ incubated in ocean water Damariscotta River, Maine, United States -... | ecosystem: Environmental > Aquatic > Marine >... | reverse complement strand
GCCAAAAGCCAAAAGCCAAAAGCCAAAAGCCAAAAGCCAAAAGCCAAAAGCCAAAAGCCAAAAGCCAAAAGCCAAAAGCCAAAAGCCAAAAGCCAAAAGCCAAAAGCCAAAAGCCAAAAGCCAAAAGCCAAAAGTTGAAATGCAAAGTAACAATCTATTTTCTCTATTCTCTTCATAATTATAGATTACCTTTACATAAGCATTGGTTAGCAATTTAAATTTCATCCAAAAAAAACATTTATAAATATGAAAAAAGCATTTAAAATAATTGGAATCACCTTATTGATTTTTGCCATCGCACTTGTTGTTACGCCTTTTTTATTTAAAGGTAAAATCAAGGAATTGGTACTACAATCAATCAATAAAAATGTTGATGCTGTTGTCGCTTTTAATGCTATTGATTTGAGTTTGCTCAAAAACTTTCCGAAAGCTACTGTTATTATTGATGATTTAAGTATTATAAACAAAGCGCCTTTTGAAAATGACACCTTGTTTTATTCTGAAACTTTTACACTAAAAATGAGCATTGCAGCACTTTTTAAAGAAACAGGAAAACCTATGGGTATTGATGCTTTTAGCATTGAAAACGCCAAGATGAGTGTTATTTTTAATAAGGATGGTTTGGCAAATTATGACATTGCCTTAAAGGATAAAAATGAAAGGGACAGTATTGAAAATAAAGACTTTACCCTTAATTTTCAGCAGTATAATATTAAAAATCTTCGCTTCACCTATTTTGATGAAGCGTCTAAAATGAGTGTGATTTTGGACAGTATCAACCACGAAGGAAGTGGCGATTTTAAAAATAAAATATTGGATTTAGACACCAAATCTACTGCTAAATTAGCTGTTTCTATTGCTAAGAAAAACTATTTTAAAAACGTGGCCTTGTCACTTGATGCTGTGTTAGGATTGGATTTAGAAAAGTTTAAATATACGTTTAAGGAAAATGAAGCTTTGGTAAATTTGCTTCCAATTGAGTTTGACGGATTTATTCAGATAACAGACGCCGGACAAGTTTATGATATGAAATTTAAAACACCAACGTCATCTTTTAAAAACTTTTTGGGATTAATTCCTAAAATGTATTCAGGAAAATTAAATGAGGTTAAAACATCAGGTGATTTTAAGGTAAATGGTGTTGTAAAAGGAACATATGCTGAAAAAACAATTCCCGCATTTGATATTGAAATTATGTCAAACAATGCCTCATTTCAATATCCTAATTTACCAAAATCAGTAAAAAATATTGTAATAGATTCTCGTATTTTAAATAAAACCGGAATATTTAACGACACTTATGTAAACTTTGATAAGCTCTCATTTACCATTGATAAAGATGTGTTTAGCGCAAAAGCAACCATTCAAAATATTGCAAAAAATCCATTGATTAATGCAGAACTTAAAGGAATTATAAATTTGGCAAATGTAGCCAAAGCCTATCCCATAAAATTAGAAAAACCGTTAACTGGTATTTTAAAAGCAGCTATGGTAACACGTTTTGATATGAAATCGGTTGAAGCAAGCCAGTACCAAAACATTCAAAATACAGGGACTATTAACGTAACCGATTTTAATTATGAAAGCAAGGAAATGGCAAAACCATTTAAAATTAAACAAGCCGCCATTGCTTTTAATCCAAAAGAAATTCGTTTGAATAAATTTGATGGGGAAACTGGGAATTCTGATTTTAAAGTGACTGGAAGTTTGGATAATTTTTATGGATTTCTTTTTAAAGATCAGATGCTGAAGGGAAATTTTGATATGACTTCCCATCAATTTGAAGTTGCCGATTTTATGGAAACTAAAACCGATACCACTTCAACTAAAACAAGTAAAGAAGCGCTTAAAATCCCTTCATTTTTAGATGTTACCATCGTTGCCAAAGCAACAACAGTAGTTTATGATAATTTAAATTTAAAAGAAGTTTCGGGGAATTTGGTTATTAAGGATGAAGCCGTTTCATTAAGCAATTTAAAAATGAATGTTTTTGGAGGTCAAATAGCATTAAGTGGTAAGGTTTCAACCAAAGAAATAACGCCGAAATTTAAAATGGATTTAGACTTAAATGCCTTAAATATTTCAGAATCTTTTACGCAACTAGCGATGTTAAAAGCCATTGCTCCAATAGCTAATGTAGTTATTGGTAAGTTAAATTCCACTATAAAATTATCAGGAGATTTAACCAATAATTTGACGCCAGATCTTAAATCAATTTCAGGAAATTTGATGGGTCAATTGTTAGATTCTAAATTAAGTCCTTCCAATTCACAACTGCTTACAGCTTTAAGTTCAAATGTAAAATTTATAGATCTTGAAAAGTTAAATCTGGATGCTTTGAAAATGGCACTGACTTTTAAAGATGGAAAAGTAGAAATTAAACCTTTTACACTTAAATATCAGGATATCAATGTTGAAGTTGCAGGTTCACATGGTTTTGATCAAAGCATGGCATATAACTTAAAATTTGATGTTCCAGCAAAATATTTAGGGGCGGAAGTCAATAATTTAATTTCAAAATTGAAATCTGCCGAAGCGACAAAAATTGAAAAATTTCCAATTAACGCCATTTTATCAGGAAGTTTTGCCAATCCGAAAGTTTCTACAGATATGAAACAGGCCACGACCAACTTAGTTACGCAATTGGTAGAAATGCAAAAAGGAAAATTGATTCATCAGGCAACTGAGGCTTTAGGTAACTTAATTCCAGGTAAAACGAAAGTTGATACTACTAAAACTAAGAGTGTTGATACTTTAAAAACGGTAACGCCAATTAAAGAACCCTTAAATAAAATAAAGGATAGTATTGTTAAAAACACTTTAAATAATTTGTTTAAAAAGAAGCAATAGGCATCGTTAAAAAGTGGTAGTAGAACAGATAAAAAAGAGGCTCTCTAGAAAAGTTTTGAAAATCGTCATTCTGAATTTATTTCAGAATCCCATCATACTGGTTATAAATCATTATGAGAACCTGAATCAAGTTCAGGTTCTTATAAATTTTAATTTTTAGACAACCTCTTTTAGGTGAAAAATGTTTTTCCCCTTACCTAAACTAATTTGTTTGCAATCAGGTATTCTCCAATTTGTATGGTGTTTGTTGCAGCTCCTTTACGTAAGTTATCAGCTACAATCCACATATTTAAAGTATTTGGTTGTGATTCATCTCTACGAATTCGTCCTACAAAAACTTCATCTTTATTATGTGCATAAATTGGCATTGGATAGGTATTTGTATCTAAATTATCTTGCACAATAACACCAGGTGTTTGACTTAATAATTTACGAACGTCACCTAAATCAAAATCATTTTCAAATTGTACATTAACAGCTTCAGAATGCCCTCCAGCTGTTGGAATACGAACCGCAGTTGCAGTCACTGAAAAAGAATAGTCGTTTAAAATTTTCTTAGGTTCTTTTACCAATTTCATTTCTTCTTTGGTGTATCCATTTTCTAAAAAAACATCACAATGCGGTATTGCATTTCTGTTAATTGGATAATGATATGCCATTTCACCTTTAATTCCATTTGCTTCATTTTCTAATTGTTGAACAGCTTTTACGCCTGTTCCTGAAACTGATTGATACGTAGAAATTACCACACGTTTCATTTTGTATTTTCTATGTAAAGGAGCTAATGCCATTACTAATTGTATGGTTGAACAATTAGGATTAGCAATAATTTTATCGTTTTTAGTTAATACGTTTCCGTTAATTTCTGGCACTACTAATTTTTTAGTAGGATCCATTCTCCAAGCAGAAGAATTGTCAATAACTGTAGTTCCAACTTCAGCAAATTTTGGTGCCCAAATTTCAGAAGTAGTTCCACCTGCTGAAAACAAAGCAATAGTTGGTTTAGCATCAACAGCATCTTGCAGACCAATAACTGTATAATCAGTTCCTTTATAGGAAATTATTTTACCTACAGATCGTTCTGAAGCCACCAAAATTAATTCAGTAAATGGAAAATTACGTTCTTCCAAAACTTTCAACATCACATTTCCCACCATTCCGGTTGCACCTACAACAGCTACTTTCATCCTTTATAATTTTTAAGTTTAATTCAAATGCAAATTTTGTAAAAAAATGTAACAACAAGTAGTAAATAATTGAAAATTAACAAATAAATATTTTTTTGTTAAAATTTAAAACTAAAAACAATTATTTTGTAGCGTCTTTTATAATATAATTCCTTCACGTTTAGGTATAATTTTTGATGCAATACGAAAAACAACTTATGAAAAATTTTACACTATTTTTCATTTTCAACATTTTTTTCATTTTCACAATATATTGAAGGAAAAGTATTAGATGCAACAACAAAAGAACCTATTGAAGGTGTTAATGTTTATATGGAAGGAATTAACAGAGGTGCTATTACAAATGAAAAAGGAAATTACTACTTAAAATTTCCTTATGAAATTGTAAAAAATGACATTATAATTTTTTCGCACATTGCATACGGTAAATTAGAAATTCCTTATACGCAAAAGAAAAAAAATTATTCAGTTCAATTAATAATTGATTTAAAGAAACTGGAAGAAGTAAAAATTTCTGAAAAGAGAAATCTAAAACAAAGCATTTCTTATAAAAAACTTTCTTCAATGAAAAGTGGGGTGCATTCTTTTGGTTCAATATTAATAGATGATAAAATTTATGTTATTGGCGGAGATGTTTCAGCTGGAGAAAATACGTTCATGAAAACTTTGGAGTATTACCCTGATATAGATGATTTTGGAGAGTTTTTAGCCAAAGCAAGTCGTTATCGCTCTTTTTTAAAAATAAGATATAGTGTTGATTTACAAACATATGACATAAAAAATGATAGCTGGATAAAATCAAAATTAAAATTTAAAAAAAGAGCGTATCACAATTTAAATTTTTACAATAATAAAATATATGTGTTAGGAGGTAAAAATAGTTCGGCAAATGGAAAATTTCAATATTTAGATGATATCATAGAAGTTTTTGATATAGATAAGGAGACTATAATTGTTGACAATACCAATCCGCATCAAGCAGTAGATTTTGCATCATTCACTTATGATGATACTATGATTTTAATGGGAGGATCTTTAAAATGGAAAAATAATGGTTTTAAGGAGTATTCTAATAAAGTTCATTTGTATGATTTTAAGACTGGATATTGGTATCAATTAGGAAATATGCCAATAGCAAAAGAGGTGAAAGGTGTTTTAATTGAAGATAAAATTTATTTAGTAGGTGGTTTTAATAATAAGCCGTTATCATCAATAGAGACTTTTGATTTAACAACTCAAAAATGGAAAAAAGAAGGAAATCTTTTTTATGGAATTAGTAAACCGGCAATAACCCATAAAGATAATATGATTTATTTTTTTAATGATGGAAAAATAAACACCTATAATACAGTAACAAAAGAACTAAATGAATATTTAATTGAGTTATATTTAGAAGCTTCAGAAATGTATTATGACGATGATACATTATATATTTTGGGAGGTTTCAAAAAAACCAGCTATTCTATGTATCCTTCATCTCAACTTTTTAGTATTGATATGAATGAATTTAATAAAACAAAGATTCATAATTCAAAAACACTTTAGTATTTTATTTAGCTAATTTCATTCAGTTTTAAAACCATTATTCTGTTGAAAGACCAAGTAGTTGTCATAAAATATGTAATTTTGCAAAAAATCAAAAAAGAATGACTACTACTGGAAAAATGGAATTAATGGCTCCTGCCGGAAATTTTGAATCAATGCAAGCTGCCTTAGACAATGGCGCTGATTCAATTTATTTTGGCGTTGAGCAATTAAATATGCGCGCAAGAGCATCTATTAACTTTACTTTAGATGATTTACAGGAAATTTCTGACAGATGTAAAGCGAAAAATGTAAGAACGTATCTTACTTTAAATACTATTATTTATGATCACGATTTAACAATTGTTAAAACCTTATTGCAAAAAGCGAAAGAAGCAGATATTACAGCAGTAATTGCTATGGATCAGGCTGTAATTTCTTCAGCAAGAGCTATTGGAATGGAAATTCATATTTCTACTCAAATAAATATAACCAATATTGAAACGGTTAAATTTTACGCCATGTTTGCAGATACCATGGTTTTGAGTAGAGAGTTAAGTTTACGTCAGGTGAAGAAAATTACAGAACAAATTGTAAAAGAAGATGTTCGCGGACCTTCAGGAAACTTAGTTGAAATTGAAATTTTTGGACACGGTGCTTTATGTATGGCTGTTTCTGGAAAATGTTATATGAGTTTACATTCAGCTAATTCTTCAGCAAATAGAGGCGCGTGTAAACAAAATTGCAGAAAAAAATACACAGTTATTGATCAGGAAACGGGATTTGAAATGGAATTAGACAATGAATACATTATGTCTCCAAAAGATTTATGTACCATTGATTTTTTAGATCAAATTGAAGATGCAGGTGTAAAAGTTTTAAAGATTGAAGGAAGAGGCAGAGCACCAGAATATGTGGCAAATGTAATTAAATGTTACCGAGATGCTATTGATAGTATTGAAACAGGAACTTACAGTAAAGAAAAAGTAATTTCTTGGATGTTAGAATTGGAAAAAGTATACAATCGTGGTTTTTGGAGTGGCTATTATTTAGGTCAGAAATTAGGTGAATGGAGCAACGGTTCAGGAAGTCATGCTACACAGAAAAAAGTATATGTAGGAAAAGGAATGCATTATTTTCCAAAATCAAACATTGGTGAATTTAAAATTGAAGCGTATGACATTGCAGTTGGTGATACTATTTTAATTACAGGACCAACAACCGGAGCGCAAGAAATGGAAGTAAAAGAACTATTTGTAAATGATGTAGTAGGGGAAAAGGCTCAAAAAGGCGATTCTGTAACTATTAAGCTAGCATTTAGAATTAGACCATCAGACAAATTATATAAAATAGTTTCAACTAAAGTAGAAGCTTAAAATGGTAATTATCACTTTACAAAGAGCCAAGTGTATTGGTTGTAATTACTGTGTTGAATTGGCTCCTGCTCAGTTTCAAATGTCTAAAAAAGATGGTAAATCCGTATTGCTTCATTCTAAAGAAAAAAAAGGGTTTTTCACCATTAAATCTCCTGATGAAACCATTTTTAATGAGAGTATAAAAGCGAAGGAGGCTTGCCCAGTGAAAATTATTGATGTTAAACAGACTTAAAATCCGTTTTTTAACGTTTTACAGTTAGTAATTTTAATTTATCTTTACAAATTAGTGAAGATTGTAAAATTGAATTTTCAATTTTATTTAACTCAAATAAATATAGAAACATATGAGCTGTAATAGTTGCTCTTCAGATATAAATAGCGTACCAAAAGGATGTAAAAGTAATGGAAGTTGTGGCACAGGTGACTGTGACAAACTTTCAGTATTCGACTGGTTAGGAAATATGGCGCTACCATCAGGTCAAGAACCTGTTAATATTGTAGAAGTTCGTTTTAAAAATGGAAGAAAACATTTTTATAGAAATCAAGATAATTTAGCTATTTCAATTGGTGATATTATTGCTGTTGAAGGAAGTCCAGGACATGATATTGGTACAGTTTCTTTAACAGGTGAATTAATAAAGGTCCAGTTAAAGAGAAAGGGAATAGAAAATGATAGTGAAGAAATAAAAAAAATATACCGAAAAGCCTCTCAAAAAGATATAGATATTTGGACTGCATCAAGAGATAAAGAATACGAAACACAATTTCGTGGTAGAGAAATTTTAGGAAGGTTAGGTTTAAAAATGAAACTTTCTGATGTTGAATATCAAGGAGATGGAAATAAAGCAACCTTTTATTATACAGCTGAAGAACGCGTAGATTTTAGACAATTAATTAGGGATTTTGCAAGTTCATTTAACATTAGAGTTGAAATGAAACAAGTAGGTTTGCGACAAGAAGCGGCCAGACTTGGTGGTATTGGATCTTGCGGAAGAGAACTTTGTTGTTCTACTTGGTTAACAGATTTGCGCAATGTAAATACATCTGCTGCACGTTATCAACAATTATCTTTAAATCCTCAAAAATTAGCGGGCCAATGTGGTAAATTAAAATGTTGTTTAAATTATGAATTAGATACATATTTAGATGCATTAAGTGGTTTCCCAAGACAAGATATTGAATTAAAAACCGAAAAAGGAGCTGCTTTTTTTATTAAAATGGATATTTTTAAAGGGTTACTTTGGTATACTTATAAAGAAAACAGAGCGAAGTGGTTTAAACTTACTTTAGAACAAGTTCAAGAAATTATTGCTTTAAATAAAGAAAATGAATTAGCAAACTCATTGGAAGAATACGAAGCTGATACCATGGTAGTTGTGAAAGTTGAATTTGAAAATGTGGTTGGACAAGATAGCTTAACAAGATTTGATGTTCCAATCCGAAAAAAGAAAAGAAATAATAAAAATAAATCTAGAAACAATCAAAATCAACCTAAAAACACGACTAAAGGTCCACAAAAAGGAAATCAATCAAATAGGAATTCTTCTGAAGGAAAATCCAACACAAATCAGCCAATAAAAAAACCATTTCAAAATAAACAAAAGCAAAAACCGAATCCAAATCAACTAAAAAAGGTTCAAGCTGTACAAAAACCAGCAGCAAATCAACCTAACACAAATAAAAACCGTAATAAAAAAAGAAGACCACCAAGAAAAAGTGAAAACGATACTAAAAACACATAAACATATAATAATTCTCTTAATTACTTTTTTGTTATTTTCATGCAATTCAAATTTGGTTTTTGATCAATATAAAGCTATTGAAAACCATGAATGGAATTCAGAAAATGATATAAATTTTATTGTGAGTAACATGGATACTATTTCTACTAGAAATGTGTTTATAAATATAAGAAACAATAAAAAATACGAATTTAATTCATTGTTTCTAATTGCAAAAATGGAATTTCCTAGTGGTTACAACGTGGTTGATACTTTAGAATATGAAATGACAGATCCTTATGGAAACTGGCTTGGTTCAGGTTTTACAGATATTAAAGAAAATAAACTTTTTTATAAAAAAAATGTTATTTTTTCAGAAATAGGAGACTATAAATTCAAAGTCTATCAAGCTACAAGAAGTGTCCATGATATTGAGGGTGAAATCCCTTTACAAGGCATTACAGATGTTGGTTTAAGTATAGAAAAAAGTAAAGAATAAAACGAGCCTAAAAAAATAATAGGTGATTATATGAAAAAAAAAGCAACTACAACCACTCAGTTTTCTAAGTATATAAAATGGTTTTGGATTACAATTTTAGGAGGTGTTTCTGCACTAATATTATTGTTTTTATTAGCTTCATGGGGAGTTTTTGGAGCATTGCCATCATTTGAAGAGTTAGAAAATCCAGAACATAATTTAGCTACAGAAGTAATTTCAATAGATGGAGTTACATTGGGTAAATATTTTAAAGAGAATAGAACACCAGTAAAATTTAAAGATTTACCAGATAATTTAATAAATGCTTTGGTTGCGACAGAAGATGAACGTTTTTATGTGCATTCTGGTATTGATTTTAAGGCGAGTATACGTGCTGTTGTGAAATTAGGAAAAGATGGAGGTGGAAGTACTATTACTCAGCAATTAGCTAAATTATTGTTTCATGGTGAAGGATCAAAAAATTTACCAGAAAGAATACTTCAAAAGGTAAAGGAATACGTAATTGCAATTCAATTGGAGCGTCAATATACAAAACATGAAATTTTAACCATGTACTTAAACAAGTACGATTTTTTAAATTTAGCGGTTGGTATTCGTTCAGCATCTCGCATTTATTTTGGAAAAGAACCTATAGATTTAACGGTTTCAGAATCTGCTATGTTGGTTGGGATGTTAAAAAACGCATCTTATTTTAATCCTTTGAGAAGAGAACAATTAGTAAAAGAAAGAAGGAATACGGTTTTAGGACAAATGCTTAAGAATAAATTTATTACAGAAGCACAAAAAGATTCATTGCAACAAAAAGACCTAGGATTGAATGTGAATATGGAAAGACATAGTGATGGTTCAGCTACCTATTTTAGAGAATATTTACGTAGTTTTATGAAGACATGGATTAAAAATCACCCTAAACCAGATGGGACAGAATATGATTTACACCGTGACGGACTTAAAATTTATGTAACCATAGATTCTCGTATGCAACAATATGCTGAAGAAGCTATGAAAGAGCATATGTCTAATCTACAACGCATATTTTTTAAAGAACAGAAAAGAAATAAAACAGCACCTTTTTACGATATAGATTCAAAGCAAATTGCGATAACAATGGAACAAGCAATGAAACGTTCTAATCGTTGGAGAAGAATGAAAAAGAATGGTGCTTCTGAAAAAGAAATTATGGCTTCTTTTAAAGAAAAAAAAGCGATGAAAGTTTTCTCTTGGAAAGGCGAAATAGACACAATACTATCTCCATTTGATTCTATAAAATATTACAAACATTTTTTAAGATCGGGATTGTTGTCTATTGAACCACAAACAGGTCATATAAAAGCATGGGTTGGAGGAATAGATTATAAATATTTTCAATTTGATGCGGTAAAACAACAAAAACGTCAAGTAGGTTCTACATTTAAACCTTTTGTATATGCAACTGCTATCAACCAATTAAATTTATCACCTTGTGACAAATTTCCAAATACACTCTATACAATTCCGAAGGAAAAATATGGAATGCCAGAAGATTGGACTCCAGTAAATGCAGGTGGAGAATATGGTGGAGAACTTACTTTAAAACAAGCATTAGCAGGTTCTGTAAATGTTATAACGGCAAAGTTAATTGATATGGTTCGACCTGAAAATGTGGTAAGTTTAGCAAAAAGAGCAGGTATAGAGAGTGAAATTCCTGCAGTTCCAGCAATTGCTTTAGGTTCAGTAGATTTATCATTGTATGAAATGGTTGGAGCGTATGCAACTTTTGCAAATAAAGGCTTAAGAGTTGAACCTATGATGTTGTTGAAAATTGAAGATAAAAACGGAACGGTTTTAGAACAATTCATTCCAAATTCAAAAGAAGTTTTAAGTGAAGAATCAGCCTATGTTGTTATTAATTTATTAGAAGGAGTAACTGATGCCGGTTCAGGAATTCGTTTGAGAACACAATGGGGATCTTACCCAGATAATGTTGCAACAGGTTATCCATATAAATTTACAAATCCAATTGCGGGTAAAACAGGAACCACTCAAAATCAGTCAGATGGTTGGTTTATGGGAATTGTGCCAAATTTAGCAACAGGTGTTTGGGTAGGTGGTGAAGATAGAGCAACTCATTTTGCTGGCATTACGTACGGTCAGGGAGCATCTATGGCATTGCCAATTTGGGCATTGTATTATAAAAAATTGTACGCAGACTCAACGTTGAATATAAGTCAAGAAGAGTTTGAAAAACCAGAGAACTTAAGTATTCAACTTGATTGTAATGAAGGAAAGACGGAGGATGGAGATTTGAATAAATTATTGGAAGAAGTTCCAGAATTTTAATATTAAAAATGAGTGTAAAACCTTTTTGGAAACCATCAAAAGAAACTATTGAGCAAAGCAACATTTATAAAGTGATGCAACAGGTTGGTTTTAAAAATTATGAAGATTTTTGGAAATGGTCGGTTACAAATAAACAAGATTTTTGGGAAGCTACCGTTCAGAATTTAGGAATTAAATTAGAAAAAAAACACACTTCAATTCTAGATACTTCAAAAGGTATTGAAAATACAGAATGGTTAAAAAATGCGAAGCTTAATATTGTAGATTCTTGTTTTCAAAATAGTAATACTGCAATTGCGGTCGTTTTTCAAGAAGAAGGAAAAGAACTTCAAAAAGTTACACAAAAAGAACTTCTAAAGTTAGTAAATCAAATTGCAAATGGCTTAGTTGATTTAGGCTTAAAAGAAGGTGATAAAATAGCTATTGATATGCCAATGACTTTGGAAGCAGTTGCTATTTATTTGGCCGGAATAAAAGCTGGAATGCCCATAGTTACTATTGCGGATAGTTTTACGTCAAATGAAATTGAAGTTCGACTAAAAATTACAGCACCTAAAGTAATTTTCACACAAGATGTATTGCAAAGAGCAGGAAAAGAATTGCCTTTGTTTTCAAAAATTGTTGAAGCAAATGCACCAAAAGCAGTTGTTTTAAAAACTTCAAAAGAGTTGGTTTCTTTAAGAGAAGATGATATTTATTGGAATGATTTTCTAAGTTTAAATTCTAACTTTAAAACGGTAATTCAACATCCTGATGCTATTATTACTATTTTATTTTCATCGGGAACTACAGGAGAGCCAAAAGCAATTCCTTGGACACATACCACACCAATAAAAGGAGCAAGTGATGGTTATTATCATCAAGATATTCATAAAAATGACGTGGTTTGTTGGCCAACAAATTTAGGTTGGATGATGGGTCCTTGGTTAGTTTTTGCAACACTCATTAATAAAGCAACCATAGCGTTGTATTACGGCGCTCCAATGGGAGATGATTTTGGTAAGTTTGTTCAAAATGCTGAGGTTACTATGTTAGGTGTTATTCCAAGCTTTGTAAAGTATTGGAAAGACTCACAATGTATGGAAAAACAGAATTGGAATGCTATAAAATGTTTTAGTTCAACGGGTGAAGTTTCAAATCCTGCGGAAATGGAATATTTGATGCGATTAGCTAATAATAAGCCGGTTATTGAATATTGTGGAGGTACAGAAATAGGTGGAGGCTATGTAACAAGTACGGTGGTTCAGCCAAATATTGCAAGTACATTTTCTACTCAGGCTTTAGGAGGTGAATTTGTTTTATTAGATGAAAACAACAACAAATCAACCAAAGGAGAGTTATTTTTAATACCTCCAATTATGGGTTTATCAAACACCTTGTTAAACAGAAATCATTTTAATGAGTATTATAAAGATACACCAACATACAAAGGGCAATTATTGCGACGTCACGGAGATGAATTAGAGCAATTAGAAAACGGTTATTATAAAGCGCAAGGAAGAGTTGATGACGCTATGAATTTAGGCGGAATTAAAGTGAGCTCCATTCAAATTGAAGCAATTATTAATTCATTAGAATTTGTAAGAGAAAGTGCCGCTATTGCGGTTTCACCAAAAAATGGCGGTCCAAGTTTATTGGTAATTTATTATGTTGAAAATGAATCTCAGTTAGGTGACGAAGAACGTTTAAATGAAGCAAAAATTTCAATTAGAAAACAATTAAATCCATTATTTAAAGTAACAGATTTAGTAAAAATAACCATCTTACCTCGCACAGCTTCAAACAAAGTAATGAGACGGAAATTAAGAGGAGATTATAATGGTGAAGAATGAAGTCTTCGACAAGCTCAGACTGACTTTCAACTAAAAACCAACAATTAAGAAATATAGAATGAAAATAGTATCATACAACGTAAACGGAATTAGAGCCGCTCTAAAAAAAGGATTTATTGATTGGCTTAAAGCTACAAACCCAGATGTGGTTTGTATTCAAGAAACAAAAGCACATAAAGAACAGCTAGATTTGAACTTGTTTGAAGAAGCTGGTTATCCGTTTCATTATTGGTTTTCAGCACAAAAAAAAGGGTATAGTAGCGTTGCTATTTTGTGTAAAACAAAACCTAAGCATATTGAATATGGCACAGGAATTGAGACCATGGATTTTGAAGGTAGAAACCTTCGTGTAGATTTTGAAGATTTTTCGGTCATGAGTTTGTATTTACCTTCAGGAACAAATGATGCTCGTTTAGATTTTAAATTAAATTATATGGCTGAATTTCAGCAATATGTAAACGATTTAAAACAAGAAATACCAAATATTATTATTTGTGGAGATTACAATATTTGTCATACGGAGATTGATATTCACAATCCAAAAATGAAAGGTGTTTCAGGATTTTTACCTGTTGAACGTGAATGGTTAGGCGGTTTTATTGATAGTGGTTTTATTGATTCGTTTCGTCACTTAAACAAAGAACCACATCATTATTCGTGGTGGAGTTATAGAGCAAATGCCAGAAATAATAACAAAGGTTGGCGAATAGATTATCATATGGTTAGTGAACCTATGAAAGACAGAATTAAAAGAGCTTATATTTTGCCTGAAGCTAAACACTCAGACCATTGTCCAATAGTTGTTGAAATTGATTAATTTAAGAAATATAAAAATGTTAAAAAAAATAATAGTTGTAGTTGTTATATTATTCACGTTAAATTCGTGTGTGTCAAAAAAATTATATCAGGAATTAGAAGGTAAATATACCAGTTTACGTACTTCAAATTCAGCTTTAATTAAAGAAAAAGATGATTTATTGGCTTCAAAAAAAGTAGTTGAAGCTGAATTAGAAAAACTTAAAAATGAATTTTCAGAACTAGCAACTCAAAAAGAAATTTTAGATAATGACTTTGCTTCGCTTCAACATAAATATAAAAATTTAGACCAATCATACAATTTACTTTCAACTCAGAGTTCGAAAAAATTAGCTGATCAAGCAGCAAAAAATCAAGAGTTGTTAGTTCAACTTGAAGAAAAAGAAAAAACACTAGCTGCTGAAAGTATTCGGTTAGAAAACCTTCAAAAAGAGTTAAGTAAACGTTCTGAACAAATAAATGAACTTCAAAGTTTAATAGCTGCAAAAGAAGCGCAAATGCAACAACTAAAAAATGCTATTTCAAACGCTTTGCATAATTTTGAAGGCAAAGGATTAACGGTGGTACATAAAAACGGGAAAATTTACGTTTCTATGGAAAATAAGTTATTGTTTGATTCTGGAAGTTGGGCAGTAGGTGTTGAAGGCAAAAAAGCAGTAGAACAATTAGCAAGTGTTTTAGCGGAAAACAAAGATATTAACGTGTTAATTGAAGGGCATACAGATAACGATCCTTATGCAAGTGCAATATTGCTAGATAACTGGGATTTATCAGTAAAAAGAGCAACTGCGATTGTTAGAATTTTAAAAGGAAAAGGTGTAAATCCAACTCAAATAACAGCAGCCGGAAGAGGAGAGTTTTCACCTGTTGACACGAATAAAACAGCAGCAGGAAAAGCAAAAAATAGAAGAATAGAAATTATTTTAGCACCTAATTTCGATGAAATTTCAAAACTTTTAAATGAATAAATTAATTTATATATCCTTATTGTTAATTACCAGTTTTGGTTTTGCTCAAACAGAAACCGACACGTTAAAACTTCAAAATATTGAAGACACGAAAGAACTGTTTTCAAATAGTGATACATTGTTTTTAAAAAAATCAGATTCATTAACCTTCAAAATTCATAAAGAAGCGACATTAATTGATAGTTTATGGTTGAATGAAATGATAAATTCGCCATTGTATGATACCATTCAATATGTATTAAAAGACGATGAAATTATAATTGATGAATTAGAAGAATTACCAACCGAATTATTAAAGGAACGTTTGAAAGTTTTAGATAGTAAAACACCTTTCCATATCAAATACAATAAAAGTTTAGAACAAATAATTAGAACTTATTTAAAAAGACGAAAATCATCATTTTCTAACTTAATGGAAAAGGCACGTTATTATTTTCCTATGTTTGAAGAGCAGCTAGATAAATATGATATTCCTTTGGAAATGAAATATTTAGCGATTGTAGAATCTGCTTTAAAACCGAGAGCACGTTCTCGTGTTGGCGCAACAGGCTTGTGGCAATTTATGTATCAAACAGGAAAACAATTCGATTTAAATGTGAGTTCGTATGTTGATGAACGTTCAGATCCTTACCGAGCAACAGAAGCTGCTTGTAAATACTTATCCAGTTTGTATAAGATTTTTGGCGATTGGGATTTGGCTTTAGCAGCGTATAATTCAGGGCCAGGAAATGTAAACAAAGCAATTAGACGCTCAGGAGGAAGTAAAAATTACTGGAATATTCGTCATAATTTACCAAGAGAAACGGCCGGTTATGTTCCAGCTTTTTATGCTACATTGTATATTTTTGAATATGCAAATGAACATAACATTAAAGCCAAAGAAAGCTCATTAATGTATTTTGAAACTGATACTGTTCAGGTAAAAAGACAATTAACTTTTGAGCAAATTTATGAAACGTTAAATGTTGATATTGAAGTACTTCAATTTTTAAATCCACAATATAAATTAGATATCATTCCGTATATAAAAGGAAAAAATTACACACTTACTTTACCAATTAAAGATATTGGTAATTTTGTAAGTAACGAGCAACAAATTTATGCATATGCAAGTGCAGAAGAATCTAAACGTGAAAAGCCATTACCTAAGTACTTAGAGATGAATAATAGAATACGTTACCGAGTTAAAAGCGGTGACTATTTAGGAAGAATAGCAGATAAATATGGTGTCTCTGTTTCCAAAATTAAAAAGTGGAACCATATGCGAAGTACCCGTTTGAAAATTGGGCAACGTTTAACAATTTATCCAAGAAAATTAAATGCAGCAGCATCTTCAAGCTCTTCAAAAAAAACAAAAAAAACAGTACAAAAAGAAGTTCCAAAAGGTAAATTTAGTACGTATACGGTAAAATCAGGAGACTCATTATGGTTAATAGCAGAAAAATATGCAAATGTTTCTGTTCAGAATATTAAAGAGTGGAACAATATTTGGAGTGTTAAAAGTTTACAACCAGGAATTAAATTAAAAATTTTTAAAATTAATCCATGAAAAAATTAGCATTTTTTATAGTAATTGCCTCTTTTCTAATTTCTTGTGATTCAGGAAAAGACCAAAGAGTATTGGTAGATGCAAACGGCAGAATTAATAATTTGCTAATTGTAATGAAAAATACCGAATGGCAAGGTAAAATTGGAGATGAGTTGCGAAAGTTTATTGCAGAACCAGTTTTAGGATTACCGCAACCAGAAGCGCAGTTTGAAGTTTCTCAAGTGCCAACAGAAAATTTTGGAAGTATGTTTAAAGCTAGTAGAAGTATCTTAAAAGTAGGTATAGCTAATAAAAATTCTTTTACAATAGGGACAGATGTTTATGCAGCGCCTCAAAAAATAATTACTATTACAGGGAAGAGTAAAGAGGATTTAATAAATGAGATTCAAAAAAATAGTTCAAAAATTGTTAGAGAATTTAAAGATTCAGATTTAAGAGCTGTTAGAAATAAAATTCTTAAAAAATACTGGGAACCCTCAACAATTAAGACCTTTAAAAAGCAAGGATTTTCATTGAAAATACCTCGTAATTATAGTAAAGTAGAAGATAATGGTGAATTTGTTTGGTACCGTTATCATTTATTTGGAGGAAATAGCATGGAAGTAATGTGTTATACGGTTCCTATTACTTCAGAAGATGACGAAAATGGAAATACCATTGTAGCAAATAGAAATGCATTTGGTAAAAAACACATTCCTGGTCAAGTTGAAGGCTCCTATATGATGACTGAAGAAGCTTATACACCCCATGTTTTTGAAGTAGAATTAGATGGTAAAAAAGCCTTTGAAACTAGAGGGAAATGGGAAGTTAAAGGAGTGTATATGGCGGGTCCTTTTTTAAGTTATACAGTTGTAGATAAAGCAAATAACCGTTTAGTTGTTGTTGAAGGTTTAACCTACGCTCCATCTATTAATAAACGCGATTATATGTTTGAGTTGGAAGCTATTTTAAAAACGTTGCAAATAAAAGTATTACATTGATAAAATTTAAAAAAGGGTATTTTTTAGTAATAATAATTGGATTTCTTTTTAGCTGTAGTAAAGATAAATCAGGTTTTAATATTGAAGAACAAACGATTTTAAACAGCCTTGAAACAATAATTAACGATATGGAATTACCTCATGAAGGTTTACCCCATGGAGTTCCATTAGACTATGATTGGGCTACCAAACCAAGAATACATAGGGGAAATAATCCACCAAATGATTGGTTTGCTATGATTCCTTGGGGACAAATATATGTAGATCAAAATCCAGCTATTGTAAATAATACTAGAATTCAAATTAAAAATTTACAAGCTTGGTATTTAAGCAAAAGTGATAATTTATGGAAAAAATGGGTGCAAACTTCAAATATAACAGGAGCTTATTATGTTGAAAACTTTCAAAATGATATTAATCAGCCAGCAACTATTAAATTTGAAGAATCTGGAGGTATTAGTATTAAATTAATTGATGGATTTAATTTTCATTTTTGGTCAAACGAGGGAAGGATAACAATAAACCCACTTGATATTAATGGTGTTTGGATTTCTTTACAAGCACGTTTAATTTTAGATAATTTGAATGGGGTAGATGACCGAGATAAAGTTAATTTTTTATGTGATGCTGGGGGTGATTATTGGAAAAATTTAACGTTGGGATGGGATAATTTTCAATCAAATGGAGCTATAGGTATTGGGAGGTTTAAATACCTAAAATCTAAGTGGAAAACATTTAACATGCATACTTTAACTAGAGAACAGTTGACTGAAACTCCACCACCCTTTTAAAATTAAATTTTCACTAGTACATAACCATTATTAATTTTTTTATAATGTTTACCTTTACAAGTGTAATAACGTTGCCCTTTAACGTACACAACTTTGTGAGTTCTAGGTAATTTTTTTACAACTACAACTTTTGCTGGAGTTGCTCTAACCGTTGTAACACAAGAATTAAATGAAAGGGAAAATATAAAAATGAATATCAATAAAAAAGCAGTTCTCATAACTAAAGTTTTAAGGTTATAGTTATAAGACTGCTTTATTTTATAAAGGTTTAAAATTTACCTCTCCATTTTAGCCCAACTGTCTCTTAAAGGCACAGTTCTATTAAAAACCAAATTGTTTTTAGTTGTATCTTTATCAACACAAAAATAACCTAAACGCTGAAATTGAAATCTATCTAAATTTTTAACAGTTTTTAAACTTGGTTCAACAAAAGCATTAATAACTGTTAATGAATCTGGATTTAAAAATTCTTTAAAACCGTTGTCTTTATGACTGTCAGGCGCTTCATCAGTAAATAATCGATCGTAGACTCTAACTTCAGCTTTTACTGCGTGTTTTGCAGAAACCCAATGTAACGTACCTTTTATTTTACGTTTACTAGCTTCTGTATCGCTTCCACTTAAAGAATCTTCGTCATACGTGCAATGAATTTCGGTAATTTCGCCATTTTCATCTTTCACACAATTCTCAGCTTTTATAATGTAAGCATTTTTTAAACGTACTTCTTTTCCTAATTTTAAACGAAAGAATTTTTTATTGGCTTCTTCTCTAAAATCTTCTTTTTCAATATATATTTCACGAGAAAAAGGCACTTCTCTACTACCAAAACCATCTGCATAATCGTTATAACTGGCATCTAAAAACTCCTCTTTCTCTTCTGGATAATTGGTAATTATCACTTTTACAGGATCTAACACAGCCATAACTCTTGGTGCTGTTTTGTTTAAATCGTCTTTAATACAATGTTCTAATAACGCAACGTCAGTCACATTATCTCTTTTCGAAATTCCAGCTGTTTCACTAAATATTTTAATAGATTCAGCAGTGTAACCTCTTCTTCTTAAACCTGAAATTGTTGGCATACGTGGATCATCCCAACCTGTAACAATTTTCTCTTCAACCAATTGCAGTAATTTACGTTTGCTCATTACGGTATAACTTAAATTTCTACGCGCAAATTCGCGTTGTTTTGGTCTTAATTTTGTTGCAGCATAAACCTGATCAACATACCAATCGTATAAATCTCTATGGCTTTTAAATTCCAAAGTACAAATTGAATGTGAAATTTGTTCAATATAATCACTTTCACCATGTGTCCAATCATACATCGGGTAAATACACCAATCGTTCCCTGTTCTATGATGTTTTCTTTTTAAAATACGATACATAATTGGATCACGCATATGCATATTTACATGCTTCATATCAATTTTTGCACGCAATACATGAGAGCCTTCATCAAACTCGCCATTTTTCATTCTTAAAAATAAATCTAAGTTTTCTTCAACACTTCTATCGCGATTCGGAGAATTAGTCCCTACTTCAGTTGGCGTTCCTTTTTGTTTTGCCATTTCTTCAGAAGATTGATTGTCAACATACGCTTTTCCTTCCTTAATTAAATCAAGAGTCCAGTCGTATAATTGTTGAAAATAGTTAGAAGAATACAATTCTTTATCCCATTTAAAACCCAACCATTGCACATCGTATTTAATGGAATCAACATATTCTTGTTCTTCTTTTGCTGGGTTTGTGTCATCAAAACGCAAATTAACAGGTGCATTGTATGTTAATCCCAATCCAAAATTTAAACAAATAGATGCCGCATGGCCAATGTGTAAATACCCATTTGGTTCAGGTGGAAATCGAAAACGTAGTTTTTCTTTTGGTAAACCGTTTGCTAAATCTTCTTCAATAATTTGTTCTAAAAAATTCAGCGACTTTTTTTCTTCACTCATAATATATGAAACTTATAAGCCACAAAAATATCGATTTTTTTATCAATACAACTATAAAACAAAGAGGTGAATTAGTATATTTGGTGAAAATAGAACTTATGAGTACTGAATTATTAAATTATACGTGTCCAAAATGTCAAAATAAAACCTATGAAATTGGTCAGATGCGGGCAACAGGAGGCACTTTATCTAAAATATTTGATATACAAACTGAGAAATTTACGTCAGTTACTTGCGGTAGATGTAAATACACAGAGTTTTATAAGGCGCCAACAAGTTCATTAAGTAATATCTTTGATTTTTTTACAAATTAAAATGGGAATTATTACATTAAAAAATATTCGCGTATATGCATATCATGGATGTTTAGTTGAAGAAGGAAAAATTGGGTCAGATTACCGCGTTGATGTATCAATAAAAGCAGATTTATCAACATCATCAATATCAGATAACCTTGGGGATACGGTAGATTATGTTCATTTAAATAAAATAGTTAAGCAAGAAATGGCCGTACGTTCTCAATTGTTAGAAGAAGTTGCAAGGCGTATATTAGATAGAATTTTGTTAGAAATTCCTTTGGTAAAAAAAGCCGATGTAGCTGTTTCAAAATTAAACCCACCAATTGGTGGTAATGTAGCCATGGTGACTATTGAAATGTCAAAAGGTAGGGAATAAGTATTTGGTATCAAGTATCAGGTATTTGGTATTTTTATTTAATTGTGAAATTGAGTTATTTAAAATGTTGCTTTAATTATAATCCAAAATGGAATTGAAGTTCTAACAATCTACTACTAATTTCCAGATACCAGCTACTTGCTACCAAATACTTGCTACCAGTTTACATCACAATAAATATTTTCTATAAAAATCTTGTCAGCTTATTAAAAATACTTAAATTTGCAATCCAATTAAGGCGTCGTGGCCGAGTGGCTAGGCTGGGCTCTGCAAAAGCTCCTACAGCGGTTCGAATCCGCTCGATGCCTCCAAAAAAACCTAAGCATTTCGCTTAGGTTTTTGCTTTTCTTTAACACTTTCTTAAGTATAAATTCATGTATCTTTGTGCATATAAGTTTATTGAATGAAAATATACCCAATTGAAACAGGAAACTTTAAGTTAGATGGTGGTGCCATGTTTGGCGTAGTTCCTAAGGTTTTATGGCAACGCACAAACCCGGCCGACAGTAATAATTTAATTGATATGGCACTTAGAACTATGCTTATTGAAGATGGTGACCGGCTTATTTTAATTGATACTGGAACCGGTAGTAAGCAGCCCGATAAGTTTTTTAGTTATTATTACTTTTTTGGAAATTTCACACTCGACTCTTCATTAGCAAAATACGGTTTTCATAGAGATGATATTACCGATGTTTTTCTAACACATTTGCATTTTGACCATTGCGGCGGAAGTATTCAATGGAATAAAGATAGAACAGGTTACGAGCCAGCTTTTAAAAATGCTAAGTTTTGGAGTAATAAAAACCACTGGAAATGGGCAAATGAACCTAATGTTCGGGAAAAAGCTTCATTTTTAAAAGAAAATATCAACCCAATTGAAGCAAGTGGACAATTAAATTTTGTAAATATACCTACAAATGATTTTGTTCAAAATTCAGAATTAGGCTTCAATATTTTATTTGCGGATGGACATACCGAAAAGCAAATGATTCCACACATTCAATACAAAGATAAAACGATTGTTTATGTTGCTGATTTATTGCCAACAGTAGGGCATATTCCATTGCCATATGTGATGGGTTATGACACACGTCCGCTATTAACCATGGATGAAAAAGCAGCATTTTTAAACAAAGCAGCTGATAATAATTACTTGTTGTTTTTTGAGCATGATGCTACTAATGAATTATGCACCGTAAAGCACACTGAAAAAGGAGTACGATTAGATCAAACCTATAAATTTAACGAAGTTTTTAATTAAAAATAAAAAAATGAGAATATTTAAACCAATGTTTGTAGCAACACTTACAGTTGTTACTTTAGCGAGCTGTGGTTCTGTAAAAAATGTGATAGTACCAACTATGGATACGGCTGTTACTATGGTAGCAAAAAAAGGAATTATCAATGAAGAACAATCTAACCAATGGGCTCATGCAGATTTAGTATTGGACACTATTCCTGGGATGAGTGTAAATAAAGCGTATCAATTTTTAGAAGGTAAAAAAGGGGTACCTGTTATTGTTGCTGTTATTGATTCAGGGATTGATATTGAGCATGAAGATTTAAAAGATAATATTTGGACAAACCCAAAAGAAGTAGCTGGAAATGGAATAGATGATGATAAAAATGGTTATGTAGACGATATTCATGGATGGAATTTTTTAGGAGGTAATGGAGTAGCAGCTCCTGAACAACTCGAAATTACACGTCTTGTTGCTGAAATGAATCCTCGTTTTAAAGGTAAAACAATCGAAACTATTAGCGAAAATGAAAAAGCTGATTTCGAAAAATATCAAGAATACTTGAAAGCTTATGAAGCTTCTTCTAGCAGACATTTTAAAACAATGGATCGTATGGTTCAAATAGGGGATAATTTTAATGCAATTAAAAAATTCTTAGGAAAAGATACGGTTACTATTGAAGATTTACAAGCAATTAAAACGGAAGACACTACTTTACAAGCTCAAATAGGTGACATTTTAGGGTTAATGGCTAGAGGTTTAGACGAAAAAGCATACCTAGAATATTATGAAACTCAAAAGAAAAATAGAAATTATGATTTTGATTTTGATGGAAGAGCACTGGTTGGAGACAACCCAACTGATATTACCGATACAAATTATGGAAATAACTACGTTTTAGGTTCTAAAGATGATGAAATTCATGGTACGCATGTTTCAGGAATTATTTTAGCAACGCGTAATAATGGTGTTGGTATGAATGGTGTTGCTAATAATGCAAAATTAATGGCAGTAAGAGCAGTACCAGATGGTGATGAACGAGATAAAGATGTTGCTTTAGCAATTAGATATGCTGTTGACAATGGTGCGAAAGTTATAAATATGAGTTTTGGTAAAAACTGGTCGCCAAATAAAGAATGGGTTTTTGACGCCATAAAATACGCAGAAAAGCATGATGTTTTACTAGTACACGCAGCAGGAAATGACGGTAAAGATATTGATGTAAAACATAACTGGCCAAATGATTCAGCTGATAAAGTACTTGAATTTGCTGATAATGTATTAACTATTGGTGCTATGAGTATTAATACTGATGAAAACTTACCAGCATCTTTTAGTAATTACGGGAAACAAAATGTTGATATATTTGCGCCAGGTGTTCAAATTTACTCAACGTTTCCAAAAAACGAATACAAAAAAATTAGTGGGACATCAATGGCTTCTCCTGAAGTAGCAGGTGTAGCAGCTTTGGTAAGATCTTATTATCCACAATTATCAGCAAGTCAGGTAAAACATATTATTATGAATTCTGGAACTAAATTAGATATGGATGTACTATTACCTGGATCTAAATCGCAAGATAACCCTGAAGGTAAAAAAGTGAAATTTTCTGAATTATCTATTACTGGTGCAATAGCAAACGCTTACAATGCGTTGGTTTTAGCCGATAAAATGGTGAATAAATAAGTAAATAATTACCCGTTGTGCATTATTATAAATTTCGTCAATTCGAGTGAATTTCAACCTCTATTAGGGTTGAAATTAGTATCGAGAATAGAAATTTTATGATAAAGAGTAGTTCTCGATACAATTTTTTATCAAAAATCACTCGATCTGACGTTGAGATTATAATAATAATACATAATGCACAACGGGTAAATAATTATAATATTTTGTTAAAAAACACACGCTGTAACGCGTGTGTTTTTTTGTTTGTAGGAGTTATGGCTATATTGCACAAAATAAACAGTTATAATGAAAA
>Ga0316202_10001017_pt1 | contig 24301 bp, 35 predicted proteins | sample 3monrhotite_MG_FD_204934 | JGI IMG/M metagenome (GOLD analysis project Ga0316202, IMG submission 204934) | Microbial mat bacterial communities from mineral coupon in-situ incubated in ocean water Damariscotta River, Maine, United States -... | ecosystem: Environmental > Aquatic > Marine >... | reverse complement strand
CGCGATAGCTAGAAGGATGGCGGTGTATGGGTTGCCAACCGCACCGTCGGCCTCGCTCTCGCCTCTTTCGCAAAACTCCCGGATATCCTCGACCCTTTGGCGAAGCTCGCAGAGTTGGTCGGCCACAAATTCCGCGTGCTGGATATGGATTTCAATGAATGGGTTGGTGCTGGGCATCACGCCGCCCCAATACGAAGCGTCGCAGCCTTGCCCACGCTGAAGCCTTCAAGCTCCTGCCCTGCCGCTTCTAGCTCCTTCACCTTCTCCAGGGCTAGCTTCCGGTCCACCCTCCGTGCCGCCGGCTTCGGGGGGAGGAACCAGTCTAGCGGCCACTGCGCCAAGTCATCCGGAGCCACCAGCACATCCCGCTCAAACCCGGACACCTTGTGCACCTTACCCCAGGCTCGACACCCCTTCCCGAGCTTCCCGCCATTCATCAGGCGGACGGCGCCGAGTAGCCTGTCCTTTGCGTAGGCGACGTTGGCCTTGGCTTGCTTCTCCCTTGCTGCTGCCATCTCCTTCACCTCTTTGTGGCGCGCTGCTCTTGCCTCGCACTGCTTCACGTAGCGCACGAGGAGGTCAACCCCGTTGTGCCCCGCTGTGATGGCGAGGTCTATGGCAGCCTTCACCGCATCTTCATCGGCCCCCTCAAGCTCCAGCGCCAGGATGTAGGCAACGTCGTCAGCCGCCCGTAGTGCGTCGGCGACGGAGGGCCCCTTCTTATCGTTCTGTTTGCTCATCATGTCCTCGTGGGTGCGTTAGCAGATTGATGTAGTGCCCTTCGGCTGTGCCTATCGGGCGCTCAATGATGACCAGGCTTTCGCTGGCTCGGGTGATGGTCGTGTAGTAGGCGCGCATCTCGTCGGCGAAGGCTTCAGGCTTACGGGCGGAGGGTATCCAGCCGGTGTGCTCGAAGACCATCACATGCGCGTAGGCTGTGTTGCGTAGGGTGTGGGGTAGGTGAAGGTGCACGGCGTTGCGGTGGATGAGGCATTCATCCCCGGCGATGCTTGTCTCCCAGATATGGTTCCATGCCAGCCGGATGGCGTCCCGTTTCGCTGGCTCCATCCCAGGGAAGAGGTCGAGCGGGTGGGTGGCGTCACGAGCGAGCGCTTCAAGACGGAGCGCTGTCATTCGCCCATCCCCCCTTACCCTTTCCAAAGCCTTGAGCTTCACGGGGTCATTGAACACACCCAGGAGCGCAGCTCGCGCAGCCCATAGTGCAGCATTGGTGGCTGGCTCAAGCGCTGGATGCCATGCCTTGGCTGGTGCACTGCGCACCCATGGGATGCCTGCGTTCGTGAGCTCCAACTCCTTCTCGTCTAGCTGCTTGTTCCGCCGGCACACAATCGCTTGCCCTCGGACCACACCGTCGAGCCACTTGTTACCTTGGAGTCGCCGCACAACCCCCGGCTTGTTGCTGCCGACAGCATCCCGAAACACCCGCGTTCTTGCACCACGGATGAGCCGGTTAGCCACGTCCATAATGGATTGCGGACAACGAAGAGAAGGGGACAGCACACGGGCCTTGCCCTTGCTCTTGCCCTGCTCCGCCCTCACCCACAGCACCCGCAGCCATGTCGGGTCACAGCCTCCGAAGCCCATCACTCGCTGGTTGTCATCGAAATAGAGGAAGGTGAAGGTGTCCTCGCCCACCGCTTCAGCCACCATCATCACGTCAAGCGGCGCCATCTCTTGCGCAGCGTCAATGATGACCACCTTGTACGGCCTGATTCTTTCGAGCGCCCTTGTCTGTAGGTCCACCATGTCGGCGGCGTTGCCTGCTGCCTTCTTCGCACCCTCAACAGCGCGGACGTAGCTGTCCATCTCGATGAGGGTTGGAGGCTTCGACTGCTTGGCGAGGTCGACCAGCCCGGCAGACAGCTCCCTTCTGCCTCGCCTCCGGATGAATCGGTAGTGCCAAGCCAGGCGCTCCGAGTCGATGTCGAGATTGTTGTGCTTCACATACCAGGCGGCATACGTGAACTCTTCCTCGGGGAACTGTATCTCCTCATCCGAGGGGGACAGCGCCTTCGCCCACGCTTGTGCTGACGTGTAGACGGTGGCATCGGCCTTCAGGTCTGACGGCATCTCGGGTGCCCCGGCAACAGAGCGCCCAGCCGCTGGCCCTATGTAGAGCACCGCCGCCTTGCCGTACCGCTGCTGCCACTCGCGTAGCTTCTCGATACTCTCGTGGGTCTTGCCTGTACCCGGCCCGCCGTACACCAGCCGCGCACCAGCAAGCCGGGCAAGGGTGGTGGCTGGCTTGTACTGAACCCAGGTGGGAGGCAGGATGTTGAGAGGCTGTCCCTCGCTGTCGCTGTAGTCGAGCTTCATCGGAGCAGTGTGGCTGGGACGCTCATCCCCAACTGTGAGCACAGCCGGGCAAGCACATCCACATCCCACTTGTAGGCCCGCGCCTTCTCTTTCCACCCCTTCTCTCTGAACCGGTAGGGGTCCGCTCGTAGGTGGGTGAGTGCACTCCTCACAACCTGGGGCGGGTGATTGAACTCGGACGAAGCCCGCTCGTAGAATGGGGCAGCGCTGATACAGACAATCAGCTCGCCCGTCTTCCCATTCCGGCGCAAGACCGGGAGGCCGGCACGGAAGCTACCCACGCTCCACTTTTGGATATCCCCCAGCACCAGCGAGGCTACGTTCCTCACATAAGGGGTCCGCAGGAAGTCTTCGTCGACAGCGCCGGCAAGGGTGCCTTCGATGAGCTTTCGCCATGCTGCTTCTGACGGGGGCTTCCCGAGCAGGTGGTTGGCTTCGGCTAGGACCATCGAGCGGAAGGTGGAGGGGTTCGTCAGTTGCTTTGGGGTCAAGACAACCTCGGCCCCATCCACTGTCAGGAGGTAGAGCACTCCGGACCCACGACCCACCCGCTTGAGGCGGAGCCTCCGTAGTAGGTCGAGGTATTCAGCAGAGCAGCCGCCCATATCTAGCTTCTTCGCCTCTTCGGTGATGATGCTACGCACCGTCCTGCGAAGACGAACCCCTGCGCTAGGCCACTGACTCATGACACAGCGATGCACGGCACCCAGGTCCAGCTCGCCATCGGCAGCCATCGCCTCCAGCAGCGGCCGAGCTTGCGCCCGAGCTACAGCAGAGCGGCTCCACTTGCTGTTGACCCCCTCGATATCAGGAAGGGTTAGGTTGGTTATCATCGGCCCCCTCCTGTAGTTTGGCTATGATGTGGTCCGCCATGTTGATGCAGTTATCCCAACTCCCCCTGTACCCAGCGGCTGTGGCTGCTCGCTCAAGGGCGCCCTCCCACGCGCCAAGGGCCATGGAGATGTCGTTGTACCCGATGCCATCGATTGAGCGTTGGACCTCCGCGCTCTGCACGTCGTCATACTCTCGGCACCGTGAGGCAAGCCGCTTGTTTCGGCGCTGCTCCATCTCAAGCGCCGCCGTCGCTTGGGCTAGCTTGGCCCTTAGGGTTTTGTTCGCACGGCGGGCACCGGCTAGGCGCTCGACAGCACCGTCGCCGTACATCCGTCCCTTCAAATCGTTGGCGTCCATTGTCTTCCTCTGTCCTGTGTTGTTACTTGGGGAGCCGGCCCATTACGACATCGATAGCGACATCGCCCTTGGTGTTGAGCCAATGCGCCATCTGCCGCAGCCCCTCCGCCGTCTGCTTGTCGGTGGTTGGCCTGTTCTTGCTGCGTAGCCACTGGTCAAACTTGCCAGCGGGCACCTTGTAGTCCTCAAGGATGGTGTTGAGCGCTCGCCGTGCGTCGGCGATATCCTTCGGGCTCTCCCCTTGTGCTGGCGCCTTGGCTGCGGCCCGCTGTTGTCGTCGGCCCCCTTGCGGTTCGTCGTTGCCCCCCATCTCCTCCGCTGCTGTCAACTCACACCTGGTGTACTGGCGCAGTGCTCGTGCGATGGCGCGGGTCTCCGCCATGCGCAGCATGTGAGGGATAATCATACGCCCAACGTTGCTTGGGTCTGCATCTCCATGCCCCTCGTAGGTGCCCGCCTCCCCGGTGACGGTGGCCTTGAACTCAAAGCGATTCGCCTCACGGTCGGCGAAGACAAGCTCCGTCTTTGTCCCGCTCCAGCCCTGCTCATCGGCGAGCATCACCAACCCTTTGTAGGTGATGAACGCTTTGCCCTTCAGGTCTAGAATCCACTTGCGTTGCCGCATCTCTTCGATAGTCATTGCCATAGCTTCTCCCTCTCGATACACTCAAGATGAAGGCGCCGCACAAAGGTACGGTCACCCGGTTTGTCCTGCGATAAAACTTGTGGACCCAGCCCCAGCCAACACTCATAGGCTCATAGCATTGGCCGGGCTGTATCCCCCTTCCTTACTCTTCGCTGGACCCAGCTTCCATGGGTCCACTATCCAGTACCTGGTCTGGCTGCAACCCCAGCTCGTCGCAAATCTCTAGGAACTTGTCCTCTATCCCTATGATTTGCAGATACATAGCGTTGACGGCCAACTGTCGGTGCTCTTGCGGCATCTCGGCGAGCTTATCCCTCATCGCCCGAGGCACAGCGCCCGCCGCAACCTTGGCAAGGGAACATCGTCCAACGCACGCCCGTTGTAGTCGGTTGGCTATCATCGGCGCTGGCTGTCCGCACACCACACACCCCACACCTGGCAGTAGCTCCACCTTGGCTAGCGATACCTTCGGTGGGTCGGCTGCTGTCGCCCGACATCGCCACCGGTCAAGGCGATTCCATCGGCCGTCATCCCCCATTGGGTCGCTCCCACCCGAAGCAGTGGCGCACCCAGGCTTCGCGGTACGTGTTTATCGGTGGGCCGAAGATGCTCTCCATCCTAGCGCATAACTCCGGCGTTACGTCAAGGGCTAGCGCCATAGACTCTACAGACACGCCACACAGCACCCGCAGCGCCCATAGCTGGGTGGATAGCTGGTGCCTCCGGCGAAGGCATTCGACAAGGTTCCCTGCCACAGCAGCGCTATCTGCAATGTCAGAGACCCTAGCCAGCCGGTCACCCATGGCGCTCAATACATCTTCCATACTGCATACTGGTGACCAACCCGCCCGAGCCGCAGCTCTCCATCCCCAACGGCCTGCATCAAGGTGTATGCCCGACCAAGCGAAGACAACGGCTGCTTGCGGAGCACTTCCATATCGTAAAGCCGGCGCACCAGCATCGGCAGTACAAACGCTGTAGCCAGCGGCTCCGTGCCCTCCTGTAGTTCCTGGGTCAGCCGCCGCACCTCCGCTTCCGCAGCGTGCTCATCACTCAATCGCATAACTTTACTCATGTTCAAGCTCCCTCATCGGCACACACTCAAGCGTGCCATCGTTGTTGCGTATCGCTACCCGCGCCCAGCCCCGCAGCGACGGGAAGAACACCCCATCGCCAGCCCATACCTCGACCACACGCACAGCACCTAGTGCCGTGTCGGCTTGCTCGTAGGCTCGCCACCCATTGTCGGTGCCGAGCCAAAGCGCACGTAGTGCCTCGGCTGTCGGCCACTCAACACCCAGCGGAGGCTCGCCATTCATCGACATATCCAACCACCGCAGCTAACCCGTCCATGCACTCGAATGTAGCCGGGCTATTTCTAGCTTTGGCCGCAAGGTCGAGCGAGTGGAGCACTCGCTTAACCTCGTTGACGAGCGGGATAATGAACCGAAGGTCGCCTCTCTTATCCACCAGGTAGTGCATCACATGCCCGCGGTGCTTCGGATGTGCAGACAAGAGGCACGCAAACTGCTCGTACACTGGGAAGCCCCCATCGATAAGCACCCCTAGCTTGGCCGCTACTTTTTGAGGAAGCAACGCTGCGGTAGTCCTGGTCGGGGCGTCGCAGTCCCGACACTCCACACTGCGGTTGTCGTCGGGCATAAACCGCCCACTCCCGCCAAGCGCCATATGTCCAGGCTGGGCTAGGTTACCCAGCCCACACTCGTCACACACTAGCCTTCGGTTATTGCCCATTGTCTGTATCCCCCTTCAGCACGTTGCCCACGATACGCCTGAACGCCACAACGTTACCGTTCGGGAAGACCTCGGCATACCCGAACGATGCCACCACGATTATAGGGTCGTTGTAGTCCGCTTCGAATGGGCTACGGTCGGCCATCTCCTCGGCCAGCTCGGCCTGCAATTCGGTGATGTCTCGTGCGGTCAGTGTCGGCGTCATTGTGGCGGTCATCGTCTCTTCCTCGGCATGTTGTCTCGGATGAACTCGGCGCTCTCGAATGCGAAGGATGTTTCGTCGTAGCCTTTAGGCTCATCATCGCATCCGTCAGTCTCAAACACGACCGGCTTGGGCTTGGGCTTGGGCTTGGGCTTGGGCTTGCCGAAGATAGTGCGAGGCATCACGCGCCCCCAAACACGCGACGACGCTTCAACTCGGCGAGGATAGACCGGCGGGCGTAGATAGCCCGGTCTCGCTTGCTGCCCCTAGTCGCTGGGTTGTCGAGGTTGAGCGCATTCCATTCGAGCCGGCGCCGTAGCTGGGTAACCGTGCTGTGCTTAATCGTTGGCATGTTGTCCTCTGTGTTGTGTGCGTTAGCGTTTCTTCCGTCGGTAGCTCGCTTTCTCTAGCTCGCACTCATCCCGCCACGGGCCTATCTCCCTGGTGCGGCGCTTGCCTACCTTCGTGGTGCACGTAGCGCTTGACGCATCCACCCCCATACAGAGTGCGTTAGCCTCGGCAAACGTTAGGCCGGTCCGGATGATGCGCCGCTTGACGCCAGCCCGTTCGAAGTGGCGGACCACAAGCCAGGGCTTAAGGCTGGCGAGTTCTGCCTCCAGCCGGTCGATGGTAGCCGCTTGCCTCGCCATAATGGTGGACTGTGAGCGGACTGTAGACAGCAGTTCCCGGCCCCACAATGTGGCGGCAGCCAACTCTTCTATTGTGGGTGTCTTCACGGCTGGTCCTCCCTTGGCACCGCGACACCGATAGCAGCGAGGTCTGCCACCATCACAGCGTGCAGCTTGTCGGCCCTCTTATCAAGCAGCACAGCCAACTCTTCGCGCCCCATTGCCTCGGGGCCTTCACCCATCGGCGCGTCCTCACCAGGTAGCGCCCCGTACACCATTGTACTCCGAAGGTGCTTCTGATAGTCCTCTTTAGTCTGCCCGTACCGGCTTGCATATCTGACTTCGTAGGCAGGCGCGCCATGGCTGATGTAGTGGCTCGGGTGGATATGGTCGGCCCAGTACAGGGTATTCGCCTTGTAGTGCATCGGTGTTGCGGTGTTGTCCGCAAGATGCCAGCGAATGGTGGCGGCAACGTCCGGAAAATGCTTGGCAACTTCGTCGTGCTGCATCCCTCCAGAGCATTCACTCCGCGCCCCGTTCCTGCCGATGCGGTCGATAGTTGCGGTGACCGAGTAGTAAGGCGCCTGGTTGTTGCGTTTCGCGAAGTCTAAGTCGAACCCAAACGTCACGGTAATCTCAAACTTGCGACGCCCTTCGGTGTATGTTGCGGTGCGTTCTTGCATGTCTTCCTCCTTCAATGCTGTTGTTGTTGCTAGCTCCGAGTCAATGGAGCTGGTGCGTTAGGCCATAGCTAGGGTAATCTGATTGTATACCTCTGCAACGTCTTCACGTTCCATGTCGGCGCACCCCCCATCCTCATCCACCGGGGAGCGCTCGCTAAACCCGGGCTTGTAGCCCAGCGAGCACATCACAGCATAAGCCTCGGACCACATTCCACCATGGTTCTCGGCGCACCACCAGTAGAGTGCATCGGCCAGCGCGAAGACGACACCCAGGTCATAGGCGAGCTCTTCGTGCTGCCTCGTGTCATCGTCCTCTTTATCGGTGTCGATGATGGCGGCTAGGTGCTGGATGGAGAAGTCGAACCCCTCCGGCAATTCGTAGATTGACTCGATGTAACGTGTCATGTTGTCCTCTTGTGGTGAGTAAGCCTCGGCAGCGCTGCGGTTAGGCAGCGCTGCGGGCGCTTACTCATCAGAGCTGGGCGCACCCACCCGACATGGTATCGGCGAAGTACGGGCCGTCATATCCCTCCGAGGGTTGCTCCTCTTCACGCTGCCATGCGTCAAAGTCGTCGGCGCATGTTCGACATACGTCCTCGGTCTCATCTCCATCTTCGTCCGTGTAGACAACCACCGTGTATGTGGCGGTCGCCTTGACTCCATTCTCTTCGCACCATCGGCAATCTTTTACGGGCATATCAGCTCCAATGTTGACTCTCGAGCGTCGCTCTCGACTTCCGGGAAATGGTGGGTTTCTTTGATTCGCTTAGAGTAGACAATTCGCCCACCCCAGCTCGGTCTCTAGAATTCCCGCTCAATGGCGAGCATGATGTCTACGCCTATACCTACTGCGAGGAGGGTCAGGAAGGCGGGGACGAAAGCGTATGTGAAGGCGATGGCGAACATGATAGCTCCGTGTGTGTTGCGTCTTGAAGCAGCGTCTGCATGTCATTCGCTGTCGACACCAACAATAGAACATCATTCCCGAATATAGGCTCGTCAACGAAATGTCAAGCCTCGGTATGGATGGTTTGACGGGAATAATCAAGTGCAAGAAAGTTCAACCGTGACCCATGCAGGCCAGTACACGCCCCCTCGCCAATAGGATGAAGCAGGGGAGCTATCTAACCACGCACGCGCAGAGTCCCAACAACGCGCTCGAGCATTCTTACGCGCGCACGGGAACTTTCTTACGCGCGGGGGTACCGACCAAAGAGGGGGCGTAGTCATATACAGATAAACCACGATTCAAAACTCAACCCCATTTCCAATAAAGCATGGACCCACCAAACGCTCGACCGTCTCCATAGAAACAGCCGCCCCATTTTCAGTTCAGGAGGTAGCTTTTCTCATTCCAGATAGGTACTTTTTCGCTAATACGAGAAAACCGGCACGAATGCTTTGGAATCATCGTAGTTAGGTTTTCGATAGAAAGGGGATGGATAGACTTGGAATAGGTAGGAAGAGAAATGATGCAGAGTAGAGGCTTGAACTATCGTGACCCTACCATCAGAGGGCCGCCAATCACCGAGCCGGGTCACTCCCTCTGTCCATGCCGACCGACCATCCCCAGTGTAACAAGCAATTTCGAGGGTTTGAGGGTGAGGCGAGGATTGTGCAGCTTCAATGGTGTGCGGAATGACAATCTGCCGCAGGTCTGCCCCAACTCTGCCACATATGGCGTGACGCATTGTGACATGCTGCCTAGTTCTGCCACACTGTTATGTGGTAGGCCCCTCCGTCTGCCCGTCGTTCAGGGGGTGAACTAGTTGGTTAGGGAACGAAACGGGTTGGGGGTGGTTCTGGCTGGGGGAAAGAGGAGAGGTTGGGCGAGAACTAGTCGTAGATTTCCAACACTTCTGCCTGGACCAAGGGAAGGAGGGCGGTTATCCTATGGTAGGACAAAGGCAGAGGAAGTGATATGAGAACACGTATTGTGCTAGAGGGTGAACTAGGCCCAGATTGGGCAGAGTGGCTGGACGTTATGCCGCCCCTCCTCGGCATCAGCACCACCACCCAAAAGCGAGACTGCTGGCGGGCGACGTGGGTGAAAGACTTCGGGCGTATGGGCACCTTGTCTTCCGAATACATCGTCGACGCGAAGGGGAAAGCCCTGCTGGAAGCCCTTGCAGAAAGCGGGAAGGAAGCGTACTTCAGCGACGTGCTAGGGAAGCACTCCGAGTTCACTATCGGGTTTGACTTCACCTTCGAGCCGGAATGGACAACCGAGGTTGACCACCTCGGGTTCGCCTACGTCAACGGACTAGACCCGGTAAATCAGTTCCTTAACGATGCGCGGGCAGCCCTCGACCTTGATTGGGATGTGAGAATCACCTACGATGCGTTCCTGGCCTGGGCCCGGCTGCCCGCCGCTGGGGGTGAGTGATATGAGCATACTATTTGCTGACCGTGTAGCCAAACTTGAGGCTCGCCAGAAGAAGACCGAAGAGAAGCTGGACGCCCTAGCTGTTCACGCTGGAAATATCGTCACCACGGCGAAGGTCGCAGCAAACTCGCTTGAGCGGAGGGTTGACACCAACACCGAGACCATGGCTCGCCTCATGGACCGGATGGAATACTGGGAGCACGAGGGCATCCCGCTCGCCAAGGCAGACGAGAAGGCAGCGAGGGTGGATGCTGGCAACGCCGCTGTGCTTGATGCCATGAAGGCTCTGCGGGCGGAGGTCGACGCCAATGCCGCGATGATTAAGGCCCTCACCAATGATGGCGGGCGTTTTGAGGGAAGAATTGGCGAGGCCCACAACGCCATCGTGGGCCTCAATGTCCAGATAGCCAACCTGCAAAAGCGTGTGGCCGTATCCCTCACCGACTCCAGCACGGCTCGGCGGGTGTCTCAAGGGATGGCAGCCAGGCTAGCCGAAGCCGAAAGGGAGCAACGCGAAGAGAGCCAAAAGAGGTTCGACGCCTACTCGGCTAGAGCCCGCGCGGCTCACCTCGACTCCGGGTGGAGTCATGGGGTCTGGGAGCACCAAGGCTCCGGTCGGATGAAAGTCATCCCTTGCGACTGGATTTCGGACAGCCTGTACGGCGAAGTGTACTGGCTGGGCATTACGGACGATGGAGTGATGGCCCTTAGCGTGGATGTCGACGCCACCTTGGGTTGGGCACTCGTGGACTCTCTTGATGTGGACAACAGCCGCCCTGCTGTGGCCCCTCCTCCAAGCGTGACGCAGGACTCCGAGGCAGTGAAGGTCGAGCTGGCAAGCGTCGCCGAACGCATGGGGCAGCTCGGCACCAAAGAGCTCGAGCGGGTGCGGCTGCGGTGGATGGTCGCGGTCATGGACCGCTTGGACGCCATTAATGCTGGGCTGAATGACGCGGCGTCACCGTGCGGCACCCTTGACAGAACACTACTAGAGTAGTTAGGGGCTATCTGATTGTTGGCTTGGTAGCTTAGCGGGAGAGCAACGGCAGGCAAGGGTCGCTCCCTTGTAGTCGTGGTCGCTGGTTCGAATCCAGCCCTCGCCATAAGGCTTAGTAGCTCAAAGGCAGAGCAAGGGGATAACCCCTGACGCTGGTTCGATTCCAGTCGTGGCCGCTAGACGAGCCTTCCCGTGACTCCAAGAGCGGGAAGGCTTCGTCATTGGAGAAGCAATGACCGTAGCCATGCTCATCCTCCTTCTTTCCCCAGCCAACGCGGCTATGGGACCATACGACGCTCCCGAGCAAAGCGCCGTATGGAGAGAGTTGAGCTACCGAGTTGAGGTCGGTGTGGCGAACGTATCTCCGCCTGGGTCTTCCGGCCAGATGCGGAGTGCCCGCTCTGCTACACCCTGCGGTTCTTCTTCACCCAAGGCGATTCGGGTGAGTTCGTCGCGTAGGGTTCGATTCCTCACCAGGAGGCGACGATACTCAAGCCCCAAAGCAACCATAAAGGTCAAGAGGATGAGCAGGTTTAGGGAGAGGGTGAGGGCTAGTTCTGGCTGGGTTGTCATGTCACCAACCCCCTTTAACCACAGTAGGGCCGCCACATGTTGTGGTAAAACGGGAGGCAGCCTCAACAGCTAACTCGACTAGCGCCCCGGTCGGGATTGTTGCGTCACCCACTGTCGCGTGGAGGGCGCCGATAGCCACCTGGGCCCCGCTGCCGATAGCCCCAAACCCGCATTTGTGAGGGTAAAGCCCACCGGACCCGCATACCTCCCACACACCTTCAGGGCCTACGATGAGAAGACCCGCCGGGATGCTCCAAAGCCCGTCTTCCCCCAAAGCCCCGTGCCCTGCCGCCTTCGCTCTGGCGATGAAATCTGTAGCTATAGTGGAGGGGCTAGCTGGACCACCAGTAGGCAGGCAAGCATTGAGCGCCGAAGCCCCAGCCAGCCCAACGCAGTAGGCTCCTATCCGGTAAAGTTTCGTATCGACATACAGGGCGGGCCCCTCCCCCACCATGGTGTCGCAAGCGATAGCATAACCGTGGGCGTTCGATACTCCAGCAATAACGGTCATTCCGGCCATCCTTCGCGGTCCTTGTCTATTCGATACTGCGCTCCCGCTGGCTGCTTCTCCAGCCACGCCGACAGGAGCAAGCCGTGTGTTCGGTAGGCAATCTTCCCGGCCCAACGGCTAAGGCCCCAGACGATAAGCTCTCCGCTGGCGTTGTAGTCGACCCGGAAGAAGCCTACGGCTCCAAGGCCAGAGCCGAACGCCACGTAGTAGCCTGGGCCTATCTCGTGAGGCTTGACGGTAATTCGCTTACGGCTCATGGCCCATCCCAGACGAATCCGATGCCATGACGGCTGGGGCGCCAGCCCATCTTGGCTAGCACGGATGTGTGTGCCCTCGACACTGCCGAAGGCTCCGGCCCGGATATGATGCGCCCAGAGGATGAGGCTGTCATTGCGGGCTCGTGTGGGTACCACGAGAAGATGGTGAGCCCGGCTTGGAAGAAGTCGTAAAACTCCATCCCCTCCGAGACTTCGCCGGCTATGGCTTCTGCCGCCTCCTGGGGAGTCCAATCCTCGATGACTTGGGCGACAGCGGTGTCCAGAATAGCCTTTCTTAGGCTGGGCTCGGTGTCTGGCTGGGCTGGCTGCGTATGGTCTGGAGTAGGCGCCACCAACTCCTCGACGAACAGGGTTACGCTAGCCCCGGCTGGGTGGAATTTGCGGCGGGTGACTACGCAGCCGCCGCGCAAGAAGACCTCGTCCCCAACCCGTGGGATATCGAGCCCCTCCCACACGCCGGAGAGCATCTCCAACTTCCCTCGAAGCACGTATTCGACTTCCATTATACCCCCTCGCTAACATGACAATTCCAGCAACCACCCCCGCCTCCGCCGCACATTTCGCATTGCGTGAAGGCGCCAGGGGCTTCCGAGAAGTGGATGAAGTCGACACTGACCGCCCAAGGCTCCGGCTTTTTGATGGCCGACGTGGCCCCCCTTATGCTGTAGGAGGGCTCGTTGTGGCGCCCAGTATCGGCGCCGATGACCCAGGGTTCATCCTCTGATGGCCTGCGAAAACCTGGCGGATACTCCAGGCTGAAGATGGCTCCGTCTACAGTACACCCAAGCCCGCAAGCAGGTCCAGAATGGCGCCCACTGCATCGTGGCGCGTGTTTGATTTCCATTGTCCTTCCTGTCCTCGTGTTGCTGGTGAGCCTAGAAGAAGCTCATCATGTAGTCGATAGCCATCAGCGCCTTCTCAGGCACTGCGTTGTGTGGTACCGCTACACCCATTCGGGCCCAGAATTCTGCCAGCGCTTCCATAGTCATGTCGCACTCCGTTCTGCGGTTGACTTGGTGTTGACCCATCTGTGGGCCTGATTCCCGGAGCGCCAGACCTTCCCAGGGATTGGCTCACGGACCCACCCTGATTCTGCCATATGGACAGCTGCGCCCCCGCGTGGACACGCCCACTTCTCCCACCGCTGTATCAGCGTAGAGCCTGACCTAGTCAGGCTGCGGCCCCCGTGCCTGCCGTTGCTGTAAGAGCTTGCCCTGGCTCCGGATTCGTCCGTAAAGACGGGACGACGAGCCCTTGTCGTAGGGGTCCACCCGGAGCACTTGTAGACATGTCCGGTATGCCCCAAGCCCTCATCATGGTAGGTCACCAATACGGGCCACCGCCCCCGGTCTATCAGGGACCTCATTTGCCTCCGCAGCGGCTTGCTTATGTGGCGAAGGCGGCGGGCCTCGCGCGGTCTCGCCGCCATTCTAGACAATGCCAAGACCCCGGCGGGCTCCTCTGGGCAGACCGAGCGAGCAGCGCCCGGCGCTGGGGGTTGCCAAACATAACAGGCAACCAACGCCCCCCCTTCATGGACCCCGAAGGCGTAAGTAGCCGATGCCCCTACACTAGCATAGGCGTGGTGCGCCAGGATGAGGGGACGAGCCTCTGTCAGGGAGATTGCTCGAATATCGAATGACGGAGCCCTTTGCCCGCTCACATCTCCCCCATCATCTTCTCAAGTCCCGCGGTCCCGTCCTCGATAGCTGAAAGAGCCTTCGCCCAAGCCTTCGCCTTCCCCTCTGACTCTTGCAGTTCCGCAAGGTGGATGCGTTGCAGCCGCTCAAGCATGTGAGCCGCAGCGTGGGCCACAACCGCGGTAGCTTCGTAGCCTACAGCCTGCACGAAATACTCGATGACACCAGACACCTTCGCGCAAATCTGGATTGACAACTCTTGGGTGATGCCAGCCGGTGCGACAGAGAATGCCCGACGGCGCCAGGTGAAGCTAGACGCGTAGACGAGCCCAGCACCAGCGAGCACTTCGATGATGTCAGCACAGCGCCGCTTGCCGTAGCGGTTCGTCAGGTCTGCCTCGTGGGCCGGAAGGCTTGCGTAGAGTCCGTAGACCTCGCTCTCCCCAAACTCCCCCGCCAGGCCGTCTACAGGCTCCATAGAGGGGAATGACTTGCCAATCCACGAGCGGGGCCAGTAGTGAGGCCGAGGGTGTGGCTTGACTCTGTAGGGAGAGCCGCCGGGCTCGGTGGGTATCTTGTCTGGCCTATGCATCGGAGAGTTCCATCCAAGCCTCCACCATGCTGGCCACAGCCCCTCGAACCTCTAGGAGCGCTTCATTCTGTGCTGCTGACGGGTGCCGCTCGGCCAACTCCGATACGTCCAGGCCCCCGATGTTTGGATGGACCCGGAGCGTCCATACTTCCGGGTTGTCGCGGTGCCTGACGATGGAAAGCCTGACCCCACCAAGGGTGCACGTCCACGCCCTTGCCCTGGCGTTAGGCGATTCCCCTTGTCGTCTCGAAGTAGTGTCTCGCCATTTGATTCCGTTCATCTTCCTCTCAATTCGGATTCGGAGCCGGCGGCTCCCCTCCGTCGTTGCCTGGTGCCCGAGTCCCCTGGGCGCCAGTGACAGTTGGTTCCTGACTCGGCGGTTGTTCCGCTCTTGCCTGGACTGTCTGTTGCGCGGCTTCGAGTAGTTCCGTGTCGAAGTCGTACTCATTGACTATCACGCCAAGCGATGCCAGTGAGAATGGGGTGCCCTCGTTGACAAGCTGTGACATAAGCGGGAGCATCTGTGCGAAGTTGGTTCGCCTCACGGAGCGGCTTACCGGAGTCTCCCCACGGTCTGTTGCCCGGTAGGTGAACGAGCCGTCTAGTGAGCGGGCAGTGACGACAACCGGCTTCTTCCCGTGCATCAGCACCGGCATCTCGCGGTTTGCCGTTAGGTCCAGCCGAAGCATCCGGGTGTAGACCTCGCAAGCGCTCTCGATGGACTCATCCCGAACCAACGCCCGCTCGCCGAGGGAGCTTTGGGCGTACTGGACGACGATGCCCACTTCGGTAGCTGTCGCGCCGGTTGTCTGTCCGCGCATCTGTGGGGCGAGGATTGCGCCTTGGATGTCCCCCTCAATCGCCCTGGCGTGGTTGTCGTGGTTGTAGACGACGGGAGCAACAGGTAGGACCCACATGTCTTGCTTGCTTCCGTTGAACTCAAGCGCCCTTCCGTCCTCCCCGCTGGCGTAGCCCTCTCGGAACTCATCGTCTGCCTTGCCCTTCCGGGTGACGATTTGCCTAGCGTCCTTCCGGACTGCGGTGGCCATCCGGCTTCGGAGTGCCGCCTTCTCCCGTACTTGGTCGAAGATGGAACGGACCACGCTGTATCCGCGGTTGGGGCGCTCTACGTCGGGGTCGTACAGGATGGGGATAATAGGCACAAGCATCCGGTCATCCATCGTTCGGATGGGTGCACGGCTCACCATGAGTACAGGGTCTCCCGCCGAGTGCTCGGAGTAGATGACGAGCTCGCGGTTCGTCACGTCCCAATACTCAATAATCTTGACCATCCCGTGGCCTTTCGGGCGGGTCGCGCGGGTGAAGTAGCCGGCCGCAATCTGGTTGCTGACACTCTCTCCGCCGACGCCGAACGGGACGTAGCCTTCCTGGTCCCGAGCTTTGTCTTCGCTAAACTTCTTCTTCAGCCGCTTTGAGGCAACGCCGATGGGCTCCCAATACTGGATGCCCCAGAAGCGGGAGTCTTTGAACCGAGAGACACCGCGGTCTACCAGGACATCGGGGCCGCGCATAGCAATCGGACGAATCCTGGTGGGGCCCCAATTCGACGAAGCGGGAGCAAGCCGGATGAAGCTCACACCGGAGAGCAGGGACATAGTGTTTGCGTATCGCCACTCCTTCCGGCCTAGAGAGAGGAAGGCGTTGTTTGCGGCCTCGACAGAGTCCCGTTCGCCGTAGTTCGGGATGATGGGGGTTGCTGTTATCTGCGGGTTGCGGCTGAAGAGTAGACCGTTAAGCCCTTGAACGTAGGTGAGGGCGTCGGGCACCTCAATCCTTAGGTCGTTCTTCTTCTCGGTCACGTTGCCGTGTTGGTCCCGCGGGTCGCGCCATAGCTTCTGCCTATAGGCGTCGTGGTATCGCCGAACCTCCGGGCCTACGACATTCCAGTAGGCTTCGTTGGAGTTTTGCGCGAACTCGACGGCTTGCGCCCGGTCTTTATTGGTCGTCATGTCATCTCCCGGCGGGCCAGAATGGGTCTCCGCCCCGCTTGTTTCGCTCGGCAAACCATCTGGCGCTCCAGAAGCTGGGCTTGTTGAGGGACTCTGGCATCGGAACTTGAGCTAGGCCGATAACGGCAAGGCCGAAGCTAACGATGTTATCGCCGTGTGAGACCCCGTGCTCATCTTCTTCCACAGCCAGAACTATCCGCCCCTTATCGTCGACAACTAGCGCCCTCGCCTCCCGAATGGTGTGCCGGTCGAGCGTCTTGAGGTTGTGGCCCCGGATGTAGGTTCGGCCATCGTCAAAAATGCGGGGCCGGTTCTGGGATGTGGTGTGCCAGCCGTCTTTCCCTTTGTCGTCTTGGATAATCCAGGGGTAGTTCAGGTCGTGAAGGGTCTTGAGAACTACCGCTCCCCATAGGTTGCGCTCCAAGTGGATGTAGGCCCGGTACTTCATGCCTATCTCGAAGAGGAATCGCCCGAACTCCTCCGGAGACATGGTGTTGTCGCGGAACACGAAGGCTTCGTAGCCCCCCACCTTGGCCAAACCGGTTGCGGTGTGAAAGTTCTTCCCAACGCCTTGCCCGGTATCCACGCCGATGCAGTAGTTTTCGTCGTCGTCAGGGGCAGCGTAGACGGCGAGCCCTGTATCGGGAGCGTCGGTGACCTGGATGGCGGAGAAGTCGGATTCTGCGTAGAATGAGCCCTCCCCTTGGGCGTACGCGTCGGAAATACAGGCGGGAAACTCCCGGTTGAACTTCTCGACGTTGCCGATTGCCCCTATCTTCCGCCGTCGCCACCTCACCTGCCCTTCGGTGAGCCCGTATGTCTCGATGAGGGCGGATTCCTCCGCTGTGATGTCGTCGAGCGGTGGCCCGTCCACGGTATACAGCGGGTCCTTCATCCAGGGGAAGAAGAAGAAGACCCAGGGACCCTCACCTCGGCCCGCCTGGACCTTCATGACCTCGCGGTGAAGCTCATCGCCGATGTGGCTGGCTGTCGACTCGATGATGAACTGTGCGTTCTCGGTATCGAGTGAACCCATGACCGAAGCTCGGAACTCTTCGCCATCTTCGACGAATGCGAACTCCGAGAAGTGTGCGATGTCGAGGGTAGCCGACCGGCCCGCGCCCTTGCCGCCCGCAGTGATGATGGAGTACCCGGCGACGTTGCCGGCGTCGTCGACCTCTCGCTCAATCCTGCCTTGGTTGTCGATGGTGAGTTTGGGCCGAAGGGCGGGAGGCAGGTTCCGGATGAAGGTCTTAAATATCCGGCTTAGGACCTTGGTTGAGTCGGCTTTGAAGGAGAAGGTTGCCGCTTCAAAGGGCTCCGTCGCAGTGAGCCAGCGCCAGAAGATGTACCCTTGCGCCGTCGTTGAGATGCCGAGCTGACGAGCCTTGAGGACGAGGACGTTCTCTCCGCCCTTTAGTGCCTCGAATATCTCCTCCTGTTCCGGGCGCAGGTCGAACCACCGGAGCTTGTTCTTCCGGTGCTTCGTCTGAATCTTGAGGAAGCGGACGAAGAGCAGCGGGTCGTCCATCACCTCGTAGAGGCAGACTTGCCGGGGCTTGGTTAGTGCCTGCTCCTCGAAGAGCGCCTCTCGAAGCTCAAGGTACTTGGGCTGAATTGTCATCCGTCAGCCTGGTCTTCGGCCCCTCGTCTCGCTGCCTGGATTTCCTTCCACACGTCGAGGGCTTCTCCCACGCGTGCCCCGGTCTTCGCCCGGTCGTCGTCGTCAGCGTAGATGCCTTTGTTCTCCAACTCGGAGAGCTTCCCAATGGCGTTCATCCCTACAGGCAGCGGCACGAGCCGGTCTTTCGGGTGTGTGTTGGCCTCCGCTTCCATGAGGCCGCACAGCCCGATGTAGTGCAGCGCTGCTGTGGGGTTCCCTTGGGCTAGCTGCACCCGCGCGAGGCTAATCGTGTCCTCTGGCGTCGCTGCGGGGTCAAGCTCGATAGCTGGCAATGGAGCCGGCTTTGCTTTGCGTGTTGGGATGGTGGCCAAGTTCTACTCCAGTCGACGGATTCTCTCTTTGCGCGAGCGAGAGGCAGCCGCCGATGGGGTATCTTCCTTCGCCGTCTTCACTAGCCCGCTGAACTCTAATAGCCCCTGGCGTGGGTCGCTGGCGTCCATGCCTCCCGTTACCGGGGACAGCAGCTTCCCATATTCACGGAGCGCCCGCTCTTGTCCGGCAAGAGTGATGAGCTGCCGAAGGGTGTGGTAGCGCTTCTGGTAGCCCTCTTTGATTCGCCATTGTGGCTCGTAGTCCATGTACAGGTCGGGGGCAGACACCCTCCCCGGTCGCTTGTTGTCGTACTCCACCTTCTCTAGCGGGATTATCGTTCGGAAGACCTCCCACGCTGCGGGATGCCAGGCTAGCCAGGAGGTGAGGCTGGGGTCCAGTTCACGGGAGAGCTTCCGGCCGATGCCTTTGCGGGGCTCCGTCTCGGTTGCTTGGATGAAGACGGTTTGCACCATCGGGTTCATCGAGCCGAAGACAATCTGGGCTAGGTTCTCCCCAATCTTGGCGCCCTTGCCCACCATGGACAGCCGCTCGTCGGCCGCTGGCTCAAGGGTGGTCATCGTGTCGACCAGGAACTCGATGCCCTCGACCGGGGGGAGGCCAGGGAGGTAGCGGGACCACCGCACGCCCAGTTCTTCATCGTCTATCAGAGAGACGAAGGGCTTGCTGTGGCTCCAATCGCTGGTGGAGTGGACCTCCCCATCAGGGCTCTGGTGAGTAGAGTTGATGACCCTGCCGAACGCGGAGAGTCGGCCTGGATTGTCCAGAACCGAGCGCATGGTGGAGAGGTAGACGTTGCGGCGGAAGGTCCAGAAGTAGACGGCGCGAGAGATGTACTTCTTCTCCCACTTTGACATGCTGCCGTAGTCGAAGAGGGACTCTCGGCCTAGCCGGGTAGCCTCCGCGATAGGTCGACCATCCCGAATCGCGTTTATCATCACGTTGATGCGGAAGACGTTGTCGATGGTGGTGGCCATCTGGCCCCAGACGTTCTGGCGCTGCCCTGGCGATGCGAACAAACGCTTCGCTAGTTGAAAGTCTGTGGCGAGCTCGCGGCCTTTGACCTGACCCGACCACGCGGCGATGTCGTCGATGACATTCCGGGTGAGCTCGGCGGAGAGCTGCGACTTCGTTACGCCAGACTTGACCGCGATATCGCCCAGCATCTTGTTGGTGAAGACCCGCCCGTCGGGAGTTCGGATGACAACCCTCTCCGCGACTCCCGGCTTGGCGTAGCCAAACATGGTGCGGATAACATCGGCGCTCTCTAGGCTCACCGTTGCCCGCCCCGCAGCCTTCGCCCCGATGGTGTGCGCCATGATAGCGGGGGCTGTCAGCGCGTTCATTACGTGGAAGCTGACGTTCGGGAGCCATAGCCCGGAGGTCATCCCCGACTTCGCCAGGTTCGACACGTAGCCAAGCGCCTCGCTACCCTGCGCGACCATCAGCCCTTGGGTGGTATGCCCCGGACTAGGCAGCAGCCCCAAGTGGGCCAACATCCGGGCCCACCCGAGTTGCACGGCCCCGCTCATCCCGCGCGCGTTGTCGGATATGGTGGCTAGTTCTGCCTTCAGGTCCTTCACCCGCCGCATGGCTTGCTTGTTGTTCGTCAAGCCCTCGATGTCGGTGAGGTTGAGCAGCGCCGAACTCACTTGTGGGTCAAATCCCACATGGGAGCGAACGAAGTCCGCGAAGCCTCGGGGTGACTCATCGGCGAAGGAGGCCCACGCCGTGTTCATCACCGAATTCCAGTTGAGGGTGGTCGGGATGCTTTGTTCGAGCGTGTTTCGGCTACGCCAGGAAAGCCCGTGGTCGGTCACCAACTGCGCGGCTAGCCTGACTACCGCTTCAGACTTCGGCGATAGGTTTCCGCTTGAACTGACTTCATGCCGCGCTGTGTTCAGTACCTGTTTGAAGATTGACGCCGTGTCCTCCATCGTGTAGGCGTCAACAGCACGGAGAGCCGACAGATACAGCGAGCCGTAGTTCTTTCGCACGAACTCCTCTACAGCCGGGGCGGCCTCCTCTGTCATTCTTGAGTCACCGAGCATGGCCACGAGGAAGGGTTCCTTCTCCGAGTCGGCCAGCTTTTGAAGCTCCCCTTTGCTGGCGAGCATGAAGGGAAACCGCTTCTCGTACTTCTCAATCACGCCACGCACAGCCGTTCGCCGCGCCCGCACCATTGAGACCAGCGACACAGCCTTGGCGAAGTCTTCGTTGGCTATGGTGGTGAAGTTCAAGGGAAGCCCGCCACGCCCGCTGGCTAGCTCGTTGAGCATCGTGCCTTGCCCAAAGTAAGAGCTATTCCCGAGGATACCGTGAGGGTAGTGTCCGTTGTCTGCCCTTACCAGTTCGGCGATAGGTGCATCCTCAAGCGTCTTCATCATGAGCCACAGCCCGTCGAAGGCTTCTTTGTTGGAGCCGGCAGCGACAAGCCGCACGAAGCTCTTTTGGGCCCTCCTAATGTAGTCGTGCTGGACGAGGATATTGACCATATCCCCTGCGAACTTTGGCGATGAGAACTTGTTGCCCCGGACGATGTTTCCAGACTGGGTCCGGATAGCCGGCGCCGCGTCCTCGATGCCTCCGTACAGCGCGGCGAGGAAGTCTCGGAACAACTCCCCCGATGCTTCCTCCGGGGTTGTTGCGTCGCTGTAGGTCTTGAGCACGACCTTCTGCCATGACTTGACGTGAGCGGCTGACATCTGGCCCGTCTCGCTCCTCGCCCCGGAAATTAGCGCGGCCCGGAAGAGGTCTTCGGTTGAGCCGACAGCCAACCGAGCCTCTTCGGTTATCCGCTTCCCAAGTATGGAGAGGTGCATATCGGGGTGGAATTTGCTGGTAACCCAGTCTCGCGCCGCCTTGCCCCAGGTCGAGCCCATCAGCTCGTCGGGGGTGTCGATGTCCTCAAGCCCCTCCATCGCCTGCTTCTGCATCATGCGAACGTCCACCCCGCTTGGGGTCCGCAAGACCTCTGCCTCTCGTCCTTGGGTGACTGCGGCGTTCCACTCTTCGTTGGTAATCGCCTTGCCGAGCCTCACTTTCGCGGCAAGTTCTGGGTCTGCGATTTGCTTCGACGCAGCAAGCCTGACCTCATCTGTCAAAAGACCAATGGTCTCCGGGCGGTGTCGGCCTAGCGGGGTCTTGGCGAACGCAGCCTCCGCTGTGGCCAGGTCAGAGAGGCTGGCGCCTACGCTTTCTGTGGCCATCTGGATAGGCTTTTTGGCTTTGGAGAGGATGGTGGCCTCACCGGGGAGCGGCGTGAAGATGTCGGCGATGAAGCCCACACCCGCGCCCGCGTACCACCAGTTCCCTCCGTCACCGCCAAGCCGGTTGGCTACCTCTTCGGCGAGGTCTCCGCCCGCGTCGGTGAACCCTCCCCCTTCCCGTAGGCGCTCGGCAACCAGCGTAGATGGGTCGCCGCCCGTCAGGCCAGCCTCGGCCACCCCGGCGACGGCTGACGGGGGCGCACCCATGAGTCGCAACAGATGCCAGAAGGTGCCCTCTACAGGCTCTGCCTCGTTGGCGTCGCGGAGTAGTTGTCCAGCCTGGGAGATGTGCAGGTCTCGGATGTTGAACCAGGACTTCAGCTTCGGGTCGAGCCCGACGAGCTCCTCTTGACCCTCGGTGAGCCCTGGGGCCAAATCGTCGGGGCGTACAATCTTCCCGGCGGGGCGAAGAATCTTCGCCACCATGCTCTTGCCGGGCCTGGCCAGGGTCAACAGGTCGGCGACGGGTCGTCCGGTCTCGTGGGCTAGACGGTCGAGCCGTGTACGGATGAGCGTATCGATGCCCTCCGCGCTTTCCATCTGCTTCTCACTCGAGGCCAGTATCCGTTGACGGGCCTCGCGCTGGCTGGCATCCCCGATGCGGGTGGGGAGAAGGGACCCAAAGACCCCCTGGGCCCCTTCTGTCGCTGTGGATACCCCTGGGGATAGAGCCTCTGCGGTGTTGATGAGAGCGCTGCCAATGACCGCTGCCCCGCCTTCGGGGGTCGGCGCGGCCCGCTGCTCGGCAGCAATCTTCGCATCCCTTGCTTCCATCTCTTTCGTGAGAATGGAAACGGGTGCGCCTTCTCGGCCTGCTTCTCCCTTGAACTTGGCTCTCGCTTCTTCGAGTTGCCCAAGGGTTGTGAATTCAGCCAAGGTGGCCTCCTATTGCTTGGTGGCCTTTATCCCTTTGTCATCTCGACGACGGCTTGCAGGAACTCTTCCCTCTTGGCGTCGTCGTCGATGTTGTCTTCGGCAATCCGGCTAATCTCGTCCAAAGGAAACCCGGCCTTCACGACATCGTTGGCCAGCCTCCGAACCCCGTCAAGCTCGGCCCTGCCCGCCTCGTCAACGGGACGCCTAGTGGGGCCTGCTGCCGTGACGGCGCGAGCTAGGCTCTCGTGGATGCTTGTGGCTGCGGCTTCTGGGGGAGCGAGCATCGCGCTTAGCTTCTGGGCTAGCCCTTCGCTTCGGCGGGTGTAGTCTGCCTCGTCGAACGGGACAGCCCCCGCGTGCTCGAAGCCGGTGGCGAGTCCGGAGTCGGTTGTCCCTGCAATGACCTCCGCCTCTCCCGGCTGTAGGAATTCGGGGCGGAAAGCCTCTCGGGCTTCCGTCACCTGTCCAGGGATAGCCCGTATGGCTTCACCGGTTGGCTGGATGAGTCCGAGCAGGTCACCAGGCAGCGCCTCCATCGCCCCCTGCCGTGTCGCTCGCACGTTCGCCCCAAGCATTCGTTGGGCTTGTTGGTCTGGGGATAGAGAGACGGGCTCTCCACTGTGCCCGAAGGTTCGGTCAATTCGCTGTACGGCAGGAAGGCCCATAATGAGGTCGAGGGGGTTGGCTGTGTCCCCCGGCTCGAAGGGCGAAGCGCCCGGTCGCCCGAGCAATGCCTCGGTCGCAACGTCGGCCCCCCGGCCTAAGGCTCGCTGCAGTGTTGCGGCTGCCCCTTGTGTCATGGCTGGCTGCAAAAGTCCGGAAGCCCCGGATGCAGCGGCGTTGGCTATGGCGCCGTAGAGGTCTCGTTGCGCCTCTGCGAAGGGCGTGTTTCTGGCGGCGAAGCCCATGGGCCGCTGCTGTTGCTGGTCTGGCGATAGTCCTCCTGGCTGCTCAAGGAAGCCCGGTTGCGGACTGGCTAGCGCTTGCTCGAAGGCTCCAAGCTCCCCGGCGGATACTGGCGCAGTCTCCGGTGCTGCGGTTTGCCCCAACATCTGTGAGATGAAGTCAATCTCGCTGGCGGATACTGGTGGGGCCGCAGCCTCGGCGGGGGCTTGTGCCGGGGGCTGTGTGCCGAGGATGGTGTCGATGGGTGCGGCTGGCTCTGTTGGCTCAACCACTGGCGGCGCTGGCTCTGCGGCTGTGGGCGCAGCCGCAGAGGGGGTCGTCACCCCACCCAGCCTCAACCCTCGGAGCCCAGCAAGCTCCGCCGGTGTAAGGCTGGCCAAACGCCTATTAAGCTCCCGCTGGTTCCGGGTGCGGGCAAGAATGGGAGTGCCGAACGACATCTCCGCACGAGCCTTCGCCTCGGCGAGGGGGTCTCTAACCTCCCGCTCCGGGGCAGCAAGCCCGGCTGCGCTATCGAAGAGTTGCTTCTTCCGCGCTTCCAGCTCTTCAATCTGCGCCGCGATAGCCGCCGCTTCAAACTGGCCAGGGGATGTCACATCCTGGGGCCCCACATCTCCGGGGCTCCCGGCAACAGCGGCGCCTGAAGCCCCGCCTCCGGTCGCCTCCTCTACGTTCTTTACATGCTGGCCAAGCAGCCCGGCGAATCCTAGCTTAGCCGTGCCTTCGGGGGCAGCGTTCAACTCTGCCAAGAACTCCGCCTTCACGTCGCCGACAGAGAGCTTCTCTCCTTTCTTGAACCTTTCCGTCTGCACAACCCCGGCGAACTGGTCGACGAGGTCGTTCGCA
>Ga0316202_10001016_pt1 | contig 24316 bp, 18 predicted proteins | sample 3monrhotite_MG_FD_204934 | JGI IMG/M metagenome (GOLD analysis project Ga0316202, IMG submission 204934) | Microbial mat bacterial communities from mineral coupon in-situ incubated in ocean water Damariscotta River, Maine, United States -... | ecosystem: Environmental > Aquatic > Marine >... | reverse complement strand
AAATGCCGCAATACGAGGCCAGCGCTAGACCGACCCCCACGCCGACCCCAGCGATTAGTCCTGGGGCGACACCCCCGAGCGCTCCTGAGATTCAGAGCGCCCTGACGCCTGAGGACCGCAGCCGGCTCTCCGCGCGCGAGCCGATTCGTCTGACCCTCGAGCGCTACGTCCAGCGAATCGGCCTCGGCGGGCGGCGCCGCATCAAGCCGACCGACCGCTCGAGCGCCGACCTCTTGGCCTCGGCCGAGCGTGATCGAACCCGCGTTCACCTGGCGGCCGCCACGGGGGGGGTCCTCACGATCCCACAGTCCAAGCGCAAGACGCACCTCGAGGCCGAGATCGAGCTCGGCGCCCGCGCGATCCTGGCCCTGGCGAGCTTCTGGATCGCGCTCTTGGTGATCCCCATAGCCTTCCTCCTCCGCGCCGAGAACCCCCTCGTGCCCTTCGGGGTCAGCGTCCTGGCCACGGGCGGCCTGGTCTTCGCGCCGCTCCTCCTGGGGCGCTCGGTGGCCGAGGCCGCGCGAATCCCTGGCTTGGTCGGGATCGGAGCCATCGTTCCCCTGAGCGTCGGGATCTGGCTCAACCTTTGGGCGAGCCGGCGCTGATTGGCGACGAGTCTCGTCAAGTTGCGCGCGGCTCCTAGGCTGACGCGCAATGCGCTGCGCCTATTGCCACGACAGCTTGGAAGACACCGTCGGCATCTGCAGCGGCTGCCAGACCGGGCTCCACCCCGAGTGCTGGAGCGAAGCGGCGCGCTGCCCGACCCTGGGCTGCGGCCGGACGCCCCTGCGGCCGCTGACTTGGCTAGGTCGGGTTCTGGCGTCGATCCTGCTCTTCCTCGGAGCTTGGCTCTGGGTGAGCCTCGGAGTCGAGGCGATTCCTCGCTACACGATCACGCTCGGCTGTTTCTGGTCCGCGCCGGTCTACCATCCCTGCCAGGACCCTCCGCCGAGCTGGCGTCGAGACGAGTCCCCCCTCTATTGGTTCGTGCCGATACCCAGCCCGAGCCCTCCAGCCACGCCCCCCGAGACCGCGCCGGGGCGAATTCAGCGCGGGCCGAGGCGACGTTTGGCTGCTTGATCGGAGGCACCCATGCGGTGTTCCTATTGCCACGACTCCTTAGCCACCTGCGCCGGAAGCTGCCGAGATTGCGCGACGCAACTTCACGTGGAGTGCTGGCTCCTCGCAGGGGACTGCCCCACCATAGGCTGCGAGGGATCTCCCCCTCCCCGCCGGGGCCGAGCCTGGACCTTCGGTTGGTTGCTCTGCCTCTTGCCCGTCTTGCTCGAGGTCAAGCCAGCCCTCGATCGCCTGATTCGACGCCCCTACGACCATTACGGCTGTTTTTTCTACTGCCCTCCGAGGCCACGCCAACCTTCCCTCGATCGTCCCCCTAGCTACCCAAACCCCCTCCGAGTCCTCGTGAACGGGCTGGCCGCTCCCAAGAGCCGGATCCCGAGCCTCCCGGCCCGCGGGCTATACGACCTCACGGTCCTAGAGGAGATCCGTCAGCGCCGCCGTCGCCCCTCCTAGCCAGCCATCGCCGGGCCCATCGGACCCATTCGGTAGGGTCCTGCCGAGCCGACTGGGAGGAACGCAGTGGCAGAACGCAGGGTGCTGGACGCGGCCGGGATCGAGGAAGCCCTCGATCGCATGGCCAGCCAGATCAAGGCGCGCGGGAGCGAGGCTCCCTGCGCTGTGATCGGGATTCGCAGGCGAGGGGTCCCCCTCGCCGAGCGGCTCCTGGAGCGCCTTCGCGCCCAAGGGCTCGAACCCCTCTCGGGCGTCTTGGACATCACGCTCTACCGCGACGACTTGACCCTCGTCTCGGCTCAGCCGGTGGTCCACGCGACCGAGATCGAGTTCGACCTCGAGGGCGTCCGGGTCGTGCTCGTGGACGACGTGCTCTTCACTGGGCGCACGATCCGCGCAGCCATAGACGCCCTCTTCGCCTTAGGTCGCCCTGAGCGAGTCGAGCTGGCGGTCCTCGTCGACCGGGGCCACCGCGAGCTGCCCTTCGCCGGGGACTACGTCGGGACCAAGGTCGAGACCCAGCGCAGCGAGCGCGTCGAGGTCTGCCTCAACGAGTTCGACGGACGCGACGAGGTCGTTGTCCAGGCTCAGAGCACGGGAGGGACAGCATGAGCCCGCGCGCAGAGCGGCCGACGGTGGCCTGGGATCGGCCGCACTTGCTCGGCCTCGAGCAGCTCTCGGCGGAGGAGATCACGGCGATCCTCGACACGGCGCGAGGCTTCTCGGAGATCTCGACTCGCTCGATCCGCAAGGTCCCGACCCTTCGGGGTCGAGTCGTGGTCAACCTCTTCTTCGAGAACTCGACTCGGACCCGGCTCTCGTTCTCCCTCGCTGCCCAGCGCCTCTCAGCCGACGTCGTCGACTTCACGAGCTCGGCCTCGTCGACGAGCAAGGGCGAGACGCTGATCGACACGGCTAAGAACATCGAGGCCATGGGCGTCGACGTGTTCGTGATCCGACACTCGGCCCCCGGGGCGGCGGACGTCCTCTCTCGACACGTGAACGCAGCCATCGTGAACGCAGGCGACGGCGCTCACGAGCACCCGACCCAGGCCCTCTTGGACCTCTACACGATCCGCGAGCGCCTCGGCCGAATCGAAGGTCTGCACGTGGCGATCGTGGGGGATATCAGCCACAGCCGGGTCGCGAGGAGCAACCTCTACGCGCTCCTGAAGCTCGGCGCCAAGGTGACCCTGGTCGGGCCGCCGACGCTGGTCTCAGGGCGCTTCCGCGAGCTGGGGGCCGAGGTCAGCCACGACCTGGACGCGGTCTTGCCTCACGTGGACGTGGTCAACATGCTCCGGATCCAGCGCGAGCGGCAGGGCAAGAAGGCGCTCAACTTCCCCTCCCTAGAGGAATACTCGCGCCGCTTTGGCCTGACCCAGCGCCGACTGGAGCGGGCTCGCGAGGACCTCGTGGTCATGCACCCAGGCCCCCTCAACCGCGGCGTCGAGATCTCGCCCGAGGTCGCCGACGGCAAGCACTCGGTGATCTTGGATCAGGTCTCGGCCGGGCTCGCGGTCCGCATGGCGGTGCTCTTCTTGGTCGTGGGCGCCAACGAGCGAGAACAGCAAGAGCGAGCGGCCCAGCTCCGCGGAGGTCCCCAGTGAGCACGCTCCTGATCACCAAGGGCAAGGTCGTCGACCCGGGTCGCGGCCTGGAGGGCGAGCTGGACGTCCTGATCGTGGACGGCGTGATCCGGGCCGTCGGCCCGGGCCTCGACGCCGGGGGCAGCTTCGACCGCGTCATTGACGCCTCGGGCAAGATCGTCCTGCCGGGACTGATCGACATGCACGTCCACTTCCGCGAGCCCGGGCGCGAGGCCGACGAGACCATTGCGTCGGGGAGCGCGGCCGCCGTTCGGGGCGGGTTCAGCTCGGTGGCGGTGATGCCGACGACCGAGCCCGCCGTCGACGGCGAGGCGGGGGCCGAGTTCCAGGTCCTCCAAGGCAAGCGCGCGGGCAAGGCGCGGGTCTATCCCATAGGCGCCGCGACCCGCGGCCGCCGCGGAGAGGACCTCGCAGAGCTCGAGGGCTTGGTCCGGGGCGGGGCTGTGGCCTTCTCCGACGGAGACCGGCCGATTCGCTCGGCGGAGGTCCTGCGCTGCACGATGCTCTACGCCAAGATGCTCGACCGAACCGTGATCGTGCACCCCGAAGACTCTGACCTCGCCAAGAGCGGGGTCATGCACTCGGGCGTGGTCTCGCTGAGCCTCGGCTTGCCAGGCAAGAGCTCGGCCTCCGAGGAGGTCATGGTCGCTCGCGACGTGGCCTTGGCTCGCCTGACCGGCGCCCGCTTGCACTTCGCCCAAGTCTCGACGCGGGGCGCCGTGGCCCTCGTGCGCGCGGCGAAGGCCGAGGGGCTGCCGGTGACTTGCGCGGTGACGCCGCACCACCTGACCCTGACCGACGAGAGCGCGCGGACCTTCGACCCCAACGTCCGGGTCGACCCACCCCTGCGAACCCAGGCCGACGTCGACGCCCTCATCGAGGGGGTCGTCGACGGGACGATAGACGCCATAGCTTCGGGCCACGCCCCTCACTCGCGTGAGAAGAAGGAGGTCGAGTTCCAGGTCGCCCCCAGCGGCGTGATCGGCCTCGAGACGACGGTTCCGATCGTGCTGGGCGCCCTGGTCCACGAGCGCTCGCTGCCGCTGACTCGCTTGGTCGAGCTCCTGAGCCTCGGTCCCGCTCGGATCCTCGGACTCCAGGGCGGGACCCTCGCGCCCGAGGCCCCAGGAGACGTGACGATCCTCGACCTCGAGGACGCGCATAGGATCACGAGTGAGTTCCGCAGCAACTCGCAGAACTCGCCCTTCCTCGGCTGGGAAGCCAAGGGTCGGGCCCACTACACCATTGTCGGAGGCGAGGTCGTCTACGATCGCGCTCACGAGGAGTCATGAAGCGAATCCTGCTGGCTAACGACGACGGCGCCGACTCACCCGGGCTGCACGCGGCCTACGAGGCCTTAGCGCCTCTGGGCCAGGTCACCGTCGTGGCCCCGAACGCCCAAGAGAGCGGCGCCTCCCACGCCATCACGCTCGAGACGCCGCTGCGCTCAGCGCCCTTGCCTGACGGGCGCGGGCACCGGGTCTGGGGTCACCCCGCGGACTGCGTCAAGCTCGCCCTCGATCAGCTCCTCCCGGAGGGACCACCGGACCTGGTCGTGAGTGGGATCAACCAGGGCAGCAACGGCGGGATCCTGGTTCATTACTCGGGCACCGTCGCGGCCGCCAAAGAGGCGACGCTCCAGGGCTACGCCGCCATGGCGATCTCCCTCTGCCAGTGGAAGAACCACGAATACGCGGCCAGCGCCAAGGTGCTCCGAATCGTGGCTGAGCGGCTCTTGGCGAACCCGCTCCCCAAGGGGGTCCTCCTCAACGTCAACGTCCCCCCTGGGCCCTACGAGGACCTCAAGGGGCTCCGCTGGGCGCGACAAAGCTTGACCCCCCTGCCCGACGTCTACGAACGTCGAGAGGACCCTCGCAGCCGCGCCTACTACTGGCTCTCGGGTTCGGGTCCCTTCCGTGGAGAGGGAGCCCAGGACGACCTGGTCGCGGTCGAGGAGGGCTACGTGGCCCTGACCCCGATCAAAGTCGACTGGACCGACGAGGAGGTCTACGGCGCCGGCGGCGCTAGCCTCCTGGGCGACGGGACCCTCTAGGCTCTAGTCCGCACCCTCGTAGGTCAGGCGAATCGGACTCGGGGCCTCGTAGAGGACGTCGGTCCGAATCAGATACTTCGTCCCCCTCGTCACTGGACAGCCTTCGTGGCGGAGCTTGTGTTGGAAGAGCGCCACCAGCCCGCTGCGAGGGACGAGGGTCTTGTCGAGCTGCTCGCTGAAGCGCGTCTCGCCCCCCTCGAATCCACCTGGGTCGCCGGGCCGCGAGTCGTTGAGGTAGACCAGCACCGTCAGGAGGGTGATCCGCGTGGGCGTGGGTTGATACCAGTGGTCCATGTGCTCGCTGAAGCGCTGTCCTGGGGCGTAGCGATAGCACCGGAGCCGATCGTTGAGGCCCACTCGCCGAAGCCCGCCGACGCGCTCAGGGAGGTGTGGCTCTAGGCGCCGGCAGAGCTCTTCGGCCGCCTCGGCGTCGTCGAACATCACGCGGTCCTGGTCGCGATAGAGCGGGTTGTTGGTCGCGATTCGAGGATCCGCAGCTTCGATTCGATCAATCCAAGCCGCGCACTCGGTCGGCGTGTAGACCTCCTCCGCAGTCCACAGGAGGGGTGTATCGAGGAAGCGCATGGGAACGGGTGTCCCTGCCTCGGAGTCCTGCACGTGTCCTTCGATCTCCCGCGACCTCAGGCTAGCGGACCTTGTTCACTTGGACGAGGGACGCAGGAGTCGCATGATCAAGGCCTCCTAAGTTCCACCGCCTTATGGCCTCGAACGCAAACGACCCGCGCGAAGGCGGGTCGGTGCGGCTAGTAGAAGCTGGAGGGGCTCGGCGGAGGCGGCGGCGCTGGCGGTGCCGGCGGCTCTGGCTCTGGCTCGGGCTCGGGCACCGGAGGCGGCGGCGGTGCCGGCGGCGGCGTGGGCCGAGGCGTGACCGGCGGGTTGAAGGCCGCCAGCGGGGTGCTGACCGGAGTCAGGGGCGCCGGCGCAGGACGTGGCGCGGCAGCCGGCTTCCGCTCGGATTTGCCGTCAGGGATCGTGTCGACGACGCGCGCCTTCATGACCTTGCCGGGCTTGAACGAGACGACCGTCTTCTCCGGGACCTGCACGGACGCGCCGGTCTTCGGGTTACGGGCCGTGCGCGAGCGCCGGCGCTTGAGCTCGAAGATCCCGAACTCCCGGAACTCGATCCGGTTGCCACGAGAGAGCTCGTCAATGATTTGGTCCATGAAGACTTGAACGATTTGCGCGGTCTGGGTTGTAGTCAGCCCGTGCCGTTCGCTAACGGTCTTCACGATTTCTTTTTTGCTGACCGTTGTCACCAGCGTCCCCTCAATGAAAGCACTTACGACGGGAGGGCGAAGGATAACAACCGGCTCCGACGACGTAAAGCCCCTGTCAGCATGATCTTCGGTCAATCCACCAAACCCGCGTGTGGGGCGCTTCTCGGGCCGTTGGCGGTGTTCTAGGGAACTTCGGTGGAGTGGGGAGAGCGACAAAGAAGTCGTTTCGCGCACGCCACTTAGCCCGCGAGCTAGGTCCAGAGAGCTTTGAGAACCAGGTTGTCGACAACCTCTTTCAGACCAGTCATCTCCTGCCAGCCTCGCGAGACTGGCGGGGGAAGGATCTACAATCAGGGCATGACTCGTCGAGCCGTATACGCAGGCAGCTTCGATCCCCCGACCAACGGGCACATGTTCATGATCGAGGAGGGCGCCCGCCTCTTCGACGAGTTGATCGTGGCCATAGGGATCAACCCCGAGAAGACCTCGACCTTTCCGGCGAAGCAGCGGCTCTCGCTCCTGAAGGAGGTCACGAGTCACCTCAGCAACGTCCGGGTCACGAGCTTCGAGAACCAGTTCTTGGTGCGCTTCGCCAAGCGTGAGGAGGCTGGATACATCCTCCGCGGAGTTCGCAACGAGCGCGACTTCGACTACGAGCGGACGATGCGCCACGTCAACGAGGACCTCCAGCCTTCAGTGGCTTCCGTGTTCCTGATCCCGCCTCGCAAGCTGGCCGAGACCTCGTCCTCCTTCGTGAAGGGCCTCGTCGGACCCGAGGGCTGGGAGGACGTCTTGGGCGGCTTCGTTCCGCCGCCGGTCTATCAGGCCTTCCTGGAGCTCCAGGGCAAAGCGTAGTTTTCGTCTCCCAGGGACTCTATTGCTGTATTCCGGCTCTGTCTCTGTATTCCGCTCCGCGGAATGAGGCTCGCTTCGCTCACCGTCGGGACTTCGGTCGCTGAGGCTCCCTCAGTCCCGACACCTGCAGCGCAGGATCGGTTCCGAAGGGTTGGAGGACTCGCCTGTCGCAGAGGCTGCCTCAGTCCCGACACCTGCAGCGCAGGATCGGTTCCGAAGGGTTGGAGGACTCGCCCGCCTGTCTCCGCAACCCTGGGTCCCGACACCTGCGCAGGATCGGTTCCGACGGGTTGGAGGACTCGCCTGTCTCAGAGGCTGCCTCAGTCCCGACACCTGCAGCGCAGGATCGGTTCCGAAGGGTTGGAGGACTCGCCCCGCCTGTCTCCGCAACCCTGGGTCCCGACACCTGCAGCGCAGGATCGGTTTCGAAGGCTTCGAAGCGCGAAGGAGCCAAGAGGCGGACGCGATTCCCCCTGGCGAACTCGTTTCGACTGGGTGACCTCGAGGGTCCTCTCTTGGCGACCTTGGCGACCTTGGCGGTTGGACTCTCTCTTCAGGCCGAGGACCCGCTAGGGGAGCTCCTTGGCGAGCCGCAGCACGGCCTGTGACTTGGGCAGGATCCGCATGCTGAAGCGACGGGTGTAGGCGTCCTCGGGACCGAACACGTCAATGTCTCGCACGTAGAGGACTGCGGTCGGGACCGTCCAGCGGGCGCTGCTGTTCCCGTAGTAGTGGATCAAGACGTCCGAGGCCTTCCCGTCCACGGGCTTGCTTTGGCGCCGGTAGAGCTCGGGGCCGTAGCCCGTCGTCGTGTCCCAGCCCAGCTTGCCGCCGGCCTTGGTCTGCTTGTTGGAGTAGAAGCACTTCTCGCCCTCAGGCTCGACGACCCAGAGGTCTATGTCGGTCGAGTCGGTGTTCCAGTGAATGCTGAACTGAAGCGCCGTCCGAGCCTGCTGGTCGGTGACCGCCTTCAGCGAGGCCTGGCGCGCCAAGACCTGGGCCTTGGCGTCGCCCTCGAGTCCGCCTTCGCGCACGAGCCCGCCCAGGAGGCGTGCGTAGTGGTAGCCGGCCACGACCCGGACTTCTGAGAGGTGGCGGGGGAATTCACGGGCGAGGACGATCTCGTAGTTGCGCGCCGCCTCGGCGTAGCGGCCGAGGGCCTCGAGGGCCAAGGCCTCCTCCAGGAAGCTCTGGGGCTCGAAGGGGCGGTTGAGTCGGACGCGCTCGAAGAGCTCGGCGGCGGGGCCGTATTGGCCGAGGGCCATGCAGGCGTAGCCCACGAGGCGGTTGGCCTCCGCGCTCCGTGGTCGCTTCTCGACCAGGCTGCTGAGGGCGCGCACGGCACCCATCGTGTCGCCGGCCAAGGCGCGGGCCCGCGCGACGCGGTCGTAGGCCTTGACGTCGAGGACGTTCTTCTTGCGAGCGACGCGGTAGCCGACCTCCTCTTGGATCCGCTCGGCGCCGCCGGCCAGAGGCCGGTCGAGGAGCGGAAGTGCGGGCTGGAAGGCGCCCGTCTTGAGCGCCTGAAGCGCACGGACCAAGTCGCGGCCGGCGCGAGAGACCTTGTCCATTTGGATCCCTTGGAGGCGATCCCGGCGCTGATCTTCCTCGACGGCCCGGAGGCGCTCGAGGTTGGTCATGTCGACTTGCTCGTCCTCGAGCTTGAAGCGCTTCCAGTCGGCCTCGCCCTCGAGGATCAGGAGGCTGGCGGCCTTGTTGGCGAGGCCGAAGGCCTGGCTCAGGGCCACGACCATTCGGTCGAGGCGCTCGTCGTCTAAGGCCAGGAGCTTGCCCGTCCAGAGCTCAGCCCAGGCCCGGCCCGCCAGGAGCGAGCTCCCAGCCTTGACGGGCGTCCGCTCGACGACCTCTTGGCCGTCGACCTCCAGCACGACCTGGATCTCGCCGGTCTGCTTGCCGAGCCAGCGCGCCCCGATCTCGAGGGTCTGGCCGGGAAAGAGGAGCTTGGGGTCGCCTGCCACGACCAGGTCGCGAGCTCCGGGGATCCGGACCGCCTTGAGCTTGACGGCCGCCTTGCGGTGGGCCAGAGCGCTCTTGTCGATCTGCTCGGCGGAGAGGACGTTGACGGTCTGGCCAGAGCTCTCACGGCTCAAGGCCGCGAAGAGCGCGCCGTTGACGGCCACGTCTCCGAAGCGATAGGTCAACCAGCGACCCTTGAGGGCCGAGGGGTGACCGGCCAGGAGCGCCTCGACCTTGTCGTTGCCCCAGGTGATCAAGCCGTCGGAGAGGAGGAAGCGGGTCGCGGGCTGCTCGCCGTCGATCCACTTCGCCTCGCGCTCGACCTCGTCCAGGACGCCCGCAAAGTGGGTCGCTCCTTCCAGATAGACCTTGCCGAGCTCGATCGCCGTCTGAGCGCGAGCCTCGGGCGTGTTCTTGCGATAGGCCTTGGCGTGCAGCCAGCGGGGGCGGACGTCGAAGAGGAGCACGGCGTAGTCGGTGATGGTGGGGTCCTTCTCGAGGACCTTGAGGAGCATCTCACCGGCCAGGGCTCGGCGAACGCCCTCCTCCGAGAGGGAGGTGTCGAGGAGGAAGAGCGCGCGACCCGTCCCGGCGCTGCTCTCGCGGTCGGGGACCTTGGGCTGGAGCCGGGCAAAGATCGCCTGTCCATCGACGCCAGGGACGTCGCCGGTCAGGACCTGAGCGCCGGGCGCCTTGAAGGCCAGGTCGAGGGCGCCCTGATAGCCCTTGGGCGCCAGGTAGCGGAAGCGCTTCCAGTCGTCAGCCGCGACCGGCTTGCCCGTGGGGGCACGCAGGGAGCCCTCGCTCTGGGGGAGGTCGAGGCGGAGCGAGGCGGCGTCCTTGACGTGGACGAGCATCTCGACCTCGCCCAGGCGATCGTCGGCGGGGAGCGGGAACACGTAGCGGAGGTGATCTCCCTCGCGGGGGAGCGACTGCTCGAAGGTCAACACGAGACGCTTGAGGCTCTTGCCCTCAATGGGGAACACGCGAGCCTTGAAGGTGTTGGCCCCGCTCCACTCCATCAGCGCCGGGTCGACCTTGCTCCGCACGACCTGCTCGTAGACCTCGCGGGCGCGCTTCTGCTCGACGACCCGCGCCAGCTGCATGGGCTTCCAGTCCTGCACGAAGTGCGGGTCGAGCCCAGTGGTGGGCGCGGCCTTCTGGGGCGCGAGGGTCTGGAGGCTACCGAGGTTCAGTCCGCTCGCGGGGAGGGGCGGGATGAGCGGGGACTTGGCCAAGAGGGCCGGGTCCGTGACGCGGCGGGTCCCGGGGAACATCCCGAAGGCTGCGGGTGAGGCGCCGTCGGGGAGGGGGTAGTAAAAGGTCCCCTGAAGACGGCGGTCGTGTGGGTTCTCGAACACGAGGTCGACGGTGGTCCGAGCCCGGGGGCCCTCGACGAAGGTCACGACGCGCATCCCGCGGGGGACGAGGGACTCCATGGTCCCGCTCGGCCCGTGGAAGAGGACCTTGCCGATCCGGGGGGCGACCTTGATCTTGCTCAGGGCCGCGCGCGGAACCTCGCCGCCGCCCTTCTTGCCGGCCTTGCTCTTCTTGCGCGCGTCGAGGGCCAGGGAGGGCGGGTCGACCTGCGACATCCCCTCTTCCAACTCCATTTCCTTGGCCTCGTCTGCCTCTCCCGCAGAATCGGTTGGCCCTGCGGCGCGGCGCATGCGCTCGCCTCGGCGACCGGCGGTCGGCGCGGGGGCGGGCTGTTGACCGGGCCGGGCGCCGAAGTCGTCGTTCCGGCTTGAACCACTCTCGCGAGGAGCCGAGGGCTCGCTGCCGCTAGCGCCTCCGCCTCCGCCGCCGCCGGCTGCGCCGCCACGACTCTGATTCTGCCGACGAGCGCCTCCTTCGAGGGCGCTCAGCTCCTTGGGGGTCAGGGCCTTGGCGTAGCCGAAGGCGCGCCGGATCCAGGCCAGGTCGAGTTCTTCCTCGCCCTCGCCGCTCAGGACGGTCCTGGGGACAGGCACGCCGGCCCGCGCGAAGGCCAGGGCGCTCTCGTCGCTCCAGGCGTCGGGGTGAGCCACGATCTCGCGCGGCTCGTCACGCCCGGCGTAGACCAAGGCGCTCAGGGCAGCGCCCGCCAACACAGCGAAGAGCGAAGTAGTGATCGGTCGGTGTCGAAGCACGGAGCCTCCTAGGGAGCAGTTCCGGGGTGCGTGAGTTTCACAACGCGGCAGCTGGATTTGGGGGTGAGTTGGCAGGGTTTCCTTGCGGTTGGCTCCGAGGAGCTGACCGCCAAGGTCGCCGGGCCTTCGCTGAGGGTGAGCGGAGTCCTGTGGCTGTGGGGAAGAACCAACCGCCAAGGTCGCCAAGGCTTCGCTGAGCGAGGTCCTCCCCGCGGCCTTGGCTGCGGAACACAGAGACAGCCCCTCCAATCAATCCTTCGCACCCGATCCCGCGCTGCAGGAGTCGGGGCTGCGGGATTGCAGAGAGGGGCGAGTCTTCCAACCCTTCGGAACCGATCCTGCGCTGCAGGTGTCGGGACTGAGGGAGCCTCGGCGAGAGGCGAGTCTTCCAACCCTTCGGAACCGATCCTGCGCTGCAGGTGTCGGGACTGAGGGAGCCTCGGCGAGAGGCGAGGCCTCCCACCCTTCGAAACCGATCCTGCGCTGCAGGTGTCGGGACTGAGGGAGCCTCGGCGACCGAAGTCCCGACGCCGAGCGAAGCGAGGCTCATTCCGCGGAGCGGAATACAGAGACACAGCCTCATTCCGCGGAGCGGAATACAGAGACACAGCCTCATTCCGCGGAGCGGAATACAGAGACAGAGCCTCATTCCGCGGAGCGGAATACAGAGACACAGCCTCATTCCGCGGAGCGGAATACAGAATCAGAGCCTTACTTGATCTCGTAGGTCTTGCCTTCGAAGTTCACGATGACCTTGCCGAGGGAGAGGAAGGCGCCGAGACCGGGGTGCTCCTTGACCAGCTTGAAGTAGGCCTCGCTCATGTATTCGACGGTGACCCAGCTCGCGTCGCGCTCGCCAGCCTCGCTGTGGACCCAGCCTTCGCCGTTGCGGTAGAAGGTCCGACCCGCGACTTGACGGATCGCGTCTTCAATGACCTGGCGCTCGAGATCGAGGGTCTCCTCGAGGTCAGCTCGGTCTGCCCGCTTGAGGCGACCGGCCAGGCGCGATCCGCGCACGGCGCCCTTGCCGCTCGGGGCGGCCGCTTGGCCGCCGCCACCGGCGAAGCCGTCCTTGTCTTCTTCCGACTCGCCGGCCTTGCGCTTGGCGCCCTCGCGCAAGCGGCGGAGCGCGTTCTCGGCGGCCTGCTGACCGGGGGCTGCGGGCTCACGCCGCGGGCCGCCAGTGAGCGCGCCCTCCTCGAGGACGAGGTAGCTGGTGTAGGGCGTGGGCAAGCCGTGACGACGCGCGAGGCGAACGACCTCCTGCTTGAGCTCGGTCGTGGCGCCGCCCTTGCGGATCTCCTCGAGGAGGTAGCCGATCTTGCGCTTGGCCCACAGGCGCGGAATGTGAATGTTCTTAGTCTCGCGCTTGAACGCGCCCTCGAACACGAACTCCTTGTCCTTGCCGTTGACCTTGCCCTTGACGCGAATCGCGGCGTGGCCCTCGCCCTTGAAGCGACCCAGGAGCAGGAGCTGCCCGCCGTGGAAGAGGTCAGGGATTTGGCGAGGGTAGATCTCGCTCGTGCGAACGCCTTCGATGGTCACGCTGAGGTCGGTCAGGACGGGGTGGCTGATCTTGTCGTAGAAGGACGACATAGAGACCTCGATGTCCTCGCCGGGCAGGACGTAGTAGCTGTCTCCGCGCTGCTGGCTCGCGATTCGGTCGAGGAGGTTCGCGTTGAGGTCGTTCCCGACTCCCCACACGAAGACCCGGGCGGCCTTGCCCTCGCTGGCCTTCTTGAGGTTCTCCAGGATCCGGTCGGGCTCGCGCTCGCCGATCGTGGGCTCGCCGTCGGTCATGAACACGACCACGAAGGGCCGGGTCGTGTCGGAGCCGCGGAACTTGCAGGCTCGACCGAGGGCTTCGTCGATCGCCGTGCCGCCACGAGCCTTGAGGCCCTTGACGTAGTGGGTCGCTCCCGCCTTCTCCTCGGCGTTGCCGAGGACGAGCTCGTCCTTGTAGACCCGAGCGTCGGTCGCGAAGTCCACGACCGCGAAGCGATCCGTGGGGTCGAGCTTGGCGATCATGTATTGGAGGGCCTTTTGGGCCTGCTCCATCTTCCCGTCGGTGGCCATGGTTCCAGAGGTGTCGACGACGAACACGACGTCCTTCTCGATGCGCTGCGTGACCTCGACCTGGGGCGAGAGGGTCAGCATGAAGCTCCCCTCCCGGGCAGGCTCTGCGTTGCAGCGAACCGAGGCCCCGATCTGCCCACGAGCGAGGTCGTAGTCGAGGACGAAGTCTCGCGAGGGCTTGGCGTTGACGGCCTCCCAGGAGGCGACGGCCTTGGTCTCGCTGGTTCGACGAACGTCGACCTTGTGCCAGGGCGAGTAGATCCCCTTGATGGGCTCGTCGCTCTCAATGGAGACCGCAATCGAGGCTCGCTGGAGCGGCTCGCTGGAGAACTTCTCGGTGTTGAGGGGGTAGCGGTAGCGAACGCGACCCGAGTCGCGCTTGAGGGTCTGGCGGTAGGTCAGTCGGACGCGCTTCTTACCCATGGGCTCTATGGGGAAGATCCGGACCTTGAACATCCCCCGGCCGGCGTATTCGAGGAGCGCCGGGTCCTGGAGCTTGCGCACGATCCCTTCGTAGATCCCGAGCGCCTTGTCCTTGTCGAGGACCTCGCCCTGCATCTCCTTGCCGTCGATCCACATCGAGAACTGGTCGAGGGCCGCGTCGGGCGGGAGGGGGAACATGTAGAGCCCCTCGAGCCTTTGGTTGGTGGGGTTGCGGAAGACCTGATCGACCTCGGTCGTGGCGATCTGCCCCTTGATGGTGACCTTCACGTTGTGGTGCTCGACGGCCAGGGGAAAGCCGCGGATCAGGCGCGGCGGCCGCGGGCGAATCGGGCGGATCCGCCGCGGGGGCGGGTTCGGGATCACGATGAACCCGTCGGCCTGCGCCGCTGGAGTCACGACCAGGCTGAGCGCGCAGGCGGCGAGGAGGGAGGTGGCGCTGAGGAAGGGCAAGGATCGACGCATGGCTGCTCCGAGGGGACGCAGAGGTCCGGTGTGCTTAGGAACACAAGCGGGGCCAGACTTTTGGGGGTGCTTCGCTGAGCTGAAGCGCAACTCGTGACACGACAAAGCCTTGCGATCGGCTTCGGCAGCCCGCTAAGGTGCTCGGCCCAACCCGGAGGCCCCATGGCTTTGACCCTTCACGAGCTCCCGCCCAGCCCCAACAGCATCAAGATCCGGCTCGCTCTCGGACTCAAGAAGATCGCCTGCGAGCTCCAGACCATTGACCCCACCGATCCGACCCGCGCCAGCGTGGTCGAGGTCAGCGGTCAGCCCCTGGCGCCGGTCCTCGTCGACAGCACCTCAGACGGCGACCGAGTCGTGTTCGACAGCTTCGCGATCATGCGCTACCTAGACGCTAACTTCCGCGAGCAGGGCCCTCGCCTCTACAGCACAGACCGGGACGCGATCCGGGCCATAGAGGACTGGGAGGGTTACGCCCGCAACAGCCTAGGCGAGGTGATCGGAATGATCTTCGGCCAGGCCTTCGCGCCCGAGTCCGATCCTGCGGTGATCGCTCGCGCCAACGTCCTCCTCAATGAGCGGGTGGCCCGTGTCGAAGAGGCGCTCTCTCAGAGCGACTATCTCTGCGGTGACGCTCCGAACGCGGCCGACCTGACGGCCGCTCCCTTCCTCCTCTACGGGACCCTGGACCCGAATGAGTTCTCGGCTGGGGCCGAAGGCTTCGCCTCGATCCAAGCCTTCTTCGCCAACAACCTCAAGCTCGGAGAGGCCCCCAAGACCCGAGCTTGGATCGCGCGGGTCATGGCCCTCGACGTCGCCGAGTAGAGACCTAGACCACGCACACCATGCTGTTTCCTGCGCTCAGGTAGAGCTCGCCAGGTCCTCCGAGGACAGGAGAGCCGAGCGGACCCAAGGACCCGAGCTCGACGCGCAGCCTGCGTTCGCCGCGGCTGTCGAAGCAGAGCAAGCTCCCGCCTGAGATCACATAGACCCAGCCCCGCCCGTCGAGGGCCGGGGATCCGTAGACGTCGAGTCCTGGCAGGGCCCAGCGCTTCTGCCCTGACTCGAGGTCGAGGGATTGAAGACCGCCCTCGCCAGCGAAGACGACCTGGCGCCCGTCGCAGGCGAACTTGACCTCCGGGAGCGCTCGCTCCCAGATCGCAGTCAGCCGCTCGTCGTAGAGCCCGACGCGCTTGCCGGTCGAGATCAGGAAGCGCTCTCGGTCGAGGCGAGGGACGGACGCGACGCGATACCAGCTGGCCTGGAAGTCTGCCTCCAGGCTGCGGCTAGGACCCAGGGCCGCACCCGTGTGGAGGTCAGCGACCTCCACATCCAGACCGCTCATCGAGGACGAGGAGAGGACCACGAAGACCCGCCGACCTACGGCCACGCGCCAGAGGTTGCTGACTCGGCGCCGCCAGCCGAGGTCGGTTCCCCCTGTTCCTTCGAGCTGGTCACCCTTCCAGGCCACGAGGAGGCCACTCGGGGAGCGGACGTAGGCCCAGGCCGGGCGTTGGCTGAGGGCGCCGAGGGCGGGGTCGAACCAATGAGGCCGGCCCGACTCGAGGCTCAGGAATCCAGGCCCGGGGGGAGCCTCTACGGAGTCGCTGAGGCCCGAGCGGTCGAGGCGGACGAGGCTGGTGCGTGCGTAGGCCCAGGCCCCGCCGCGCGCGTCGACGACGGGCTCCCAGCCTGGGCTGCTGGGGAGCTCCCAGCGCCAGCTCTGGACACCGCGCTCTGGTCCGGGGAAGGGCCCTGACCTGCGCCCACCGAGTCCACCGTAGCTCGGCCAAGGATCACCCGGCGACAAAGTCAACGCGATCTCCAAGAGCTCTGGGGAGCGCGGATACTCCCCCAGGGCTCCGGAGAGGTAGGCCCGAGCGCGCTCGGGGTCGCCGTCGCGGAGCGCGGCCTGGCAGGCGGCTGCGTAGCCCTCGGGGCTCGCCTCGAGCTCGAGGTCTCGACCTCGGGCGCGCTCGCTGCGGTCCCGGCTCATGCTGAGATCGCGCGCGGGTGAGGCGCGAGCGAAGTTAGGCCGAGGAGGACGATCACAGTCGCCTATCCTACGACCCCTTTCGCTAGCCCTCTCGACCAGAGAGACTCGCGCATGCGCTGGTCTCTCCTCTTGCTGCTCTTGCCCCTCGCGGCCTGCTCGACGCCGGACCCTGATCGCTTCAATCGCTCTCTCAGCGGCCTGTCCCCGATCTACTCTGCGTCGCGGATCGAGGTCGTGGGCGAGCTGCCGGCTCCTCCTGGGAACCTCGCGGTCTCTGCCAGCGGCCGCGTGTTCCTGACGCTCCACCCCGAGGCGAAGCCCGAGACTCACCTCGTCGAGCTCGGACCGGAGGGGACCCTGACTCCCTATCCCAACGCGGCTTGGCAGAAGGAACGGGAGGATCAGCCCTACTGGGTCTCGCCCTTGGGAGTCCGGATCGACCGCGACGACCGACTCTGGGTCCTTGATCACGGTGACTACGGAGACGAGCGACCCAGCCTGACGGCCTTCGACATAGCGACTGGCGAGGTCGTGCTGCGACACGTGTTCGCCAAGGACGTCGCCGGCTGGGGGTCCATGCTCAACGACTTCGCCGTCGACGCCGAGGGCGGGTTCGTCTACATAGCCGACCCTGGCCCCTACACCTTTCACCCTGGGTTGGTCGTGTTCGAGATCTCGACCCAGAAGGCCTGGCGAGTCCTGGACGATCACATCTCGGTCGTTCCTGAAGATCACCACCACGTCGTCCAGGGACGCTTCATGCGGGCCTTCGGGATGGCGCTCCAGATCGGGGCCGACTCCATCGACATCAGCCCCGACGGATCAGCCCTGCTCTACGGTCCCTTCTCCGGGGGGAGCCTCTACCTGATCCCGACCAGCGCGCTCCGAGATCGCGCCCTCGACCCGATCCCGGAGGTTCGGACCTACGGGCCCAAGCCGACGACGGACGGGATCGCGGTCGGCCCGACCGGCGACGTTTACCTGACGGCTGTCGAGCACGACGCCCTGGCCGTCTTGCGTCCGACCCAGCCGCCGACCCTCGAGGTCCTCGTCAGCGACCCTGAGCTCTTGGCCTGGCCCGACGGGCTCGCGCTCTCCAAGGACGGGGCCTACCTCTACGCGACGGTCAGCGAGCTCCACCGCGTGATCGGCGAGGACCTCGAGAAGCTCCCGCAGCACGCGCCCTATCGCGTCGTGCGGATCCGCTTGGGGGAAATGTCTATAGAGGACGCTTCTGGCGCGTCGGGGCCAGCAGGCGACTGAGCTGCGCTAGCCGACGTGCTCTTCTATGAAGCAGGTCGGGCAGCGGGGCGGGCCCTGGAGGCGGAAGGGGATCCGCATGTCGTCGCCGCAGCCGACGCAGTTGGCCTCGAAGGTCTCGCGAGGCTGAAAGGCGCGCACACTGGGGAGCGCGCCGCTGATTCCGCTCGGACCGGCGTTGCGGCTTCGACGGCGGGTCTGGCGACAGGGGCGACAGCGCTTGGGGAACTGGAACCCGCGCTCTGCGTAGTAACCCTGCTCGGAGGCCGTGAACAGGAAGCTGCCGCCACAGGCGGCACAGTTGATGGTCGCGTCTTGCACGGGACTCCTCGGGGCGGCTTGGTGCCGCTGCGGGCTCACTCTGACCCGGAAGGGGCCCTGCGGTCAAGGCGACCCAGGGCATTGAACCACTCAGGGGGTCGAGGCTGGCTGGGGGGAGCCAGGCTCGGGGGCTCGGGAATCGTAGGCGTCGAGGGCGCGCTCGACGGCTAGGTAGAAGACCCAGAGCCCGCTCCAGAAGGGGAAGGCGCCTGCCGCGAGGCAAGGTACGAGCATCAGGCTGGCCCCGATCTGATCGAGCCAGGTCCCGTGCTCGGCGAGGGGCGAGAGGAGGGTCCCGGCGACGCCGGTCAGGAGTCCCAGCCAGAGGAAGGCGCGCGGGTGGGCTCGAAGTCGCGCCAGGCTCGCGCCGCCGTAGGCCAGGGCCCCGCAGAGGAGGTAGAGCCTCAGGGTCTGGGCTTCGCTTCCCTGGAGGCGCTCGAGCTCCGCGAGGAGCGCCTGAACGCCGCCCGCCGGCCCGTGCTGCCAGGCTGCGTTGGCGTAGACCCCTTGGCCGTAGGCCAAGAAGCAGCCCACCAGACCGACGCCCCAGAGGAGCGTGGCCCAGGCCAGCCAGCTCGCCGGCGAGCGCGTCCGCTCGGCAGCTCGGGCCTCCAAGAGCGCCAGGGGCCCAGCCACAGCGCCGACGGCGAATCCAAAGGGCCCCGCCACGGCACCCAGGACTCCTCCCAAGACCGCCCCGCGGATCGCCCCGATCTTCAAAGCTCTCGCCGGCTCTGCCACACCCCACCGTGGCTGCGCAGCGCGCCCCGTTCAAGCGGCTGCCTCCAAGGGTGCCGAGCCATTACGAATCGAGGGATCTCCAGCTCCCGCGAGTGAACACCAGCTGCGAGGGTCCTCACCCATAGGTTCCGGGGGCGAGTCCCGCCAAAAACCTCTCCCGAGCCAACTCACCCCCCCGGGATTAACCCCCGGAGCCGGCTAAGGTGAGCCCATGGCCGCCGTCGTGACCCTCGCGGGCACCGCCTATGGAAACTTCATCCTCGAGCGTGGGGACTCGGTGACCATCGGGCGATCACTCCAAGCCGACCTCTCCGTGGACGACCTCCGCGTCTCGCGACGCCACTGCTCCATCGAGCACGGACCTCACGGCCTGACGCTCAAGAATCTCCGCTCGGCCAACGGGACCTACGTCAACGGGCAGCGGGTCGAGACCGCGCTCTTGCGATCTGGTGATCGAGTCACGGTCGGGAGCGCCGAGCTTCAGGTCAAGGTCGACTACGACGATGAGGATCACCTCGACAACTCTCACCTCTGTGAGTCCTGCGGTCGCTCGATCTCGCTCATGACCTTTGCTGAGGGTGAGGTCGTCCAGCTCGAAGGCAGCCGCTTCGTCTGCCCGCAGTGTCAAGCCATGACACCCGAGTTCTCATTGGTCGAACTCGACGTGATCGGCGTCCTGGCCGAGGAGGGCTTCGAAGTCCTCGAGAAGCTCTCGGTCTCAGGGGTGGTCCCGATCTATCGCGCGCGGAAGACGGCCCTCGACCAGATCGTGGCCATCAAGGCGCTCCCGCTCTCGGCCATCGTGAGCCGGAAGAAGATCAGCCGCTTCGCCCAAGAGGCGAAGGTCCAGGCTCGCCTGCGGCACCGGAACATTGTGTCGATTTACGACGTCCGCAAGGCGCGGGATCTGGTCTACATCGTGATGGAGCTCATCGAGGGCGAGACCTTGCTCCACATGATCGAGCGCACGGGCTCTCGCCTCGCGGTCAAGGACACGCTGCGGACCGGATATCACGTGGCCCGCGCGCTGGCCCATGCCGCCGGGCGCGGGATCATTCACCGCGACGTCAAGCCGAGCAACATCATGGTCGGGCCCGACCGAGAGGCCAAGCTCATAGACTTCGGCCTTGGCAAGAACTTGCGCGACATGACGCTCTCGATCACCTCGGACGGCGAGACCTTGGGGACCCTCGGCTACATGGCTCCTGAGCAGCTGGGCGGCGCCAAGGAGGCCGACCACCGCGCGGACATCTATGGGCTCGGCGCGACGCTCTACCACTGCTTGGCGGGGCGTCCCCCCTTCGACTCCGTTGCTCTCCACGAGCTGCGCGAGGCCCAGGCCAAGGGACCAGCGCTCGACCTCCTGACGGGGGTCCCCCTAAACCTGGTGACCTTGATCGCCCGTTGTCTGCATGCCGATCCGGAGCGCCGTCCCCAAACGGCAGAGGAGGCCATGCGCGCCTTGGAGTCCATCACGAGCGACATCACCGGGATCGACGCCACTCCTCAAAACGTGGAGTTCCTGCTTCGGATCCAAGACGAGGAGGCAGACCTCCTCCAGACCTGGCGTTCGAGCAACAAGCGCTCGAGTTCATTCATGGGCTCGTTCAGCGAGAACGAGCTCATCGAGTTCCTCCAAATGGTCGAGTTCAATCAGAAGACGGGGACCCTCCGGGTTACGGCGCCCATGATTCGCGGGACGGCCTACGTGGCGCGCGGGGTCGTGGTGGCTGCGGAGGTCCGGACGGCCGAGGGGGTGCTCACGGACGAAGCTGGCTTCCTGCACTTGCTCCGTCAGCCACGGGGTGACTTCGAGTTCACGCCGGAGTCACCGATTCGCATGAGATGCCGGGTCCGGATCTCGCCTGCGCTCCTCGACGCGGTTCGGCTGCGGGACGAGGGGCGGCCTTGAGCGAGCACCTCAGCGCTGCCGAAGAGCGACTCTTGGACCTCCTGCGAGCGGGCGCCGTTTCGTCGGAGGTCCTCTCGGACGCTCTCGAGGACTTCGTAGGGCGCCGGATAGCTGGCGAGACGCTCTCGCTGGGACCGTATTTGGTCAGCGCCGGACATGTTTCGGTGACGACTGTCCAAGAGCTCCTGGCTGGCGGCGACGCTCCAGACCAGCGCGGCCCGCAGGTTGCGGTCGAGCTGCCGGCCTTGCCCGAGACGCCCGGTGCGGGATCGGAGGGACGAGCGCGAGGGGGCCGCTCGACTGGGGCTCGGAGTCGTCGGGCCAAGAGGACCAGCGGGCGCGCTGAGCGTCCGGCGCGCTCGACTCGGGCGAGGCGCGCGGTCGAGCCTGACGCGCGCGGGACTGGAAAGCGTCGCCGGAGCGCGCGGGCTCCGGTCCCCGACGCGCCTGCCCGGGAGGAGGAGCTCGACGAGGAGGAGGGGCGCACGGCTCGCTTCGCGCCGGAGGATCTCGCGGCGGCTTCGCGCGGTGAGTCCGAGCGCTTGCAACCTCTCGCGGCGGACGAGCGGACACGCGGTTTCGATCCCGAAGCCCTCGCGGCCTCGTCTCGGCGGGCGAACGACAAGCGTGGTCCACTCCTGTTGCCGATCCTGGCTGGAGCGGCGCTCTTGGTCGTCCTGACGGGATACGTGGCGCTGCGGGAGTCCGACGAGATCGAGCCTCTGCCGCCACCCGCGAGTCCGACCACGAGCCGCGAGGCGCCCGCGACGAGCCCTCAAGAGCACCCCACGCCTAGCGCTAGCCCGGCGGGCTCCGATCCCATAGCAGAGCGCTTGGCGGACGCCCTCCAAGCAGCGGGTGCTCTGGAGGACGATGAAGACTACGCGGGAGCCCTGGCGCTCTACCGCCAGGTGCCTCCAGAGCTGCGGGCGCGGGCCCAAGACGCGCTGGAGAAGAACCAGCGTCGACTCCAGCAGCTCAAGCGCTTCAAGGCGGACTCGGCGGCGGCGGTCGCGGCCCTCGACGAGCTAGAGGTCGGGACGCCAAACGTCGCAGCGAGACGTAAGCGGGAGGCGGCGGTCGCGACTGCCGAGGGACTCCTGGGCGGGGCCTCGGCTGATCAGGCGCAGACGCCGGCGGCAGAGCGGCTCCGGCGGGCCCTGGCTGAGGTCTCTGCGACCCAGGCGGGGCCGAAGGCCCTCGGCCACGATCGCCCTCAAGAGCCAGCCGAGCGCAAGAAGCGCTTCGAGGCGGGGGCTCGCGAGGGCGCACGGATCGTGGCGGCCATGAAGGCCGGGATCCGCCAGGCTCGCGCCAAGGCCGAGGAGCGGCGCAGCGCAGCGGCGAAGCGGGTCAAGGAGCGGTCGCGAGAGGCCCCGATCTCGGCCGAGGTCGGGGGGGTGAGCTTCAAGAAGGCCCACGTGAGTCGCTACGACGCACAGGGGTTCTCGTTGCGAGCCGGAGATAAGGAGGTCGACTTCGACTGGGGCCGGATCGTGACCAGCGATCCTCAGCTCGCGATCCGTGTCCGCCGGATGGCGATCGCGCCCAAGAGTGGACTGGATCAGCTGGACTTCGGGCGTTGGTGTCTGGTGAATCGCCTCTGGGAGGCTGCCAAGGATGCCTTTCGCCGTGCGGTGCTCTTGGACGCGCACCTCAAGAGCCGCGTCCCGGATGTGGGCCGGATCGCGCGTGCCAGTCAGGTCTTTCGCGGCAAGGTCCAGCGGACCGGGAGCTCGCTCGAGCTGAGCTACGACTTCCACCTCCCAGCCCACAACGCGGACTGGACCTTGGGCGGCGGGGCGCAGGGCGGCGTCGACGCCGAGCGCAAGGCATATGTCGTGCGGGGACGGGGCATGAGCATCGCGGCCATGCGAGAGGTCGGCTGGGAGCGGACACTCCTGATTCGCGGCGTCGCCTTGACTCACCCCAGCGCGCGCTCCTTAGTTGGGATCACCTTTCAGGCCGGGACCGCTGAAGAGGTGAGCTACCTGGTCGGCGTCGACCCGAGGGCCAAGACGGTTCTGCTCTTGAGGCGCCAGGACAAGAAGCTGGTGGTCCTCGAGCGAAAGCCTCACGAGGCAGGGTCTCGCTCCGTCCTGACCCTGGCCTGCGGCGGCGAGACTCTTGAGGCTCGCGTGGACGAGGAGACGAAGTTTCGCGTCGCGATCCCTACTGACTGGGGACGAACACGGGTCCTGATCGGCGGCTCGTTGGATCGGGAAGGCCAGGCTGCGTTCAGCAACTTGAGCCTGAGCGGTCAGGCTCGGCGTGACTGGATCCGGAAGGCCTTCGGGGCTTTCGACGACCACCTGCGGGCCTACTTGGCTCGGACGGACGAGCTGGAGCTCTTCGCTCGTCCAGGGGGCCGTCCCTCGGCGCAAGAGTTGTCTGCGGAGGATGATTGGGGAATGACTGGCGTCACGGACCAAGCGGTTCAGGAGGATCGGCGCGGTCGGATCAAGCTCGCCCTGGGCAAGCCGCTGGATCTCTTGGCGGCGTCGAACACATTCCAGCGCGCGCTGGAGTTCTCGCCGAGCTTCGCCGCGGCTCGCTATCGTCGGGGTCTGGCGCTGGAGCGCTTGGGCCGGGCTGATCTGGCGCTCAAGGAGCTGCGGCGCGCGGCTCAAGACGCGCCTCACTTCTACGAAGCGCGGGCTGCAGAGGCGCGGATCTTGGCCCGGGACGGTCAGCTCGACGAGGCGCTCGAGGTGATCGCGGCTTCGCTCCGCGAGCGCCCTGATTATCCCCCAGCGCTCTCAGCCAAGGCTCTGATCCACTTCCGCCGCGGTGAGTTGGAGGAGACGCAGGAGCTCCTAGATCTCGCGCTGGCTCTCGACCCTTGGGATGATGAGGTTCGTGCTTTCCGCCGGAACGTGAGAAACGTCCGCCGAGGACCACCGTGGGAACGTGCGTTTCGTGAAGAGACGGTTCACTACCGGGTCCTGACCGATATCAGTCAGGTCCGGGGGCGGGACTACGCGGATCAGCTCGAGACGATTCGCGAGTTCTACGCGGAGGTGTTCGGGGTCGAGGGGCAGGTTCGCGCGCAGCGAGCGACGGTCTTGATCTTCGACACCGAGGAGGGGTTTCAGGCCTACGCCGACTTGACGACGGATGACCGGGTCGAGTCGCTCTTGGGCTATTACCTGCCCCGCTACGACCAGCTCCTCCTCTATGAGGGTCGGGACGACGCCTCGGGCGATGCGACGAGGCGGGTGCTCTATCACGAGGCCTTCCACCAGTTCATCTATCCCTTGATCCCAGACCTTCCCTATTGGGTGAATGAGGGACTGGCGGACTACTTCTCCGCCACGCGGATCGAGAACGGGGCGGTCATTGCGCGAGGCGGGCCTCTTCCGGCCCGGCTCCGTGATCTGCGTCGCTACGTGCAGGAGCGGGGGCGTCCCTTGAGTCCGAGCGGTCTCATGCGGGAGACGCCGAGCGAGTTCTACAGCGGGCCTGTGGCGGTGAAATATGCTCAGGCCTGGGCGATGGTCCACTTCTTCCTGCACGGAGAGGGGGACGACTACCGCACGCGTTTCCAGCGCTACCTAGGTGCGCTGCGGGAGGGAGAGACTCCAACGGACGCCTACGAGGCGGCCTTTGCAGGGCTGGACTGGAAGGCCTTCGAGCGCGACTGGTGGAAGCACGTCAAGGAGCTCTAGGCCCGAACTTGTTGCGAACCTGGGCGCCCGGGGGTAGA
>Ga0316202_10001015_pt1 | contig 24316 bp, 23 predicted proteins | sample 3monrhotite_MG_FD_204934 | JGI IMG/M metagenome (GOLD analysis project Ga0316202, IMG submission 204934) | Microbial mat bacterial communities from mineral coupon in-situ incubated in ocean water Damariscotta River, Maine, United States -... | ecosystem: Environmental > Aquatic > Marine >... | reverse complement strand
CGAGTGGACAGTTGAATACATCGGATTCACACAGTCCGGTTGTCGGATTGTAGGTTCCGATAACGCAATCCCTGGACAGCGTATAGACAGCGGTGCAGACACCGGTTGCCGGATCGAACTGACCGGGACCGCAATCGGGCGAGGATGTTGTACCGGATGAACCTCCGGGAGGTGAGGTGTTGAAGTAACTCCAGAATCCATAGGGGTCCGTGTATTGCCCTCCGGGAACCAGAGGATGATAGTTGGCATCAACATAAGGAGTGGATTGCGTTATGCTGCCACCAGAATACGAGGTAAAGATTGTCGATACCCAGTTACAGGAAGCATCGAATTGTACCGCGTGACTGAAAAAGGGTTGACCTGCACTGCCATCTATCCTCATGACCTGACAACTGCCACCTGGAGCTGTAGTGCAGGCCGTAGGGTAATATTTCCATCCAAAAAGACCGCTATTGGCAAACGAATTTGTCATAGAAGCTGAACATAATGGCTCAGTGATGCATGCCTTTGCCTGAGCATCCCAGTTTGTCCCGGTCAGACAGACAGGTGCCTTCTCACAACGGTCTGTCGCAACCACATAGTCATATCCCGGATCGAGACACATCTTGATCGGCTGAGTCGGAGTTTCAGGCAGACAGTTCACCGCCTGGACGGAACAGTAATCCGCATTCCCCTGTCCGTTATGAACCGGATAGCTGATGCAGGTCGCTGTTTCGTTCTGGGCATCGGTAAACCCGTCATTGTTCAGGTCCGCCCCGCAGGTCAGTGCCATGAGATTGACCGGCAAAACCGCCGTTACGAAGCAGATCAGAACCAGAATCGCGGTCAGTTTTTTCATTTCGGCACTCCATCTGAGCAGATAACGTCCTGTCCCGCCGTGCGTAACATCTGGATCACCGTTGCGGCTTCGGCAAACTCATTCAGGCACTGGCAGTTCACCAGGATCTCCTCCCCGGTCTCGGTCGGACATGCGCCATCAACGCAGGTGTGATAGAGGATGTCGTAACTTCTGGTATCAGTCTGATACTGACTTGATGTACCGGACAGGGTGGCCTGTGTATCCTCTCGCAGTCGCCGGGTCTTGCAGGCCGGCTCGCACTCCCCGAAACTGCCGACATCCGGCAAGGTCATGGAACCGCTGAGACTGCTCCAGACTCCATCCACCAGAATCTGGTCCTCGTAGGTCGTGGAACCGGTGTTGATCGAATCGACCACCTTCCCATAGCGGGCTGCGGCATTGCTGAAGTCATAGACGGGACTTGAACAGAAATAGGTCCGCTCCTTGCGCCACCAGTTTTGAGTGACGTCTTCGGTACAGTTCCCCTGGGTCAGAGTCCTGGTTGACGGCAACGGAGTCAGACTGGTCGGGTTGGCATTACGAAAGGTCTGGACACCGTCGACCTTCTCATCCTGAAGATCACAATCTGACCGTCCATCCAGTGCCGCACAGCCATCGACCACACTGGTCGCAACAACACAACGATCCGGCTTGAGCTTGATCCGTACAAAGGCATAACCCTCGCCGCCGCCTGTGACCGAAACGCGGATCTTGGTTTTGATTTCACCGGGCCTTTTGAAGTAGCTGGTGACATTAACGTTGGGATTCTGGTTCCAACTTGTACTCAGTTCACAACGCCCGGCGGTTTCCGGAGGAAAGTTATTATTCGGGCCGCTCCAGACCTTGTAATTGTCGATCCAGACCTGCATGTAGTCGTCCCATTTCGCGTGGACAATCGTTGCCGACTGGATCAACTCCGGCTGTTTGACATAAACCTTGAAATCCTTTTCAAAGATCCGGCAACTGCCGGACCAGTAGTTGTCGCCGATCTGACCGAGCACCACATTGATGCAGTCTGGACCACAATACTGGACAGCTCCCGTGCCTCCCAAGGGAACGATCACGTCGTTGATGTTCGGCTTGCTCAACAGGATCTGCCGGTTGATTTCACAACTGTTCTGCTGCTTCTGGGTATCAAGCCCGCTGACCAAGCTGTAAAGGCTGTGCGGATCACCGGCCTGAGCCTGGGCCAGATCCTGTACGCTGGTCGGCATCGCCATCGGCGTATTCAGGAAGGTGGTTTCCGGTGGCGGCCCCGCAGAAGTCACCCCGGTAGCACTGGTGGTTCTTGAGGTGTCCTGCCCGTAGTAGGCGATTGTCATGTTGCTCAACCTGACATCGGAGATCGTAAAGCCGCTGTTTGCCTGCTGTACGGCTCCGACAACACCACCACCGAGATCCTGCAGAATGACCTGTGTATTATTCCAGACCAAGTTGTTTCCGCAGCCGGTATTGATGCAGTAGCAGCCGCCCAGATTGTCCGGAAAGGTATCCTGCAGGCTGACTTTCCCACTGCTGCCCGCTGTCCAGCGATAGTTCAGGCAGTTCTCCCAGGTCCCGGGTGTACAGGAGATGATCCCGTTGGCACAGACTCCGGAAACCGGTACCGGAACCTGGTAGGAGTAGTCGGTCGTCCCGTCGAAATCGAGGTCTTCGCCAATGATCATGGTCGAAAGATCTCCTGTCGCTCCGGGCTGCACGAAAACTTCAAGAAACTTTTTGGAGCTGGGAAACGCCAGTTGCGCGTTAAAAGCCGTACTGCCGTCTATCGTTTCCAGTTGTGTCCCCGACGAAACCAGCGGGTTGATGATGTTCTGCCGCAAGGCCGTCTTTGACCCAAACCTGTCCTTGATGGTCTGTGTCGCCGTCTGCCCGGTAGCCTGTCCCGCAGCCACATCCCCGGTAGCGGCGCTGAACGCCACTGCGGGGAACAGAATCAGGACAACGAAATTAGCGACGATACCTGTCCACCATCGTCCTGATAGCCTCGACATAACTCAGCCCTCCCTGCACCATAGTTTCGATTTCAGCGATCTCGTCCGCATCGGACGTGTAAGCGTAGTAACTGAACGGATCGACAATCAGCCGGCTCACCCCGCAGCCGAACGGGGTGTCCATGAAGATCTCCGAATAGACTTTTTTCCGGCTGCTGATGCCCTTGAGTAGCCCCATCGTAAAGGGATCGTAGGTAATCAGTTTTTCCGCTTCGGCCCGTGCAAAATCATGCGACTGGAGGAAGAACTTGAAGGCACTGTTCCCCCAGATCACATCACCGACCGGCCCGAACTGTTTGATGTCCAGAATCGACTGGGTGACAATGTTGAACGACCCCTTGAATTTCCGGGCACGGCGGTAGCCCTCCTCGATGACCTCACGCAGGTGACTCGACTTGCCGAGAAATTTCCATGCCTCGTCAAAGATGATGAATCGCGGATCCTGTCGGTTTGACAGATAAAGATCCTTGGTGACGGCATTGATGATCTGGAGGGTGACAACCTTGAACAACTCCTTCTTCTGTTCCAGATGTTCCAGTTCCAGCACCACGAAATCGTCATCCGCGATGTTGAATGTCGAGGGACCGTTGAAAAAGCCTCCGTAAGGACCGCTTGAGATGAAATCGGTGATATTGAACGCCAGCTTTTCAGCAGCCTGAGCAATCTCGCCGTTGCTGTCGCTGATCTCCTTGAAATGGGACAGGTAGTGGTAGACATGATCGACTCCCGCCTGTGTTCCCTCGTTCTCCCAGGCCCACCAGACAGCGTTTTTCAGCAGACTCATCTCTGTCTCGGTCGGCTCCTCGTCGGTCGCGGAATAGACCATCTGCGCGATGATCGGCGCGATCACCGGAATGTCATGCTCCGGCTCAATGATGTTGGTGAACGGGTTGATGCAGATCTTCGTCTGGTCGGAAAAGTCGAGAAAACGTGCCCCAGCCAGGTGGGTCATCTTCTTGTAGGAAAAACCGATGTCGATGATGCGGATCTTGGCTCCGCTAGCGAAATAGTTGGTAACTAGGTAGTTGATGAGGAAGGATTTGCCACCGCCTGAGGTTGCCGCTAGAAACGCATTGTGATTGGTCGCCCCGGAATCGAACATGTCGAGGGACGCAACCTGTCCTTTTCGCGCCAGGAAAAGCATTTCCGGTTTGCCGATCCCGGAGAAATCCCCCTGGGTCGGGGTGATAACCGAGATCGTGCTTGCCGGAACGATGTAGTCCCGCTCGATCTGGTCAACGTTCTTGCCGATGTTGTACAGACCGAACGGCAGTGATGAGACCAGCAGGATCGGCAGTATTCCCCGGTCCTCCTGCATCAGATAGTTCTGGTTCTCCCACTGCCGGCGGGCGCGGTCGAGGGAACTGCGGCACTTTTCCGGTTTGTCATAGACCCACATGACCGGGATGATCCGGTAAAACTTCGTCCCTTTGTCAGCCTCACCCGTAGCCCAGGTGTATTCCTCTTTCTTGCGGGCCAGACTCGGAGCGAACGACCCGGCTCCCTGCTGAATCAGGACGGCATTGCACTTGGCGTGCAGTTTCGTCTTCTGGTCTTCCAGCAGAACTGTCAGACTGTAGAGAAACGGGCTGGGGATCTGGTCGGCATCACTGGAGACACCCTCCACCCCGCCGAACAGACGGTTGGTCCGCAAGGGATCAACCTCCTGCGGATAGGTCTTCGGCGTCAGGCTACGCCATTCTTTCTGTCCGATCTGCACATAATCAAGCTGTTTACGAATGGTTGTCTCAGCAAAAATCGCCTGCTTACGGATCGGTACGGTGTCATCGTACAGCCGCAAATTTCCGCCTGGATCATCGTTCAGTAGCCGGCGCAACCATTCGAGCAAATCTTCCGGGTCGACCTCCTTCGGTGGCAGCCCTGCCCCGCCCAACGCCTCGGCACACATGCTACCGACCTCGACCAGATTGCACCTGCTGTCTCTGGGCCACTTGGCCGCGACGAACAACCTGAAATTCCGCAACACATGGCCGCTTGTCCACTCTCCTTTGGCTCCCTGTCGAAAGTGGTCCGTCAGGGACTGAGCAACCTCCCGGAACAGTTCCTTGTCCCGCACTTTCGTCTGCTGGTAGGTCGCCAGGATCGGCTCAATGTGTGGATCCGCATGAAGGATGAACTGAAGGATCGCCCCTTTGGGGAAAGGTACCCGCAGCAGGCCCTCCATTGACATGACGGTACGCTCACCGGCAAAAACTGTCGGCACGCATTCCCACAACATCCCGATAGTGTCGTCACTGTTCAGGTAGGTTTTTGTCTCTGGATCATAGGCAACATAGGGCAGATAGTCGGAGAAGTTGTTGCGCCGGGCCGCCGCGTTCAACCCCGGTTTTGTCAGCCCGCCATCACCAAAGAGAAGGGAGAAAAGCGCCATGCTATTTCCTCCCTTTTAGCGGGTCGGTCAGCACCCAGCGAGGCCTGTCAACGAAGATATAGGCGTAGCGCAGCATGTACAGCTCGCTGTCTTCGCCCTCGTAGGGAAGCATCAGGACCCGCATGACTTTAGGGGGAACCACAACGGGTGTAGACGGAGCCTGAAGCAGATCCGTCATTCGATCATAAAGCGCCTGTTCATAATCGGTGCTGGTCGCGCTCGCCGTTTGGCCGATGAATCCCTTTGATTCGTAATAGGCCGTTTCAACATCGACACATTTGCCGTCATCTGTTTTCGGACATTTGAAGTCCTCCTCATAGGGATTCATGACCGAGCAGCCGGTCAGCAGCAGAACCAGTCCCAAAAGTAAAATCAGTCGCTTCATCAATCAATTCTCCCCATTCGGATTGCGCAGGTTCAGCAGAGTCCCTTCCTCGATCACCAGCGTGACGTTCTTGGTTGCTCCGATTTCGATCACCGGCACCGCCTGTTTTGCCAGATCGAGATAGAATTTCTGGATCTCATTGAATCCGGTGGACAGTCCTGCCCCCATACCGTACTTGGCGGCTTCAGCCGGATCAGTCGTGATGGTGCTACCCAGTGGACTGGTTGAAAGGATCTGATTCTGAGACGCGATGTAATCACCCATCCCGCCGAAAAAGCCGGCCACCATCGACCGGGCAATCGCCGATCCCATGCGGGAAACCACCCGACCCTGCAAGCCGATCTTGCCGTCCTGATCCACCAGGAAGCCCTTGATCTTCTGGTCGATGACTGCCTTGCCTTCTCTGGTCACACAGGACAGTGAAACTGCCTGCATGTTGGCCCGTTCGGTCGCCAGATCCCCGTACCCCGAAGCAATAACGAAACAGCCCTTCAGGTCGGCCTTCACATCGTTCGGCAGCACGGCCAGATTCCGGATTCTCAGCAGAGCCGGAACCGGATTTCCTTTACCCGTCTCAGCGGTAGGTGCGTCCAGGCCGGAAAGCAGGGTCGCCGCCATAAAAGAAGGCGGGAGATAGATCGTCCTGTGCTCTTTTTTTTTATCTTCAGCCTGTTCGATGACCGGTACGGACACGATGCCAATCTCTCCGATCATCACCATCTCTTCGGGCGGTGCTGGAGGTCCCGGCGGCCCGGGCGGAATCTGGGTCATCGCCCCTGCCGTGGGATAGATCGACCCCGGCGGCGGTGGCGGGAAAGCTGGGAGAACCGATTGCTGGGACTTTTCGACCATCCCTTCAACCTTGGGCTGTTCGTCTGTTTTCGGACCGGAGACTTCCCGACCTTTCTCCTCTTTTCCCTGCGTGACCAGTTCATCGAGGCGCTGCTTCAGGTCGGACATCTGCTGATCCCGTTTCTTCAGCTCTCGCTGGCTCTTTTTGTAGAGGGATTTTTGCAGTGTCGTCGCATCATCCAGCAAGGAGACCGGCTTGGCCTTCTTGACCATTGGTGGGGCCGGTTTCGACCGGACCTGATAGGCGAACATGGCGAACAGAAGAACCCCGGCGATGCACAGTGCCTTGACCGCCTTTTTCTTCTTGTCCGGGTCCAGATTCTTCCAGGTATCCTTGAGACTCATGATCCCTCCTCATCGGCAAACAGATCGTCCTGGTCTTCTTCTGCTCGCTTCTTCGACTGTATTCCTGCGTCCGGCTCAATATCCTGAGTCACAAGAGGATTGGCCTGTTCATCCAGATTGCGGCGTTCAACGATAAAGACGCGGGTCGAATCACCCGGGCCAAGCAGCGGCTCTTCGATAGCGACCGCCAGAGGGTTTTGGGTTAGCGATGATCTCAAGAAATCCTTCTCGGACAAACGCCACTGCCCCTCTCCGTTCTTCAGGGAAACGACATACTCCCGAACGCCCAGTCCTTCACCTTCAACCAGGATGTCCCGCTTGGCGACCAGCCAGACCTGGTTATAAAGATCCATCTGCTTTCCAAGCCTATGAACCGTATAACTCTCTGGCAAGTCCCTGGTGTAAGCCTGCTTGACGAGCTTCAGCACCTTCTTTTCCAGAGGCAATCCGGCGAAAAGAGACAGATTTTCCTCGATTTTCTTTTTCAGCCCGCTCGATAGTCGGACGGTCTGCGCCGGGATCTGTCTCGGCATCCCGATCATCGAGTAAACATCCTCATCGCAGACGAGGTAGAATTCTGAAGGCGTCTTGGAGTAAAGAACCTCCTGTCCCTTCTTCAGCGCCTGAAACTTTACGAAGGCGTTTTCTCCGGCGATCTTGACCTTGATTCCCTTGTCCTGGGAGAACATCACATCCTTGATCGGTCCTGGACAGACAAAGCGGTTCACGTCCGTACTGGACAAATTGACCTTGGTCGTGTGTTCCGGAAATACCACCACCAGGGGATCGTCTTCCCCGCTGTCGGCGGCTAGCACCGGAACTGCCAGTCCCAGCATCAGCAGCACAGCTAACAGCAGCTTGTTTCCTCTCATCGCATAGCCCTCCCGCTGAGTTCGGTCACATAAAACCGGCCAGCCCTGACCGTAAATCTGATGGTGTAGATTTTCTGTTTCTCCTCCGTCTTCTGGTCCTGAACGAAGGTCTTTTCAATCCCAGTAACTTCGATAATCTTTTCGTCCGACTTCAACTGCATTTTGGTCGTGTAGAAGACCTTGGAAACAGACGACAGCTCGACCGTATCCACGGTCTCAAGCAACTTAGTCTGATACTCCGCAAACTGCTCCGGGTCGATGATGGTCAGAACCTCCTCGAACTGCTTGCGGATCGTGCCGGGGCTGTAGACCAGCAGCAGGTTGATCAGGTAACGGGCCATCTCACGGGCATAGCCCTCGTCAATCGTGCCGGCGGTCAAAGAGACCTTGTCTTTCAGTCCTGCCGGAACCAGAACCACCGCCTGCCGGTTCAGGGCGAGCTGCAACATGAAGGAGTTGAACAGCGTCAGCCCCCCGATCAGAACCACAATCACCATCAGCAGTCGGTTGACCGCGAAGAGATTGCTGGTTCTCTGGACAAACAGATCAAACTTCACAACACACTCCTTTATTCAATAAATTCATCTTCGAAATACTGCGGATAGCCTTCCATCCGGGTCCATCCGAGCATGTACAGGCTGTGGCGCAGAAAACCGCGTGGATGGTTACGTTTGAGCCTGGAATAGACCGTGGGAAAAACGATCAGCATCAGCCACCAGAACCAGCCGCCAAATATCATCGCCATCAGGTAGGCCAGCACCATGACGGTCATATCATCCGGCTCGAACCAGAGCAGTTGATAGGGCTGGGTCAGGTATTGCGGCATCCGCTTCGAAGAAGGATTTTTCATCAGCACACCAGAAGGATTAACGGGGAGCGGGGGACTCCCCGGGTTATCAGATCAGCATCCCAAAGCCTGTAACAATCGTGTCGGCAGCGAGAATGACTCCACCGGAAACAATCGTAATCAGGGCCGGAATGTACTTGCCGGCAGGAAGCATGGACGCTCCCCAGACCACAATGCACAGACCAGCTACAAAACCGATGGCTCCCTGGAGTCCCTTGAGGACAACGTAGTCGTAGAAGATGTAGCCGAAGCTGTTGGGGTCGGTCGGCGCAGTCACGGCGAACGCACTGCCGGCGACCAGCAGGAACACCAGTGCCATCATCAGAATCAGAACCTTTTTGCTCATTTGCTTTCTCCCTTCTGGTTGAGATAAGTGGAAATCGTTTTGGCATCGCCCTGGGTCCGCTGACCGTCGATCCAGAGTGTCGGTGTCCCCCGCACTCCAACAGAACCTCCGGCCCGCAGATGTTCATTGATCAGGGCATCCGCATCACAGTCTCCAACTTGGGGTATTGGCTGGTTGTCCAGCCCTCCTTGGTAAACTTCCCGCATGGCTGCGTCCTGATCCTGACCACACAGGATGTATCGCGCTTTAGCCCGTGCTGACTTGTGGATCGACTCCAGGGGGAAGAAAAAGATGTGTCGCGTGAGATCGGTACGTTTCGCCAGCATCTGATCGAGCTGACGACAGTAAGGACAGTCTGGATCGGTGAATTCGATCACCTGACGAGGGCCGCTGCCGATGGTCAGAGCCTTGTCGAGCGGCAGTTTGGCGATATTTTCCCGGACGATCTCCTCGCGGGCCTGAGCGGTTATGTTCTTGCCGTCCTGACTCCATATCTCCCCGAACACCAGATACCCTTCCGGGGAGAAATAGAAAACCTGAGGTCCGGCACCGACCTGATATAGTCCGGGGATTGGTGAGGGTTTGAATGTATCGATACCCGTCTTCGGTAAGGTTTTGGAGAACTGTTGCAGCGCCTTGTTCAGCGCCGCGTCCGTCAGTTCCTCGGTGGCAAAAACCGGTGCAGCAAGCCCGGCAAGAATCATCAAACTCAAGACAACACGCTTCATTACTCAACCTCCATGACAACGACCCGACGATTGCGAGCCAGATCCGTTTCAGAAACAGGGCAGCACTCTCCCCGTCCTTCTTGAACAACAACCGCTACTCCATGCTTTTCCAGGACATCTGCAACAACCTCCGCCCGGCGATCCGACAGCTTCCGGTTGTAAGCTTCGTCACCCAGCCGGCAGGTATAGCCCTCGACTCGCACCTTCAGCCCCGCCGGGATACTGTCCAGCACGGACAGGTCTTTCGTTTCCAGGTCTGCCCGGTCGAAATCGAACAAGATCTCCCAACGTCGAGAATCTGCTGCCTGTGTTCTTGGAGACAGAACTGCGGTCTTGATCGATTGGTTTTGAGTGGAGGATTGATCCTGCCCGCCGAAACGAAGAGTCAGCGGTGATACAAGCCGGACATCCAGGCGGTTTTCAGAACAGCCGTCCTGAATCAGAAAACCTTTCGCCACCGGGCTGGATACGGTAGATGATCTGAAATCTGCGGTGTACGCCTCCCGGCAAATGGACGATGCCAATACCGGTGAAGCGCAGACAAGCACCAAACAGAGACAAACAGACAGACGCATTGAATAAACCTCCCCTAAAAAAGCACTCGTTCTGTAGATAGGGGAGGGGGGTAGGCCTTTTATAAAAAAGAAGGGTTATGCGGGTTTATTATCTGAAAATGTCGTCCAAATTTGAGGTCGCCCTTCCCTCTTTTGAACTGCACTCACTTTCGCTTTTTGGGGCATCCCGTTCTTCAGGAGAGGTAGAGCCCGTGAGGGCCAGCAACAGATGCTGACCCTCCTCGGTTCCCAGAAAATGACGTAATGCTTCCACGACAAACATCGACTGTTTGCGGGATTTGCTCAGCCTGTCCAATGCGGACGAGATTTTTTCATCGTAGAGGGTCAGTCGGATCAATCGCTGGGCCACGGCTTCCTCCTAACCCTCTGCCAGAGCAAAACCAAGAGCATTGGCAAACTCCGGTTCGTGCAGGATCTCGATAGAGACTTTCTTGGCCTGAATAATGTCCCGGATAAGAATCGCACCACCACCGAAAATCAACACCTTCTCAAAGGACGCCTTGAGGCCAAGGTGGGCCTGGAGTTCACCGCTGATGTCGCGCAATACATCGTCGATATAGGTTTTTGCAGCCTTTTCAATCTCACCAGTGATGTCGTGGCGCTCAAACCCATACTGAACATATCCCCGTTCGATCAAATAGCTGATCTCAACAGGAGAGAAGGTTCGGGATGGAGCCAGGTCACGAATGGTCGGCAGCAGCAATTGAGTCGCCATCTGGTGGATACCGCGCTTGTAGAAAGTATCCCCATAGATAATCGAGCGAGACGTACCATCAACCAAGGTGAAAATAATCGTGTTGAAACCAATATCGACCGCAAGGATATTTCCGGTCTGCTCCTGATTCTGGCTCAGGAAAAGGCGAACACCACCAATTCCCTGTGGGAGAACCCGGACATCCGGCCAGCCGGAAGCGTTGAGAACCTTGGTCAACGTTTTCACGACACCAGCCTCCCTGTCCTTTTCCGCAACCCAGGCTCCATAGGGAAGTCCGACGACCAGCGTTGTTCCAGTGGGAACCATGGCCGTTGCCGCTGCTTCTGTTACAAAATCGGGATAGTGATGCACCAGATCCTCAAGGGTCTTCAGATAACTTGAACCAGAGGTCAGCAACGCATCTTCCCCGACCACCAGGCCTTCATGATTCCGACGATACGCCGATACAATCCGGCCCCTCTTTTCACCGTACACCCACTTCAACGACGAAAACCCAAGATCACAGACAAACACCATGATGTAGCTCCTTTCGTTGCCTCCGTTGGCAACATTGCTTTGTTTGTCTACAAGGATGGCAACTACCTGATAGACAAAATTGTTATGTTGTAGCCAAGTCAGGCTACGTTGCCCTTTTTGTTGACAATGCTTTGTCTATGTATTGGGGGAGGGGGGTAGGCGTGGCTCTTTGTGAATGTTCTTCAGAAATTTTTCGTTGGATCTGAACGTCTCTTTCTGCGGATGTCGTATGCTGTCGCCCTGATTTTGACGATCTGCTTTTTTGTCAGGCGGACCTTCAGGTGATGGTGAACTCTCTGGACAACATCTTCGATTGAAACACGCTCTCCCTCCTCCGCATTAAGGTAGCAGGACAGGGCATATCTCTCGGCACGGGACAAACCACCCTCTTCGATGATTTTCTGTTTATAGTGTTTGGGCAATGGAGCCAAAAATCTTCGGAGATACCAGATCCGGCCCCGCACGAAGGCGATAATGGCAAGACCTTTTAAGTCATGGTCCGAAACTGGGTCATCAATCATGCCGTCTTTATGCAACCTCTCGACAATGGAGCGCGGGAGGTCGACAAGCTCGGCAGCTTCTTTGAGATTCATTGTTAGAAGCCTCCTGGCGGGCTCAACAGGCGAGTTTAGATTGCCCTTCTTGACGTTTGAGGTTGATTTGCTCTTTCTTGCCATGCGGATCAAGCAAATCAAGAAGTTCCCTTACGATTTCTTCGATCTGACGTTTTCCGGCATTCGAGATAGCAGCACGTTCATAGGCAAGAGTGAGCAGCTTCCCCATTTTGGGGCCAATGTGAAAGGTGGCCTGCTTAGCAGCTTCATCCGCAACCATCTCCAAAACACTTCTCTTGTACTGGACGCCTGTCCCACTGGTTTCGTGAAACCCAAGAAGCCAGTTGGGCTCCACTCCTTCAAGTTCACAAAGTCTGGTTAGAAAGGCAGCATCCGGTTTTCTTCTTTCCGCTTCGTAGTTCATCAATGTATTGGGACAAATTCCATAGCCTTCTACAAAGTTGGCAATCGTCCTGTCTCCACGAATTGAACGGATTTTTTTGCCAAGCGTCATCAAATCCTCCGAGTAAAAAAGAGCTAGGCCGCCATAGAAAGTTGGATCGGTTCAGCAAGATCGCCAACTGAATCTATGTCGTTAAAAATACTTATTGGTTCATTTCGGCCTCTTCGTTCGACATTTCTTTTTCTTTTCGCAACTCTCACAGGTGGAGAACGATCCTGTTTAACGAGTGAAGCACCGCCGTATCTGTCTAAAGAAACATTGATAGGTCCATTTCGGTTATTGTTCGAGTTCAACGTAGGGGCATGTGGCACCTTTCGATCAAAAAGGCTGATGACATTGTCAACCGGCTCTTTTCTGCTCTCTCGATGAGGACAGGGAACAATGCTTCTTGCGGGGGAAGAATTGTTGTTGGCGACAAAGGCATTCGTATTTTCGAAACAGAAATCGTAACGCGAACCTGTCTTTTTTATCTGGTGGAGATCCATGAAGTCTTCCCTGGTCGGAACTGTCCCCAATATGCTGAATCCCATGTCTGTTCCTGGGATTGAAATCACACCCAAAGAAGGCACCTGAAGAATCTCGTTCGCCACGACCTTGTTGCTGTGGGGAGCCTGTTGTATTTTTGCGCCCATCGAGCGACGTGAATCCACCTTCCTTCTGTTGTGCGAATCTTGATGGCGTCTTGGCCGTTCCTTCTGTGAATCCCCGCCAGAAGGAGCATCACACCGCGTATCAGGCTTCGCAGTCCTGTTTTCCTCTGGTTTTTCTGCCTCCAGCATCACTTCAAGCTGTTTCATGATTTCGGTTTCAACAAATTCAGCATCCAACTCCCCGCTTGCAACCAAGGATGAAATTCGTCGACAAGCCCGGTTCAGCGCCTGTCGAACATTTGCTGGAGAGCATTCCAGATGCCTTGCGGCCTCTTTTATTTTCATCGTTCCGCCATGGATACCCAGCAGCGCTTCAAGTATCTGCTCTTCTTTCGGGGTCAGACAGTGGCGAACAAAAGGGTAAGCCTGATCAATATCGATATTGAACAACGGCTCAAAATCGCAGGTAGTGTATTCTTGGGCAAATTGCTTTGATGTGAAATCAGAACTGTCACAAGACGTCCGTGGTGGAGCAGATGAGCCAGCTTTACATCTCGAGTCCGGGTTCGGCGTAACCGCAGAAATCTTGCCTTTGTACAGAGTCCAGAAACAGGCAGGAAAAAAAACCTGCCTTTCCATAGATACTGTGGCGGCCTCAAGTGCAGCCTCGTAAGCGTCCTGAAGAAAATCTTCCTGATCATAGGGTGCATACGGGAGATATTTCCTCGAATGCCCTGCTATCTGCTTGGCGTTCTCGTCCACCCAGGCAATTGCGGCTTCAGCAGTCATTTTATTTAAGCCCCTCTCTATATATGGTTAAAGAATGGTTAAAGTAACTTTTGTTATTTCCAGAAATCGAATTCCCAACCACTTGAAAATAAAAGATAATTTCAAATAATCAGTTATCCACAACCGGAAAAGTGTGCGTCATAGACCGATAGTTATGTGAGTCAAAGACCGATATCCCGTGCGTCATAGACCGATAGGCTGTGAGTCATGAACCGATACTCCGTGCGTCATAGACTGAATCTTGCGAACTGAAAAACGTGCGTCATAGACCGATACCCTTTAATTCCTGCGAATGACCGCCACCAGATCCGATTCGATGCCCCAGGTTTCCAGGAAACCGACATCAACCAGGGCCTTCAGAGCCTTCTTGAGTTCTCTTCTGAAAAAACGAAGCTCACTGTTGCTGGCACAGAGTTTTTGCAGAGTTTCAACCTTGACCGGGTATGGCTCTCTGTGGCTTGACCAGTAACTGTGAAGCTTTGTAGCAATCCCATCAGGCAACGCCTTGCGTTGTTCCAGATTGATCAGCGTGAATGCGCTATCGGCAAAAAGCAGACTCATTACTTTGGAAAGCCGAACTTCCCATTGAGCCAAGGGCGTGTGTTTTTCCGGGTCCCACATCGCGATGTAATCAATAAGGCTTGTGACAACGGTTTGATGGAGGCGGTTTGACGTGATCTGGACAGCAGTGGCCTTCATGCGAAGCAGGCAATCCCTGATGCGCTGATAACTACGGCTATTGACCTGCCAGCCGATAGACTTCAGAAAGGAGTAGGGCGTAAAGAAGATCGAGTCACCGAGCGGTTGCCCCTTGGCAAGTTGCAGCAGCCGCATCCAAACCAATTCATCGTCCTGACGCAACTCCTCTCCCAAGTAGAGGAGGCTTCCACCGCCAGTGACCATAATCTCAGCCTGTTTGAGATAAACCCTGCGCTTGTTGCGGTTACGAGCCGTAAACAGCGCAGACCGAACGATTTCGTTTGGTGATGCCCCTTTGGTAGCCGTCCATTCAGGCAAGCTTTTGGGAGCGGCCTCTATCTCATCTCTGAACCGTTCCAGTACCGCCATCAATTCAGGAGCCAAGACAGATGAGGCTTTTTGTGATGCAGGCTCTAAGATTTTGTGCCTATCTCCTATTTGCCCACTCATCCCTTGGCCTCGAATCTCTCCCCACAAGCACCCTGTCCATGTCGGACAAGGGCCTCCGCAAACATCCTCATGATCCGAGTGTGCTTTGCACAGGAAAGCTCCGGTGGTATTTTTCGAAATTCAAAAGAAACTTTCGAAGCACAAAATTTTGTGGTATTTGTTGTGTTTCCGCTCATTTTTTGTGAATCGCTCTTTTCCTGGCTGTGTACCCAGTCCATGAAAGACACGGAAAATGTGACAGGAACATAAAATTGTCCATAAACACTCGCTATCGTTTTAGAGCACACGGCAAAGTGTGTCAAGACAAATATTTATCTATGGACACACATTTGTGGAGGATCTCATGGAAGACGTAGGTGATCGGATCAAGGAACTTCGCGGGGAGATGCAGCAGGCGGAGTTGGCCGACAAGCTGAGTATTCACAAAAACACCATGGCTAATTACGAACGGGGGGATCGCTTTCCCGATGTAAAGATCCTTTTGAAAATATTGGAGATCTTTCCGGACACCAATCCGGCATGGCTATTAACAGGGGAGGGCTCCAAAAACAGGTCGGAGCCTGTGCAGAGGGGATTTGTGATGTTCCCGCGTTATGAAATTGAGGCCGGAGCGGGCCTAGGAAGGACTGTTCAAAGCGAACAGATTGTAGATTTTGTTTCTTTTAAAGAGGAATGGGTTCAGAACTTTTTACGCGTTCCAAGAAAAGATCTGGCCTTGCTGTCGGTGAAGGGAGACAGCATGAACCCAACCCTGAATGATGGAGACATGATTCTTGTAGATATGAGATCCGACAGAATTGATGACAGCGCCATCTATGTCCTTGAGTTTGACGACGCACTTCTTGTGAAAAGGATTCAGAGAAAACTGGACGGCTCTGTCGTCATCAAGAGTGACAATCAGCTCTATGAACCAGAGGTTCTGCAAAAGGACCGTGCTGAAGCACTCAGAATAATAGGCCGTGTCGTTTGGAGTGGGCGACGAATGTGACCCTTTGCACTTTTGAGATGAAAAAAGCTGGCAACATATTGAGAGAAGAAGGCAATGCAGGTAGGAGTTTGGATTAGAGTATCTACTGATGATCAGGCTCGTGGTGAATCTCCTAAAAACCACGAAGCCAGGGCAAGGATGTATGCCGAACTGAAGGGATGGACGGTCGTAGAGATGTATGACCTATCCGGAGTTTCAGGCAAGTCTGTTTCAGAACACCCTGAGGCGCAGAGGATGTTTGCCGATGTTGCCTCAAGAAAAATCCAGGGCCTGATCTTTTCCAAACTGGCACGCCTTGCTCGCAACACAAGAGAACTTCTCGAATTCTCCGATTTTTTTGAAAGAAATAGCGCCAATCTGATCAGCCTGGAGGAGAGCCTGGACACCTCGACTCCTGCGGGCCGCCTTCTTTACACTGTTATTGGAGCACTCGCACAGTGGGAACGAGAGGAGATCTCCGCACGAGTCGCCGCGTCTATTCCAATTCGTGCCAAACAAGGCAAACCGACGGGAGGAGCGGGGCCCTTTGGCTACATGTGGAGTAAAGACAAGCAGCTGATCCACAACCCTAAAGAAGCCCCCACTGTTAAGCGGGCTTTTGAGCTTTATTTGGAAATTGGCAAATTATTAACTACCTGTGAGAGGCTAAACGAAGAAGGTTATCGCGCTCGAAAAGGAGCATTCCGGCCGGTTACCCTTAAACGGCTATTGACAGATACTGTCTACAAAGGATTAAGGCGGGCGAACTACACAAAAAGCAAAGGGCAGAAGAAATCTTGGGTTCTCAAGCCGGAGAAAGACTGGGTTTATGTCCCTGTCGAGCCCCTAATTGAGGAGTCTGATTGGGAAAAGGTCAACTCTCTTTTGCAGAAAAATGCAAAACACTCCCAAAAAGCAGTACCAAAAGAGGGTAAATACCTTTTTAGTGGGCTACTTGTCTGCTCCTGCGGAACCAAACTTTATGTTGCCCCATATTCTGGGATGAAGGTCCCACGATATGTTTGCCGGAACTGTCGCGGTAAGCTCAACGAAGATGTTCTCGAGGATCATTTTCAGAAAGCGCTCAAGACCATGATTGTCAAGCCCGAAGAACTCAAGGCTGTGACGGATTACGAGACAGAGCACCAGGAGAAAAAAGAAAGGCTGGTCTTGCTACAGCGAGAGATTAAATCTGTTGATGGGAAAATTGATACTCTTCTCGACTTGGTTGGGGATCAGACTCTTGATCGAACCAATTTTACCGAAAGATTTATGCCGCTGAAGGAACGAAAGGAGCAACTCCTTTCTGAGATTCCTCGCCTGCAGGCGGAAGTCGATATTGCGAAGGTAAATAGTGTTTCCAAGAATTACCTTCTTGAGCAGGCAACGAATTTCGCTTCCATGTGGCCAATTTTAAACGATGATGAGAAACGGAGACTGGTTCAAGAGCTCGTGGATAAGATTGAGCTCGGAGATGACAGCCTGCATTTTGTCTTGTCTTATAACCCTTCCTTAAGAGTAGTAGGAAAAGATACACACAACCCCAGCAGTCTGTTCAGGGAGGGTGATATCGCCATTGTTGGCCTCCGCTACTCGGATACCGATTCATCCGCGAGTTGGTCTCTAAATCTGAATACCCGCTATCCGCTTTTGCGCGAGTTGCGTCTGAATCCAAAGCTTTTGGCTGAATATCGGGAGAATAAGACCGGTTCGGGTAATCGCTGGAGGATTCGACCAGCACTTCGGTTTGAATATCGTTGGAAGAAACGTGTCCACTTCGATTTTGAAGGTGGAGCCGAGTGGGCAGATGAAACCAATGATACCGGACAGACTTTTAGCACGCGAGATTTCTTTATGACTCTGGGGTATCGGGTCGATTTTTAAAGTTCTTCCATGCAGGGTGAAAACCGTTAACGAGAGTGGTTTGAATGTCAGAACAACATCTGAATTTCTGACCACATGATTCCATATAGTAACATGGGATAACCTGTCTATTCTTGCCACTGCGTAAGACGTCTGCCTTTTCGCTGGTCGGGTGATCCTGAACGAAAATCAAACTAAAGACTGATGGTCATGGGCACGACCTGCCAATACTTTGTTTCTTGAGCATCAGTTTTGTTATATGATTTTCTTTGTCATACCTGTGTGCCATGAAATTTGCTATTCTGGTACACAAGCTACATTGTGTCGCTGGTAGAAATTCATAAATTGTCATATATCACTCCAAAAGGGCTCAAGAATGGTTCTAACGGATGGCTCTGAACTGGTTTCTCAGGCCACAGACATATTGAATTCAATGTTGCGGCTGTGCAAGCATCTGAGCCTTTACCACGAAGACAACAGAGTGGTGACGCAGACCACGGACCAGCTGCTGCAAAAGGTCCGGCAATTCCCCGATACTGAAGCTGGTCTTCATATCGTTGTTTCCAAGCACGGCTTTCTCTTCCAGGGTGAATATCTCAGTCAGAAGAACCTGCTCTTTTCAGATTTCGCCTTGCGCATGTTTCAGCTTGGGCTCTCCTCCTTTACTTTGACATCAGACCTGACAGTCCCCTCGCTTTATGCGTTTCTCCATGTCGTGATGCGCAATGCGGCCGAGATTTGGAATGACGGCGGGGTGGGTGCCAGTTTGCAGTATGATCATATCGTCGGAATTCATTTCACCGAGATGTCAGAAAGTGATTTCCGCCTGCTGAATGCCTCACCTGATGAAGAGCAGACTAATCGCTTGCAGCAAGCATCCGACCCTTGGGGTAAGTTTTCCCGTTCGCTTGCCACAGCCATGTCAAGTCAGGGGCTGGAGACTGTTCTGGATGAGGAATTAACTCCCGCAGAGCTCGCTTCCCGGATCAGTACTCTGCTGATCGGCAGAACCACAGAAGAGAAAGATCTTCTCACCCGGCAACTGACCCGTTTTGTCGCAAGCATACAGCGCGATAAGCTGAAAACCACGCGGATACAGGCGGCTCTCAGCCTGGCTGATTTTGTCAACCATCTTAGTGACGAACTGCGGAGTAATGTGATGGGCGGAATCTGCAATTTGCAGATGACGCTTGAATATGCAGAAGATTTTTTCAATGGCTTGTCCGATAACCTGATTCTGGAGACTTTTCGCAAAACAACGGAGCAGCCGGGTTACACCTCTCCTGTCGTCATGTCGCTGATCAGTAAGTTAGCCAGTACTCGCAAGCTGGTATCTGGGGATGAATTATCCGCACAACTCAACGCGCAACAGGAGCTGTCAGACCGAATCAAGGAACTTTTCCGTCCCGATGAATTTCAAAAATATGTTCCGTCCCGCTACCAGCAAGTATTGATGCAGGTTTTAAATAGCCAGAACTTGCCGAGCGGTACCAACGATAAGCTTCAGGAATTGAAAAAAACTCTGGAAGATTTTCAGCAGGACCGGCAACTGGTTCGTATTTCGCTGTCAATCCTCAATGATGATCCAGAGGAATCTTCTCTGGCGAGTATAAGGGAACGCCTGCTCGCAGCCATGCAGTCAAGTCTGGATATTGGAGATTATGCCAATCTGGCTGATCTCTGTCGGCTTTGCTTTGCTGATAAGACAAATCGGGCAGCAATGTACCTTGCCGGGTTAATCCCTGTTTCATTTGTAGAACAGGTTCTTGGCGGTGTACGTCGATTGGACAGGGATGACCAAGAGGACGTTGCCGAAGTCATCGGTTTGATAGGTCTCCCTTTCGTCCGTCCACTGATAGATGCGAGCTCTATGGAGACTGATCGCTCCATTCGATTTTTCTACCTGAAATGTTTGAAAAAACTCGGGCATCAGGTTGCAGACTATGCTGTAACCTCATTGAAGGAGGATCAATGGTTTGTTCAACGTAATATGCTGATTTTACTGGGCGAGCTAGGAGCCGAGGATAAGCTTCCACTGATCAGACCCTTGCTCAAGCACAGTAACTCCAAGGTTCGTCAGGAAGCCTTGAAAACCTGTCTGTTGTTGCATGATGCGGGTTCGACTCAGGACTTGATCTACAGTCTCTTTTCCAAAAACCGGCAAGAGGTTTTGCACGCTATAACAGTGAGTCACCTGGTGGATGATCCGAAACTTTCGGCCAGGTTACTCTCTCTGCTGCAGAAGAAGAATTTGTTCCGCATGGATTTTGAGATGAAAAAAGCTTTGGTGCAAGCTCTCTCAGATCATCAATGCCCCCAGGCTTTGAAGGTTTTTTCCAAAATATTGAAATCTAACAATATGTTCAGTAGCAGGCTTAAGCGTCAGTTACAGGTTGAGATCGTTAAATCTTTGGGGAAATACCCGGCTGAACAGGCATCACCCATTCTGGAGATGCAAATTAAGGGTGGGACCAAGACTGTCGCTAATCAGGCAAAATTGACTCTCAAAAAGTTGTCGCAGGAGGCAGTTTGATGCCACGGTTGTTTGACCAGCAGGCCATTCACGATAGTTTGAGGTTGATCTCGGCAGCTCTCTCTGCAACAAGCCTCTACTCTATTGAACATCAGCAGGTTCGTCTGCTGATCCCCAAGATCCGGGAAAACCTCGCTGCCCTCTTAGCCCAACAACCTGAGCTGACCTTCCTCATTGTTAAAGATGATCTGCTGTTCGATGGCAAACCGCTGGAGCGAACCCCTCACACTGAGCGGATCGCCCGCCTTCTCTACTCCCGCAATATTGGCTTTATCCGTTTCTATCAGGGGATTGAGGTCCGGGAGGTTGACTTGTTATTGCAGGTCGCTGCGGGACTATCCGCTGCGGTGCTCTTTAATTCTGAAACCCCCCATATCGATTATGGCGAAATTGATACCCCTGATGAATCGGAAGAGACCCGTCAGATTTTCTGTTTTGAGGAACTGACCGCAGAGGAACTGCAGAGTATCGGCACTTTTTACGAAAAGATCGGCGATAGAACCGATCTGGATATTCGAGAGGTTTCGTCAATTATTGCCGGCTTCGCTTCAGCTTTTCAGCAGGAGGCCAACCCGTTGTTGGCACTGGTTCCGTTGCGGGAGGAGGATGAATATTCATTTACTCATTCACTGAACGTTGCCATTCTTAATCTGGCCCAAGGGAACTCACTCGGGCTTAAAGGGCAGCTCCTGCACGATGTTGGCATCGCCGGGATGCTGCACGATTCCGGCAAAATTTTTATCGACAAAGAAATCTTGCGTAAGCCGGCTGGGCTCAGCGATGAAGAGTGGCGTCATATGCAGAAACACCCCGCTCTTGGAGCGCAGTACCTGCTGGGGCAGGAAGGGATTCCTGCCCTCGCTATTATCACCGCTTTTGAACATCATATGCGCTATGACAAGAAAGGCTACCCCGAGGTTTCATCTGATTGGCAGATCAATCTCTGTACTCAGATGACAATGATCTCAGATACTTTCGATGCGCTACGGACCCGGCGGACCTATAAAGAACCTTGGGACTTTGCCAAAATTAGTGGTCGAATGCTTGAGTTGGTCAGTAATCAGCTTAATCCCCACTTGACGCTGAACTTTCTCAGTATGATGAGTGAGTTGGGCGAGCAGCTTATTGAGAGCGGCATAAGTCTCTCCGCTGGGGCCCCTCAGCGCACCGACGCTGAACTTGCTGCCCGACATGTGTGCGAGTAGCTCATACTGTCATCATCTCGTTTAAGATCTTGCCTTCAGTACGACTCTATTTGGAACCATTCTGATTCAGAATTTTTTGAAACCATGTCAATGGATTATGGTGTATTTTTTGACTCAAATCATAGAAATTTTCTGTAGGCCAGAGTAACTTACCCCGATGAAAAATCAAATTCTGAACAGATTGGCTGGCCGAGATCCGCTGACTCGCTTTCGCCAGCTCGTACAGTGGGGAGTCTTGATCTGGTGTCTGGTGTTGGGGGTGCAGCTCTCCCTCTTTGTCCGTCATTTTGAATCGGGGGGGAGCGCTGCTTACTATTCACGTTTCCCCGGAGTCGAAGCTTTTTTGCCGATCGGTGCACTGGTCAGCCTGAAATATTGGCTCATCAATGGTCAGATCGACACTGTACATCCTGCCGCGCTGGTTTTATTTCTGACTTTTGTTGCTATGGCTGTGCTGACGCGTAAGTCCTTCTGCTCATGGCTCTGTCCGGTTGGTACCATCGAAGAGGTGATGTGGAAACTGGGGCAGCGGATCTTTGGCCGTCTCTGGCAGCCTTGGGCTTGGTTGGATAGAATTCTTCAAAGTTTAAAATATCTGTTGCTGTTTTTTTTCATCAAGTTAATTTTGATCGATATGCCTGCTGCCGTGCTTAAGGGTTTTCTGGCGGCTCCCTACTGGGCTCTGTCCGATATCAAAATGCTTCATTTTTTTACCGGGCTGGCGGGGATTCCTCTGGTCACAATTGTTGTTCTTCTTATTCTCTCTCTGCTTTTTCGCAACCCCTGGTGCCGTTATCTCTGCCCCTATGGAGCACTCCTCGGGGTTCTGTCGATGTTCAGCCCCTCGCGCATTCGTCGTGATGCTGATGTCTGTATCGATTGCGGGACCTGTAGCAAGGTTTGCCCGGCCCGGCTTCAGGTCGCGACCCGGAAGCAAATCATTTCACCTGAGTGTACCGGCTGCCTGACCTGTGTTGACAGTTGTCCTCAGGCTGGGGCACTTGATATGGCCCTGCTAAAGAGACCCTTACCGCGATGGTTGTTTCCGGTAATGGTGCTGGCTGTATTCAGTTTGGGAGTGATCCTCGGTAAACTTAGCGGTCATTGGCAGACATCGCTGAGCTATGCCGACTACCAACGCTTGATCCCTTTACTCCCCATGCTTGGTCACTGATTGTGTAATTACGACTAAATCAGTTATGATGGCGCCATGAAACCGATTCTGATTTTAAAAACAGGCCGTACTTTTGATGCGATGTCGCACGAATTTGGTGACTTTGAAGACTGGATCATCGCTGCTTCAGGCGAGGCTCCCGGCCTTTTTATCGTTGCAGATGGTATTGAGGAATCGATCCCACCACTCGGGCGTTTATCTGGCATCATTATCACTGGTTCGCATTCGATGGTCACCGATGGTGGTCCGTTGGTCGAGCTCTGGACGCAGTTGGTACGTGATGCGGTGGCACAGCGCCTGCCGTTACTCGGGATCTGTTATGGCCATCAGCTGCTGGCACAGGCACTGGGCGGTGTCGTAACAGATCACCCCTTCGGGCTTGAACTGGGGCAGGTTGAAATCGAACTGGAAGCCGCAGCTCAGGATGATCCGTTTTTTTCGGTGTTGCCGCAAAAGTTCCCCGCTTACACCACCCATTTACAATCGATCCATAAACTACCGGATGGCGCATTTGTCTATGGCGGCAACAACCATGAAACACGTCATCTGGTCCGTTTTGCTCCTGCGGCCTGGGGAGTTCAGTTCCACCCTGAGTTCAACCAGAAAATCATGCGTGCCTATATCGGTTATCAGCGGCCTCGTCTCTCAAGTGATGACGAGATGCACGGACTTAGAGAAAAGGTCCAGCCGTTGCCAGAGGCAGGTCTGCTGTTGCACCGTTTCTGTCAGTTAGCTATGATCTGATTCGGTTAATTACAGGAATTACTCAATTTAGAGAGCCACCAGCGGCTCCCGTAGGAGGTTAAATGGTCAAATGTAAGAAAGTTCTGCCAATACTACTGCTTTCCTGGGCGTTTCTTGGTTCTGCAGTTGCCGCACAACAAAGCTTGCAACTTCCCGAAGGTTTATTGAAAGGGAAACAGATAGAAGCGCTCTTTTCCGAGAGAACGGTTGCGGCAAACTCCGCTGATGGCAAGAATCAGGAGTTGGTCATTTATTTCAAGTCTGACGGCCAAGTGCAACAGGTCGAGCAGGGTTTTAGGACCAATGGTAAATGGAAGATCAGGAAAGATGATCGTCTTTGTGTGAACCTGAAAGGGTCCGCTCGAGATTGTCGAATTATTGTCAAAAAGGGCAATGAGTATCAACAGTTCATCGTAAAGAAGGATGGAAATCACGAGCATGAGCTGACTTATGTCGAGTTTCGTAAGGGCAATCAACTCACCAAGATGTCGAAATCGCCGATATTACCGAAGGGGACCCTTGATCGGAAACAAATCAAGGAACTGTTCACAGGGAAGACCGTTGAATCAATTACCGCAGGGAAAGGGCGCGTCAGTCATTCCTATTATGGAACAGATGGGACCATTGAGCAGGTTAGGAATGGAAAAAGGCGTTTGGGAAAATGGCGCGTGACCAAGAGTGGCCGCATCTGTTTACAGATGGAAGAGCGAGGTGAAAAGTGCCGTATTATTGTTAAAGAGGGTGACGAGTACAAAAAATTCATTGTCAGGAAGAACGGTCGGCATCAGCATAGTGTTACATATCGAAACTTTGTCGAGGGGAAACAACTTTAATTCTTCCCTTTTTTATTTTTTCAATCTTGAGCAGGCCCGACCAAATA
>Ga0316202_10001014_pt1 | contig 24323 bp, 23 predicted proteins | sample 3monrhotite_MG_FD_204934 | JGI IMG/M metagenome (GOLD analysis project Ga0316202, IMG submission 204934) | Microbial mat bacterial communities from mineral coupon in-situ incubated in ocean water Damariscotta River, Maine, United States -... | ecosystem: Environmental > Aquatic > Marine >... | reverse complement strand
GCTCAAAAGCGGAGGGGTCAGCTGCGTTGGCATGGCTTACACTGCCTTTAAGCTGGTTTAATGAACTGTATTCGTTCTCATCCATCCACTGTTCTATGCCTTGAAGTACCTCGCCAAGATATGCAGGGCCACGCTGTAGCAGTGCCGAACACATGTGGGTGACATCAGCTCCTGCCAATAACAGTTTGAGTGCATGATCAGCGCTGTGAATGCCGCTGGTTGCAGCCAGTGTGAGGTCTACGCGGCCATATAACATAGCGATCCAACGCATGGAGAGACGGGATTCAACGGGCGTAGACAGTTTAAGGCTTGGCACGACTTCGAGAGTTTTAAGATCAATATCGGGCAGGTAATAGCGGTTGAAGAGTGATACGCCATCGGCACCAGCCTGTTCGAGCTTTTTCACTACATTGCCAACGGAGGTGAACTGGGAAGATAGTTTCATGGTGATAGGAATATCCACCTGCATTTTGAGGGCTGTCAGAATTTCCACATAGCGCGCTTCAACCAGTTCAGTCGATATATAGATATCGGTGGGCATGTAATAGACATTGAGTTCCAAGGCATCTGCACCAGCAGCCTGCAGCTGCTTGGCATGCTGAATCCAACCACTGGATGTGGTGCCATTCAGGCTGGCGATGACCGGAATATCAAGAGAGAACTTTAAACCCTCAAGCTGTTCTATATAGGATTCCAGATGTGTTTTATAACTATCTTCCGCGGGTAGATAACTGGCTGCTTCGAAGTGGCCGATATCCTGATGGTGCATGAGAAAATCGAGTTGATCTTCATCTGCAGTCACTTCCTCCTCAAACAGCGAGTTCATGATAATCGCAGATGCACCTGCATCCTCAAGTCGTTTGGCAGCGCTAAGGTCTTTAGAGAGTGGAGATGCGGAAGGCACCAATGGATTTTTCAGCGTCATACCAAGGTAGTTGGTAGTGAGATCTATCATGACTGCTCTCCTTTGTTCTCCGTTTCATAGGAGATGCTGGCCAGTTGTTCATAATGACGGAATCGCTCCATGACACCGGCTTGTGCCCGCTTCATCAGTTCATCAGCGGCTTCCGGATGGGTGCGCCATAACATGGAGAAGCGGGCTTCGGTCTGTGCGAACTCTTTGTACGGGATGCTGGGTTTTTTCGAATCCAGCTGCAGCGGATTTTTGCCTACATCTGCGCGTCTCGGATCATAACGCAGTAAATTCATATGGCCGCTATTCACAGCCAGCTCCTGTTGCCTGATGTTATGCGAGAGATCCACGCCGTGAGCAATGCATGGGCTATAAGCGATGATCAGGGACGGCCCATCGTAGGCTTCTGCCTCCATGAAGGTTTTCAGCGTTTGCAGATCCTTGGCACCGAATGCGACATGACCGACATAGACGTGTTCATAAGCCATGGCGATCATGGAGAGGTCTTTTTTTGGCACAGCTTTACCACCAGCTGCAAACTTGGCCACAGCTCCAATCGGCGTGGATTTGGACATCTGACCACCGGTGTTGGAGTAGACCTCGGTATCGAGCACCAGAATGTTCACATTGCGACCACTGGCCATCACATGATCCAGGCCGCCAAAGCCGATGTCGTAGGCCCAGCCGTCACCACCAATGCTCCAGACGCTCTTTTTGACCAGGTAATCGGCAACCGATTCAAGGTTGCGTGCCATTTCGCTATCGATGCCAGATACTATTGTTTTGAGCAGCTCCACGCGGCGGCGCTGCTCATGGATGCCGGGCTCATCTGATTGATCGGCCTCGATGATGGCACTGACCAGTTCTGCATCAAGATTCAGCTCAGCCTGCTGCAGTAGCTGGTTGGCATAATCACGATGGGCATCAATAGCCAGTCTGAAACCCAGTCCAAATTCGGCATTATCTTCAAACAATGAGTTTGACCATGCAGGCCCGCGTCCCTCGCTGTTTTTGGCATATGGGGTGGTGGGCAGATTACCGCCATAGATGGATGAGCAGCCGGTGGCATTGGCAATCACCATACGATCACCGAAGAGCTGGGTGGCCAGCTTGATGTAGGGGGTCTCACCACAGCCTACACAGGCGCCGGAGAACTCAAATAGAGGTTGCGCCAGCATGGCACCCTTCATGCCGTTCCAGCGAATCTGCTCGCGATTGTATTCGGGCAGAGAGAGGAAGAAGTCCCAGTTGTCGCGCTCCTGCTCTCTGAGTGGTGGTTGTGGCACCATATTCAGAGCCTTATGGCTGGCATTGCTCTTGTCCCTGACCGGGCAGATCTCAACACAGAGACCACAGCCGGTGCAATCTTCAGGGGCAACCTGATAACTGATCTGATCACCCTGCTCAAATTCACGCCCTTTGACTGGCGTGTGTTTGAAACTTTCAGGCGCATCACTGACATCATCAGCTTTGAACACTTTAGAGCGGATGGCGGCATGCGGGCATACAAACGGACATTTGCCACAGTGGATACACAGGTCTTCATCCCAAACCGGAATTTCCAACGCCAGATTACGTTTCTCAAAGGCGGCAGTACCCAACGGCCAGGTACCGTCATTGGGCATGAAACTGACAGGTACAGCATTACCACGGCCTGCAATAATTTCGCCGGTGATGCGCCTGACAAATTCAGGTGCGTTGCCAGCAACCGGGGGCTGCATCATTGTCGAGCTGCTGACTTCTGCTGGTATCTCAATCTGGTGCAGATGGGCAAGAGATGCATCAATGGCGGCAAAATTGCGTTCAACAATCTTGGCCCCTTTGCGTCCATAGGTTTTTTCAACGGCTTCTTTGATCTTGGCAATGGATTCGTCTTTTTCCAGCACACCGGAGATGGCGAAGAAACAGGTCTGCATCACCGTGTTGATACGGCGGCCCATACCGGACTCTGTTGCTACTTTGTAGGCATCAATGACATACACAGAGAGTTTCTTGTCAATGACCTGCTGTTGCATTTTTTGCGTCAGATCATGCCAGACCTCTTCGGCTGCATGCGGTGAATTGAGCAGGAATACCGCGCCATCAGCCGCATGGGCCAGCATATCGTAGCGCTCCAAAAACACCGGCTGATGACAGGCGATGAAATGTGCTTCGTTCTCACCAATGAGATAGCTGGAACGGATAGGGTCAGAGCCAAATCGCAGATGTGAAATGGTGACTGCACCGGCCTTTTTGGAATCATAAACAAAATAGCCCTGCGCATACAGATCAGTACCTTCACCAATAATCTTGATGGAGTTTTTGTTGGCAGAGACCGTGCCATCTGAACCGAGGCCATAAAACATGCAGCGGGTGACACCCTTGCCTGCATCCACACTGATTTCATGCCATTCCAGGCTGGTATGGGTGAGATCATCATGAATGCCGATGGTGAAATGGTTCTTGGGTCTCTCTTTGATCAATTCATCAAGCACCGCTTTGATCATGCCCGGTGTAAACTCTTTGGAAGATAGTCCGTAACGGCCACCAATGATGCGTGGCATGGCTTCGAATTTATCACCACCTGAACCGACATATTCAGCCAAGGCGGTCACCACATCTTTATATAAGGGTTCACCATCGGCTCCCGGTTCTTTGGTGCGATCGAGCACGGCGATCTTTTTCACGCTGGCTGGTATGGCATCAATGAAGTGGGAGGCGGAGAGTGGGCGATAGAGGCGCACTTTCAGCACACCGACTTTTTCATTGTGCCTGAGCAGATGATCAATGGTCTCTTGCGCAGCTTCTGCACCAGAGCCCATCAATATAATCAGGCGCTCAGCATCGGGCGCGCCGTGATATTCAAACAGCTTATATTGTCTGCCGGTTAGTTCTGCGAACTGATCAAAACACTCCTGTAGCAGATCAGGCATGGCATCATAAAAGGGGTTCACCGATTCGCGTCCCTGAAAATAGACATCGGCATTTTGGCTGGTGCCACGCAGTACCGGTGCATCAGGTGTCAGGCCGCGTTTGCGATGCGCTCTGACCAGTGCATCGGGCACCATGGCCCGTAAAATATCATCGGATGGAACGATGGCTTCATTCACCTCATGCGAAGTGCGAAAACCATCGAAGAAATGAATCACAGGAATGCGGGATTTTAGGGTGATTGATTGGGCGATCAGGGCAAAATCCATTACCTCTTGTACTGAGTTGGATGAGAGCAGGGCAAAGCCTGTTTGACGCACCGCCATTACATCGGAGTGATCACCAAAGATGGAGAGCCCTTGTGCCGCAAGCGAGCGCGCAGCCACATGAAAAACGGTGGAGGTTAATTCACCTGCAATCTTGTACATATTGGGAATCATCAGCAGCAGACCTTGTGATGATGTGAAGGTGGTGGTCAGTGCACCTGTTTGCAAAGCACCATGCACAGTACCGGCAGCACCAGCCTCTGATTGCATCTCAACCACTTCAGGCACAGCGCCCCAGAGATTCTTACGCCCCTGATTGGACCATGCGTCAGACATCTCCCCCATCGCGGAAGAGGGGGTGATGGGATAGATGGCGATCACCTCATTGGTACGGTGAGCGATATAGGCCGCAGCCTCATTGCCCTCGATGGTCAACTTATGCTGTTCAGCCATGAATCCCTCCTACAATGTGCTCCCGATAGTTTAACAAGAATCGGGAACTCTTGCATGTCTCATTTAAATGGATCTGACTAATGAGTGTGCGAACGTTTTTTGAATAAATATTTTTTCAAAATTAATGTCTTTTTTCATCAATATTGATGATGAAGAGTTGTTTGATAGCTATATCATATTGCGTTTCGAAGAGCTGAGTCTAAGGAAAGAGGCAATTATTATTCCTCTTTCAATCTTTAATACGTTGATGGTGGAAACAGTGCTTGCCTAAAGGAGGTATAAGATGTCGAATATAAGTTGCTTATATTGTGTGTGTTAGGCTAGTGATGAATTCTAAGAGAGTAAATATGAAGAAAATATTTTTATCAATACTTATATTAAACATATTCCCTTATTCTGCTACAGCTTGGCAGTCTCGAATTTTCCCGTATGAAGGAGAAGGTGCGGAGGCCGTAGAGTATTTTGAAAATCTAAGTGTTGAAGAAGTATTTCAAAATTTTCAAAGAAATGATCAAATCGGATTTATTAGCGTCTATGGTTTTAATTTAATGACTCCTGGCTTAACTGAAGCCCAAAGAGAACCATGCTTGTTTAGTAAGCTCTCTAGCTATGTTATCCAAGGTACTTCGGATAGTCCTACTGGGGATGTAGAAGCCAAGTTTAATAGGGTTACCTATAGTTTTGCAGAATCGTTTAATACAAAGGTTCTGAGCTACATCGAGGAAAAGGGTATATGCAAAGAGTAGAAATAATAGGAATCAATGGGATCAGACTCACTGCTGCCCTACTTAACTAGTTCGTCATACCCGGCTTGATCGGGTATCCATAAAAACTTTGGAAAGACTGGATTCCCGCCTGCGCGGGAATGACGGAAAGATGATTGATCAAAATTATGTCTCAAGACAGCAGACACTATGAAGCTTGTTGTCTTACAATGTCTGGAGACTATTTAACGAACTAATCTGGAACAGCAGTGGATCAGACTCGATTGATCAATCACTTTTAAGTGAATATAGAGGCTGAACCAGTGGAGGTGTATATCCACTGATTCAGCCTTACATGCTTTCTTTGTTAAGTGTTTTTCGCAGCTAGTACTTTTTTCTGCAGGTTGGGTGGCATGGTTTCGTAGTGATCAAATTCAATCGTGTAATTGCCTTCGCCGCTGGTCATGGCTTTGAGTTGGGGCTGGTAGGATTGAATTTCTGCAATCGGGATTTCTGCGGTGACGATGGCAGCACTGCCTTTGACATCGGTGGAGAGAATGCGGCCACGGCGTGAATTGATGTCGCCCATAATGTCACCGATATGATCTTGAGGTGTGGTGACCTCCATTTTCACAATCGGTTCGAGCAACACCGGATTACATTCCAGAAATGCCTTTTTAAATACATGGCGTCCGGCAGTGACAAAGGCGATCTCTTTGGAGTCGACCGAGTGGGTTTTTCCATCCAGCAGGGTTACGCGCACATCGGTAACCGGGAAACCAGCCATGATGCCTTCGAGCATCTGGGCTTGAGCACCTTTATCAACAGCCGGGCGGAATACCTGATCTATTACACCAGCATGGATTTTATCGACAAATTCATAACCCTGACCACGTGCTAGTGGTTCGAGGCTAATCACCACCCGGCCATATTGGCCTGCGCCACCGGACTGTTTCTTGTGGGTGTATTCGACATGACTCACAGCACTGGTGATGGTTTCCATATACGCCACTTGTGGTGTGGATGTGTCGACCTGGATTTTGTAACGGCGTTGCAGTTTTTTCAGCATGAGATTCAGATGCATATCGGACATGCCACTGATAATCAGGTCCTGAGTCTGGCTATCGGTATGTACATGAAAGGTGCGATCATCATTTTTTAACTCATGCAGTGCTTCACCAATTTTCTGTTCATCGCGGTGTGTCTTGGGGTGAATGGCCAGTGAGACCATCGGCATAGGGAAGGCGACATCATCCATGGTGATGTCAGTATTGGCATCGGTGAGAATGTCACCGGCCTGCATATCTGCGACGCGCGGAATGGCGATCAGATCACCGGCTACGGCACTGTTGATATCATGGGTATCTTTACCGATCACACGGAAGATATGGCCTGCTTTTTCATCTTTGCCCGAACGGCGGTTGATGAATGCACCATGCGCGGAGATGGAGCCTGAAAGAATGCGTGCATATGAGATACGGCTGACAAATTCATCGGATACGGTGCGATAGACATATGCACTAAATCCGTTGATTGCAGTGATGGAGACGGGTTCATCCTGTTGATAGACCACACGCTCAATTTCATCATAAGCAGGAGCGAGTTGGTCTAATAGATCAAGCAGTTCTGTCGTGCCAATCTCCTGTTCTGCTGCGGTTGGAATCACCGGGAATAGTGAGCCGTGCAGCAGGGCATCTTTCAGCGCTGCCAGCAGATCAGCTTCGGCAATGCTTTCACCCTCCAGATAACGTTCCATCAGGTCATCGTCTGTTTCAACAATGGCTTCAACAATCTGGTTATAAATATCGTCACCACCATCAATGGCATCGGTGTCGTGCAGGACGGAGAGGACTCCGGTGATTTTGCCCGCTTCGATGTGTGGCACAAACAATGGAATACAGCGATTACCAAACTCTTCTTTGATTGATGCGAGGGTTCCTGCAAAGTCTGCATTGTCTGCATCCAGACGGGTAATGGTGATGATGCGTGGAATATGGCGTTGTGAAGCCAGTCGCCACATGCGGCGTGTATTGACCTTGATGCCGTCGTTGCCATCAACACATACCAGGGCGCACTCCACCGCATGCAGGGCGGTCATAGCTTCGCCGATGGTATCCGGAGAGCCGGGCACATCAAGGTAGTTAAAATGCAGATTTTTGTAGGGAAAAGAGACAGTGGAGCAGTAAAAGGACTTTTCAAAGTCCACTTCATTCTGATCAAAATCACTGACCGTATTATGATCGTTTACATGTCCCATGCGTTTGGTCGCACCAGAGATATGTAGCATCGATTCCAATAGGGTGGTTTCGCCGGCACCCTCATGGTCTACCAGGGCGATATTTCTGATCTGTGCGCTGTTAAGCTTACTCATGTTCCCCTCCGTGATGGGCTTTGGCCTGCAATGAAGTGGCCGAAAAAGATGACTGCAAGATTGATGATAGTGAAAAAAACAATCTCACATGAAGTAAAAATGATATGCCTATCCGGGAGGTAATTCAAACCACTTTTTACAGGTTTAAAAGTGGTCAGAGCTGCGTATAATGGGGGAGTTAAGCGGTTTGGTTTTTACCGGAGAGGAACCAGTCGGCGAAATCGTTGGCCGATAATGGACGGTTAATATAATACCCCTGGATTTTATCGCAGCCCAGTTCAGCAAGACGGTTATAGGTCTCGACGTTTTCAACACCCTCAGCTACGACAGTCATGCCAAAATCATGTGCAAGCTCAATGGTTGAATGTACAATCAGTGCATCATTTCTATTGCTTGTCATATTGCGGATAAATGCCTGATCGATTTTCAACTCTTTGGCAGGTACCTGCTGTAAATATGAGAGAGAGGAGTAACCGGTACCGTAATCATCTATCGACATATGGAAATCTGCAGCATCCAGTTTCTTTAACATATTCATCGATGCTTCCGGATGTTCCATTAACATGCTTTCGGTCAGCTCCAGGGTCAGCTTTGATTTATCTACATTGTAGGTGGATAGAAATGTTTCAATTTTTTGGCACAGATCAACATCCAGTAGATTGCGTGCGGAGATATTGACGGCGATGGAGATATCGATGCCATCACGTTGCCACAGAGCAATCTGTTCGATGGCATGTTCTAGCACCCACATGCCAAGCTCATGAATAAGCCCAGTCTGTTCTGCCAATGGTATAAATTCAGCTGGAGAGATGTTGGTGCGACCACTCATGCGGATAAGTGCTTCAGCAGAAACAATGTGGCCTGTTTTGGTCTCTTTTTTAGGCTGATAAAACAGTTCAAATTCACTGTTCTCAACAGCTTTTCGGAGCTCTCTGAAAGCATCCCGACGGGATAAACTGCTTGATTCATGTATATCATCATAAACAATGGTGTGTGTTACTTCCCGTTTTGCATGGCGCATAGCCATGTCAGCACGGCGCATCAGGTCAACCGAGTTTTCAGCATGGCGCGGAAACAGCGCGACGCCGATATTGGTTGTCATATCGACAGCGACATCATCGACATAAAATGGTGCATTAAAGATATGGTGAATGCGTGCAGCCATCTCTTCCACCAGTTCAATATCAACCGTAGGCATCAGTAGAGAAAACTCATCACCGCCCATACGCGCCAGGGTGTCACTCTTGCGAACAAGCTGAGTCAATCGCTCAGTGATGTCTCGCAGGATCTGATCACCAGCGGCATGCCCCAGTGTTTCATTGATCACAGAGAGTGATCCAGGATCCAGAAAGAAGAGTGCGAAGCTGGTGACTTCCCGCTCTGCCACCTTGATCTCATGTTCAAGCCGGTCATGAAATAGCAGTCGATTGGGCAGGCCGGTTAATTCATCATGCAGTAGCTTGTGAGCGAGTTCCGCATCAAAAACGGAGATCTCCTCGAGTGCACCGGAGAGTTCATTGTAAAGCGCTTCATGCGTGTGAACATTTCGCTGTATGGGCCGTAGCAAGAAACGGTACAGAACAAATGCCAGAAATGGCAATAGCAGCACAATATTCAGAAATGTCTCCTGAATGGCAGATATAGGAGCCAGTAGATAATGGATGCCAAGCGAAACGATGCATTCGACTACTGTGATCGTGAGTGTCAGCAGAGCGATTGCTTTGATGGGGTGAACACGCAATACAGGAGGCGACTCAGGTGGAGAAGGAGCGGGATTGTTTTCCTGCTTCGCGTTAAACTCTTGCATTCATACTCCCTTAATCACGCCCTTGAACCTATGATTCAGGCTGTTCATGTTAACTATGCTGATTTCGAACATATGACCCTTCTTTAATCTTTGATGCATTACCATGTTTATTTTCAATTATCGGGTTTACGTATGAGCCATGATTCATCAGCGTTAAGCTTTCAAGGTGATAGAGCAAAAGGTGGGCCAATTAAGTGAACAGGTTGATTACATTTGAAGGTGTGGACGGTTGCGGCAAGAGCACACAGCTCAGTTGTGCTGCTGAATATTTGCGCAGGCAGGGGCAAGCGGTGGTGACGAGCTTTGAACCGGGCGATTCGCCACTGGGTAAAAAGATTCGTCAACTGTTGTTGTCCGGCGAGTTTATACCGGTTCCTGAAGCTGAACTGTTGTTGTTTCTGGCTGATCGTGCTCAGCATGTGCAAGAGGTGATTCGACCGGCCTTGGAGGCTGATGCATGGGTGTTGTGTGATCGCTATTCCGATTCCACCCTGGCATACCAGTTAGCGGCACGAAAACTTTCCGACAATGCCAATGATCTGAAACAGATGCTTAGCTTTGCCGAGTGTGGTGTGAGCCCTGCTTTAACACTGTGGTTTGATGTGCCGGTTGCGGTGGCGTTTGAGCGTATGAAGAAGCGCGCTGCAGCAGGAGAGAAAGCAACACGTCTGGATGAAGAGGCGATCTCATTCCATGAACGGGTGGCAGAAGCATTTTTCGATCAGTTCAAGGCTGATGCAACAGGACGTATTCAACGTATTGATGCCGGTGGTGATATTGAAATGGTGCAGCGACAGGTGAGCAAGTTGTTAGACCAGCGTTGTTCTCATTTATGAACATCGAGCTGCTTGGACATCAGCGTGTTGAACAGAGGTTTACTGAAGGATTAAACAGAGGCCATTTGCATCATGCTTGGTTGCTCTATGGCATGAAAGGCATTGGTAAAGATCTGCTGGCTGAGAAGTTGGCGGCTTATCTGATGTGTGATACGCAATCTGCTTGTGGTGTGTGCCATGGCTGTCAGATGTTGGGCGCAGGTTCACATCCCGATGTGTTTCGTGTGGGGTTGATTGAAGGTAAACGTGATTTGAATATTGAGCAGGTGCGAGCTGTATTGGCCTTTCTCGCACTGAGCGGAGCGGAGAGTGGGCGCCGCGTGGTGATTCTCGATGATGCTGAACGCATGAACGGGCAGGCGGCTAACGCGCTATTGAAAGGATTGGAAGAGCCGACAGCGGGCAGTATGCTGCTCATGGCATGCTCTGATCTTGAACGTTTGCCAGCGACCATTCGTTCCCGCTGCATGTTGCAGCAATGCTCCCCGCTGTGCGATCCGGATCTGCGCAAGGTGCTGCAAAGGCTGAATCCTCCGGTTGATGATCGTTATCTGGATTTGGCAGCTTCTGTCGCGCGTGGCAGTCCCGGTGCCGTAGCCTGTTTACAGGATGCAAAGATTGCTGATGCACTGTTGGAGTGGCATAGCCTGGTTTCGGATATGGCTCGGGCAGATATAGGCAAGATAGAGACCTGGATTCGTAACCACCTGAAAACCGTGCCGCACGCTTTGATTGTGCAGATGATGGTCAATGCTGTCTATCCGGCATTGCAGACTCCATGCAGGGGTGGCGATGCGTTTAGCAGGTCTGAGTCGATTCAGCAGGCATTGCAGCTGTGTGCACGCTGGCCTGCCGATGTGGTGCGCCATAGCCTGCGTGCGGGCCCCGCACTATTGGCTTGTATCTTACAATTGCGGACTGCGTTGAAAGCTTAACTGTTCGGATTACAATCGTTTTTATTAGCACTGTTTTTACGCGTAAAGACGGTTAGACTTGCATCTTCACAACTCAGGGAGAGTCGTCTGCTGATGGAAAGTTATTATGTCACAACCCCCATTTATTATGTAAATGATGAGCCGCACTTAGGCCATATGTATACCACCATCGCAGCGGATGTGTTGGCGCGTTATCAGCGCATGAGCAGCCGCGATGTGTTCTTTTTAACCGGTGTGGATGAACACGGTCAGAAGGTGGAGCAGGCGGCAGAAGCGCGTGGTATAGCGCCTATCGAATTGGCGGATCAGGTGGTGGCGCGCTATAAAAGTTTGTGGCCGGAACTGGGCATCAGCAATGATGATTTTATTCGCACCAGCTCGGATCGGCACAAAGCCGGTGTACAAGCGATGTGGCGTCGACTTGAGAATGCAGGTACGATTTACAAAGACTTTTATGAAGACTGGTACTGTGTCCCGTGTGAAACCTACTGGACCGAGACACAGCTCAAAGATGCAGAGTGCTGGGAGTCCAAACATTGCCCCGATTGCAAACGTGAAGTGGAGAAGATTCAGGAAGAGTCCTATTTCTTTCGTCTGAGTGCATTTCAGGATCAATTGCTTGAACATATTCATGCTAACCCGGATTTTATTGCCCCTGTTTCGCGTCGTAATGAAGTATTGAGTTTTGTCGAATCAGGTCTGCGTGATCTCTCCGTTTCGCGTACAACATTCTCCTGGGGTGTACCTGTGCCGGGTGATGAAAAGCATGTGATTTATGTATGGATTGATGCGCTGACCAACTATTTGTCTGCCCTTGGTTTCCCTGAGCAAGATCAACCCAAACACTGGCCGGCCGATGTGCATCTGATCGGTAAAGATATCCTGCGTTTTCATGCCATCTACTGGCCTTGCATGTTGATGGCAGCCGGGTTGCCGTTACCAAAACGTATTTATGCGCATGGCTGGTGGACCGTTGAAGGCGAAAAGATGAGTAAGTCCAAGGGTAATGCACTCAGGCCTGCTGATCTGTTGGCTGAATATGATGCAGATGTCCTGCGTTATTTCTTGTTGCGCGAAGTGCCTTTCGGACAGGATGGAGATTTCTCGTTTACTGCATTGAAACAACGTTATAACTCTGAACTGGCCAATGATGTGGGTAATCTGTTGAACCGTTCACTCTCGATGCTTACCAAGTATAACGATGGTGTATTGGCTGAAGTTGGTGAAGAGGCCGATATGGATCGTGCGCTGATTGCTGATGTTGAAGCGATGCAACGTGATGTGGCTGAATTGATGGAGAAACAGGCCTTTCATCTTGTGCTGGATCGTATCAACAGGGTGGTGCGTCATGGTAACCGCTATGTTGAAGATAATGCCCCATGGGCGTTGGCGAAAGCTGGTGATACCGCACGTTTAAATTCAGTCCTCTATCATCTGGTTGAAACATTGCGATTGGTGGCTGTGCAGCTATCACCGTTTATGCCGGGAAAAATGAATCAGATGCTCAGTCAGATCTATTCGGAAGATGTAAGTGGAAAACATCTCTCCTTTATTGAACATGGTGGTTGGGGTCTTCTTAAGCCCGGTCATCAATGTGCTAAAGCGCAGCCGGTCTTCCCCCGGATGGATGCATGAACCCCAAAGAATTAATCGCCCGGTATATGCCGGATGCCGATAAGATTCGGGAGCATAAACATTTAAGGCTATTTGGCCCTAGACTATTGGATTCAGCATTGTGGCACTTAAACCGTCACTCTGTAGCAAAAGCATTTATGGTGGGTATGTTGTGTGCTTTTATTCCTGTGCCGTTTCAGATGATCTTAGCCGCTGCAGCTGCCATTTTTGTACGTGCAAATCTGCCTATTTCGGTAGCACTGGTCTGGTTGACCAATCCATTAACCATGCCGCCAATCTTCTATATCTGTTATAAATTGGGCGCATGGGTGTCTGGTCTGGAGTCGAAAGAAATTGCTCTTGATCTGGATGTTGAGGCCTTGTCTGCCCAGCTCTCTCTGATTTGGGAACCTTTCATTTTGGGCTGTGCAATTATGGGTATTTCTGCTGGTTTTGTGGGTTATTTTGGTATCCATATGATGTGGCGTTTGATGGTTACATTGCGCTGGAAAAGCAGGGCACATTGCAGGGCCAGGACCGGGGAAAAAACCGAGTTGAAATAAGATCGTGCCGTTATCGTATTGGCAATCTATTGCGTTATCAATCACTCAGGCCACAGGCCATGCGTTTAGCATTCAACATCACACAGCAGTCAGCGGCGGCAGTATCAACCGCGCCTATCGTATTGAAGACCAAAATCGTAGTTATTTCGTAAAACTCAACAGGGCCAACAGACTTGCTATGTTTGAAGGCGAAGCGGCAGGCTTGTCTGAATTGGCGAGCGCGGATGCTATTCGTATTCCCGAAGTGATCTGCTTGGGACAGGCAGCAGATCAATCATGGTTGGTCACCGAATATATCGCATTTGGCAGAGCCTGTAGCGATTCGATGCAAGAACTTGGCCGGCAAATGGCCGCACTACATCGCTGCACAGATGATCAGTTCGGTTGGAATCGAGATAATACGATTGGTCTGACAGAGCAGTATAATCAACAGTCTGACGAGTGGGTCGATTTTTTCAGAGAGCAGCGTTTGCGTTTTCAATTTGAATTAGCTGCGCGCAATGGTTTCGTTACAAACAAAGGGTGAGCGCCTGATGGATGGGCTTGGTGCATTTTTTACCAGTCATGATCCGCAGCCATCGTTATTGCATGGTGATCTGTGGGGTGGAAATCGTGCTTTTGATAACAAAGGAACTCCGGTAATTTTCGATCCAGCGGTCTATTACGGGGATCGGGAAGCAGATATTGCCATGACCGAGCTGTTCGGTGGTTTCTCATCTGAATTTTACGATGCTTATCGTGAAGTATGGCTTATGGATGATGGATATGGGGTGCGCAAAACGCTGTATAACCTCTACCATATTCTTAATCATGCCAACCTGTTCGGTGGCTCATATGCGTGTCAGGCCGAGTCGATGATAGATCAGTTGTTGGCTGAGTTTTAATTTAAGGCCCAATGACTGACTGCAGAAGGGGACTTTTTGATCTCTCATTCTTAATGATTTATTTTAAATGGTTCTTTACAGATGGAATCGCTAGAATCTATTTTTCCTCAAGGAATAAAATGCGATTGTCATCATATGGCAATGCAATATATGGAGAGATGAGATGAAACAATCCCTGTTTGATGCGATTGGTGGTTTGTCTGCGATGGAGCGCATTCACACATCATTTTACGATAAAGTTTATGCTCACCCCTGGTTGGGTAAGTTTTTTGTCGGTCATGAGCAAAAAGCTATTGAGTTGCGTCAAACCCAATTCATGGCTGAAAAGATGGGGGCCAAAACACCATATCCGGGTAGGGATTTGGATGTGTCCCATATGCGCATGTACATCACCGAAGAGTTGCTGGTGCTGCGCCAAGGCCTGTTGCGCGAAGCTATAGAAGAAGAGGGCATTGCCCCTGATTTAGTCACTCGCTGGTTAAAAATTGATCGTGCCTTCTGGTCCAAAATCAAAAAGGATTCTTTAGAAGATTTCAAAAGCACCGACCTAAAATATGAACAACATATGATCGTCGAAAAACCAGAGGGATAAAAATTTCCTGATTGAGGGGCAGGCCTTGAAAGCCCCTCAAGATCGAATTGCAAATCCTGAATAAGCCGTGGTCAATGCGCAAAATAACTCCTGCCCCTATGGCTTTTTGATATTCCACTCTTTTATAGCATCTTTATGCGATATGCTGATTTTTAAGGCGGGTATACTCTATGGATATTAAGGGTAACTAATGTCTATGTATCTATAGGAGAGGTCATGTCTAAAATAATATCAGTAATTCCATCAATAGTAATTGCAATGTCGATGCTAGGGTTCTCTACCCATGCAAATGCTGACCAAGCCTGCAAAAAGGTGAGAATTTCAGTTGTGAATCAATTTGAATATGGTGCAGGTCCAATGGAAATCAAAGTTTATAAAATTAACTATTACGATAGAGAAGACCGAAAATGGCGTAAAAATAGGTTGAACAAGATTGCAGGGGTGGGAAATTCGAGAATGACGTTGCAAAATAACTGGCAAGCTGGACTACCCTTTACCGAGACCCTGGAATTTGTTGGAAATGAAAAAATTCCTGCTATGCAGGTTCAATTTAAATATAGGTTTCCTACCGGCAATAGGTTGTCTGAACCACTCTGGTCAAATGTCACAAGGTTTTCTGCTAATAACGGAGAGTGTGTTAAAGGGAAAAGTTATACTATAACAGTTACAGGAACTGCGGAGAGAGCGAACAGGCCTCTCTAGCCTGTTTGGGTTAATAAGGTTTGAGGGGAGAGTGATTATTCTCCAGCGATGGTCATGCCTGAGATGGCAATCGATGGCATGGCAGAGGAGCCGAACCAGGTGAGATCGGAGCCGATCATTTCAATGTTGGCGAACATATCTTTCAGATTGCCAGCGATGGTGATGCCCTGCACCGGATGAGAGATCATGCCGTTTTCAATCAGGAAACCACCTGCACCGCGTGAATAATCGCCGGTGACACCGTTGACACCAAAACCGATCAGCTCAGTGATCAAGACACCGTTGCCAATTGCACTGATCATCTCTGCCTGTGTTTTGGTGCCGGGTTGCCAGATCAGATTGGATGAACCGATTCCGATATCACCGGTCAGCCCACGAGAGGCACTGCCTGTAGGCTGCATTCCCAAGCGTTTGGCAACATAACGGTCAGCTAAAAATGTATTGAGTTTGCCATCCGTGATGATCTGGTTGCGTGAACAGCGTGTGCCTTCACCATCAAACAGTCGATTACCTAAACCATCGGGATGATTCGGGTTATCTTCAATGTTGATGAAATCGGGGAATATCTTTTGATCCAGACTATCGGCTAAAAATGAGCGCTGTTGTAGAACCGAACGGCCATTGATGGCACCAATCAGGTGACCAAGCATGGAGGAGGCGATACGCGGTTCAAAGATGACTGTCGCTTCACCACTTGCCATGCTGCGAGGGTTAAGGCGCTTACAAGCCCGGCTGGCAGCCTCTTCTGCAATTTGTTGGGGAGAGTGCAGATCGGCTGCGTTAAAAGCACGGTGCCAGGCGTAATCGCGCTGCATCTGTTCACCAGTGCCGGCGATCACCGATACACTCAAAGACGCTGAGGCTTTGGCATATTCGGCAACAAAACCATCACTGGAGGCGTAAGCGACACGGCTGCCACCAAAGCTGGCATCGGCACCCTCACTGTTGCTGATAAGATCAGAATAGTTGCGTGCGATATCCTCACACTGCAGGGCGGCATCTTTAGCTTGCTCAAGATCCCAACCGCAGTCGGTGTGATCATGTTTGTCTGCCCATGCCTGCATTTCTTCTGCAGAGGGGTGATCGGCACCAACAGGTGGCACGGCATCAGGATCAGGTTCTGAGATGCGCGCCATGGCGATGACCTGTTCAGCCAGTTTGTTGAGGCCTGATTCAGAAATGTCCGATGTTGAAGCGGTGGCAAATGCCAGACCCTTTGGTGTTTCAACAAAAGCTCGCAGACCGATGCCCTGTGCATCTTCGCGCTCGACCGATTCAACCATGCCATTACGAATGCTGATCGAGTCGCCGGTGTCACAAATAGCTATGGCGTCTGCATGAATAGCGCCGCATTTCCTGGCTGCTTCAAGCAATTGAATGGATTGACCTGAGATCTGCTGTTCTGTGGTGTTTTTCATGTTTGTGCTCATGCCTCAGTCCCTCCTACCGTTAATTCATCAATGCGAATAGTCGGTAGCCCGACACCAACAGGTACCGATTGGCCGCCTTTGCCGCAGGTGCCAACACCGGGATCGAGTTGCAGATCACTGCCGATCATAGAGACCTTTTGCAGTACTTCATGGCCCGAGCCAATCAGAGTTGCACCTTTGACAGGATATTGGATTTTACCATTTTCAACGTAATAGGCTTCTGAGGTGGTGAATACGAATTTGCCGGAGGTAATATCCACCTGACCACCACCGAAATTAACGGCATAAATACCTCGATCCAGTGAGCTGATAATATCATTGGGATCATCATGGCCCGCTAACATAAAGGTGTTGGTCATACGTGGCAGAACCGGGTGCGCATAGGATTCGCGGCGCCCATTGCCTGTTGCTTTCATGCCCATCAGACGCGCATTCTGTCTGTCCATCAGATAACCGGTCAGAATACCATCCTCAATCAATACGGTGCGATTGGTGGTCGTGCCTTCATCATCAACCGTGAGGGAGCCACGACGTTCAGGAATGGTGCCATCATCCACCACGGTAATACCTTTGGCAGCAATACGTTGACCCATTTTATCCGAGAATACAGAACTTCCCTTACGATTGAAATCACCTTCAAGACCATGACCGATCGCTTCGTGCAGCAGAATACCCGGCCATCCCGGACCCAATACCACAGGCATATTACCAGCCGGGGTGTCGTGGGCATCGAGATTAAGCAGGGCCAGGCGCACCGCCTCATGCACAAGGCGCTTGGCTTCGTCACCTTCAGTCAGGCGTGTGAGACTAAAACGGCCACCGCCACCGGCAGAGCCAGTTTCACGCTTGCCATTCTGTTCAACAACCACGGAAATGTTCAGACGTACCAGTGGGCGTGCATCCTGAATATGACGACCATCCATGCGAATAATATGAATGTTTGAAAAAGAAGAGGATACATTGGCGAAGACCTGTACCACACGTGGATCAAGCTTTCTGGCCAGTGCATCAAGTTCTTCAAGTAACAATTTACGTAGCATAAAGTCGACGCCATCAGCCGGATTCATGGCCTGATACAATGCTCTTGGTCTGTTTTCTCCCTGATGAATGGAGACAGGCGCTATGCTCTGGCTACTCTCAGCAATGGCGCGGGCTGATTTTCCAGCCTGCATTAAAGCGGCATGATCAAAACGATCCGTATAGGCGTGACCGGCAGATTCACCCTTGATCACACGTGCGCCCATACCCTGATGGGTGGAGGCGGATACGTGTTTCACACGGCCCTCTTCCAGTGCCAGTGATTCAGACACGCCGTGTTCGATGTATAGATCTCCATCATCGGCCTGGGCCGGTAACATATGAGAGAGCACAGATTGCAGGGTTTCAATAGCGATAGGGAGCTCAGAATCAGGGGTAGGGTGAATCAATGGTGTTGGCATAATGGCAATCGTCGTGTCTGCCTGACTGCTGTCAAGGATGGTTGATCATTAGTAATCGCTTTTAGAGTGAAGGCGTTTAAGAGATTTTTACCGCAGAGGACGCAGAGGAAAAGAAAACTCCTTAAAGATATTAGATCTCATTACTCCATTCTACACCCCCGCTTACAGAGTAATCCCCTTAAGTAACTTGCCTTTGACTTACTCTGCGTAACTCTGCGTCCTCTGCGGTGAATTGCTTTTTTCTACTACGTGACGCTGTGCGAAAATCATTCTAGGCTCTGCACATGATTGAACTTATTAAACTATCCGATCCTGTCAGCATCCAGATTCTGCGCGATGCTCTGGAGTCAAAACAGATTATATTTCGCATTGATAATGCAGGCATGAACGCGTTGATGCCATTGCCAACGGTGATGGATGCGCGCGTGATGGTAGCTGAAGAAGATAAACTTGCCGCTGACCTGATTGTTGCGGATCTGGAGTTGAACCAATGATGAACGGTGCAATGACGCTGATGCGTGGCATGTCGCTACTATTGGCACGGGCTGAATTAAGAGCGGTATTATGGCGTATGCTGGCTCTGTTAGTGGTGCTGATGCTGGTATTGGGAACTGGCGTTTTCTGGTTGGTAGATTATCTGGCGGCTTTGTGGCTTCCTGCCGGAGATGCATGGTATTGGCAGATACTGTCGTGGTTGGCTTGGGCCATGGCTTTTTTGTTGGCGGTAGTGTGCGGCATTGTCAGTTTTGTAACCCTGGGTTCAGCCGTGTCAGCGCCATGGCTGGATCTGCTGGCCGTGCGTACAGAAAGGATTTCTGGTCGAGAAGTGAGTGAACAAACAGCGCCTTGGTTGACGATGATGATGCAGAGTCTGGCTAATTCACTACGGCCATTGTTGGGACTGCTTCTGTGGGGCGTAATAGCGCTGCTATTTTTCTGGCTACCACCATTGGCAACAGCAATCTGGACCTATGGTGCGGTACGTTTCTTGAGTTTTGAATTGATTGATACCTCTGCATCACGCCGAGGTTGGGATTACAGAGAACGCAAATCCAAACTTACTGAGAAGCGTTGGTTCTATCTTGGTTTTGCAGGTCTGGCTGCGCTATTGATGATGGTGCCGGTGTTGAATCTGCTGGTGATCCCGGCAGCCGTGGTGGGTTTGAGTCAGCATCTATCAAAAGAGTCTTAAGCCAGTTTTCATACCATGGATGATGGGAATATCACGTTGACCTGTAATCCGCCCAGTTTGTCTGATTTCCCAAGCTCAAGCTTGCCGTTGTAGGCTTCTATAATTTCACTAACGATTGCCAGACCAAGTCCATGGCCCTGTTTGGATTCATCCATACGTATACCACGTCCGAGCACCAATGATTGTTCCCGCAGGCTCATGCCCGGGCCATCATCTTCAATCACGATATGTAAACCGTTCTGTTGATGCAGTGTGATAATGACCTGTTGCTCAGCCCATTTGCAGGCGTTATCAATCAGATTGCCAATCAGCTCCATCATATCTTCCCGATCTGCGGTGATGCTGCCAATATCCGTGAATTGTAAGTTTATATTGATGCGTTGCTGATAGATCTTTTTCAATGTGGAGATAAGGTCACGCAGATCCTGTTCCGGTTCTGGCCATGTGTTACCGACTGTTTGACCAGCTGTTCTGGCGCGTGAGAGCTGTTTGTTGATATGGTTTTCTATGCGCTGGGCCTGTTCAATCAACTGTTTGCATTCGCTGTCATTCTGACGACGTTCCAGAATTTGAAACATTAGCGTTAACGGGGTTTTCAGTGCATGCGATAGATTGCCCATGGCATTGCGTGAACGTTGCAGGCGTTGTTGCATCACCATCAATAGTCGGTTTACCTCTTCAACGAGTGGTTGAATTTCAGTGGGAACCGGTTGTTCCAGTTTCTCAATCTCTCCAGCTTCCAGTTGCTGGAGTTCATTTCGCAGGCCTATTAGTGGTTTTAAACCACGCCGAATGACCCAAAGCTGGATGATCAGCAGCATCAGCAATGCTCCGGCAGAAAGCATAAGCAGGCGCTTTTGAAAGTAGAGCGATGTAGCTTCAAGTTGAGAGGTATCTTCTGCAACGCTGAGAACAATATGTTGACCGTGCAGAGTGAAAGAGCGGGTGAGAATAATAAGCTGCTGATTTTTTGGTCCGATGACAGCGTGGTCGATGCCATTCTGATAAACATCCAGTTCGATATCCCACAGTGATCTGGAGCGAATGGCGGCTTGTTGCTCCTGTCTAAGCTGAAAATAGTGACCGGAAAAAGGGCGCATGAATATCTCCGGGATATGATCCCACGCGATAACTGGTGCCTGTTCCGCTTGCACGGAAAGCGCTGCAAGAATGCCTTCCATGTCATCTTCCAGACGTGAAACCACACCATCTTCTGTCAGTTTTCGCATCTCGATACCGACAAGTACACTCTGAAATAGAAAAACGCAGATCAGGCTAATAGCTAACGAGAGGGAGAGATGCCGGCTTAGAGATGTCACTCGTGTTCCGGATTAAACAGATAACCCTGACCACGGCGGGTCAGGATACACGTTTTCCCCAATTTTTTTCTTAATTTGCTAATGTAGACTTCAATGACATTGCTCTCTTTTTCTGAGTCATAGTTGTAGACATGCTCAAGCAGGTGAGAGTCACTGAAGACATGGCCCGGATGTAACATCAGATAACGCAGTAAGCGAAACTCCACGCCTGTCAGGGTAATCGTGACACTCTGATCATCAATCCATTTCGAGACGCTCTGGCTTGCTTCATCCAGTATTAAATTACCAGATTCGACCTGTGCAGCTGCATTGCCTTTCGAACGCCGTATCAATGCATCGATGCGGGCTATCAGCTCTTCTTTATGAAAGGGTTTGCTCAGATAATCATCGGCACCAGCACGGAAACCATCGACTTTTTCATGCCATGCATCGCGTGCGGTTAAGATGAGTACAGGTGTGGAGATCTGTCTGCTGCGCCACTGCTTGAGTACATCGATACCCGGGATCTCGGGCAGACCGAGATCGAGTATAATGACATCGTAGGGTTCATTTTCACCCATGAAAAGTGCTTCGGAACCATCAAAAACCCGATCTACGGCAAAACCATGTTGTTTGAGCTGCATGGCCAGATTGGCAGAGAGCGCTTTGTCATCTTCAACCAATAATAGTCGCATTTAGTCCCTCTTCAATGAAATCATGCGTCCGCTTCGTGCATCAATGAGCATCTCCATGATGACACCATCGTCACCGAGTAGTTCTATTTCATAGACGATTTCACCATTTTTTTCCTCGAGCTCAACTTCCAGTACGTTGCCGGGATAATGTGCGCTGGCCTGTTTGATGATGTCAGAGAGGGGGAGGATTTTACCCTGCTCAAGTAACAGGCGAGCACGTTCATGGTCATCGTCCGCCCATACCGTGGAGGCAGTAGAGATCATCAACAGCAGTGTCATGATCCATATCAGTCGATCTGTTTTCATGCGGTTTTATTAATCCTCCCATGCCCCATATCCCGGAATGGTGACACCATGTTCATTAAATTGTCCCTCTGTAGCACCTGTATGGCAAGCAATACAATTAGCAGCCGATCCAACCTTGGTATTATCACGGATAAGTCGCTGTGGGATTTCATCATGTTTACGCAGCATATATGGCAATGTTGATATTCTGAGTGGTGCATCAACTGCGCTGATGGAGCGCAGGATTTTAGTGCTTTTTCGATTGGGTTTATTGTCGGCTGATTCAGCTACCAGATAGCTGGTGATGATATCACTGCTCTTCTGATCCAATTCAGCATTCTCACCGAAATGATCTTCCAGATTGAGCATCATCTTTTTCCATGAACGGGCAGGTAACCAGCCGGGCTGATAGGCAAAATGGCATGCACTGCATTCGGTTGCATATAACTTGTTATTAACCGCCGCGAGGGTGGCTGTACGTTTCAATGTGCTACCCCAGTGACTGTCACTATCCTTGTCAGCCAACGCGATATTGGAAACCGACAACATGACACTTGATGCCATCACAATGGCTCCGACTAATATTTTTTTATTCATGTAATGCTCCTTTTATAATGATTTGTATGCTTTTTTATTGGCTCTGAAAGTAGGCCAGAAAGTCACCTTTCTCTTGTGCGGTGCAGGTGCGATTCATGGTCCATTTGCAGTTGCGTAAGAACCATTTCTCAATTTTTGCCACGTCGTTGAAACGCTCTGGATTGCTCGACACCGCCATCGGTGCAATCACTTTCCCCGTTTTGATATGCGATCCTGAGTTGGTGAGTTTGGTGCTATGACAGCTGGCACAATTAACCTGTTGGCCTGTTTTCTTCTGGGTGAATGTCTTTGTCCACATCATTTCCCCACGTGCGGCAGAGAATGTGCTTGCCCCCTCACTGCGGTAGCTATCCTGCATGGCCGTGATGACTGCTTCAGATGCCTGAGCAGTCCAGCTGTATATGCATAAAATGATGATGCTAAGGTATTTCATATATTCTCCTTTTGTTTCTCTATGATATGTTTTTAGTGTGGTGATCATCTGTTGTTTGCTGTGTGTTATGTGATCAAACAACAGCGTCGCTAGATGGTAGAGATCAAAAATCATGGATTTGAAATATCATCCTTTGTAGCCGGTAATCATGGCCCTCATAAGATTTTGTTGTTGCAGAATGCTCTCGACCAGGACGCCTGCGATATGAAAAAGAACAGCTAGCATCAGCATATCGGCTAGTAAGCTGTGTACTGTTTCAATGAGGATGATCGTATCGAGATCCATCTGTGCGAATTGAGCGGCGAAAGGGATTGCGCTGTTTTCCAGACCGTACAATATGATGCCGGTGAGCGTGAGAGCCAATAGCCCGGCCAATAGAAAAAAGATCATTACGCTACCTGCCGGTGTATGGCCCGTGTGATGGGAAGGCTCCCAACGGATCAGACTGAGCAGGTGACTCTTGATCTGTCTGATCGAAAAGATGAAATCAGAAAACCTGGCATGTTGTGTGCCGAAGATGCCCCAGAACAATCTGAATATGATCAAGCCAAACACAATGCTACCAAGCAGCACATGCAGATGAAGCCTCTCATCTTCCATGACGTAGGCGATGAAAAAACAGCCTGCAAGTAAGGCATGGAAGATGCGTAGTAGAGGATCCCAGACCTGTATATGTGTTGTGTCGTTCATATGGCGAACTGTAATGGGGTAAGCTGAAATCAAGCTGAATGAGGGCGACTATCAAGAATAAATAGGGGGATGTTGATGCATGCATGTGCTTCATGGCTGTCATAGTGAAAGATGGTTCTTCTGATGCAGATATTCTTCTGTTATTGATTCAGGTGATAAAAACAATAGATTAAATGGATGGCAAAAATAACCATCGCATCTACACACCGTTTGAGTGGAATCCTGTCTGATCAGGTTGCACTCTGCCTGTTGGGTGAAATGCAGTTCAGGGTGTTTGAGTGCGATAATTCATTTTTCCAGGCTGATGAAGTACTGAAGACGAAACGGGTTGATGTGCTGATTGCTTACGTGACAAGCACCAATCAATTGCAACATATTAGAAATATCATTCACCACTATCCAAATCTGAAAGTTGTGATTACCGGGGTGAATGATCGGGATGTTATTTTTGAATATATTAAGCTTGGTGTAAAAGGTCATTTGGGCGATGAGATCTCAGAAGAGCTGTTAAAGCGTGCCATCAAAGTATTACATCAGGGCGAAGTGTGGTTTGACCGAGAGGTTTCAGCCAAAGTATTAGCCATGTTTATCGGGCAAAGTGCCGCTGCCGATTACTCTTCCAGCCATCCGCTGTTATCGGACAGAGAGATGGAAGTGATGGAGTGTGTGTCACGCGGGATGAAAAACAGGGTGATTTCAGAGGCACTCTTTATC
>Ga0316202_10001013_pt1 | contig 24340 bp, 24 predicted proteins | sample 3monrhotite_MG_FD_204934 | JGI IMG/M metagenome (GOLD analysis project Ga0316202, IMG submission 204934) | Microbial mat bacterial communities from mineral coupon in-situ incubated in ocean water Damariscotta River, Maine, United States -... | ecosystem: Environmental > Aquatic > Marine >... | reverse complement strand
AATTTAGTGAAGAGCGTTTTGCTTTGGCGATGCGCGGTGCTAACGATGGTCTATGGGACTGGGACTTTGAGACGAATGAGGTTTACTACTCACCGCGTTGGAAAAGTATGCTGGGTTATGCTGAGGATGAACTTGAAAGTACCCTAGATACATGGAAATCACTGGTACACCCTGATGAAAAAGAGTCTGTGTTACAGAAAGTGGCAGATTACATGGAGGGTCGATCCAACAGTTTCGACGTTGAGGTACAGATGGCCCATAAAGACGGACACTGGGTTGATATATTGTCACGTGGGTTTATGGTCTTTTCTGAAGACAATAAGACACCTATTCGTATGGTTGGAACGCATGTTGACATTACAGAGCTTAAAAGGTTGGAATCTCAGTTTGTTCAAGCTCAGAAGATGGAATCAATTGGCGTTTTAGTGGGCGGTATCGCCCATGAATTCAATAATACCTTGGCAGGGATTACGGGCAGATTGTATTTGGCACGAAAAAGAGCGGAAAATAGCCCTGAGGTTATGAGGCATCTCGACAAAATATCGCTATTAAGTAAAAGAGCTGCTGACATGGTCCATCAGTTGTTGGCATTTTCAAGAAAAAGTCCTGTTCAGATGGAAGTGTTTGACCTGACAGCATTTATTAAAGAGACCTTTATACTTCATAGATTCAGTATTCCTGAAAACATTGAGATGGAGACAAATTTCAGCCATGATGCGTTGCCGATTTATGGTGATGCCACTCAAATTCAGCAGGTGTTGGTCAACTTTCTGCACAATGCGCGTGATGCGGTAGCAGATGTAAACAAACCACATATCGGTGTATCACTGGAACTCTTTGAAGCTGATGAGGCGTTCATAAAAGCACACGCCAGTCACTTAAAAATACATTATGCTCATTTGGTCGTCGAGGATAATGGATGTGGTATTCCAAAAAAGGATAAGTCTCAAATTTTTGACCCTTTTTTCACCACCAAGGAAGTGGGCAAAGGAACAGGTTTGGGTCTTGCTATGGCCTATGGTGCGATTCAAACCCACCATGGAGTGGTAGAAGTGGATTCGGAAGAGGGGCGAGGTACCAGAATGGATATCTATATCCCCATCTCTTCCTCTGCATTGCTGGATAATCAACAGCCGGGTTCACAGGCTTTTCATGGCAAGGGTGAATATATTTTGTTTGTTGATGATGAAGCGGAACTTCGTGAAACAGGTAGAGAAGTATTGGAGCTTTTAGGTTACAGTATTCTGGAAGCCTCAAATGGTATTGAAGCCATAGATACTTTTATTGCTAATGAGGACGCCATTGCGCTGACAATTATGGATGTTGTGATGCCTAGAATGGGTGGAGTGGAAGCTGCGCAGGCTATAAAGGCACATAACAAAAATGCGAAAGTAATTTTCTGCACAGGTTATGACAAAGAGGATGTGCTGGATGATAGAGATTTAAATGGTCTTCCTGTTATGACCAAGCCGTACGGTGTCGATGAACTCAGTCGTGTCATAAAGGAGCAGCTATCTGGTTGAGTTGACTGAAGAGTTCTAATGCTCGCGGTTGATTAAAAATAGGCATTCGCTTCCAATAAAAAAAAGGCTAAAGGAGTATAGCTTTCTCCGCAGCCTCTTTGAGTTCCTTTATTCTGAGAAGGTAGCAGGGTATGTATCAAAAGAGAGGGAATTTATTAGATATATAGCCGAATATGATGATGAATCTAAATGGTGCCCGGAGCCGGAGTCGAACCGGCACGATCGAGGGATCGAGGGCTTTTGAATCTAGCGGCAGGGATTCGCAAGCCAAAGATAAGTAATGCGCGTGACAGGCGTTTAAATCATGGAGAGGAACAAAGATTGATTGAAGCTGCCAAGGATCAATATATGAAGGCAGTTATTATATTGGCTTTAGAAACAGCTATGCGTAGGGGAGAGCTTGTTGATTTGCAGTGGGGCAACGTATATTTGAAAAAGGGCTATCTCATATCAAAAAACAAAGATAGCCAAGGCCGTGATGCAACAAAAAAAATAGAGTTAAGCACAAGAGCCATACGGACGCTGCAATCCTTGCCGCGTCAAATCGATGGCCGAGTGTTAAAGATCACAGAGGATCAGACGACTTGGAACTTTAAGCAGCTGTGCAAAAAGCTGGAAATCGAAGATTTGCGCTTTCATGATTTAAGGCATGAAGCTACATCTAGGTTTTTTGAGCGAGGCTTGTCAGCTGAAGAGGTTATGACCATGACAGGGTATAAGACATATTCAATGTTAGCAAGGTATACACATTTGAAAGGCAAGGGAGTGCGTGAGAAGTTGGGTTGACATTATACGTCAATGACGTATAATATGCCAATGTTAACTGTCGCTGAAACAGAAGTGTTTAAGGCTTTGGCCGAGCGTTATTGGAGTGAAAATGAACGCCTTGAGTTTATTGAGCACATAGCAGCCAATCATGATGTTGGCTCGATTGTTCCAAAATCAGGAGGTGTTCGGAAAGTTAGGTGGGCAGCAAAAGGAAAAGGCAAGCGCGGTGGAGTTCGAGTAATTTATTTCAATATGGTGCCCGAAGGTAAAATTTGGCTTCTCACTATGTATGGGAAAAATGTTAAAGAAAATATACCTGCGCACACGCTGAAAATGATTAAGGAGGTTATTGAAAATGAATGATGCTGAATTTAAAAAATGGGAAGAATCTCGGGACCTTGGTCAAGAGATTTTGCAATCTGTAAAGGAAATGAAGTCAGGGAAAGCTGCTCGGACACATCATGTATCTGTAACTATGGCAACAGAAGCACGCTTGAAAATAGGCTTGTCACAATCTGCTTTTGCTGGGCTTATTGGCGTATCAAAAAGAACTCTGCAAGAGTGGGAGCAAGGAAGACGTGAGCCTTCTGGCGCAGCTAAAACGTTGTTAAAAGTGGCTTCCAGCCATCCAGAGGTTATGCAAGAACTGATAGCCTAACTAATGCATAACCTAAACTAATATAGCTGAGTGCATAAATATAAAATAATTTTGGGGCTGTCCCAGATAACTAGAAATAGTTATCTGGGACAGCCCCTTTTACTTTATAACAAGTTGACCTATAGTCGCCTTTCGAATTATTTTTTGAGGGGTGAACCATGTACAAATATTATCAGGACTATTAATGCTATTTGCAGTCGCACTCACGGGCTGCAACAACACTTTTGGAGGGTACGAAGAAGGCACCAAGCTGACTGTAATACCCAATCAATCGTCACTACGCACAGGGAGCTTTCAAGCCGTCGTTGTTGACCCGATTAAAGAAGAAAAAATGACCAAAGAAGAAGTCGAAGATTTACCTAGGCCTATCACTGTTCGCATGACAAAAGGAAAGATGTTTAAGACAGGGCTGGCAATCGGCAATGATGATACTATTTATTCCGTCAGTGAAGAAGAAGTCTATCACGATGCAAATAAAGCCGTGGATATTACCAATGCCCGTCAATCCATGTTTTACAAAAGTTCGTCGTTTAACCGATTACTGGCAGCCAACGGAAGCGCCAATGATCCGTATGATTATAGCAACTTTAACATACCTTCTTTAATCGCTCTTTCAAATAAAGCAGACACACCCGACTGGACACAGTTCTTAATGTACGTGCAAGCTTACCAAACATTCAAAGATTCAGTTGGTGATTTGACCCCTAAGAACTTAAGTTCTGAAGATGCTCAAAAATATCTAACAGCAATCAACACATTCAAAACAACAGCAACACCCATTATGACAAATCTTGCCAAAGATATTATACGTTTTCATCAATATTATTTGGATTTTGAAAAAACACCATTAATATTTAGAGTAAATTCAGTGGCTAAAATTCAAAAGATTCACGACACGTTGTACCAAATTAGCAATGAAATAAATATTAACCCTGTTTCAGTTAACGACTCATTGAACGTAAAGCAAGCACTCTATGCGCTTCCAATCAGCCTTATGAACGCAGTCGATCAACTCTTTAAAGATATTCCAGAAATAAATGCCAAAGCTGTGCTTGATCGCATGCAAGAACGTCGCGACTATCAGGTAGATTCTTGGGCGATATATCAGGCTAAAGCAGATGCAATCAAAGAGAAAATGAAATATACCGAAGCTTTCAAAGCTCATACAAACACATCTTGGAAGTTACTAATGCCTCAAGGACAAATCTATACCTTGGATTTCCATGAATTCAATCCTGAAACGGGGCTAATCTCTACAACAGTCTCAGAAACAAATGGAACACATTATGAAGGATTAATCACAAAATTTATATCGGATAAAATCATTACAGTCACGAGCAGTTCAAATATAATCTTAAATCTCATTTTTGATGATAAATTTGAAACCTTGTCAGGTCAATTTGGTGACTATGGAGCAACCTTCTCTGGAACAATCCAATCTAATGTAACTCAGGTTGAACCCGCACCAGCAAGCTAATTTAACATTTAAAAAGTGGCTGTCTTCAAAATCACGAAGATAGCCACTACTTAAATATCAACCGTCCATTCTTATGAAAAAAGCCCACCCATTATTGCAGTAAGCACACTCGATGGGCTTTTTTCATAAGTATGAACAGGTGAATTCGATTACATGTTCGCACGCGGATATTTCGCTCAATCCATTGCTGACGTATGGGATCAATATGATCTAAAGTTACACTGCGTAAAGTCACACCGCGCAATATTACACGGTGAATTTAAGCTATATAAAACAAGGAATAAATGACGTACTAAACGCATTATCATGGCATTTAAACAATGCCGCAGTGAACGTATTCTTACGGCATTCAAAGATGGATTCGAATCAAGTCACCCTATTGATACAGCTAGGCGCTGCGAGAATGACCATACTCAAAAAAATACACGCCGTTCCCCGCCCATGACCCCTATTTTTTAGAGCTTCAAAAGGGGACACCCATGATACCTATCAGATTTAATTCATTTTCACTTGCCACAATTTTCCCACACTGAACCCCGAACTAAGGCGGCAAGATGCGAACTAGGGCGAACAAGCGGAAAAGTAAAATGTGTTAATGATCGTTGCTATATATGAAAAAAAGTGGTGCCCGGAGCCGGAATCGAACCGGCACGATCGCAATGATCGAGGGATTTTAAGTCCCTTGTGTCTACCAGTTTCACCATCCGGGCATACAAGAATACTATGGGTTTCAAGGTGGAGGCAGGGGCGAGAATCGAACTCGCGAATAAAGGATTTGCAATCCTCCGCCGTACCACTGAGCCACCCTGCCATTCAAACCAAGAAAAAAAAGGGGTCACTAGGACCCCCTTAATATGGAGCGGGTAACCGGGCTCGAACCGGTGACCTCAACCTTGGCAAGGTTGCGCTCTACCAACTGAGCTATACCCGCTGAACGACGCGAACTTTAGCGGCGAGACTTCTCTTGTCAACCGTGTTTTTTTAAGTTTTTTAAGCTGGGATTAAATTGTGATTTATGCGCCTATAAGAGAGAGTGGAAAATATGTAAAAACTCGTTTTTTTCATAATGACTAGATAGTGTTTGCAACATGACTGCCCATTCTCTTGATTATATACAATCTTTAAAGCCTGATCTATCTCACTTAAAAGGCGTCCGTGTGGTAGCCGCAATGAGTGGCGGCGTAGACTCTTCTGTTGTGGCGGCTCTTTTGAAAGAAGCTGGTGCGGATGTATTGGGTGTATTTTTAAATGTTTGGGAATACCGACGAGAAGAGGTTGCAGGCCATGGTTCATGCTGCTCTTTGGATGATGCTTATGATGCACGGCGGGTGTGTGATCAAGTAGGTATTCCATTTTATAATATGGATATGCGTGAGAACTTTCGCCGTGATGTGATCGACCCATTTATTGCTGACTATGAGTCGGGGCGCACGCCAAACCCTTGTGAACGTTGCAATCGCTTTGTGAAATTTGGTGCTCTATTGGATGCTGCTGATAAGCTAGAAGCGGAATATGTGGCGACAGGTCATTATGTGCAGCGGATGGATGATGAAGCTGGCTTACATATATATAAAGGTAATGATGATAAAAAAGATCAGAGTTACTTTTTAGCCACAACGAGTAAAGAGCAGGCACAGCGAATTTTATTTCCTGTTGGGCATCTGCAAAAAAATGGTACGCGTATTTTGGCAGAGCATTATGATTTAATGACGGCTCATAAGCATGAAAGCCAAGATATTTGCTTCATTCCAGCAGGTGACCGCATTGCCTTTTTGAAACGTGAAGGTGCCGAAGCAGGTTTCCGTGCTGGCGATATTGTGGATAGGGAAGGCCATATACTCGGTCGGCATAAAGGTATTGCTCATTATACATTGGGTCAGAGAAAAGGTTTAGGCCTTCCTGATGGGCCGTGGCATGTGGTTGAGCTTGATGGTGTGACAGCCCGCGTGGTGGTAGCACCGCCAGAGGACGCATTGATTCAAGAGGTGCAGGTTGAGGGTGTGGCATGGTTGAGAGATATGGAAAGTTCGGAAGTAGTGACGGCCAAAGTACGTTATCAAATGAAGCCTGCTGCTTGTCAGCTGAAAATAATCGGTGGCGATGTCTCGATTACATTTAATAAGCCACAAAAGCCGACTGCGCCTGGGCAAGTTGCTGCTTTTTATGTCGAAGATGAGTTGTTGGGCGGTGGGATTGTCTCCGAGGTTGTTCGATAAGTTTGCCACCTGCTTGGCTGACTCCTAGAGTGCCGCTGCCGTCATGGCTGACGGTTTTTTTATAAAAGTTTTAAGTAGTAATTAATAACAAAGGGGAAAAAATGGCAATTCAACGTACACTTTCAATCATCAAACCAGATGCGGTCGCGAAAAATGTGATAGGCGACATTATCCGTCGTTTCGAAGAAAATGGTTTAACGGTCATTGCGACAGATATGAAACATTTGAGCGCAGCAGAAGCGGGTCGTTTTTATGCGGTACATGCAGAACGCCCATTTTATAAAGACTTGTGTGATTTTATGAGTTCTGGCCCAGTCTTGCCTATGGTCCTGGAAGGTAAAAATGCTGTAGCTTTGAATCGTCAGTTGATGGGAGCTACTAACCCAAAAGAAGCTGAAGCAGGTACTATTCGTGCCGATCATGCAGATTCTATTGATGCCAATGCTGTACATGGTTCTGATTCAGAAGAAAATGCAGCGATTGAAATTGCTTTTTTCTTTAGCAATTTAGATCTAAATAGCCGTTTGTAAGATAGAGAGATTATGAGCGATTCAAACGTAGTTGATTCTAATTCCAACAGCACTGAAATAGTAGCACCAGAGAAAATATCTGAGCAGATAACTGTTCGTCGTAATAAGTTAAGCATGCTTCGCGAGACGAGCCAGGCTTATCCGAATACATGGCGTACAGATGCTTCATCTGTAGATATTCATGCAAAATATGGTGAATATGAGAAAGAGGCTTTGGATGAATTGGCTGTAGAGGTTTCTGTTGCTGGACGCATCATGGCACACCGTGTGATGGGTAAGTCTAGCTTTGTGAAATTTCAGGATGCTGATGGACAATTACAGTTATTTTTGAATCGTGATGCCTTGGGTGGGGCAGAGGTTTACAATCCGACGAAAAAGTGGGACTTGGGTGATTTGATTGGTGCCAAAGGTGTACTATTTATCACCAAAACAGGCGAATTATCTGTTAAAGTTTCACATATTGAGATGGTGAGTAAATGTCTGCGCCCACTTCCTGAAAAATGGCATGGTTTAAATGATATTGAGACCCGTTATCGCCAACGTTATGTCGATTTAATGGTGACGCCTGAGTCACGGGATACCTTTCGAACACGCTCAAAAGTAGTTTCATTGTTGCGTCGAGGTTTGGAAGAACGTGATTTCATGGAAGTGGAAACACCGATGTTGCAAAGCCAAGCTGGTGGCGCTGCAGCACGCCCATTTGCAACCCATCATAATGATTTGGATATGGAACTATTTCTGCGCATTGCGCCAGAGTTATATTTGAAACGTTTGCTTGTCGGTGGCTTTAACCGTGTATTTGAAATTAACCGCAACTTTCGTAATGAAGGCTCGGATGCGACGCATAACCCTGAATTTACCATGGTCGAGTTTTATCAGGCATATGCTGATTTCAATGATGCCATGGACACTACAGAAGGTTTGATTCGTTCGATTGCCGATGAATTGGGTGTTAGCAGTGTAACATGGGAAGGGGTGGACATTGATTTAACGCAATCATTTAAGCGTATTCGCATGGATGAAGCGGTATTTGAACACCGCCCAGATTTGCGTGGTCATGCCAATGATAAAGCATTGTTGGCAACCGTGTGCTTGCAAGAAAACCCAAGTGTTAAACCATTGATTACTTGGAAAGCAGGCCACTATTTACTTGAGCTGTTTGAAACTTTGGTCGAGCCAAAGCTAGAGCAACCAACTTTTATTACGCACTACCCAGTTGATGTATCGCCTTTGGCACGACGCAATCAGGATGATGATACAGTAACAGATCGCTTTGAATTATTTGTGGCAGGGCGCGAAATCGCCAATGGCTTTTCAGAATTGAATGACCCTGATGATCAACGTGAACGCTTTGTCGCACAAGCGCAGGCGAAAGAAGCGGGAGATGTTGAAGCAACGGGTGTGGATGAAGATTATTTACGTGCTTTGGAATTTGGTATGCCGCCAGCAGCGGGTGTGGGTATTGGCGTGGATCGTTTGGTGATGATGTTAACCGAGCAACATTCGATTCGTGATGTTCTTTTATTCCCGCATATGAGACCTGAAACAAGCTAATTGACATAACAAAGCGACATTGAGGAGCGTTTATGCTGGCTGGAAAAATTATGGTGACTGAACTCATAACTGCACATGTGAATGATCGTGTTTGTGATGTGTTGGAGCGTATGAGAAGTGCAAAACTTCGGATGCTGCCTGTTTTGAGTGATGATGGTGTTGTTGAGGGTGTTATTTCGACATTTTCAATCATGGAGCATCTTGTACCCAGTTATATTGTCAGTGGTGACCTTAATCAGATTCCGTATGCGCCTGATATGGGTATTTTACGTAAGCATTATACTGAAGTGGCACAAAAAAATTTACTATCGGTCATGGAAACAAGCCCATTATTGGTGAAGCGTGATGAATCATTGCTATCAACCGCAGCGGCATTAATAGCTTTTGGCAAACATGAGTATGCCTTGGTGGTTGATGAGGAAAAACGTTTGATTGGGATTATTTCAGCAGGAGATATTGTTGATCGCGTGGGTAATATAGTAGCGAGTATAGAAAACGATGCATAATACACATGAAGTTGCTTCATCATCGGTGATATTTGGTTTAGATCCTGTTTGGCTTGCAGTGTCTATCTTATTACTTATTTATGGTGTGATTATGGCCGAGAAGTTTAACCGGGCCGTACTGGCCTTGCTGGGCGCTGGGCTAATGATTCTTTGTGGCGTTTTGAATCAACAACAAGCCGTTGCTGGTATCGATTTCAATACCATTGGTTTATTGACTGGTATGATGGTCATCGTCGCAATTAGTCAAAAAACAGGCATGTTTCAATATGTTGCTATTAAGGCGGCGAAACTTGTAAAGGGTGACCCTTGGGGTATTTTGGTCATGCTATCGTTGGTGACAGCGGTATTTTCGGCGCTCTTGGATAATGTAACCACGGTTTTATTGATTGCTCCTGTAACATTGTTGATTACGGATGCGTTGGGTGTGCGCCCTTATGCTTATCTATTTGCACTTATTTTAGCCTCAAATATTGGTGGTACGGCAACGTTGATTGGTGATCCACCAAATATTATGATTGGTTCGGCTGCGCATCTAAGCTTTACTGATTTTTTGGTTAACTTAGCACCTATTATTCCGCTAATTTTTATTGTGATGATTGGCGTGGTTTGGTTTATGTTTGGCCGAGATTTGAAAGCATCGGACGAGAAAAAACAATTGATCATGCAGTTTGATGAAAATGCGGCGATTAAAGATGTGCCATTGCTTAAAAAAAGTTTGTTTGTGTTATTTGCCGTGATTGCAGGTTTTACGGTTGCTCATACGTTTCATCTAGAACCAGCAACGATTGCCATGTTTGGCGCTGCGCTTTTATTATTATTGCAAAGCTGGGGGCAACCCTTACATGATAAGGATCATGCCTATGAAGGGATTATGGCGGAAGTTGAATGGACCACGATTTTCTTCTTTGTTGGCTTGTTTATTATTGTGACAGGTGTTGAGCATACGGGCGTTATTTCCATGTTGGGAGAAAAGACGTTGGCTATGACTGGCGGAGATCTTGCCGCGACAGCAGGTGCCGTGTTATGGGTTTCTGCAATAGCTTCGGCATTGATTGATAATATTCCTTTTGTCGCAACAATGATCCCTTTGATTCAAAGTATGGCACCAACATTTGGCGGTGAAGAATATTTGGTCCCACTGTGGTGGGCATTGGCTTTGGGCGCATGCTTGGGTGGTAATGGCTCATTGATTGGCGCATCAGCAAATTTAATTGTAGCAGGCTTTGCGCAACGTGCAGGACACCCCATTGCATTTTTAACCTTTATGAAACACGCATTTCTACTGATGCTGTTAACCATTGCTATTGCGCATGTCTATTTGTACCTGCGTTATTTAAGTTAATGCCAATAATCTTTACAGGCCCTAATCTGTGATCAAACCTTACGAGTGGATGCTGGCACGTCGGTATTTAAAATCTCGACGTGATGAACGTTTTGTCTCCCTGATTGGCTGGAGTTCTGCTGTTGGTGTGGCGATTGGTGTAGCAGCACTGATTGTTGTGATGTCTGTGATGTATGGTTTTGATACGGAGTTAAAGAATAAAATTCTTGGCTTTTCATCTCATGTTGATATTCAGGGTTCGGATGAAACCTTGGGTGATTGGCAGGGTTGGTTGAAAACAGCTGAGCAGATAGAAGGGGTTGCTAAGGCTGCGCCTTACATGACGGCACAAGTGCTTGCTAATCACGGTAAATATTCAACAGGTGCTATCTTAAAAGGTGTTGATGTTGCTCGTGAAGATGCTATCGCGAATCATGTTATATTGGGTCGTTTTGTTTCAGACTCAAAAAAATCACCTTATGAAATTGTTATCGGCAAAGACTTGGCGCGTAAATTACATGTCAGTACAGGTGATTCTTTACGCTTGATTTCGCCTGCTGGTGGGATTTCTCCAGCGGGTATGGCTCCACGTATGCGGGCATTTCGCGTGGTAGGTATTTTTGACTCTGGTTTTTATGAATATGATGTTGGTCTGATTATTGCTCCATTACTGGCTGTGCAGCGACTTAATCGTACAGGAGATCGAGTAAGTGGTATTGAATTGCATTTGGATGATCGCAATCAAGCCAGTGTGGTTGCGGCAAGAGCGCGTATGCAATTACCTGCCAGCGCTTGGGTGACTGATTGGATGCATCGCCATAAATCTTTTTTCCAAGCGTTAAAAATGGAGCGTTTGGTGATGGGGATTATTTTATCGCTGATTGTTGTGGTTGCTGTGTTTAATATGGTATCGTCTTTGGTGATGGTGGTGATGGAACGGCGTAAAGAAATTGCTATTTTGAAGACAGTGGGTGCGACCCATGCTTCGGTAATGCGAATTTTTTTAATGATGGGTACGTTGTTATGTGGACTTGGTACACTGTTGGGCGCAAGCTTTGGTTTGTTGTTGGCTTGGAAATTAGATGTTTTATTAAGCTGGATTGAGCAGGTGACTGGTATAACGATTTTATCTGGGGATGTTTATTTTATTGAACATGTACCTTCGGAGATTGATCCAATATCGGTGCTATGGATTGTACTTATTAGTTTGTTGATGGGTGTTTTGGCAACATTTTATCCAGCATGGCGTGCTGCCAATGTGCCGCCAGCTGATGCATTGAGGTATGAGTAGATATGGCTATAGAAAAATTACGTAACCAGGCAAAAGCAGCGTTGCTAGATGGTAAATATCCCAAGGCATTAGAATGTTTCGAAGGGTTACACAAGGCTGATCCAAATGACTTGCGAACCTATGTTAAACTAGCTGAGTTACGTGAAAAAACAGGTGATTCTGTAGGAGCAGTGAAGGATTACATCTTGATTGCCAAGGCCTATGCTGAGCAGGGGTTTGTGGTTCAGGGTATTGCGATCAATAAAATAATTTTGCGCATTGATCCAGAGCAAACAGAGGTTCAAGAACGCTTGAAAGAGCTTTCTTCAGAGCGCGGAGATAGCTGGGCAGTTTCCACCATTACACCTCAAGACCATGTGAATGCAAAAGATGTGAAGCTGAACAAGAAAGCTAAGTTAAATGTCGAGCGGACACCGTTATTGGCAGATTTGACAGGCGATGAGCTTGAATCATTTATAGATTCATTAACGCTGAAAACCTTCGCTGCTAACGAACATATTTATGAGTGCGGTGCTAAAAGTGGTTATTTGTATTTGATTGGTATGGGTTCCGTACGCTTGCATATACAGCTTCCATCGGGTGGGGAGCGTATTTTTTCTAGGTTGTCTGAAGGCGATTTTTTTGGTGAGCATGCATTTATGTCACACACGGCACATACAGATGTAGCTGTTGCAGAAACAGAAGTTAGTTTACTTATGATTGACCGAAGTACTTTTGATACTTGGGTTAAAAAATATGCAAAAATTAAAGATACTGTGGAGAACTTTTATCGTCAGCGTGTGTTAGACCGTGTATTAGCTATGACACCTGTTTTTGAAGATGTTCCAGAAGATGCGCGTATGGCATTGGCAGAAAAATTTAATATACGCTCATTTGTTGCAGGGGATGTTGTTGTACAAGAAGGTGCCCCAGGAGATTCCTTTTTTCTAATACGTTCAGGGCATGTTGAGGTCTCAACAGGTGATATTAGGAATGGTGGTCAACAGATAGCATTAGGGGTCATGGGTGAAGGTGCTTTTTTTGGTGAAGTAGCTTTATTAACCGATAAACCTAGAACTGCGACAGTTGTGGCAAAAGATAACTTGGAGTTGATGGAGCTAACCAGAGAAGATTTTAACGCCATCGCGCTTGAGCTTCCATCTGTGAGAAATGTTGTTGAATTATACCAAAAAAAACGTGTGCAAGACACCATCAAAACATTGATGCAGCGAGGTGGCTGATTTGCCTGACCCTATGCAGGATGCATTGCTTCAGGTTATTGGCTTAAGTAAATCTTATTCTGGTCCATCGGGCTCTCTGGAGATACTCAAAGATCTAGATTTTGTTGTGCATCGTGGTGAATTTTTGGCTGTTGTTGGAGAATCGGGGAGTGGGAAAAGTACGCTATTACAAATTTTAGGGACATTGGATGATGCCGATGCTGGTGATGTCCACTTGGCCGGACAGGCACTTTTCAGTTTAAATCAAAGTGAACGAGCACATTTGCGTAACCGTTCTATTGGCTTTGTTTATCAAGCACACCATTTAATTCCTGAATTAAATGCTTTGGAAAATGTTATGTTACCCTTGCTTGTTCGGGGGGATACTAAAGATGATGCAGAACAAGCCTCAGTTGATTTATTGCAACGTTTGGGCTTGAAAAATCGCTTATCGCACGTGCCTGCAAAGTTGTCTGGTGGCGAAGCGCAACGTGTTGCTGTGGCGCGTGCATTGGTAGGTAAACCTAGCTTATTGTTGGTTGATGAACCAACGGGAAATTTGGATGAAGCAACCGCAGAAAGTGTTTTTCAGGCAATGCAGCAGCTGTGTCAGCAAGAGGGAACTGCTGTGGTGATGGTAACGCATAGCATGATTCTGGCTGGGCAGGTTGATCGCGTGTTATGCTTAAAGCAGGGTGTCCTTACCCCTGCCTAAACGATTTCTTTTTGACGAAACACATAGTTCTGCTATGCTCGCTAATGTTGTTTCTTGGATATGTGTCCAACTATGTGTTTTTTTTTTTATTTTTTCGATTTTATAAGAGGGTGATGTGACGAAGGCTGAGATTGCTAATATAATTTATGAACGGATTGGGCTTTCCAAAAAGGAATCAGCTCAGATTGTTGAGACAGTTCTAAATGAAATGAAGCAGGCGCTTGAAGCGGGTGAGGATGTTAAGCTATCTGGTTTCGGGCACTTTATCATTCGTGAAAAGAATGCGCGCCGTGGTCGTAACCCTAAGACGGGTGAAGATATTACCATTGAACCTCGCCGCGTAGTCACCTTCCGTGCAAGCCAATTATTGAAAGAGAAATTGCTTGAAGGCAGTGAGTGAGTACATCAGCTAAGCAATTGCAACTTGCTGGGGTTTCTGTCCCAGAGTTGCCCGATAAACTATTTTTTTCCATTCGTGAAGTAAGTGAATTGTGTTCCATTGAACCGCATGTTTTGCGTTATTGGGAAACTGAATTTAAGCATATTCGACCTGTTAAAAAGAGCGGAAATCGCCGTTTTTATAGGCATCGTGATGTGTATGCTGTATTACAAATTAAACACCTTTTATATGATTTAAGTTTTACCATTAGGGGTGCTAAAAAGCGCTTAATGTCTGGTGATTTGAATGATATTATTGAACAGAAAGACGTGCAAACATCATTGCGTATGATTCGCGAGGAATTACTCTCTGCCTTAGACCTTTTGGCAGATTAAGCTTTAGTATTGAAGAAGCGGGACGTAGCGCAGCCTGGTAGCGCACTACACTGGGGGTGTAGTGGTCGGAGGTTCAAATCCTCTCGTCCCGACCAATCCTTATGTTTGTGAAAAGTGTTTCGCCTTCAGTGGCTGAATTTTCATGAGCCCTAAACGTCGGTTTTTATCTTTTGAGCGCCCCCGTAGGCGTATGGTTGATGAGCAGTTGATCCCTGCGGGCATTTCTGATGTGCGCGTTTTACAAGCTATGAATGTTGTCCCCAGGCATTTGTTTGTTGATGATGCATTGCTTGGTCATGCTTATCAGGATTCCTCACTACCGATTGGTGGAGGGCAGACCATTTCGCAGCCTTTTATGGTAGCCCGAATGTCTGAATTATTATCACTTGAGGGGCATGAGCGGGTTTTGGAAATTGGTACTGGCTGTGGCTATCAAACAGCAGTGTTATCCTGTTTATGTCGGCGAGTTTATAGCATTGAACGCATTGCGATATTGCATGAAAAGGCGCGTAAGAACTTGCGTCAGGCTCATCTCGCCAATGTTATGTTGAAATGCGGGGATGGTTTACTCGGTTGGGAGGAATATGCCCCCTTTGACGCGGTGATAGTGACTGCGGGAGGGTTTGCTTCTGATGTATGGATGGATCAGTTGCGTGAGGGCGGTGTATTGCTAATGCCTGAGGGCGAAAAAGGTTCGCATCGTTTGGTGCGTCGTAAAAAGTTGAAAGAGGGTATTGAAGAAGAGTATTTTGATGCCTGCACGTTTGTACCATTGCTGGAAGGGGAGTTGCGACATTGATAGAGTCAGAGGTGCCCATAGGGAAAGAATCGTGGTTGCGTCGAGCTTACCACTGGACGCTGGCTTGGGCTGAGCACCCTCAAGCCAAATGGGCATTGTTTTTTATTGCTTTGATTGAGGCCAGTGTATTTCCAATTCCACCAGATATTTTATTGTTGGCATTGGCATTGGGTAGGCCCGATTTGGCGCTTAGGTTTGCGGCGGTGTGTACTGCAGGCTCGACAGTGGGAGCTATACTTGGTTATGCAATTGGCATGTTGGTGTTCGCCAGTGTTGCTGAACCTCTTTTGCAATTTTATGGGATTATGGAACAATTTCATGCAGTGGAAGGTTTATTCCTAGAGTGGGGTTTGCTGTTGGTATTGGTTGCAGGTTTTTCCCCGATACCATTTAAGGTTATTACGATTGCTGCAGGGACTTTTGGACTGCCATTTATTGGCTTTGTTTTTGCAACTCTTTTATCACGTGGAGCGCGATTCTTTTTAGAAGGAGCTCTTTTACGCTGGGGTGGAGATAGATTAAGGGCTTGGGTTGAAAAATACTTTGAGTGGGCAACCTTGGCTGTGGGTCTTTTGGTTGTTTTGGGCTTTTTAGGGTTATGGTTTTTAAAATAAAATACCTTTTTTTGGCTTTTTCAGTATTGCTTCTTTCGGGGTGCTTTAAAACTGAATTGCCAGTTTATACCAAAACAGCCCATAAAAGTGTTAGTCACAAGTCATATGCATCTACTTATAAAGTCCGTCCTAAGGACAGTTTATACAGTATTGGACGCCGCTTCGGGATTCACTATAAAACCTTAGCACGAAATAATCATATTCGGGCGCCTTACACGATCTATACAGGACAAAAGCTTTATTTAAAAAAAGTTGCACCACGCTCGCGCTCTTTGCCCGTAGCTAAACATCAATATAAACCAAGTCGTGCAAAAAAAACGGTTAAAAAAACACGGAAAAAACATTCAATAAAAAGATCAACGAGCAGGAGTGCAAAATCATTACGTTTACGCTGGCCTGTGAATGGTGTGCTAACTAGCCATTTTGGGCGGCGTGGCAGTCGTATGCATGATGGTATAGATATTGGCGCAAAAGATGGTACACCCATTCACGCAGCAGCAGCAGGTGAAGTGGTATATTCGGATCATCGCCTAACTGGCTATGGCCGCTTGATTATTATTCGTCATAGGCATGACTTATTTACTGCTTATGCACACAACCAACGCAATCTTGTTCGTAAAGGTGATAAGGTTAAAGCAGGGGATGTGATTGCTCGTGTGGGGCATAGCGGGCGTGCAACAGGGCCTCATTTACATTTTGAGGTGAGGCGTGGACCTACACCAGTGGATCCTCTGTCTTACTTACCAAGAAAGCGTTAATCATGGGTAAGAAATTATTGTTCACTTAAAGTAGTTTCTAGCTCTATAGCATATTCATGCGATATACGCTAGATTTGCTAGGTATTAGCTTGCTGCATATGTTGGGGACTTTGTCAATTTGAGTCTGCGATGGAGGGTAGGGAAATGGCTAAAAAACGCAGTGTTGATCCAATGACTATTTATATGCGTGAAATATCACGTTATAATCTTTTGACCGCCAAAGAAGAGGTGACACTTTCAAGGCGAATAGCCAAGGGTGATGAAGGTGCTCGCCAGCACATGATTAATGCCAACTTGAGACTGGTTGTCAAAATTGCGCGACGCTACATGAATCGCGATTTACCACTGGCAGATCTTATTGAAGAAGGAAACATTGGTCTTATGCGAGCCGTTGAGAAGTTTGATGATGCACATGGCTGCCGTTTTTCAACCTATGCGACTTGGTGGATTCGCCAGTCTGTAGAGCGTGCAATTATGAATCAAGGGCGCACCATTCGTTTGCCTGTACATGTTGGCAAAGAATACAATTCTATGCTTCGGTCGGCGAGTCATTTACGCACCATACTGGGTCGTGAGCCAAGCGAAAGTGAGGTTGCTGTCCATATGGGCAAAACACCTGGGCGTGTTCAGGCATTGTTAAGCGCTACATTGCATACAGAAAGCGCGGATAGCATACTGCATGACGATGGGGACTTTACACTATATGATGTGACTGAAGATATTGAGGCAGAGTTACCTGGAGACCAGTTAGATGCGTCTATTCGTGATAGTATGTTGGCAGACTGGATGGGAAAGCTGGGAAAAAAAGAACAAGAAGTGGTACGATTGCGTTATGGTTTAGAGAGCCATGAAGACCCGTGGACACTTGAAGCAATTGGCCAACACATGGGTGTGACACGAGAGCGTATTCGTCAAATTCAGGTGGTTGCGTTGAAAAAACTACGTTCGTTGATGGATGTAGATAATGTTAGTCTTGAGGAGATTGTTTGAGTTCATCTAAAGCTATAAATTTTCGTGATTTTATTCGAGATATACCTGATTACCCTAAGCCGGGCATTGTTTTTAAAGATATTACACCATTATTGGCGGATGGCGATGCCTTTGGTGCATGTATTTCAGCATTGGCATGTCATGTGCCGAATGATGCAACGTTGATTGTGGGAGTTGAATCGCGCGGTTTTTTGTTTGGAGCTGCTTTAGCTCAGTTGACAGGCTTGGGTTTTGTCCCAGTACGTAAACCAGGTAAATTACCTGGGGATGTGCATGCAATAGAGTACGAGCTTGAGTATGGCATGGACCGCTTAGAAATACATCGGGATGCATTGAATCATGGTCAGAAGGTTGTTCTTGTCGATGATTTGTTGGCGACAGGTGGTACTGCTAAAGCCACATTGGACTTGATTAATCGGTTGGGTGCAGATGTTGTTGCTTGTCTGTTTGTAATTGAGTTGCCCTTCCTCAAAGGGCGTGAATCGCTAGGTGAGACTCCAGTACACAACTTACTTTCTTACTAATCACCTATTAAACGGTCATTTTTTGTAAATTTTATCTTATCTTTTATCCTTCGATAAGCTGTTGATTTTTATGCATGTAAACACTGTTAAGTCAGTGCGTGCAGGATGAGTTTGTTGTGGCTATCATGCTGCATCATGATGGGTGTGCTTTCCTATAGCCTCATGATATTGTTTTATGCCCTCGTAGCTCAGATGGATAGAGCGACCCCCTCCTAAGGGGTAGGCCAGTGGTTCGACTCCACTCGAGGGCACCACGATTTTTTAAGTATGAGACACGGAGATAAAATGGACGCAATACTGAATCCTGCAGCACCAGTTCTGATTGAAGATGAGATGAAACGCTCCTATCTGGATTATGCGATGAGTGTAATCATTGGACGTGCCTTACCTGATGCGCGAGATGGCTTGAAACCCGTTCATCGTCGTATTTTATTTGCCATGCAGGATTTGGGTTGTACCCATGATAAGCCGTACAAAAAATCAGCTCGTGTGGTCGGTGATGTGATTGGTAAATATCACCCTCATGGTGATACAGCAGTGTATGATGCTTTGGTGCGTATGGCACAGCCATGGAGCATGCGTCATGTGCTTGTGGATGGTCAGGGTAACTTTGGTTCTGTTGATGGTGACTCTCCAGCGGCGATGCGTTATACCGAATCTCGTATGAGCAAGTTATCGGCTGAGTTATTGGCTGATATTGATAAAGACACCGTTGATTTTGGCCCGAACTATGATGACTCGATGTCTGAACCCAAGGTTTTGCCTGCCAAGTTCCCATGTTTGCTGGTGAACGGTTCACAAGGTATTGCTGTGGGTATGGCAACCAATATTCCACCGCATAACTTGGGTGAAAGTATCAATGCAACGATTGCCTTGATTGATAACCCTGATGCTGATGATGATGAATTAATGCAAATTATGCCTGGGCCAGATTTCCCAACGGGTGCATTCATTTATGGCCGACAGGGCATGCGCGATGCGTTTATTTCAGGGCGTGGCTCTGTGACCATGCGTGCCAAAGCGGCTGTGGAAATTCACCCTCGTACGAAACGCTGCTCTTTGATTATTTCTGAGCTTCCTTATCAAGTGAATAAGGCGAAGCTGATTGAAAATATTGCACACTTGGTACGTGACAAGAAATTGGAAGGTATCTCTGACCTGCGTGATGAGTCGGATCGTGATGGTATGCGTATTTTCATGGAGTTAAAGCGCAATGAGATTCCTGAAGTTGTTTTAAATAATTTATACAAGCAGACGCAACTGCAATGCAATTTCAGTTGTAATATGCTGTCTTTGGTGGATGGTCAGCCAAAACTATGTGGTGTACGTGAATTATTATTGCACTTTATTGATCATCGTCGCCAAGTCGTAACGCGTCGTTGTTTGTTCGATTTAAATAAAGCTGAAGCTCGGGCTCATATTTTAGAAGGCCTATTGATTGCACTGGATCATATTGATGCGGTGATTAAACTGATTCGTGCGAGCCAGACAGGTGCGGAAGCAAAACAAGGCTTGATGGATACATTCGCTTTATCCGATAAGCAGGCACAAGCTATTTTGGATATGCGTTTGCAACGTTTGACTGGTCTTGAATATGATAAAATCAAGGCAGAGTTTGAAGAAGTTCAAGCATTGATCGCACATTTAAAATCTATTTTGGCAGATGAAAAACTGTTGATGAAAGTGATTCGTGAAGAGTTGGAAGAAGTACGCGATAAATTTGCTGACCCGCGCCGTGCTGAAATCATGGATGAAACAGCCGAGCTTTCGGTTGAAGATTTGATTACTGAAGAAGATATGATTGTAACCATTTCTAACGAAGGTTATATCAAACGTAATGCAACGACCTTGTATCGTGCACAGCGTCGTGGCGGTAAGGGTAAAACCGCCATGACCACCAAAGAAGAAGATTTTGTCACGCAGTTGATGGTCGCTTCAACACATGATTATTTGTTATTCTTCTCCGATAAAGGCCGTGTATTTCGTAAAAAAGTATATGAAGTTCCTCAGGCAGGGCGCGCAACGCGTGGTAAAGCTTTGATTAATCTTTTGCCTGTTGAAAAAGACGAGAAGATCTCCGCAACGTTGGCAGTTCGTGAGTTTGATGATCAACATTGCATTGTGATGGCAACGCGAAATGGTGTGATTAAGAAAACCAAGTTGTCTGAATATCAGAATATTCGTGCGAACGGTATTATTGCTATCAAATTGGATGATGATGATGGGCTTATCGGTGTGGTTCGCTCCAATGGTGAGCAAGACATTATGTTGGCATCCAGTGGAGGTAAACTGATTCGTTTCCATGAAACGGATGTACGTACCATGGGACGCAGTACACGTGGTGTGACAGGTATGCGCATGCCGAAAGATGATAAGGTGATTTCCATGACCATGGTAGCCGAGAAAGCCTCTCTTTTGGCTGTCTCGGAGAATGGTTTTGGTAAACGCACGGCAGTATCTGAATATTCAGCACAAAAACGTGGTGGTCAGGGTGTGTTTACGCTGAAAACAGGCGCTCGCAATGGTGCGATGGTGTCAACGATTCAGGTGTTGGATGATGATCAGGTTGTGATGATCACCGATACAGGTCGTTTAATGCGTATGAAGATGAATGGTATCTCCATCATCGGCCGCAATACACAGGGTGTCACCTTGATTAAATGTGATAAAAAAGAGCGCGTGATTGGCGCTGTGCGTGTGGTTGAGAAGTCGGATGAGGACGCTGAAGAAGCATTGTTTGATGCAGATGGTAATGAAGAAATTTCGGATGGCGCGAATGAAATAGAGAATCATGAACCAAATGTTGATGAAGGTGATGCTGAATGATTGATCGTAAGGCCTTTCGTAAAGATTTTGAAGTCATGCAAAAGGCTTTGGCCCGACGTGGGGAAGCACTCGTGGCAGAAGGCTCAGCTTGGGCGCGTGCAAGGGCTCTGGATACAGCGCAACGTGATCTAAAAGCACAGTCAGAAGCTTTGCAAGCAGAGCGCAACAGCGTATCCAAGCTAATTGGTCAGAAGAAAAAGCAGGGTGAAGATGCTTCTGAAGAAATGGCGCGTATGGGTGAGGTTGCGAAGCAATCTAAACTGCTCGATACACAAGCCAAAGAGGCTGAATCAGCATTTTCAGATGCCTTGCTAGAAATCCCCAATATACCACATGACTCTGTGCCCGATGGTGCGGATGAAGATGATAATATTGAGATTCGTCGCTGGGGCGAGCCGCGTCAGGATGAAGTACCAGCTCATTGGGATATTGGTGAAGCTCTGGGGATTCTTGATTTTGAAACAGGCGCAAAGCTGGCTGGTAGTCGTTTTTCAGTATTGCGTGGCGCAGCGGCGCGTTTAGAGCGTGGTTTAATGCAGTTTATGCTTGATATGCATGCCGATCAGCATGGCTATGAAGAAGTTTGGGTTCCAGCTATTGCCAACCGTAAGACGTTGACGGGAACAGGGCAGTTACCAAAGTTTGAAGAAGATTTGTATCGCTTGGAAGGTGAGGACGCATTTCTAATCCCTACAGCAGAAGTGCCTGTAACGAACTTGTATCAGAGTGAAATTCTGGATACAGCGGCCTTACCGATTCGTCACTGTGCTTATACACCGTGTTTCAGGCGTGAAGCAGGCTCTGCTGGCCGTGATACACGTGGCATGATCCGCCAGCATCAGTTTGATAAGGTTGAGTTGGTGCAATTGGTGCATCCAGATAACGCGTTAAGCGGGCTGGATGAGCTAACAGGTCATGCAGCAGCGGTTTTAGAAGCTTTGGAGCTGCCGTATCGTCTTGTGAACTTATGTGCAGGAGATATTGGCTTCTCAGCGCAAAAGACATTTGATTTGGAAGTGTGGTTACCAAGTCAGTCATGTTATCGGGAAATTTCATCGTGTTCATCATTTGCACAGTTCCAAGGTCATCGTGCAGCGATTCGTTTTAAATCAGAGGGCGGTAAACCTGAAGCAGTGGCGACTTTGAATGGTTCAGGCTTGGCTATTGGACGTACTTTGGTTGCGATTCTTGAAAATGGTTGGCAACTTGATGAAAATGGGAATGATTCCGTTGTTGTTCCTGAAAAGCTTCGCCCTTATGTGGGTGGTTTGGAAAGAATCGTAAAGGCTTAAGTGCTTAGCTATGTGGTGTCAGCATAGCAACTTAAAAGCGATGTTTTTATGTTGTTGTTCTAAAAATTGAAAAGAGTGGCGGCGTAAGCCGTCACCCTCAAACAATTATTTATCTATTGATTAGCTTTCTTTTCCTTCTTCTCTTGACGTTTTTCTTTCAGCGTCTTTTCAGCCTTCTTTTTAACAGTCTTTTGGGAATCTTTGCCTTTGGCCATGAGTTTCTCCTTTTTTAAATAACGGACTATCTTTTATAACATTTTGTTAAGAGTTGTAGCATCAGGTGCGTTGTGGATGAGTAGATATGTTTATTAGAAATCACACCCAACCTAGACATTATTTTTAAATAGCCCCCGTGTCTACTTAATAAAATAGAAAGCTGATCGTACACTTTAATTATTTACCATCTTCTTATAATAGGTGGAATTTTCAATTTCATAAAATATGCAATTAACTTTCCTTAAAAGTGCCTTTTTTATCGTTTTTTAGAAAGTTAATTGTAAAACTATATGATATTTATCTATTTATAATAATATCTATAGATATTTCAAATAAATTGAATTTCCTGGAGTCGCTAGAAATCAATCGAGTCTGTCTTTTATCTGCCCCCAAAGACTTCGAGCATAGCGAGCGTTCCAGCCTAACGCTTGAGGCCAGCGGCGGCGAAGCCGTCCGACTGGGGCGATTTGTTAGGCCTCAGCACTCCAAAGGTCTTTTGCCCGTATAAGTTCACCTTCAATCCCCTCCCACAGCTGATATTCTTCTACATCATTAAAGAATGCGGATATCGCTTGCTTTTGTTTATCACTTAAGAGTAATACCCATTCTTCAAAATAACCATCTAGGCTTTGAATATTCTTTTTGCTAGGCGTGAGCTGGTATATCGTAAAATCTATTACATCTCCAGAAGGATCATCGAGAGCCCTAATAAGCCACGCAGGGAGGTAATGCTGTAACGCGGCCGGACTTAACAAAGGCAGTGAGTCTGCATGGCTATCAATAATGTGTGGCGGCAATGTCTCCCATGTGTATTGACTTAAGTCTGCCTCTATCTTGTCACATTCATCACAAACGTGTGGCGCAATAGCCCTCGAACCCACAGGCTGAGGGACTTGGCTAAATGCATCTCGGATTAAGATTCGCGTGTCTCTCATGAGGACTAACGTTTAAGCTCAGACGACAGTAAATGTGGTATGAAGCGAAGCGAAACGCCGCATTTACTGGTCGGCTGGAGCGCATTGTTATGTGTTTTTTGCATATTTATACTTTCGCCTGCTACCATCTTTAATACTGATAATTCGACTCTCTTTAAGCAGTATACCTAATACACTGTAAGTCAAATAATCCTGTTGCTTTCCGTCATTATCACTTTGAAGCCCCAAATAATGTGCAGAGTCTGAATTTGTTATTCCTTCTGGGTTTGCTTCTGCGAATTCTTCGAGTGCATCCTTTAGTAAATTTATACCAATTTGCGCTTTATCAATTACACCTGTAGGAACATTTATGTTCTTTTGAACTCGGCGCACTGTACCTGTAGGGATAACAGTATTGTAAAGTGTGCCACCAGTATCAATGGTGCCGAAGCTTGATATTAGCTCTGATTCTATTTTTAAGGCTTGCGCTTCAGTTAAGTCACTAACCAACTGTGACACCATTACCTCTTTACCGCTGCTTATGATTTCTTTAATAAATAGGCCTTTGCGTGTTTCATCAATATTAATGATGTGATTCCAAGCTCTGCTACCTGTTCCCTTGCCAATGTAGAATATCTTTGCTGGATTTGAGCGGGGATCTTTTAACGCATAAACGTAATATGAATTGCTCAATCTATACTCCGTTTTTTACACATAACGCCGCAAATCAGCCGCGCCGCTTTTTGGCGTGATCTTCCCCCGATAAAACGGACACGTCGTATATTTCATGCAGCCACTCTTTCAAAATTGGCGGGGGTTGTATAGCCAATACCAGAGTGGATACGCTGATGATTGTAGAATCGGTTAATATAGCT
>Ga0316202_10001011_pt1 | contig 24348 bp, 36 predicted proteins | sample 3monrhotite_MG_FD_204934 | JGI IMG/M metagenome (GOLD analysis project Ga0316202, IMG submission 204934) | Microbial mat bacterial communities from mineral coupon in-situ incubated in ocean water Damariscotta River, Maine, United States -... | ecosystem: Environmental > Aquatic > Marine >... | reverse complement strand
CTTGACTGTAAAGCATTAGTTATAGTATATAGGCGATAGATAGAACCAATAATGAGGTAACTACTATGATGAGCCTAGAGCTAACTAACAAGATCAACACTTGTAAAGAGAACGGATGGACTGATCTATTGTCTAAGCTAGACGAGATCACCCAGAGCCTAATCGAGAACCCTAGTGCAGGGCATCAGATCAAAACAGCATTAGTCTTCTGGAAAGATGCGGTTGACTGCCGCACCAAAGGACTACCACCACAAGAGCATGATATAATAATCAAGAACCCCAAGATGAATACCAGACAGGTGTTCGGAGCAGATTTGTAATGTTGAAAATAAACTATAGGGAAACTGGGGAGTTAATACCATACGTCAATAATAGTAGAACACATAGCGAACAACAGGTTCAGCAAGTAGCATCTAGTATTAAGGAGTTTGGTTTTACTAACCCGATATTAATAGATGAGCAAGATGGTATAATAGCAGGTCATGGTAGATTGCAAGCCGCCCAAGTTTTAAATTTGGACAAAGTGCCAACAATAACATTAAAAGGATTATCAGAAGCACAGCGCAAAGCCTATGTCATTGCTGATAATAAATTAGCTTTAAATGCTGATTGGGATTATGAGGCGTTAAAGTTAGAAATGTTGGATATAGGCGATGATATTGATCTATCTTTGCTTGGGTTTGATGATGATGAATTGTCAGCAATTATAGACGGCTTGGAAGAAACTGAGCCAGAATTAGAAGAAGAAGATTATAAAGAAGTATTTAATATTATTGTTAGCTGTAAAGATGAAAGCCATCAGGAACGAGTTTATAACGAATTACTAGAAAAGGGGTATGAATGCCAAGTTCAAAGTTTGTAATTGAAACGAAGATTCCATCAAGTTTCCGCGTAGAAAAGGTTAAAGGGCAATTTGATTATGATGCTTCAATTATAAAAAAAGAATTTGATGTTAATATACCGATTGAAGATGAAAAATGGAATATAGGCTTAATAGTTGGAGCAAGCGGTTCAGGTAAAACAACTATAGCCAAAAATGTATTTAAAGACTTTGAATTATTTGAAGGTTTTGATTGGTCTGATAAAACTATTATTGATGACTTTGAAGATGGGCTGTCGCCAAAGCAAATAACCGAAGCATTATCAAAGGTTGGTTTTTCAAGCCCGCCAGATTGGTTAAAGCCGTTTGGTGTATTATCTAACGGTCAAAAGATGCGCGCAGAATTGGCGCGTTTAATATTGGAAACTGATAAACCAGTTATATATGACGAGTTTACATCTGTTGTTGATAGACAAGTCGCACAGATTGGTAGTTCGGCTATACAAAAATTTATCAGAAAAGAAGATAAACAATTTATAGCTGTTTCTTGTCATTATGATATTGAAGAATGGTTAGAACCTGACTGGGTATATGATGTCAATAAAAAAGAGTTTTATCGGGGGCGTCTTAGGCGACCAGATATTAAAGTCAATATCCGTAAAGCAGACCAATCAGAATGGAAATTATTTAAAGAGTTTCATTATTTAAGTGCTGAACATAACAAATCAGCGCATAGATATATTGCAGAAATCGATGGTGAACCAGTTGCATGGTGTAGCTTTTTGCATTTTCCACACGCAAAAGTGAAAAACTGCAAAAGAATACATAGGATAGTTGTAAAGCCTGATTATCAAGGAATAGGGATAGGTGGAAAGTTTATGTCAGTTTTAGCGAAAAAATACAAAACAGATGGATGCAGAATAAGACTTGTTACATCTGCGCCTAATTTTATACATGGACTGCAACAATCTAAAAACTGGCTTATGGTTAGAAAGCCGTCAAGAGTACAGCCCGCAGGCAAAAGCAGTGGGTTTAGCAATAAAACTAAAGCAACATCTACTGAAAGATTAACAGCATCTTTTGAATATGTAGGATAAATATGAAGAATGGCAAACAAGGCGAAGGGGGCGGCAGACCACCAGTAGTATTTACCGATCAACAGATCATAGAACTACAGGCACTATCTGCTGTACTTAACAAAAGCCAAGTAGCTGATTATTTCGGTATAACAGAGAAAACTTTAAGAGAAGTAGAGAAGCGACAGCCAGAAGTAAATACCGCATATAAAAAGGGTAAAGTTAAACAGATAGCAAGCATGGGTAGTAACCTAGTGCAGTTAGCTAAAGCAGGTAATGTATCAGCTAATATCTTTTATTTGAAAACGCAGGGCGGTTGGAAAGAAGAACAGCAAGAGCCTTTAGAAATACCACCATTGAATATTGTATTAAGCAATGCTACTGACAACCCCTCAGACTGAGATATTTACATCACCTGCTAGATTTAGAACTGTTGTTGCAGGGCGTAGGTTTGGCAAGACGTTTTTGTCTACCATAGAAATACTTAGGGCGGCTATTGGCGGTAAGAATAGAAACGTATGGTATATCGCCCCCACCTATGGCTCTGCTAAAGAGATTGCTTGGGATATGCTGATTCACACTATCCCAGAAGAATACATAGCTAAGACTAATGAGACAGCGTTAACGATCAAACTGATTAACGGTTCGACCATTAGCCTTAAAGGCGCAGAGAAGCCTAACAACCTACGCGGTAGAGCATTAGACTTTGTAGTGCTAGATGAGTTTGCAGATATGAAGCCTGAAACTTGGAGCGAAGTTATTAGACCAAGTTTATCTGATAGGCATACTGAGGACAGCCCGACCAGATCATTGTTTATCGGTACGCCTAAAGGCAGAAACCATTTCTATGACTTATGGGCAACAGGTTTAACAGCGCAAGATGGTTGGGAGAGTTATCAATATACAACCATTGATGGTGGCAACGTACCAGAAGAAGAAATAGAACAAGCCAGAATGGACTTAGATGAGCGCACTTTTAACCAAGAATACTGCGCAGAATTTGTTACTTACTCTGGTTTGATATATTATGCATTTAGTAGAGAACTGTCAGTACAACCTATAGAAGATACTGGTGGCACTTTACATATTGGCATGGATTTCAACTTAGACCCAATGAGTGCTGTTATATGCTTGAGGCATGGACAAGACTTACTGGCGATAGATGAGATTGTAATGTATGGGTCAAACACTGATGAGATGGTTGCTGAGATAAAGGATAGGTATCCTGATCGGCACTGTATTATCTACCCTGACCCCGCATCAAGACAGCGCAAAACAAGCGCAGGTGGTCGGACTGATTTGTCGATCTTACAAAACGCAGGATTTAGCGTTAAGGCGAAGAAAGCTCACCCATTGGTCAGGGATAGAATCAATGCGGTAAACAGTCGTTTGTTATCTGGAGATGGTGAACGGCATTTGTTTGTTAGCCCAAAGTGCAAGCAAACCATTAAGAGTTTAGAAAGACAGACATATAAAGAGGGTACAAGTATTCCTAATAAAGATGGCACTGACCACATGAATGATGCGTTAGGCTATTTGGTAGAGTATTTGTTCCCGATCAGAACTGAATATAACACCACACAACCGACTAGGTGGACTTGATGGAAAACAGCGTAATTGACAACACACACCCAATATACGAAGACTACAAGCACAGATGGTCTTTTTATCTAAGAAGCTACATGGGTGGTGAAGATTATAAAGATGGTGGCTACCTAACAAGCTACATCTCAGAAGACAAAGACGAATATGCAAGGCGTTTAGACCTTACTCCAATGGACAATCACTGTAAGAACATTGTCCACATTTACTCTAGCTTTCTATGGCGCGTACCGCCTACAAGAGCATTTGGCAACCTAGCTAATGATTCATCACTGCAACCATTTTTAAAAGATGCTGATTTAGATGGTCGTAGCTTTGATGCGTTTATGAGACAGGCGCAGGTATGGTCTAGCGTTTATGGTCACGTTTGGCTAATGATTGATAAGCCGCAGTCTAATGCATCTACAAGGGCAGAAGAACTAGAGCAAGAGATTAGACCTTATATAACTCTAATCACCCCCGAAAATGTATTTGATTGGAAGTATGAGCGTACAGCTAGTGGCAGACATAAGCTAGTCTACTTAAAGGTTAGGGAATCAGTAGACCGCATTAGTCACACTGAAACTGAGGTTTATTACAGAGTATGGCGCGAAGATACTATTGAGACTTGGCGAGCCACTAACAATGAAGAACAGCACCTAGAGACTATCGACAACACACTAGGCAAGATACCTGCTGTTTTCCTACCTGCTAACCGTTCACCTTTACGTGGCATTGGTACAAGCGATATTTCTGATGTGTCTTATATGCAACGCGCTATATACCAAGAGTTATCAGAAGTAGAGCAGTTGATTCGTATTAGTAATCACCCAACGCTAGTTAAGACGTTCGAGACAGATGCTAGTGCAGGTGCAGGCGCAATCATTAACCTGCCTGATGATATGGATGGCAACCTAAAGCCGTACCAGATGCAACCGTCAGGGGCGAACCTTGATGCTGTAATGAAGTCTATTAAGGACAAGGTAGAATCTATTAACCGTATGGCTCACATGGGCGCAGTGCGTGGCACACAGGCAATGACACAGTCAGGCGTAGCGATGCAGACAGAGTTCCAGATGCTAAACGCTAAACTGGCTGAGAAAGCAGATATATTGGAACTAGCAGAAGAGCAGATATTTGACCTGTTCTGTCAGTGGCAACAAGTAACCAATGACGTAGAAGTGTTTTATCCTGATGCGTTCGACCTAAGAGACTATGACAAAGAGTTAGTATTTTTACAGCAAATGCGAGCAACTGGCGTACAGTCTGAAACATTAGCGCAAGAGATTGATAAGAAGATTGCAGATCTTATTTTAGATGATGATACGTTAGTAAAAGCGCATACAGAAATAGAAGCAGGCTCACAGCGCATTGGCAACTTTGCGGATGAAATAACTAATGGCGGCTGATACTGACCACTACAGCATTGTTGAAAGGTTGGCTGAAAGACATGAAGAGCGCATCGCCTCTGCGTTAGTAAAAATGGAAGATAGGGTTGCAGACCTAATGGCTACTGCACCGCTAAAAGATGGTGAGTTGTTTGATTTACAATGGGCGTTAAATGCTAGAGTTGAGTTGAGACAGATTATTACAGAAGAATACTTAACAGAAGTTGATAGCATTGTAAGAGATTATAAAGGCGTAGCTGATGATGCTGTAACAATGTTAGGCACTTATGGCGATGTTATAGATTTAGACCCTGATGTTATTAGCCAGTTACAATTAATGTCGTTTCAGGGACTTGAAGATTTAGGTGTTGAGTATCTTGATGTTTTAGCAAAGCAAGTATATGAAAGCACATTAACAGGAACTACATTTGCCGCTAGTGTTGCCGCAGTTAAAGCTACTGTCGCAGATGGCATGGGTAGATATGTTAAGCAACAAGTACATGATTCTTTAACGCAGTTTGATAGAACAGTTAATGTTAAAGTTGCTTTAGATTCAGGAGCAGAAAAGTTTATTTATAAAGGCGCAGATGACGAAGTAACAAGAGACTTTTGCCAGAAGCACGTTAATAAAGTTTACACAATAGATGAGATTAGAGAAATTTGGCAAGGCGAGTGGGCAGGTAAAAGTAGTTCAAACGCATTTGCTACAGCAGGTGGCTATAACTGCCGCCATAGGTTCAGACCAGTTTTTGATTAAGAGGTAAAGACTATGCCAAAGGGTGCAGGAACATACGGAAGCAAGGTCGGTAGACCAAAGAAAAAGAAACGCAAGACAAAGAAATAACTTGTGTTAAACTAACGATTCACCAATTACTCTTAGTGAGGTTCGTAACATGAGCGATGAAATCATGGAAACCGTAGATGAAGCTGTAACTGAGACAGTGGCAACAGAGACAACTCAGGCAAAGACGTTTTCGCAAGAAGAACTAGACCGTATCGTAGCTGATCGGATTGCTAGAGAACAGCGCAAGTTTGACAAGAAACTAGGTGGCATTAACTTAGATGAAGCCAAAGAGTTACTTGAACAACGAGAACAGGCTGAACTAGAGCAACAGAAACAGCGCGGAGAGTTTGATTCTATCTTGAAGCAAACAGTCGAAAAGAAAGATGCAGTTATCAACAGTTATAAAACTAGATTGCAAGAGACGTTAATTGATGGACAGTTAACCACTGCCGCTAGTCGTAATAACGCAGTTGATACAGCACAGGTAACACAACTCCTGAAAGGCAAGACCAGACTTAATGAAGATGGTGTTGTCGAGATTGTAGATAATAACGGAACACCTAGATATAATGATAAAGGTGATCTGTTATCTGTCGATGAGATGGTTACAGAATTTTTGACTGCTAACCCACACTTTGTACGCGCCTCTGGTGGCGGTGCAGGTAGTATGGGTAACGCAGGTGGCTCTACTCCGAAGCCTCAATCGGTGGATTGGATGGTCGAGAATTGGAATAGCGGTGGCAAAGAAGCCTATGCCGCTATGAAGAGGAAAGGCTAAATTATTTTTCTTTCTATTTATTGAGGTTTTAAAATGGCTATATCAGGAACTAATTCAACAACTTTAGACGATCTATTTGTCAACATTGTGGCGCAAGCCCGTTTCACTGCTGAAGAGCAAAGCCTAATGCTAGGTCTTGTAACTCAGTACAATATTGCAGGTCAGGCAGGTAAAACTGTACAAATTCCTAAGTATCCTGCGGTAACTGCGGCGGCTTTGGATGAAGGTACTGCTCCTGCTGATACTGACGTATCAACTTCATCTGTAACAGTAACCTGTTCAGAAGTAGGTAACAGCGTACTTTTAACTGATCTTGCGGCTATGGGCGCAGGCAACCCTGCTGATGAGCTTGGTACTGTTCTTGGTAACGCTATCGCTACTAAGATTGATTCTGATCTTATTGCTTTGTTCTCTGGCTTCTCTGGTGCTTTAGGCGCGGCAGGTTCTGAGATTACTGTTGCTGATTTATTTAAAGCGGCGGCTACTCTACGAGCTAACAAAGTAACTGGCTCTATGGCGGCTGTTGTGCATCCGTTCCAAGCCTATGCTTTAAAAGCTAACCTAACCAACACTATGGTTAACCCTAATGGCGGTGAGCTACAAAACGAAGCTATGCGTTCAGGGTATGTTGGTACTATCGCAGGTATTGATGTATATGAGTCAGCTAATGTTGCAGTTGATGGTGATGATGATGCAGTTGCGGCAGTATTTGCTCCAGAAGCACTTGCTATTGCTCTTAAATCTGAGTTCAACCTTGAGACACAACGTAATGCTACACGCAGAGGCACTGAGTTAGTTGCTACTGCTGTTTATGGTGTTGCTGAGCTAGACGACAGCTATGGTGTTAAAATCACTGCTGACGCGGCTCTTTAAGACTGAATGCCCCTGCTTAGGTGGGGGCTATTCTTTTTCTGAGGTTAATATGGCGATTACATATAGAGGCGAAAGGTTCAGTGGCTACAACAAGCCCAAAAGAACATCTGGTCATGCGACTAAGTCTCACGCTGTATTAGCTAAAGAAGGAGATAAGATTAAGCTGATTAGATTTGGACAGCAGGGGGCAGATAACAAGCCACCTAGAAAGAACGAATCTGCGGCAGATAAAGCAAAGCGCAAGGCGTTCAAAGCGCGCCATGCAAAGAACATAGCCAAAGGCAAGATGTCTGGGGCTTACTGGGCAGATAAGGTGAAGTGGTAATGGCATTTTCAACAGACACAGATTTACAAGACTTAGTGCCTGACATCCTACAGCTAGGCATTGACTCGTTCACTGCTGAGCATACTAAGGCACAGAACGATATTCTACGTGACCTTAGAATCGAATGGTGGGACAAGAAAGGGTTATCAGGAGAGCTAAACAGCGCATACCTGACAGACTCACAGTTTACACGATGTGCATCTTACTTGGTGTTGTGGAAGTACGCATTGCCTCAGTTGACTAACTGGGTTGATGGCGACAGATTCCAGAGCATGATTACTTTCTACAAGTCGCGTTATGGCGAAGAGCTAGAAAGCATTCTAAGAGATGGCATTGAGTACGATGCTGATAATGATAGTGTCGTAACAGAAGACGAGAAAAAGTCTATCCATAGCGGTAGATTAAGTAGATAATGCAGGTCAATATAAAGACTAATGCCAAGCAGGTAGAAAAGGCATTAAAGCAAAAAGGCAAAGACGTAAAGCAGAGCCTTAAAAGAGCGTTATCTATAACTGCCCAAGAGGGCATCAACATCATTGAAAGCAGGACTGAAAGTGGTGTTGGTTTTAAGGCAGGTAGATTTAAGCCTTATACTGAAAAATACAGAATATTTAGAAAGAAAAAAGGTCGCGGCAAAGATGTAGACCTACAGTTCACAGGGCGAATGTTAGGCTCTATGACCAGTAAGGCTACAGATAAGAAAGCTACTATCTTTTTTACTAGAGGCGAAGAAGCGAAGAAAGCGGCTATCAACAATAAGACGAGACCGTTTTTTGGATTTAACAGAAAAGAAGAAAGACAGCTTGCTGAGGTGTTTTTCAGGTACATTAAATGAGCATTAGAGAAGACATAGCGGTCAACCTAACTGATACCCTTAGTGCGATTAATTCGCCCTTAGGCGTTAAATACGTAACCAGAGAGCCGTTTGAATTTGAGAAGCTATCGAACGCTCAGTTTCCTGCTATACTAGTGCGAAGTGCAGGTGAAGACAGAGAAGATGATACACTAGGTGGCTCTATGTCTAGCCGCATGGGAACAATAAATTATGAGTTAGTTTGCTTTGTAAAAAGTAAAGCTATCGACACAGCCCGAAACAACATTATAGAGGCTGTAGAAGAGAGTTTGGATACTGACAGAACGCGAGGCGGCTATGCCATAGATACGCAGGTTGTTAGCATTGAAACAGATGAGGGTTCGATTGCCCCTGTTGGGGGCGTAATTATTACACTGCGTGTACTGTATAGGTATCAGCGCGGTACACTTTAACTTTATGAGGTAAGAAAAATGACAGCTTATGCGGGTAATTCAGGCATTGTTGGAGTAGGTACAACTAGCACCGTAACAGCAGTGGGCGAGGTTCGTTCATTCAGTATCGAAGAAACTGCTGATACTATTGAATCAACTTCTATGGGTGACACTAACAGAACTTTTGTTCCTAGCTTCACAACAGGAACAGTAAGTATTGATGCACTATGGGATTCTGCAAGCACTAGCGAGCAAGACCATTTTGACGTAGGTGACACGCTTTATTTCCAAGTTCAACCAACTGGCGCAACTGGTGAAAACTATAGCGGTCAAGGTATTGTAACAAGCAAGACAGTAACAGCATCTTATGATGGCATGGTAGAAGCTAGTTTTTCACTACAGCTAACCACAGCAGTTACAGTAGCTTAATACGGGGAGTATAAATCATGGGAATGGCTAAACAGTTAAGAGAACGCAGAGAGATTAAGACAAGGGAAGTCGTGGTTCCAGAGTGGGGTGATGAGTCTGGTGCATTTAAATTATATTGCAAGCCTATAACTTGCTTTGATTTAAATCAGCTACAGAAGAAACACCCTGACTTTATGACTAACACCACTATCAGTGCTATGGTTGATTTAATCATTATGAAAGCGCAAGACGATACTGGTGCTAAGTTGTTTAATGGGATTGAAGACCGCGTTGAGTTGATGTCAGAAGAAACAACTGTAATTAGTGAGATTGCTAATCAGATGTTTGCTGAGATCGAGTCTGAGGAAGATTTAGCAAAAAACTAAGAACCGATCACCATAGAATGAATTTAATATCTCTGGCTGATCGGCTACATAAGACTATTGAAGAAGTAGAGCAGATAAGCGTTACTGAGTTCAATGAGTGGATGGCTTACTTCACGTTACTAAAGGATTCTGATGGCTAACCAAAATTTAAACATTACCATTAAAGCCTTTGACAAAACTAAAGGCGCATTAGCCTCTGCCGCTAGAGGCATTAAGGCTGTTGGCTCTGCCGTACTAAGCATGAAGACTGCGCTTGCAGGTGTTGTAGGTGTAGCAGGTTTAGGCTTACTGGTTAGGCAGTCGCTACGCGCAACAGACACATTAGCTAAAACAGCCTCTAAGATAGGCACGACCACAGCAGAACTGAGTAAGATGAGGTTCGCGGCTGAACTGACTGGCGTATCTACAGAAACTATGGATATGGCATTGCAGCGTTTTGTACGCAGAACTGCTGAGGCGGCAAGAGGAACTGGTGAAGCAAAAGGCGCGCTCAAAGAATTAAACATTAACGCAAGAGAATTGCTTACTATGCCCTTAGATGAGCAGATGATTGCTCTGTCTGAGGCGTTTGACAAGCAAGTAAATTCTGCCGATAAAGTGCGCCTAGCTATGAAGCTGTTTGACTCTGAGGGCGTTTCTTTAGTCAATACCCTAGCTTTAGGGAAAGAGGGCTTACAGGAACTATTTAAAGAAGCTGAAACGCTTGGCATTGTTATGTCTTCTAGTGCCGCTAAAGGCGTTGAAAAGGCAAACGATGCAATTACTAAGTTATTTGCTATTTTAAAAGGCGTTAGAGACCAGATAGTAGGAGCATTCGCACCAGTAATAGAAAGTCTAGCAACTGCGCTAAAAGACAAATTAGCCAAGCAGATTGATGCTGTTGGCGGCAACATGACAAGGTTTGCTGAAATCATTAGGGAAAAAGTCCTCAATGGCTTTATATCTTTGATACGCGGTATTGCAAAAGTTGCACAGGGATTTGAAAAAGCGGCTGATAGGGTTACATTTTTCTATCTTGGGTTAAAGCAGTTGATGGAAGATGGCGAGATAACTGACATACAATTTGACACAAATGTTGGCACTGTCAGTGGATTCTTTTTAGATGCCGCACTAAGCATACAGAAATTCAAAAACAGTCTTGCACCTCTAGATGAATCATTAATTAAAAACAGTATTAACACAAAAGACAATAGAAATATCTGGGATGATTGGAAAGATGGTATTTCTGCCGCAGAAGATGCTATCCCGTCACTACAGGAAAACATGGTTAGTGTTGCTAATGTTCTTTCTAACAGTCTCACTAAAGGCTTTACAGATGCAATCACAGGGGCTAAGTCTTTCGCTGATGGAATGAAAGATGTTGCTAAAAGTGTTGTTGATAGCCTTACTAAAATGCTTGTTCAGTATTACATCACTGCCCCACTTTTTGAAGCTATAAAAGGATTTGTAGGCGGCTTTGGCGCACCAACAACCACAACCACTGGCAGTGCTTTGACAAATATAACGCAAAAGCCGTTTGGTAGCACAGTCGATATGTCTGCGTTCAAAATGAATTTAAATGGCGGCGGCTTCACTGGCTCAGGCGCAAGGGCAGGTGGATTAGATGGTAAAGGTGGATTCCCTGCTATACTGCATCCTAACGAGACTGTCATTGACCACACTAAAGGTCAGGGAATGGGTGGCGTAGTTGTTAATCAAACAATCAATGTAACCACTGGCGTTCAACAAACAGTCCGCGCAGAGATACAAAACCTAATGCCACAGATTGCACAGAGCGCAAAACAAGCTGTTTCAGAGTCAGCTATGCGTGGTGGTACTTTTGCCAGATCAATAGGGAACTAATAATGTCAGTAACTTTTCCAGTATTTATGCCTATTGGCGGTGACGGTAGAACGCTAATAGAATCTTACAACCTAGCACTAGTTAATAAAGTTGGCGTATCTGAGTCACCTTTTAGTTTTGCACAGCAAATTCAAGACTATGGCGCAGACAGATGGGAAGGCACAATAACGACCCGACCATTGTATGGTGAAGATGCTAGAAATATGCGCGGCTTTTTAAACTCCGTACAAGGCAGGAGAGGGACTTTCCAGTTTGCTATACCGCAAAACCTTTCCAATCACTATGAGTTAAACTCTGCATTCAGCACACAGAATCATATACATATAAGACCTAAAACTGGTGTTACACCTGACCACAGTCTAACTAGAGGCACCTACTTTAGCTTGGGTAGCGCAGGCAGTAGAAGATTATTTATGATGAGCGAAGACTATAGCGGTAACATTAATGATGAACATAATGTATCCCCTAGAGCAAATTATATAAGCTACAGCACTGGTGAAGATTTAATCACTACTAATCCTATTGGAACTTTCAGGCTCATGGACAACAAGACTGGCTTCAGTGTTGATGTTACAGAGGGACATAAAATATCTTTTTCATTTCATAGCGTGTAATTATGGGCAGAGACGTAAACGGTACAGTCTGGCAAGATTTAGATAACGAGGTTGTAAGACCTGTTGTGTTTATTGATGCTATGTTCACTAGTCCTGTATATATGAATAGCACAGGTGCTAATATAAGCCACAACGGTAATAACTATATTGGGGCGGGTGGCATCTTAGGCTTTGGCGGTGTTGAAGAAACAAGTGATTTAGGTGCAACAGGTATCACATTAACATTAGCCCTTTCATCAGATGCGGGAGCAACTAACTTGCTAACAAAAGCCGTAACAGAAGACTATCAAAATAAGAGCATTAAGGTTTATTTAGGTTTGCTAGATGCAGACGGTAACATTGTCGGTAACGCAGGTAGTGAGAAGCTAATAACTTTGTTTGACGGCAGAATGGACATAATGACTGTCGAGGATAGCGGTGATGGCGCATACATTAAGTTAAACGCTGAAAGCAACCTAGTAAGGCTTGGCAGAACACATAGCAGACGATATACACATCAAGACCAGAAAAACTACTATAGCAGTGACAGAGGCTTAGATTTAGTTAACGAGATTCAAGAGCAAGTGTCTGTATGGGGTCGAAACGCATAAGGGGAAGTTCATGGAGTTTGCATTAGAGAGGCTAGTATTTGTTAAGAAAGAAATGCAAAGCCTGTTAGAATTACACTGGGAACTAATAGCGTTAAACAAAGACAAAATCAAACTCAATCCAAACTGGGCTGAGTACGTTAATCTTGATGAATCAGGCATCCTAAAGCTATTTACTGCGAGGCAAGATGGTAAGCTAGTCGGTTACTTTGCTGTAACAGTAAGCACATCTATGCACTATCAAGACCACAAGTTTGCTATTAATGATGTTATCTTCATACACCCTGACCACAGGAATGGTAGTGCAGGCTATAAACTGATAAAGTACGCAGAAGAACAATTAACGCAAATGGGCGTGTCTTTGATGATAATAAATACGAAGATACATCAGCCGTTTGACAAACTATTAGAACGTATGGGCTTCAAACAGATAGAGCGCATCTACAGTAAATATATAGGCGAATAATGGCAGTATCATTAGTAGCGGGTTTAATATCAGCAACAGGCGCGGCAATAGCGGCAGGTGGCATGACTCTTGGTGCTTTTGTTGCTACTACTGCGGCATTCACTGCGTTAGGTGCAGTATCAAGAGCCTTGATGCCTAAAGGTGAGATTCCTACTTTAAATGCAGGTCAGGGCGGGACAACGATCTCAGCCAAAAACTCAGTAGCTACTAGACGTTTAATTTACGGTAGAACTAGAGTTGGTGGAACTATTGTTTTTTCTGGCACTGAGGGGCAAGGGAATCAGTATTTATATCACGCCTACGCTATAGCTGACACAGCGCATACTTATTCTTATAACAATAATCCTGTTGCCGCGTTAGAGGGATTGCATCAGGTTTATTTCAACGATGAATTAGTAGCTACCTATAACAATTCTACTAATACGTTCACTTATGAGTCAGGGTGGGCAAGCACTAGCGCAACAGAGTCACCCTACGTATACATGAAGTTTTATGACGGCTCACAAACGTCACATGACCCTAGTTTATATTCTGATTTTAATCCTGCTTGGACTTCATCTCATAAGTTACAGGGTATTGCTTATGTCATGGTACGCCTTAGATACGATCAGGAAAAGTTTGCAAACGGTATGCCTAATGTATCTTTTGTCGTAGATGGCAGAAAAGTTTACGACCCAAGAAAAGACAGCACTTCAGATATATATGATTCTAGTTTAGGTGTTTCATCTCATAGGGAAAATCAGCCACAGACTTGGACATTCTCTAATATCCCTGCTTTATGCTTATTAGATTACATGAGAGACCCTGTTTATGGTTTAGGCGAGCCAATGGACAGCTTCAATTTAGATGCCTTAGAAACCTGCATAAACATTTGTGATGATGATGTAAGTTTCCTTAGCACTACGCACAAGCGATACACTTGCGATGGTGTAATTGATTCAGGTAATAAGCTATCTACAAACATTGAAAACATCCTTTCAACAATGATAGGTAAACTTTACTATTCATCAGGTGCTTTTTTTATGTCTGCTGTAGGCGATTCAAAGGTGAGCGAATCGACAACAATAACAGAGGATATGATGATTGGCGGCATTAGCCTATCAACCAAGACATCAAGACGCAATCAGTACAATACGGTCAAAGGTCAATTTAATAATGAAGATGCTAACTATGTTGCTACTGACTACCCGATAAGAGACGTGGCAACTTACATTGCAGATGATGGTGAGATTCTTACATTAGATGTAGACCTGCCAATGACAACCAATCATTTTAGGGCGCAAAGAATAGCTTATGTCACATTAGGTAAGTCTAGGCAACAAGCAACCATAAACCTTAAGCTAAACCTCACAGGCATGAGATTTAAGGTAGGTGATAACGTCAAAATTACTTACAGCAAGTTTGGTTATGTAGAAAAGGTTTTTGAGATTCAGCACTTGCAGATTATTCCTGACCCTGAGCTTGGTGTATATGTTGATATAACTGCTGTCGAAGATGACCCTAATGCAACCATTTATGATACATCTTCTGCGATAGATGTGCCTGCTACGCAAGGCGTTAATAGCTATGACGGTAAGACTGTTGATGCGCCAACAAGCATTGATGCAGGGTTTTATGTTGTGATGGATGACGATGGTAACTCTACACCTAAACTACAATTAAGCATCAACGATAATCCTAGCCCATATATAACGCACTATCAGATTCACGTTTACAAATTACCTTACAGTGGCGCATCAGGGCATCAAAGATACTTAACTGACTCTCAAGAGTTTACTTTGACTAGAGACTTTGGCTTTAGAGTCAATCACCTAATTGATTTAGTCGATAGGCGTAAAGGAATTTTTAGGGTCACTTGCCAAGCAGTAAACATTAGCGGTGTATATTCTGACATAGCTTCTTCTGAGTTTACTATAAGCGAAGACCACAGAAGAATAGTTATAGAGCCAGACCAAGCACCTGTCATATTTGTTGAAACTGAAAATGCATTAACAGAGCCGACAGAAGAAGAAATAACTTTAGCAAATGGCGGAAATCCACCTGTAGGCGGTGATGAGATAATTTTTCAGCAGGTAGATAGTAGTGGAAATGTAGTAGATTCAATAAGTTTTGAATATAAAGACGACTTAAAACACACGTACGCACAACTGGTAAATGTAAGTAATGCCCTGAGAAATCCACCAATAAGACCTAATTCTTCAAGAATGTTTATTGATATTTTCTTTAATGCACAATATGCCTTTGGACTGCGTTCAACTTATACATATAATCTTGTCATGGTAGCAGAAGGCTCCTCATCATCAACACATAACTTTAGAACTATGGGAACCGCAACATTTTACACAACAGGAAATGCAGTAAGACCTTTAGATGGCAATGGTACAGTAGTCGATGGCGAAGTAATCTATGAAGATGGTTTGTTTGACAATATAGCTACTCAAATGGATGCCTTAATAGATAGACCCAATGTTTTTGTTAGATTTGAACTCAATAGTTCATATTTCAATAGTAGCTTCTTTTTTATGGATACATATAAATTACAAATTAGCAATGGTACAGAAACAATAGAGTCGCCTGATTTTTATTTGACTTTTGCGAGGTATCCAGGCTAATGGCACTAGTACAAAGACCAAAGTACATAACTGGCGCACTAATAGTTGATGGCTCTATTGAAGCAGATCAAGTTAAGACTGACTCTCTGACGGCTAATAAGTTTAAAGGTGCTACAGAGGAGCAGTATTTTAATAAGTTTAGCGGACAGAGTATCGGCTTCAATACTTATGTAACCTTGCATGAGTTTGATTTTCCTACGCCAGAACTAGAACTAGTTAAGTCACAAAGCATTCAAGCTACCTTTAATGGCACACTATACACAGGCACATCTTCAACTGTCGGAAGTACAGTTTATCTATACATTGAAGTCAAAGTTCCAGACTCAATAACTTATAGAGACATTGGCGTTTTCACACACGAAAGTTTTCAGTCAGGCAGCTATCAGCGAGCATATATTACAGGAAATTATTTAAACAGATTTGGCACTGGTGAGGTGGGTACCACATCAACCTACAGAGCTTATAGGAATCTCAGGTTTGAACAATTTTATGCGCTTACTGCTAATAATTTAGTAGCTAATAACAGTTTTGCTAACACTAACGATTGGACTTCTGTAAGCGGTACGTTTACAAGTGAATATGGTGTATATGGTCAAATTGTGCAAGATGCAACAGCAGATAAAGCGCATATTTATCAGCAAGTAACTACGACAGCAGGTAAGACTTACAGGTTTGATAAAACTGTTTACTCCCAATCTAGTGCTAATGCAAGGTTTCATTTGTCTACAAGCAGTGATATTGCTGATGCTTTTTTTACAGGTTTTATTAGTTCAGCAGGCGGTAGTTCACAGCACAATGTTAAGATAGATTATGATTCTGTTTACGTAATTATTGAAAACGATTCCGCAACACAAGGAAATTTAATTGCTGTTGATAATGTTAATCTGTATCTTACAGAGCCAAGAACTTATGTTGACGTTTCCACATCAGGCGGTCAGGTCATTCATTCGACAATACCAACTAGAATATATCACCACCCCTATGGTAGTGCATCAGCAGGTACTTGGAGAGTAGTTAAAACATTAATAACAAGTATTAGAACCAACTCATATACTAACTATTTTACTGTTGATACAGAGGCTTTTCTGGGTATTGAAAAAACATCACATGAATGCAGAATCAGGGCTAGGCATTTTTTTAGTGGTGATACTTTAAATATTACTAATGGCACAGTAATGATGAAAAGCAGAATGACAGGAGAGCAAAACGAATGATTGTGGTAGGATATGAAAGAAGATTAGAAAACGAGCCTTATTTTGAATACGTAGAAGACAGCAGGCACAGCGAAAAAGAAGATGCAGAGTCGGCAATGCTTGCACTGCGTACAGCACAGGCTGACAACGAAGATGTTCTTCTGTTTTTTTACGGAGTCGCAACAAGCGACACAGAATATGAAATCAATTTAATAATGGATGTAGATACACCATTACCCCCAAGCGCACCAGAGGTTTAAAATGACAGCAGGTAAATACGACATAACGATTGAGCAGGGTTCAGATTTTAGCCTGACTCTCACAGTTAAAGAGGGCGGTGCAGTTAAAAACCTTGATGGCTTTACTGCGCGCGGCTCAATGCGTAAAACATACGATGACACAACAGCACATGATTTTACATTCACATCTGACTATGACGATGATGGCATTATCATTATGAAGATGGCGCACACAGCTACAGACGATTTAGATGCAGGCTCTTATGTTTATGATGTTGAACTAGTCCATAGTGGTAATAATACTGTTCAGCGTTTGATTGAAGGCAAAGCAGAAGTGACTAGAGAAGTTACTCGTGGGTAATGATGTTACCGTTACAGAGGCAATCACAACAGTATCTTCTAGCGGAGTTGATACTGATGTTAGCGTATCTGCGGAATCAACAACAGTAGAGGTTGCAGGCGCAGACCAGATTATACTCAACCAACAAGCTACAGAAGTCACAGTTGGCTATACAACAACAACAGTTGAAATAAACGAAAACGCAACACAGCTATCAGTTGTCTCACCCCATTACAGCGCAGAGATTCCATTCTCAACAGATGTTAGCGTGCCTTATCTAAGCAAATTCAAATCTGAAAACGTAACAGGCGGCATAACTAATTCATTTTCTTTAGGATTGGCTGATACTGGTTCGACCTCTACAACAACTTTGCAAACTACAGGCACAAATCCTACATTCAATTTAAATTCATCTACAATAAATTTAGATGGTCAAACTATATCTATTGATGCAACTAATTTGCTTGAATTGCGCGGAGATACTACTGACATCTATTGTCAGTCAGCAAGCCTAAAACTTGGAACAGAAAAAACTGCTGTTGGTCAGGATACTGGCGCACGTATTGCGAGTGCAGGTACACCTTACACTGGTCTTTTTATTATAGAAAATACTACAAGACCTATTGAAGCTACATCAAGATGTCCTTTTATAATTATTGAGGGCAAAATTGACAATGCGACATACCCTAGCGGAACTACTAAAGAGTTTTTACATATAGGAATTGATAATACAGGCGGCTCTAATTATAGCAGCAGAGAGCCAACTATAATTAATCCTGATGGCTTTGGTTTAAGGTTGGCTTATTCAGGCAATTCTAGTTTTAGTGGGTTACACCCTATTGATGAAAATGCTAGTCTTGATGATAACGCACACAGTTTAGGGCAACAATACGCTAGATGGGCTAAAATATATTTAGCAAGCAATCCTATTGTTGGCTCAGACCGTAGCTTAAAACAAGACATAGAAGACCTTAACGATGCAGAGCGCAGAGTTGCTGTCGTTTGTAAAGGGCTGTTAAAAAAATACAAATACAGACAAAGCGTAGAAGAAAAAGGCGAAAATGCTAGAATCCATTTTGGCATTATAGCCCAAGACCTACAGCAAGCATTTATTGATGAGGGATTAGACCCTGCTAAGTATGCAGTGTTTTGCTCTGATACTTGGTATGAACATGATGGTCAAAAGTACACAGATAGAAGCGAAGCCCCAAGCGATGCAACAGAAGTTACACAGCTAGGGGTTAGGTATGAACAACTTTTAGCTTTTATTATCGCCTCTATTTAGCTTATAATTGCAAATACAACAAAGGTATTTAATCATGGAAAACTGGCATCTAAGCAGAAACGTACCCATAGCACTATTCTTAGCATTAGTAGTGCAAGCTGTTTCTGTCTCTGGAGCATTTACAAAAGTAGAGGTCGGCGTTGAGCAAAACTCTAAAGACATTGTTGCTGTCGGCGAAAGGGTTTCTGTTTTAGATAACAGACAGCGCGAGCATGAAGTGCGCCTAGCTAGAATGGATGAAAACATTATTCACATAAGAGAGTTGCTTGAGTCACAACAATGAAACGCATAGCTATCCTATGGCTATTCACATCACTAGCTATGGCAAACGATCAAGAGGGTAGCTTAAACACTTATCATGGTGAGAACTCTGTCACCAACAGTAACAACCAAACCACAGATACATCAACAAGCAACACCTACAATGGCGCAGGTTCATCAAGCGAAATCCCTGTAGGCTCTGCAATTAGCCCAACCTTTATGTCTAACGGCTCTGATACTTGTTTAAAAGGCACAGCAGGCTCAGTGCAGACAGTTGCCATTGGGTTTAGTTCAGGCGGTTACACCTTAGACGTAGACTGTACTAGGTTAAAGTATTCAAGAATGCTGTCTGCTCTTGGGTTAAAAGTGGCGGCAGTGTCTATGCTATGCCAGAGCGAAGAGGTTTATAAGTCGATGCTCCTAGCGGGTTCACCATGCCCGTTTATAAGCAATGGGAGATTAGTAGCGGGGAAGAGGGGGTTGATGCTGATTAAGCAGAACCCAAAACTATACATTCCTGATTACAAGGATAACCGTAAGTATTACAACGGCATTCTCCAGATAGGCAAAGAGGTTAGCGCAGATGTTCAAGAAGATAATATTTCTATTAGCGATAAGTACCGCAGTACAAAGCAGTGAATTAGATAACCTGATTGATAGCAGTTCTGCTATTGTCGATCAGATTGATACTGGCGTTAAGCTAGTTGGCGCAGGTATGGATTACGCGCACACTGGCGGCGGTCTTTCTGATGGCACTTTATCTAGCACGGCGCACATTACGACAGAGCAGGTCGATGCCTACAATCTAGCTGTTGAAAACTTTGCTAACTATCAGCCTTATGGCGCGCCAGTACAGCAGGTGCTAGAAGATATGGCTATGGATTCATTAGAGGAAATGGATGTAGCTATCGGTACGTTTACAGAAGTGGTTGTTGATATGATCGCAGTACAGCAGGTAGCAGAGAAAGCAGAAACAGCAAGCACCCCCAAACAAGAAGAAGAAGTGCAGACCTTTGTTGTTGAAAATCAGGATATGCTGACGATCACTCAGGAAGAGGTAGAAACATACAATACCAGTGTTGACCAGATCGAGACATCAGCTAACGAAGCATCAGCTTACTTAGCCGTAGCAAACAGCGAAGCCGCAGATTTTCTACAGCAGTCGATAGAGGATAACAACACTACATCTGCTGATGTTAATATTTTCTATGATGCAGGAGCGCAGTGGGTAGCGATGGGCTACAACACAACTAGAAACCTAACAGTCGTGATGCTTAACGGCAGTGGTAATTACGGACTTGATATGTACTACAGCGAAGCAGATATTCTTGCACTAGGTACAGAGTCAGAGTTCTACAAAACATCACCTATTGGTATGGGTTATGATTGTTTCTTTGAGATGGATTGTGAGCAATGATTGAAGACAGTGAGTTGAAGATAGGCGGTCAGACTTTTAAGGGCGCATGGATTATGGTGGTTTTGGCGATTGGCTCTACCATTGGCGGGGGTGTTTGGACTGCATCAAGTCTGTATGGAAGACTAGAAGCGGTCGAGGCGGTAAGCGTTCCAGACGTAGCCCCTTTGCATGAATCTATACAGCTAATAGAACAACAGCTTAAAGACAACGATATAAGCCATTTAAGCGCGAAATTAGCCACTTTAGGAACAAACCTGACAACTATATCCTCTCAACAAGAAAAGCTCTTAGAAATCACTACAAGCGTATCTAAGCTAGAGAAAGATATTGAGACTATGAGAGCAATAGTTGCAAAGGCTGAGTTAGTCGTTGAAGATGTAAATCAGATTAAGGCTAATTGGGATACTGCCAAAACGGAGTATGATGATATTTGGCAGGCATTAGATGCCCTAGCCATGCCTTTATAACAGGAGAACAAACCATGTGGATGAATTTAATTGCACCAGTAGCCAAGTTAGCAGGTGGCTACATGAAGAACAAGGCAGAAGAGAAACAGGCTAAACACAAAGCCAAAATGAACATGATAAAGAATGATGCCGACTGGGAATCTAAAGCAGTTGATGCCTCTGCACACAGTTGGAAAGACGAGTTCTGGACAGTAGTTTTGGCAGTGCCTATTTTTATGATTGGCTATGCTATTATTATTAATGATGTGACTGTTATCGACAGAGTAGAGCAAGGCTTTACCGCGCTATCTGGCTTGCCTGAGTGGTATCAGTATCTTTTGTTTATTGCGATTAGCTCTAGCTTTGGCATCAAAGGTGTTAGCAAGCTAATGAATATGAGGAAATAAAATGTATCAGTATCACAAAGACAGACCAACACCGCACCTGTTTCACGATATTGTCAAAGGCAATATGTGGGATACAAGACCATTGAATATCTTTGGTTTTAATCGCACTATCGGCACTGCCTTTGAGACGATTTGGGATGATGGCGGGAACTATACATTCCCTACATCAGCCGTACAGATGACAGCAGTATCATCATCAGCAAGCGACACGATGGATGTATTAATCAGTGGGCTAGATGCTAACTATGCAGAGATCAGCGAGACAGTAACCCTGACAGGCACAGTTGCAGTGACTACGACAGCATCATTCCTACGTATTAATTCAGCTATTATTCTGGCAGGTTCTAACGTAGGTACCATAACAATTGCGAATGGCGGCACAACCTATGGATTTATCGGTGCTACTTTAGGCACAACCCAATCCAGTGTCTACACTGTACCCGCAGGTCATAGTTTATATTTACTCAGAATTGATGTATGCTCAGGTACTAACAATGGGCAAAAGTATTTGACGTTCCGTAATGTTGTTACTACTAGTGCAGGTCGGACTTTACGAGTAGCAGAAGCGACATTTTCAACAAGCCAAGTTAGCTTTGATCGCCAAGTACCATTCAAGATAGGCGAGAAATCAGACTTTCACTTTGAGGCTAAAAGCAGTTCTAGTGAAAACGAAGTCAGCATTTTCTTAGAAGCTATACTGGTCAAAGACGATTAGAGGTTAATATGACAGAAGAAATTAAAGAAGAAAAAAAGCCAAAGAAAGCTAAGAAAAAAAGCTACTTTTCAGAGCGTGAATTAAAGTGCAAGCATACTGGCGAGTATAAGTTTGATGAAGAGTTTCTTGATCTACTAAACAAGATTCGAGAAGAATGCGATTTTCCTTTCAGAGTAACTAGCGCCTATAGGCATCCTACTCACCCTAACGAGTCGCGCAAGCAAGCTACAGGCGCACACTGCACAGGCAAGGCTATCGACATTGCAGTAAGTGGAGCGCAGGCGATGGAGTTAGTATCAGTCGCTATTGCTAACGGTATTACCCGCATTGGCGTACAGCAAAAAGGAATGAACAGATTTATCCACTTAGACATTTGTACGAAAGAAGACTTTCCTGACCGCGATTATTTCCCAGAAGAAGCAATCTGGTCTTACTAGTTTCATAGTGTACTCCCTTTGCCCTACTTATGTGGGGCTTTTTTTTGCCTAAAGTTAAATTAACTGTTTACATTTGTTAAGTAATCGTTTAACCTTTGCTTGTCACTTAATCAAATGAGGTATAAAAAATGACAGACATTAACAAACTTTCTGACTACGAGCGCGGAGAATGGGACTGCGTTCATGGTCATCAAGCAAGAGATTGCGATTCAGATGAATACTACAGAGGCTATGGCGAGCAGTATGCCAAAGAAGCCTGCGCCTCTTGGTATAACGAGGACATCTTTGAACCTTTTATAAAACAAACTATGGGAGAATATAAATGAGTAACGTATGGAGTACGCTATCAAAGATTGATGTGTCTAATCACATTGAGACTAAAGGTGGCTTGCATTATCTATCGTGGGGGTGGGCTTGGTCTACCCTCTGCGAACACTATCCTGATTCTAGTTACAGCTACAGCGAGCCTAGATGGTGCGAGAAAACCAACACTGTAGAGGTCGAGGTAACAGTAACTGTAGAGGGCAAGGCTATTTCTATGTGGTTGCCTGTTATGGACTTTAGAAACAAGGCTATCGAGAACCCATCTAGCAGAGATATATCTGATGCGCGTATACGCTGTTTAGTTAAGGCGATTGCAATGCATGGCTTAGGTATGTGCCTATACATGGGGCAGGTTAAACCGCAAGAGTTTACAGATGCAAGCAAAGAAAAAGAAGCCTATCAAGATATGATTGTTGACCTTTTGCCTAGCGTTAAGGCGATTAAAGACGGTATTGCTACTGGCGATCTATCTACCGCTAATGAGGCATGGCGAGAGTTAACAGATACGGAGAAACAACTGCTATGGAAAGCACCAAGCAAAGGCGGGGTGTTCAGCACTCAAGAACGCGCCATAATGAAAACCCCTGAATTTAGGGAAGCAAACTAGGAGAAGATGATGAAGAAGTTAATTATAGCTTTGAGTTTACTATCAATGAGTACAGCAGTTTACAGTTCATGTTTTTGGACTAAGGTTGCAGAAATTAAGGGACAAGGCGGTGTTGTCTGCACATGGAGATGCGGCTTTGGCTCACAAGCAGTTCACACAACAACTAGCGGCATAGCATTTTGCCCAAGACCAAGATAGGAGAAGATGATGAAAGTAGGATTAAACGTAAGAATAGATGTAACTAAGATCGACAAGTCGCGATTGTATAAGGGTGCTAAGGGAACATACTTAGACCTGACAACCTTTGTCGATACTGATAACAAAGACCAGTATGACAACAACGGTTTTATCAGCCATAGCCAGAGCAAAGAAGAGCGCGAGGCAGGCGAGAAAACACCAATACTGGGTAACGTCAAAGTCTTTTATACCGATGGTAGCGCACCTAGCAATACCGAGAAGGTTAAAGAGGTAATGCAGGAAGCTGATTTACTAGAAGATGACATTCCGTTCTAGTTAAAAACCCCGCCCCGAAGGGCGGGTAAACCATAGGAGTGATGATCGGGGAAAACCATCACCGACAATATACCACAGGAGAAAACCCAATGATAGATTTTGGCCAGTGCTTAAAGAAGGCACAGCAAGAAAAAAACGTAAACAGTTCACAGCTTGCACGACTGGTTGGCGTTCACAGACAGCAGGTTAACATCTGGCGCAATAAAACCAACGTGAGGTTAGATACTGCCATCAAGATTTGCAGTGCCTTAGAATACAATTTAGATGAGTTTATCGCGCTATAAAAGAAAACCCCCTAAAAAGGGGGCTTTACAAATGCAAGTATTATTGCAATACTCTATGTGCGGATAGAGAAAAGATAGTCTAACACAGTCTTATA
>Ga0316202_10001009_pt1 | contig 24408 bp, 28 predicted proteins | sample 3monrhotite_MG_FD_204934 | JGI IMG/M metagenome (GOLD analysis project Ga0316202, IMG submission 204934) | Microbial mat bacterial communities from mineral coupon in-situ incubated in ocean water Damariscotta River, Maine, United States -... | ecosystem: Environmental > Aquatic > Marine >... | reverse complement strand
TACTGCCGCCCGATGAATCTAGCGCCAGCACAGCAGCAGCCGAGCTGCCCGACGCGACAAATGGCATGCTAGCAGACATCGCAACAAAAATAGCAGCAGCCAGCAAGGAAGAAGATGCGAAGAAGAAAGCAGCCAAGAAACCGCTGGTCGAAAAAGCAAAAGCTGCTGCGAAAAGGAAAAAAGTCTAAAATAATATCCGCTCCTTGAAATCCTGGACTCCTGCCGCGGTGGGGGTTGTTGTATCGGAACCCCAACTTTAATGCTGCGGGGGCCGATCATATTACGACCCCCCCCAGCCGTTTCGGGAGAAACTAAGTTATGAGAAAAATTCTAATTTTAATTGCTATCACTGGCCTGGTCAGTGTTGGCGATGGGGCTAAAGCTGGCGAAAATGGCAGCTTTGTCTGTTCGCCATCTTCATTTGATGAAAAATGCGAATGGGTCCCAAATACACCACCTCTGCTGAAAGTGGGCGAATGTTCAACATCATTAATCGTGCCAATGGCATTGTTAACAACAAATTCAGTGGCAGGTATTGATATGGATTTCTCCACGTCAAAAGAAGGTGAAGTGATTGATTCATTTGCTTTTATGCTCGATAAAGAATTTGTCGTTAAAGACAAGAGCCTCTGCAGAACAAGATAAATGGCTGGGGATAAAAAAATGACCGGTGATCAAGCTACTTTAGTTTGTGATCCGGTCTTTTTCCTTTGCCTGTTTTTAGTTCTTCGCCACAGCGAGATCTGTGCGGATGTACGCCGGATCGCGAACGCCGACCATCCCCTGCACGATCGGTGACTCCTTTACCGCGCGCAGACTCTTTGCCTCGCTCACTTGCTGTCGCCAGATCTCATTTTCGGTAACCAGCTGGGTCTTTTCTATTTCCAGCCGTTTGATTACATAACCGCGCGTTGCGACACGATTGGCATGCGTGAGATAGATCAGGCTCACGATGAGCGCCAGCACAATCACCACAAAAGTAAGACTGACAGCGCCCACTTGAATCTGTTGGCTGAGCGTGCGCCGGCGAAGGCCGGTGTCTGCAGTCGGTGCTGAGCTGAGTGTGAGCACGAGGGAAATGGAAGTTTTAAATATTTTTTTTGAGGACACGGAGTTTGGCAGATCGGGCGCGAGGATTGTCTTTTAGTTCTTCTGCAGATGGGACGACTGGCTTCTTCGTGAGTACTTTTGCTAGCTTTGCCTGCTTTTGCTCACGGAAGTAGTTCTTTATGATGCGGTCTTCCAGGCTATGGAAACTGATTACTGCCAGCCTGCCGTCGGGTTTCAGTGCTTTGAATGCTGCTTCGAGCCCTTTAGTCAGTGCGCCGAGCTCATCATTTACGGCTATTCGCAGGGCTTGGAATGCCTGCCCGAGCACCCGACCGCCGATGCTTTCTTCTATTATTTCGCGGAGTTCTGTCGTCGTTTCTATCTTTGCGATCTTGCGAGCTGCGACGATGGCTGCTGCGAGTCTGCGTGAGCTGATGATCTCGCCGAATTGATAGAAGACATCTGCCAGTTCTGCTTCGGAGTATTCATTTACTATCCCTGCTGCGGTGAGCTCTTGCTCGGTATCCAGCCGCATGTCCAGCGCGCCATCGGCGCGGTAGCTGAAGCCACGGGTGGCATCATCGAAATGTGGACTGCTGATGCCAATATCGAGGAAAATGATGTCTTGCGAACCAGCAGGAGCGAAGTCTGCGAGATCGCGGAAATTCGTCTGCTCTGCCCGGAACTGGGGAAATGCTGCCAATCGTTCCCGCGCGAGCGCGAGATTGCGGCTGTCGGCATCCAGCCCGAGCAGCTGCCCGGTGTGTCCGATCCTTTCAAGGAACGCCGCTGCGTGTCCGCCCAGTCCGAGTGTGCCATCGAGGACGGCATCACCGATCTGCGGGTCGGTGAGCTCGATCACTTCCGTGAGGAGCACGGGAGTATGGAGATCAGCACTCATGAACACATTTTTTGCGCGGTTAGGATCAATGTACCGTTTCGTATAGCGACTTGTCAAGAAACAGAAATAAAGTAGAGCTGTCAGACTGCAGAATTGTTTTGTAATCCGTCAAATCTTATTTGAGACAAGCGTATGTTTCTAGATTCCCTATTTTGTCTGAATGATCTATGCTGATCTCAATGTCTCATGAATTGATAATATTTCTCGTCTCTGGTCTGCCCTTTGTCGAGCTGCGGCTCGGACTGCCGCTGGGCATTGCCTTTGGACTGACGCCGTATGCAGCATTTTTTTTGAGCACACTCGGCACGCTGACAGCGACAATTATTGCCATTTATCTGCTCGATCCGGTCGTGCAGTTTATTCGCAGATATTCCAAACCGCTAAATAAGCTAGTTGAAAAGATATTTGCCAAGACACGGCATGCACACAGCGAAAAGTTTAATCGCTTTGGTGCACTATTTTTGTTGCTCTTTGTTGCAGTGCCCATTCCAGGCAGCGGCGGCTACACCGGCGCTCTGATTGCTTATTTATTCGATATCCCAAAGAAATACGCCGTGCTGCTGGTCGGCACGGGCGTGATCCTGTCCGGCTTTGTCATGCTGGCTATTGTAACGGGCGGTCTAGAGCTGTTTCAATGGCTGTCACCGGCACCACACCAGCTCGAAGCAATCGAGGGGCTGATCCCGACAGATCTAGGATCGTACTCGGCTCCCCAACTAACGCAGTAATCTCTTCGGGATCGAGAATGAAATCTGGTTGAGTATTCTGCTCGGCAAAGGTCTTTTGGATTTTGGCTGCAGTCGCGGGTGTTGGCTGACTGGTGATATTTGCCGAGGTCGAGACGATCGGCCGCCCCAGCCCGCGCGCGAGCTGCACAGAGATATCGTGATCGGGATAGCGCAGACCGACGGTGCCGCCTGCTTTGCTCTTCAAAACTAAAGCCAGCCCGCCCGGCCAAAAGGCCGCCATCAGCTGCTCGGCATCGGCAGATACTTCAGCCATCTCCGCTGCATGATCGATGCTCGGGATGATCTGCAGCAGCTGCTTGCTGGGATCAGATTGCTTGATCGCATGCACCTTTGCCACTGCTGCAGGATTGGCTGCATCGGCCGCCAGTCCCCAGACCGTGTCTGTCGGGTGCGCTACCACTCCCCCATTTCGAAGGACTTCGATCGCCTGTCGACATGCCGCATCCGTGTCTTGCATGATTACTTTTTGATCGACTTGCGACGCGCAGCGGCGTATTCCTCCACTATCAGCAGGCAGTCACGCGCCTTTTGATTCCCCGGGTCGAGATCCAGCACGCGCCGAAAGATCGGCAGAGCTTTATCGATATTCTTTTCGTTCAGATAACACACACCGAGATCGGTAAGAATGAAAATATCGTGCGGCGACAGTGTGCGTGCCCGCTCGAGCAAGATGAGTCCGCGATCGTGTTGGCGACTCTGAAAGAGACTCCAGCCGAGACAGCGCAGCACTTCGGGATGATTGGGTCGGAGCATATCAGCCCGCTCGAGTGCTGTGATGGATCTCTTCCAATTGCGCATGCAGGAATGCAAAAAGCCGAGTAAATAATGCGCATTTGCCGAGTCGGGATCCAGCTTTAGCGCGTGATTGAGCGCTTTCTCTGCTCGGTCTATCTCGCGCAGCGAAATATAATTGTCAGCGATCTCTTCGTAGGCCTCGACACAATTCAAATCGATAGCCAAGATCTGCTCGCACACACGAATGGACTCAAGATTTTTATCTTCAGCCTTGAGATTATCAGCCTGCTCCAGCAGGGCACGGACTTGATCGGTATATGTCATAGCAGTAGTTTACTGGTCTCGGTGCTCACGAGCAATGCTGTCGATGTGCGCTTGCACAGCATCTTTTGTCTCGGGATGACATAAAGCATAATCAATAATTGCCTGCACATACCCAGCCTTATTGCCTGTGTCATAGCGCATGCCATCGAACACAAATCCAGTTACTGATTCGGTCTTTTGCAACTCGGCCAGTGCATCGATCAGGCGAATCTCACCCGAATCGCATAATCCTTTTTCAAGGATGCTGAAAATTTCTGGCGGACAAATATATTTACCGACAATAGCCAGATCACTCGGCGCATCTGCTGGTGCTGGCTTTTCTACAAAGCCCGTGATCTCGACAGCCCGATCAGCCATCCGTCCTGGCTGCACAATGCCGTAATTGCCGACTGCTGATGGCTCGACCCGCTGCAGGGCGACGACCGCTTTGTGTGTCTGATCCCAGACTGCGGTGAGCTGCTGCGCGACGGACACCGTGCCAAAAACTAATTCATCGCCAAAGAGCACGAGAAACGGCTCATCGCCGATCAGCTCTCGTGCCTGCAGGATAGCATGTCCATCACCCAGCGACTCGCTCTGCGTGACAAACTCATATTTTGCCAGTCCGGAAATACGCTGCAGCATGGCGAGCACGTCTTTTTGCTCTTTCTCGGCGATCATATTTTCTAGCTCGGCATCGGAATGAAAATATTTTTGAATCGCATCTTTCCCAGGGCTGGTCACGAAGACAATCTCTTCGATGCCCGCAGCCACCGCTTCTTCGACCAAAAATTGCAGCACCGGCTTGTCGACGATCGGCAGCAGCTCCTTCGGCACAGCTTTCGTCGCAGGCAGCATGCGCGTGCCCCGCCCCGCCACCGGGATTACCGCCTTTCGAATCTTATTTGAGTGTTTATGCATAAAAATATGTTACTTGATTTTAGCGCGAAAACTAAATAATATCACTCTCTTAATACATGTCATTACATGAATATCGAACAACAAAATCCCGAGTGCATCGACATCGCAGCGCAAGCGCGAGCTGAACTCGCACAGCTATTTGAGCTGGATCTATTCACAAGTAGCAAGACAATACTAGCAATACTGGAAAAAGTACATACTGGCTATAAACATGATATATTATCAATAATGATACATATTGGAACAATAAATAACGCCATAGGTCCTGGAATGTGCGGACAATCTGTCAATATGGACCTGTACTCAAATATTCCTACAGAGCTAGCTGACATCAGCCAACGTTTTCAGCGCATAAAAGAAGATCTGAAACCAGTCTTACTATATTTTGCAAAAATGGATGCGCATGCCTATTGCAAAGGTAGCGAAGCCCAGGATGCCATCGAGCCAGTTATTAACTTTTTAGGCAACATGCAATTGCTCGATTCGTCCATCCGCCGTCTTCAAACGATCAGCCAAGAACGACTGCCAAGAGCAGCAAGCGCCCCATCGACCCTGCCCTCAGCAGAAGAAATAGCTCGCGACGTCACAGCGCTAAAAGCAGCGATGGCAGGCTTTGGTGAAACAGACGAAGATTAAGCTCCTTTTACTTTTATTATCCGTGTGCGCATATTGTCCAGCTTTGGCAGGGTGATTACCAGCACCGCTTTTTTAAATTCTGCCTTTGCTCGCTTGGCATCGACCGACTCGGGCAGCACGATCGAACGACTGAATTCGCCAAAATAACATTCTGAAACAAGCAAATCGTCATCTTCGACTGCCTCGCCGAGCGGATTCTCCCGTTCTCCTTCGATGATGACCACATCGTCGGTGATTTCCACGCGCACATCCTCGGCGGCGACGCCAGCCAGCGGCGCGAGAATATACAAAAAGTCATTCGTTTCGTAGACATCCACTGCTAGCTGCGCGATATCTTCATCTTCCTGCTCGGTGGGCACTTTTTTTAGTGCTGCTCGTTTACTCAGGGCTGCTTTTGCGCGCTGTTTGAGATTGGTGAGATTGCCGATGCCGATGGGTTTTTCTTGGAATGGAGTCATGTGGAATAAAATATTAGCACAAAGTATTTCACGGGGCGATGCTAAACTGGTCATACTTAATTTATATTTCCATGATCTCCCCCGACCAGATCCACGCCCAGCTCGGCAACTGCCTCACCGATGCGACCATTCCCGAGCTGCCGCATCATTATCTTGGCAAGGTGCGCGACTGCTACACGCTGGGAGGCCAGCGTATCCTGATCTCCACTGATCGCCAAAGCGCGTTTGATCGCACTGACTTTCCTGCTGTGCCATTCAAGGGGCAGGTGCTGGCACAGACGGCGAGATTTTGGTTTGAGCAGACGGCAGATCTTTGCGCGAATTATGTCATCGCATACCCTGATCCAAATGTGATCGTGGGCAACGAGCTGCAGATGCTGCCAGTAGAGGTGGTCGTGCGAGCCTACATGACTGGTAGCACCGAGACGAGCATTTGGCCGATGTATGCGAGCGGCAAGCGCGACATGTACGGCCATGGATTCCCCGATGGGCTGGTGAAGAATGCCAAGCTGCCCGACGTCATCATCACACCGACGACGAAAGACGAACGCGACATGCCGCTAGATGTAGATGCCGTGCCAGCCGAGACAGGCATCGATGCAGCTGTCTGGCAGGAGGTCTGCGAGAAGGCACTCGCCGTATTCCAGCGTGGGCAAGAGATCGCCGCACAGCATGGTCTCATCTTGGTAGATACGAAATATGAATTTGGCTTGGATGAAAATGGCACGATCATGCTGGCAGATGAGATTCACACGCCTGATTCTTCCAGGTATTGGAAGGCGGACAGCTACGCAGCACGTCTGGCTGAGGGGCTCGAGCCCGAAAGTCTGGACAAAGAATTCTTGCGACTGTGGGTAAAGGCGCATCGTGCCGATCCGTATGATCTCGCCGAACCGATGAATATCCCCGATGAGACCATCGTCGAATTTAGTGGGAGATATATCCAGCTCTACGAGACGATCACGGGTCAGATATTCGAAGTGCCAGAGATGGACCAGCCTGTGCTCGAGCGAATCAAGAAGAACTTGGAAACATATATAGGCTAACTGCTTTCATCATACTCGGGCTGGTCCCGAGTATCTGTGGTGGTGCCGCGTGCTCTGGATCATCGCATGCGCTGAGATGACGGATAGACGTGCGGAGGCTGGTGATAGACGTGCGGAGGCTGGTGATAGACGTGCGGAGGCTGGTGCAAACTGTGTTAGAATAAGTCTGTTTTTATAGTCTTTAATTTTTTTATTCTATGCAAAACTTACAAAAACCTGCCTTTGCGCGTATAAAACCCGCTAAACCTGCTGCGAGAGTGAGCAGAACCTCTATTCCGAGGCTGGTAAAGCACCTTGCAGGACTGCAGCGTGGCTATCGCAAGCACCCCGCCGCGCTGCGTGGCGTGAAAGGCATGCTAAAGCTGGCAGAAGTGAGCCAAGTGCTGAGAAAACTGGATACGATAGAGGCGAAGGAGGAAAAACTAGAAAAAGAACTGAAGAAAATCCGCACCGAACGCGACAAACTCGCTGCTGCTGCCAGCAAGAAAGCGGGCAAGAGCCGCCAGATCGCCCGCGCTGTGCTGAGCCGCCTGGATGCGAAGGATTTTTTGAATTAGGAAATCCCCCCTGCGAGCTGCGCTCGCTTTCCCCCCTTTTCGAAGGGGGGGTATAATTAAATTCAAATGAAGAAATTCCTCGCCAGTCTCGCCTTCACTGCCCTGCTCGCAGGCTGCGCGGGCAGCGATGAGGGTAATAACGTCGCCGAAATGAATCGCTGTGAAAATGTGTCAGAAAACATAGTTGCTGATATTGAATCAGGCTTAGAAATAAATGGCGGAGGTTCGCTAAGACGCGTAAAAGCGGTGAAATCAACTGATTTTTCAAGTCTATATTTTATAAGTGCAGATTTAGAAGGAGCAGGTCTAGAAAGTACTGACGATATTGCTACTTTCGCAACAAATAAACTTGATGGAACAGGTATGATTTTCACAGTAAATCATACCGCACAAACATTTTCAGTTTGGCCATTTGGTCCAAATACAAAGGCTGGTATGAGCATGAGTGATGATGGCGCGGCACAATCACAAGCTTGTGCTAAATTGTAAACTCTCCTTTAGCGAGGACGCTGAATAACCCCGTCATTCCCGCGAGCAAGGTGAATTGCCGCAGGCAAGAGAAGATCCCCTGGGGAAAAGCGGAAATCCAGAAAATAGTATAATGAGAATGTCTGGATCCCCGATCAAGTCGGGGATGACGAAACTACCTAAAACTTAATCTCCTTAAATCATGAAAGCTTACATTCTCATGGGATCCACCTCCGATCAGCCCCACGGTGATAAGGTCGCTGCCGGACTCACCGCCGAAGGCATCGACAGCGAGTTCCTCGCGAAGAGCGCGCACAAAGACCCCATCGGTGTGCTGGAATATGTACAAGAGAAGTCTGCCGAATCGAAAGTCGTCTTCATCACGATCGCTGGCCGCAGCAATGCACTGTCGGGCGTGGTCGCCGCGAATACGGACAAGCCTGTGCTGGCCTGCCCACCGCACAAAGATAAAAGTGATTATATGGTCAATATCCATAGCACGCTGCACATGCCGAGCCTGACGCCGGTGATGTGCGTGATCGATCCGGGGAATTGCGCGCTGGCTGCCGCACGGATATTGAAGCTGAGCTAATTAATTTGTCATCCCGCTGTGTGCCCAGTGGGTAAACTTGTTTCGGGATCTCAGAAACTGGAACATCTCACCTATCTGAGATGCTGAAATAAATTCAGCAAAGATACCCCCACTTGTCATTCTGAGCGTGAGCGAAGGATCTCAGAATAGTGAAATTACCGAGCGTCTGAGATTCTTCATTTCGTTCAGAATGACGCCATCGTTTGAGACTCTTCGCAATGACAATGTTAATATAGACACAATTTTCATTTTATATTCTTCATTTTGACTTTACTCTCCCTCTCTCCGCTCGACGGCCGCTATGCAGCCAAACTAGATGCGCTCCGCCCGTATTTCAGTGAATTGGCGCTGCAAAAGTATCGCGTGTTGGTCGAATTGCGATTTCTCGCAGCACTCGGCGATGAAAGCGGCGTGAAAGAAGTGAAGAAGTTCTCCGCAGCAGAACGCAAACTCTGCGCGAAAATCGTCGCAGAATTTAATGAAAAGGATGGCCAACGAATCAAGACGATCGAAAAGAAGACGAATCACGATGTGAAAGCAGTCGAGTATTTCATCCGCGAGCAGCTGGAAAAGACCCAGCTGCGCCAAGGCTCCGCTGGGCAGGCAAGCTGGAAGAATCGACTCAGCTTCGTACATTTCAGTCTGACGAGCGAAGATGTGAATAATCTGGCCTACGGGCTGATGCTGCGCGATGCGGTGAAGCTAGTAATCTTGCCAAAGCTGAAGGAAGTCGAGCGTGAGCTGCGTCGTCGCGCAAAGAGCTGGAAGGCGACGCCGATGCTATCTCGCACGCACGGCCAATCCGCCACGCCGACGACTGTGGGCAAGGAAATCTGGGTCTTTGCCGAGCGCGTGCAGCGGCAGATCGACGCGCTGAAGCGGCAAGAATTCCTCGGCAAGCTAAATGGTGCGACGGGCACCTTCTCTGCGCAGCTGGCTGCCTATCCGAAACTAAATTGGGTTACATTCAGCACGAAGTTTGTGAAGGGGCTCGGCCTCACGCCGAACTGTGCAACTACGCAGATCGAGCCGCACGATTATGTCGCGGAGACGGCACACACGGTGAAGCTCGCTGACACGATTTTGACTGACTTTTCCCGCGATGCGTGGACCTATATTTCTATGAATTTCTTTAAACTGAAAAGGAAAGAGGGCGAAACAGGCAGCAGCACGATGCCCCACAAAGTAAACCCGATTGACTTTGAAAATGCGGAGGGCAACCTCGGTCTGGCAAATACGCTGCTCGGGCATCTCGCTGAGAAACTGCCCATTTCGAGGATGCAACGTGATCTGACCGACAGCACTGTCTTGCGCAATCTCGGTGTCGCGTTTGGGCATGCCTATCTCGGCTGGCAGAGCCTGCTAGTTGGGATTTCAAAGCTCGAGCTAAACAAAAAGGCTCTGCTGGCTGATTTGAACGATCATCCCGAAGTGCTCAGCGAAGCTATTCAAACCGTGCTGCGCCGACACGGTCACGCCGATGCCTATGAAAAGCTAAAGGCACTGACGCGCGGTCAAAAGATTACGAAGCTGCTGCTCGATGAATTTGTGAAGACAACTGACCTGCCGGCTGCCGATAAAGAGCTGCTTTTGGAATTAACTCCGGCAAGTTATATCGGACTAGCTGCAAGGCTGGTGAAATAGTGAATAGCGGACTAATTCATTTGAATTTTTAGCTATTTTTTGCTAAAATAAGGGGAAATAAAACAAAAAATAAATAATGTATAAAGTCTTTTTTTATCTCTGGACGACTGGTGTCACGGTGATCTTTACCGCGATGGCCTTTGACTTGAGCTGGGCTTTTTATGTGCAAAATCATGTGTATCCTGTCGATCTAACGGCAATGGAAACAAGTGACAAAAAAGCAAATCGCCGTCCCCGGCATGAGCATGAAGAACTGGAATTGCGCGAAGAAGATGATGCTGATGATAATCCGATGCCGAGCCAACCAATAATTGGAAATGGCGATCCCGTGCCAGATATGGCACCATTTCCTGTCAGTTTGGCTGCTGCTAATCCATTTTTGCCAGTGCCAGCTGCGCTCCCCGATATACCCAAGATAGGGCAGCCAACGGATAAAGAGCGGCTCGCGGCCGCACATTTTGATGCGCGCAATTTTGATGTCCGTGCTTTTTCTGCCAGCGAAGCTGGTGTGACCACTGCCGAGCTCACGCATTGCAAAGCGGTCATAGAAAAGACACTGGGCGTACTGCCCCCACGGCTGACGAATAGCTTGGATGAAATGACGCTGTATTTTAATCGACGTGAGCCGCGTGGCCTGAGCAATAGCCATGTAATGGAGCTGCGCTGTGGCGAGCTGAGCGATAGAGAGATCGTTGCGGTGCTCGTGCATGAGCTCGGGCATGTTGCCGACTTGGGTGCTTTTCGTGGACAGAGCAAGCAGCCGAGTGGATTTGTAGATGGCAGCATTGTCATTCCGACGGATGATCTGTCTGCGCAGTTTTATGGTCTTTCATGGCAAGATGCAAAAACACAAAAATTTTCAGCTACGAAAAAGGATTTTATTTCTGGTTATGCGATGAGTGATCCATTTGAAGATTTTGCTGAAAGCTTCATTGCCTATGTTCTTCATGGCGATGATTTTCGTGCGCTCACAAAAGAAAGTCGCATCTTGGCAAAAAAATATGACTTTCTGAAGAAGCATGTCTTTGCTCATGCCGAATATGAGAGTGACCGTGCGATGCAAGATGGCAAACGTGTTTGGGATGTCACGCTCGTGGCGTATGATGTCACGGGCTTCTGGGGAGAACAAAATAAGAAACTGGCTGCCACGGAATAATTGCGTTAAAATCTCTCGGCTAAAGGTATTATGGCGACCGTAGCTCAGTTGGTTAGAGCGCCGGGTTGTGATCCTGGAGGTCGTGGGTTCGAGCCCCATCGGTCGCCCCAGACTTTTAGCGATATAAATGTATCATCTAAAATGTCAATAAGAAGATTATTGACAGAATAAATAGAAAAGAGGATCTTGTGTACACACAAATTATACAATTTATCCTGCTCTTATTGAGACAAAGAAGCGGACACGTCACCTCCCTCTTTCGGGAGAGTCGGCTAGTTTTTAAGCAGGGCGCAGCTGAAGAACCAGATCACATGCAAGCTGATACGGCACCGGTGCTGCATGCTAATGATAATCAAAAGCCCAAAGTCCCATTGTGGATGATAGATGAGCTAGGATATAAGAAAATTCCTGATTGGCTTTCGGAATGCGTAGGAAATGAAAAGCTGCTCAGACGCGTCATCGGCGGTGATCGCCAGCTCACTGAAGACGAACTTCAGAAATTTGTAATGGGTAAATTAAATCGACCTAAGTTTCGAGAAATGATCCAGCTCTTAATTGAATTGCAGAGTCGATATGAATATGTTTTGTGGAGAATAGCAAGCGATCAGAACTTCGCAGAAACAACAGTAGAAGCAGGTATAAATACGCTCAAGCAAATAAATGCACATGTGCTGCTCGCGGCAGAATAAATAACTAAAAATTAATCTTTTAACCAACTTTAAAATGAGTGACGATAAAGAACATGAACCAGATCAGTCTAACGATATCCCGAAAGAGACTCGTGAAGAAGTAGGAGGAATCCTAGTTCAGCTCGAAGAATGTGGAGGTCCAGATGGGCTGTATTCTTAAATACAGCTATTTTAGAACTCGTCCATTTTCGATATTAATGCCTTCTTTTTTGAGTTTGGCTATTTTGAGCTGCCGACCGTGATCTGGCGTATCGCCGCGATTGTAATTGCCGATCTTGCCATCTGCCGCAATCACACGGTGACACGGGATTGCTGTGTCAAAATTGCCAGCCATCACCGTGCCCACGGCACGGGCTGCCCGCGGACTGCCAGCTAGCCGTGCCACTTCGCCGTAGCTGAGCACCTGCCCGCGCGGAATCTGCCGGACAACTGCGCGAACACGGTCGGTGAAATTATGCATGGTTATTTGATTATGAAATCTTCATCAAGAAGTCTAGCGCTCAAAGCTGGATGACAAAATAGCCCCCGTATCGGCGCTTGTCGCGAGGCGCGCGTAGCGAGCCAGCCAGCCTGTCTGGATCTTTGGCTCAAACGCTTTGAGCTTCTTTAGTCGTGCCGCAATTTCTTTTGCTGGGACACAGAGCTCGATCTTATTCTTCGGAATATCGATGCTGATCAGGTCGCCATGTTTCACCGCGGCTATCGGACCACCTGCCGCTGCCTCGGGTGAAATGTGCCCGATGCACGCGCCGCGGGTGCCGCCACTGAAGCGCCCATCGGTAATGAGCGCGACCGAGTCGCCAAGGCCCATGCCAACTATCGCTGCTGTCGGGCTAAGCATCTCTACCATGCCCGGGCCGCCACGCGGACCTTCGTAGCGAATGACGACGACATCGCCAGATTTTATTTTGTTTGCCAAGATGGCCTTGAGGGCAGCCTCTTGGCTGTTGAAGACTTTGGCCTTGCCAGTGAAGACTTTCATCTTTTCATCCACCCCGCCCGTCTTCACGACTGAGCCCTTGGGGGCAAGATTGCCAAAGAGCACATTGAGCCCGCCAGTCGCAGAGATCGGGTCGCTGATTGGGCGGATAATCTTTTGATTGCGAATCTTTGCGCCTTTTATCTGCTGGCCGAGTGTGCCAGAGATAGTTTTTGCTTTCAGATCGATCAAGCCTTTTTTCTTGGCGAGCTCGAACGCAATGGCGCTCATGCCGCCAGCACGATCGACATCTTCGATATGCACATTTGGATCGCTCGGCGAAATCTTGGAGAGATACGGCGTGCGTTTCGCGATGGTATTGATTCGCTGCAGCGGATAGGCAATCCCCGCCTCATTAGCGATCGCGAGCAGGTGCAGTGTCGTATTTGTGCTGCCGCCCATTGCCACATCCACAGCAAAGGCATTGTCAAAGCTGGTGCGGGTCACGAGGTCGCGCGGCTTCACATCTTTCTGCGTTAGCTCGACGATCTTTTTCGCGGCAGTTTTATACAGTGCGATGCGGCGTTTGTCCGTTGCACAGATCGTGCCATTGCCTGGCAGTGCCAGCCCGAGGATCTCTGCGAGGCAGTTCATCGTATTCGCGGTAAACATGCCGCTGCAGCTGCCTGCTGTCGGGCAGGCGCAGTCTTCTAGCTCATCTAGCTTCTTTTTACTGATCTGCTTGTGCTGATATGCCCCCACTCCCTCAAATACCGAAATAAGATCGGCCTTTGCGCCATCGGCAGTCTGCCCTGCGCGCATGGGCCCACCCGAGATATAAAGCGACGGAATATTGAGTCGCATCGCTGCCATCAGCATGCCAGGGGCGATCTTGTCGCAATTGCCAATGAAAAGCATGCCATCGAGCCGATGCGCCTCGGCCATGGTCTCCATCGAGTCAGCGATGAGCTCACGGCTCGGGAGACTGTAATGCATGCCGATATGCCCCATGGCCACACCATCGCACACACCGATCGAATTAAACTCGAAAGGCACTGCACCCGCCGCGCGCACAGCATCTTTTATTATTTTTCCGACCACTTGCAAATGCACATGCCCCGCGATCGTCTCGGTAAAGCTATTTGCAATGCCGATGAATGGCTTGTTTAAATCATGTTTCGAAACGCCACAACGGCGGAGTAATGAGCGGTGCGGAGCCGTCTCGACTGCTTTTTTGAGATAATCAGAACGCATGAAGAAAGTGTTAATCTATAAGATTTTAGCTGTTAAACTGTTGTCATGCCAAAATTTATAATAAAAGGTGGGAAACCACTCCGTGGAACTGTGCACGTTTCCGGCAGTAAAAATGCTGCGCTGCCCCTGCTCGCCGCCACCCTGCTGACCGACCAGCCCTGCGTGCTGAAAAATGTGCCGAATATTTCGGATATTCATCTGCTGCTCGAGATCATGCAGTCCATCGGCACAGAGTTTGAGTGGAAAAATGGCATGCTAAATATCCAAACGAAAAAACTAAAGTCGACGAAAATCCCCCAAAAGCTCGCCGCCAAAATGCGTGCCAGCATCCTGCTGCTCGGACCCCTGCTCGCCCGCGCGGGCACGGCGCAGCTGCCCTTTCCGGGTGGTTGTGTGATCGGCAAGCGCAGCACCCATGCCCACGAATACGCGCTAGAAAAGATCGGCTTTGCAAATAAGTCGAATGCGAGCGAATTGAAGTTCAGCGGCAAAGCTCGCGAGGTCGCATTTAATATGTCTGAGATGAGCGTGACCGCGACGGAAAATGCTATCATGGCCGCCGCGCTGACAAAAGGTCTGACAAAAATAAGAATGGCCGCCTACGAGCCGCATGTCGTCGATCTCTGCCAATTTGTGAAGAAACTCGGCGCGAAGGTGGAAGGTATCGGCACGCACACGCTGAAGATCACTGGTGCAGCCAAGCCAAAGGGCGTGAGTCACACCGTCACGACCGATTATCTCGAGGTCGGCACCTTTGCCGTGGCCGGGCTGATTACCGGCGGGCAGCTGCGCGTGGAAGGCGTCGTGCCGAAGCAGCTCGATAGTTTCTTTCAAAAACTGGAAGAAATCGGTGCGAAGTTTGAGGTCGGCGCGGATTATATCGAGGTCTTCCCAACGAAAAAGTTTTATCCGACCAGGCTGCAAACTGCAGTCTTCCCTGGCTTCCCGACCGATCTGCAGGCACCCTTTGGCGTGTTGCTCACCCAGGCCAGCGGCAAGTCCTGCATCTTTGAGACACTCTTCGAGGGTCGGCTGGCGTATTTGAATGAGCTGGAAAAGATGGGCGTCGTGATGGAAATGCTCAATCCGCATCAGGCGATCATCGTCGGCAAGACCCGCCTAAAAGGCGCAAAGATGACCAGCTGCGATCTGCGCGCCGGCGCGGCGGTGGTGCTGGCTGCACTGGGAGCAAAAGGCACGAGCGAGATTTACGACATTCAATATATCGACCGTGGCTACGACCGCTTCGCGGAGAAGCTGCAGGCACTGGGAGCGAATATTGAACGGATAAACTAATGAAGATACTTGCAGCAATGTCGGGTGGCGTGGATAGCAGCGTGATGGCTGCCGAGCTGGTCGCAGCTGGGCATGAGGTCATCGGCGTGCACATGCACCTCTGGAAAGAGGGTTTTCAGCCTGCGGCGGGCACGAAGGTGCAGGAAAATAAGTGTTGCAGCGTCGCCGAGCTGGAGACCGCGCGACGCGTCGCGCGGCAGCTGGGCATTCCTTTTTATGTTTTGAACTTTGCCGATGAATTTAAAAAAGAGGTCGTAGACAGCTATCTCCGCGAGACTGCCGCTGGCACGACCCCAAACCCCTGCAGCACCTGCAACCGCCAGATCAAGTTTGGCTTGCTGCTAGAAAAGGCCGCCGAGCTGGGCTGCGATGCCGTCGCCAGTGGGCATTACGCCCGCGTGGAAAATGGCAAGCTACTCCGCGGCACCAATCCTGAAAAAGACCAAAGCTACTTTCTTTATCATCTCACTCCGGACAAGCTGAGCAGGATCATGTTTCCGATGGGAGATATCGATAATAAAGCAAAGACGCGCGAAAGGGCAAACGAGCTCGGGCTCGATTTCATTGCCGAGAAACGCGAAAGTCAGGGTGTTTGCTTCTTCCCCGAGGCTGAGCCACGCGAGTTTTTGCGGCGAAACTTGCCAGCGAGCGCGCTGAAAAAGGGCAAGATCGTGCGAACAGATGGCACGAAGCTCGGCGAACATGCTGGCCTGCCGCTCTATACCATTGGTCAGCGACAAGGGCTGGATATCGGCGGACTCGTCGACCCTGTCTATGTCATCGGGTTTGATTGGGAAAAGAATGAGCTGATCGTCGGCGAAGACAGTGGCAGCCTCAGTCACCAGCTCAGCGCCCGCGATGTCAGCTGGTGCGCCGAGCAGCCGCCCGCAGAGACATTCGAATGCGGCGTGCAAGTGCGCTACCGCATGCAGCCCGTGCAGGGCCGAGTCGGGCTGACCGAGTCGGGCTGCCAAGTCACCTTCCCCGAGCCCATTCGCGCTGTGACCCCTGGGCAGGCAGTCGTATTTTATATTGGACAAGAAGTCCTCGGTGGCGGCATTATTCTGGCTGAGAGCGACTAAAAAAACTGCGTCTGTCCGTTTCCCCAAAAATCAACCATTTTGCACAATCCAGCTCAGCGACACATGCTTTCAAAAGAGTTGAAAGCTTGATTTTTAGTTGTTTTTATGATAATATAGTGAGATAAACAAAAAAATAATGCCACAAAATACACACCAAACAAACACGGAATATCACGCCAATCTCCAGAAGGAAGAAGAGCATCTTGCTAAGAGACTTACTAGTGCACGAACCCGCGGCGCAATGAGTGAAGTAGGGCGTTTTAGTATTACGGCGATCGTGATATTTATCGTGGCATTTGTCGGGCTCAATTTCTCTGCCTATGCCAAGCGCATTTCATTTCTGATCAATGAGCCGCAGGCAAATGAGCTCGTCGCTAGCCTCGCTGCGGTCACGCACAAGGCGGCACCTGTCGAGGCAGCAAGCGAAATGTCCGAGCCTGAAAAACTCATATTTCATAAAGGTCCGCCAAAAATAGCAGCGCAGCAAGTATCTGCACACGCACCAGAGATGCAGCTCGCTGTCACGCCACCCGATAGCTATATTTTCTTGCCGCGACTCGATATAAAAGCACCAATAAAAGAGGCAGAAGGCGTCGAATATCTCGGCGATTGGACCTATATTGAAAAGCAAATTCAAAAAAGCCTGCAAAATGGTGTTGTGCACTTTCCCGGAACAGCACAGCCAGGTCAGCGCGGTAATACCTTTATTACGGGGCACAGCAGCTATTATCCGTGGGATAATGGTCGATATAAAGATATATTTGCATTACTCACGAAGGCTCAGCTCGATGACGATATCATCGTCTTTCATGGTGGAAAAAAGTTTATATATCGCGTGAGTGATATTCGCGAGGTCGACCCAGACCAGACAGACGTACTCGCCGAGACGGATGACTATCGTCTCACCCTCATGACCTGCACCCCACTCGGCACAGCGCTCAAGCGATTGATTATCACGGCGCAATTAGTAGATGATCATCTCATTACTCAGAGATAGCAGCGAGCTGAGCTATCGGTAAAATATACCCATCGTATAACGGGGTATCGTGGTGCCCAGGAGAGGACTCGAACCTCCACACCTTGCGGCACTGGTTCCTAAAACCAGCGTGTCTACCATTCCACCACCTGGGCGTGCGAGCAGTTTAGCGTGAAAAAAGAATGGAATCTAGCTATTATCGAGACTTGCGAGCTGCTGCTCCAGCTCTGCCACGCGCTGTTTGAAATATGTCAATGACATATTATTTGCCTTGAAAAAATAATCAGCAATATCTCCAATACCAGGAAGCACCCCAATAGCAGCGTCAGCTATCTGCAATCCAATTATCTTTGCCATCTCGGTCTTACCCAGACCAGCCCGCACTGACTGACGAAGCAGATATGCACTCGACCCGAACGAGAGCATCGCATCCGTCATGCCCGGCACCAGCATGCCGACCAAAGCATCCACTGGATATCTATCCAGTATCTTTGCATAGTTCTCCGCACGAGCGAGCGCATCGCGAGCTGCAGCCAAATCAGTAAAAACCTCATGCTGCTCGGCAGTCAGCTCGCGCTGCTCGGGTGCATGAGGCGTCTCGGGAGATCCCATCACTATTTGATCTTATGAATCGTAAATTCTGGGCGATGACGTTTGAAAAAACCATTTGTTTCGAGCAGCCACAGTCCAGCCAAGAGCACTGTGCCACCCGCCAACCAAATGACAGGCAGAGCTTGCGTCGCCTGCGCAGCTGCGTGCACTGCGGTGTGTGCCTGCGCAATCTGCGGAGCAGAGCCATGCAATACCTCACCGCTCGCATAAAAAGCCTGCTGTGCCGCATAATCGACAGAATTGTGTGCCATATATACTGGTGTCGCCGCACGCAATGACTGATGAATGATCTCAACCGCAAGACCCATAATAATAAACCCAGAAAGCGAAAAGAGGCCGACTGCGATGACTGCTTCACGCTGACTCTCGCGTGATTCAGCAGATGCGAGATACTGCTCGGCATAGTTCACGATATCTGTAGCTGTCTTTTTGGGCATGAGGTGTGGGTGTTTATTTTTTTAGTATCAGATCATTTTAGCAGAAATGACAAAAAAACTCAAGAGAATTTGGAAGGAAGAGATAGTCTTTGCATCATGCCCGAGCTCTACCTTCCTCATATACAGGCATGTGCGATAATAATGTACTGCACCATACAAACATGCTGATGTTGCATATCTTTTATTTATGATTTCTTAATCTAAGTATGTGAAAATAGACTCATGAAAATCCTCATCGTCGAAGATTACGAATCTATCGCAGCTAGCTTGGTCCGTGGGCTCGCCCATGCAGGCTATGAGACAGCAGCGGTAACCGATGGTGAGATGGCACTCGCGCGCGTGAAAATGTGGAAGCCAGATATGCTCGTGCTGGATGTCGGTCTGCCAAAGAAAGATGGGCTCACGCTCGCTCGCGAACTGCGCCACGCAGGATACATGATGCCAATACTTTTTCTCACGGCACGCGATACGCTGACCGATAAGATTGCTGGCTTTGATGCGGGCGGTGATGATTATCTGGTAAAACCATTTGATTTTGATGAATTACTTGCGCGTGTGCGCGCGCTCGTGCGTCGGGTTCGACCGAGTAGCGGCATGCTAAAATGTGACAACCTCGTGATCGACCTCACAGCGCATATTACTACGCGCGCAAAAAAGGAAATAGATCTTGCGCCACGCGAGTTTGATTTGCTAGTGTATTTGATGAAAAATACAGGGCAAGCTATTAGTCGCACTGAGCTGCTCGATGAAGTATGGGGCAGTAGTGAAACACTCTCGACTGACACGGTCGATGTGCATATTAGCTATCTGCGCCGAAAGATTGACCGCGATGCTGATACAAAACTTATTCAGACGGTAAAAGGAATAGGCTATAAAATAGTAGCATGCTAGCTAGACTCTTTGGCTCATTGCGATCGCGCCTTTTGGTACTGCTCGTCATAACAGTATTTCTGGCGACTGCCTTGGCGGGCACATTTAGTGTGCTGACGCTGCGCCACGAAGCAGAAAAGAGCTTTGATGAAAAGCTGCAATATGAGGCATATGAGCTATCCAGCTTTGCACGCAAAGTGCTACTCGCAGCACGAGATAACGTGCCTCCCGAAGAAGCATGGGAATCACTAGCTGGGCATAAGATATTGGAAGAGTCGCTCGAGCACGACATACGCCTGTTGGATGCTGGGTTTAATGCATTATTGGCAAGCGGCTCAATGCAATCGGCGCCGCCACTGCGTGAACCACGCTCAATGACATTTCAAAGTTATATACAGGATTATACGACTGAGATACGTATCTTTACTTTTGCTATCGATGATCTCGGTTATGTCCAGGTTGGTAATAATTTTGATATATTTGCCGATATGCTATCTGATGATGTGCTCATTGCTGGCTGGGGCATCGCGCTCGCGACATTGCTCGCCATGCTGATCGGCTGGTGGTGGGCAGGGACTATTCTCATGCCTGTGCAGCTCCTGACAAAAGCGGCGGCGGCAGCCGAGCTCAAGGATTTAAACAAACGTATTCAATATCACGGATCGGCAGGTGACGAGCTGCATGAGCTCGCCCAAACATTTGATCGCATGCTGGACAGACTCGCCACGAGCGCACAAAAGCTGCGCCAATTCACTTCGGATGCGAGCCATGAGCTGCGCACGCCAATAACAGCGCTGCGACTGGCGATAGATGTGGCACTGCATGAAAAAAGTAAAGCAAGCTATGCATCGACACTCGTGCATGCCAAGACAGAGCTCACGCAGCTCAGCACACTCATTGAGCGGCTGCTCTTGCTCGCACGTGCCGATAGCAGTGCACTGCAAGAACATATGCAAGCAGTAGATCTGCAGACAATAATACAGCACGTCGAGCACACACTCATGCCAGTCGCCGCTGATAAACATGTCCACATACAAACAAAAGCGCCATCGGTCATCGTGCGCGGCGATCCCGAGCTCTTGCAGCAGGCTATCGCCAATGTTGTTCAGAATGCTATTCAGCACGCACCGCAAAAGAGCACGGTGCATATTGCTTTGCAAATACACAAAAAACGAGCAGACGTGACTGTCACTGACAGTGGGCCAGGTATTTCACAGACCGATCATAAAAAAATATTTGATCGCTTTTATCGCCGCGATTCGAGTCGCACCGGCAGCAGCACAGGGCTCGGGCTCGCTATTACCAATGAAATAATACATGCGCATGGCGGCAGTGTCCGCGTGCAACGGACCGCAAGTAAAGGTGCTGTATTTAGTGTGTCGCTACCACGATCATGATAAAAAAGATTATTGTCCTTGCTGGACTACCTGGCAGCGGTAAAACCCATTGGGCAAGGCATCAGCACCTGCCCATAATAGCGGTAGATGATGTGCACCGCACAGCGAAAACAGGCATGTCTCCGAGTAAGACTGACAATCGCATCGCACGCGAACAAGCGTATGCCTGCCTGACAGAGACACTCAAGACACATGATACGGTGATCTTTGATCACACAAATATAAATACTGACCAACGTAAGCAGCTGTGTGTATATCTTCGAGCACATGCGCCCGATGCCGAGCTTGTGTTGCATTTTTTTGATACCGACTTTTTCACCTGCTTGCAGCAAAATACAGGGCGTGAATTTGATCTCCAGCCACAAAATATTTTTTATCTTGCGCTCGCGCTCGAGTGGCCGACTGCAGATGAAGACCTTGCAGATGTGACGACGAAAACAAAGCAAAACAGTATGCCAGTGAGCTCTGCGCTAAAACGTCTATTGGACACACAAATATGCGATGCTGCTGCTCTGCGAGCAGAGCTACCAGAAATTGGGATGCTCGCCAGTGTGCTCGAGCACATGGGAGAGCATTGGGCAGCGGATGTGATGCCTGCATGGCAAGAGCTAAAAGAAGCCGCTGCCGAGAATCGGATTGATCTGCTAGCCGAACGAGAGCTAGTGCTGGTCTGGCTACTGCGTGATCTGCATCGCATCGTATTTGAATACTTTGCCGTCGCCCACCCCGAAGCTGCACTGCCAAACAATGAAATGGTATACGAACGCATGTATGAGATAGCCATCGCGCCGCGAGTCGCGCAAATGGGGCTAGACGCGCGGCTCGCACAGCGTCTTTTTATCGGCATACAGCGCATCCGTGGCGATGAAGACATGCATGAAGCAGATTATACGAAAGATGATATAAAGCGCATATCTCTGCTGAGCGATATCTGAGCTATCTTTAGCTCCTCTTAAGGCTGGGCTGTCATACTATATGCATACTCACTTAACTCTCGACTATCATGGATGCACTTCGAATTAAAAAAGTTATTGCGATTGCTGGCTCATTTCTCATTATCACGAGCCAAGGCTTCGGCGCATTTGTATCGGTCGTCACACCCAGCAGCTCACAGCTCTTTGATACCGCGCAGGCGATCACAAAGCTGACAACACTGACGCCAATCCCAACTGCCTATGCTGGCAGTGGTGGTGGTAGCGGTGGTGGTGACTCAGACGGCGGTAGCTCGTACAATCGCTCGTCTTCATCTGCAGGCAGTAGTTCATATGCCTCTTCTGGCGGCAACAACGATGAATATGGCAATGAAGAAAATGATGATGACTATCATGTGCCAGCAGTCGCGCAGGACCTTGCCAATTGTGTGACAGGCGCCAGCGGGACCATCGATTGTGCAGCACAAGATGTCACACCACCGACTATTAGTATTCAATCTCCAAAAGATGGAGAACACATGCCTTTTGATCAGGATACTATGCAGGTAAAAGCTACTGCAAAAGACGATACCGATCCGCAGCCGACCATCACAGGCACGGGTAATAAAGAGCTCAAATCTGGTGTAAATACCATCTCGGTCACTGCGCGTGACGCAAGTGGCAACACGTGGACAGAGACAGTCACTGTCATTCGTGATGCAGAGAATGCAGTACCCGCAACACCAACAAGCACCTGGAAAGATGGCACCTACAGCGGTATTGGTTATTATGTATTTGGCAGTAATTCAGCTGAAATAAAAGTGCGCATAGCCATCAAAAATAATAAGATAACAACAATTAGCTTTGTGTCATTCCCGACCAGCCCAGCAGTAGCAGCAAGTGACTTTGATAGCACATTTTCTACTATTCTCAGCACACAAAAGCCAATCGTAAATACAGTCACCGGCGCAAGCGGCACGAGCGATGCCGTGCAACATGCAATAGATGCCGCACTATCACAATCAAAAGAAGGCGCTGTCAAACCAGTCGAAGCACCCGCCGCAGTGCCAACCGTCAGCGCCAGTCCTGCTGGTGGCACATTCAATAGCGCGCAAGTCATGGTCCTCAAAACGAATGATCCTGCGGCAACTATGTATTACACGACAAATGGCTCGGCGCCAACCGCGCAAGACACAGTCTATACGCGCCCTGTTCCTATTGCGCGTTCACTCACAGTCAAATATGTCGCTATGAAAGGCAATACGCCGTCAGCGGTCGGTACAGCCACCTTTCAGATCACCGCACTCGAATCACGCGATTTTGCCGACACGCCACGTCCGCTCGGCTGGGGCGCTGTACCAGATACGTCTCAAATCGACACCGTATCGACAACTGCAAATGATGTATCAAAAAATCACTGGGCATATGAGCCAATCAAACGACTTGCAGTCGCCGGTGTGATATCGGGCTATGCCGATGGTAGTTTTCGCCCAGATCAGACTGTCAATCGTGCTGAAGGTATAAAAATGCTCGTCGAGGCAATGGGTCTGGGATTGCATACTCAGACCGTGCACGACTTTCGTGATGTCCCACGACATGCATGGTATGCACCCTATGTACAAACAGCCATTCGTGAAAAGCTCATCAATGGTGACGCAGCATTTCGTCCGTCAGATACCTTGACCCGTGCCGAAGCAGTAAAGATTATTGTCACAGCCATGGGCGCTGAAAAAGTAGCTGGCGAATTTCCACAAAAGATACACTTTACCGATGTCGACCAGATTGCTTGGTATGCCATCTATGCTGAGTTTGCCCGTGCAAATAGCATTGTGAGTGGCTATGCAGATGGACGATTTGGCGGCGGCGATGCCGTCACGCGAGCACAAATGGCGAAAATGCTCGTAGCTGCTTGGGAAATCGCTGGCTCAAAGAATCTCAATTATGTGCCAACATTGAAAGCGGCCGAAGTACTCGCCATCCAAAAACAGCGTGATGCAGACATTGCCACGGCAGCTGCCGCGCACGCACAGCATGCACAACGAATTGCTGCACGGCCAACCCCAGTACAAACATCCGCCGCTGCAACGCCGAGAGCCACTCAGCAGCAAAACACATCGGCTGCGAATGCCGCAGCAAAAGCGGCGGCAAATATAGCTGCCACAAAAGCAGCCCAGCAAGCAGCTATCGCACGTGCTGCTGCTGCCGCCGCCGCGAGTGCGGCTGCAGCGAATACCACAACAGCAGCTAGCTAATGCAAGAATATACCGCGCGCCAGCACGCACTCGGCACAGATATCATCATCACGGCGATTACCGATATATCTGCTGCCGCGTTTGCGGAAGTGGCAGATGCAGTATTTCTGCGCATTGCCGAGATCGAGCAGCGTTTTAGTCGTTTTCGCGGCGACTCGGAGCTGAGCCAGCTCAATCAACATGCAGGGCGCGCTGTTACAGTCTCACCAGAATTCGCAATACTCACCAACCGTGCGCTCGCTTTTTCAAAAAGGACCGATGGCGCATTTGATCCCACGGTGCTCGCAGCACTCACAGCGGCTGGCTATGACCGATCATTCGAATACATATCGAATCATGCCACAAAAAAACTCGCAACGCGTGCGCGACCAAATTACCGCGCGGTTCGCCAAGATACAAACAAGCTGTGCGTAGACCCTGCTGCTGGCCTCGATCTTGGCGGCATTGCCAAAGGATATGCTGTGGACGAAGCGTCTAAAATACTTGCGCATCATTTT